>Ga0222681_1000271_pt1 | contig 18550 bp, 24 predicted proteins | sample AntAcemetage1006_FD_179844 | JGI IMG/M metagenome (GOLD analysis project Ga0222681, IMG submission 179844) | Saline water microbial communities from Ace Lake, Antarctica - #1006 | ecosystem: Environmental > Aquatic > Non-marine Saline and Alkaline > Saline | place: Antarctica: Ace Lake... | reverse complement strand
CAACCTGGGCGAACTGCACTAGCCTTAATTCATTCCCGTTGATTAATACGAGTAATGCGACCACGTTCGTAAGCGCATGGAGCGAATGCACGGCTTTAGCAGACTTCCCAGCTGGTGTATTCAACGGCTGTCCCTGTACGGATTTCACGATGGCCTTCAACGACTGTGCCCTGACTGCCACCTCTGTCAACAATATCCTTATATCTATTGAGTCAAACGGCACGTCAAATGGAACGCTTGAACTAAGTAATGTCTTGTCATTGGGCACCAACGCCGCTCCAACAGGCGCTGGCATCACCGCCAGAAACGCCCTGATCTCTCGCGGCTGGACCGTGAACGTCAACCCCTAGCCCCCTCCCATGAGCTACGTCCTCGCCATTCCGTCTACCACCCCTGTCCTTGCCACCCGCGCCGCGCTCCAGGCTGCCTACCCGTCCAGCATCTTCCCCGCAAGCTTTGCCGGCCTGGAGGATTTCCACGTCTACTCAGTCACCCCATCCCTCGAGCCCGAATACGACCCCACCACGCACAAGCTCATCCTTCAACCCTTCACCGGCTCCGGCAGCTCCTGGACGCAAGCCTGGACAATCGAGCCTCTATCAGCGGCTGAGCTGGCTGCCCTCAACCCGCCCCAGTGGCAGGAGTTCGCCGCCGCTGTTGTGATGGATCCAGCGATCAACAGCATGTTGACTGCTGTCGCCGCCGCCGGATTCCCCGCGCTGGCTGGAGGCCTGCAGGTCGGCATGGGCCAGGCCGCCGAGGGCAAGCCTCAAACGTTTGTGACCATGTGGGCCGGAGTCACCCCGATGCTCACCGAAGGCCTTGCCGCGCACCTTGCAGCGATGGCCACCACCTACCACCTGCCAGCGGCGTTTGTTGCAAACTTGAATCCAGCGTAGACTTTCCGCATCATCGCTTTGCGACAATGCGCTCCCGCTTCATCCTGGCAACGGCACTTACCACGGCCGCCGTGGTCCTGATCCCCACTGCCGCCCTGGCCCAGGCTGTCACCCCTGGCAGCGTTGTCGCGTACATCACCATGATTGGGAGCATCTGGTTTGCGATTGACAAGGTGATTGACTTGCTCCCGCTCCCCGAGAACACCCTGATTCAGTTCATCCGGGACACCCTTAACGCTTTTTTCGCCCAGCAAAAACAGAACCGGTAGATCCGTTCCGGGATTTCAAGTGGCAGGGCGACCCGGAGCCCGGCGCTGCGCAGGTCCCTGGCGGGAAGATGCTTTTGACGTTTGAGCTCGGCGGGCCCACGCCAGCAGAACAGAACGCTCGCATCCTGAACGAGCTGCTGACAGAGCATCGCGTCAGCAAAGCAATCAGCGATTTTGAGGAAGCCCAACCAGAAGAGGAAGCCCCCGCCCCGATCTTCACTGAAGAGCCGATCGATCCAAACCTACAGACCGGAGATAGCCGGCTGCTCGGCGGCGCGATGGAGATCAAGGCGCCTCACCAGCGCTCATAGATGGCCGCGGCGATCGGCTGTGGCACCATCGCCTTAAACTGAGCTCAAGCAGCCGCAGAGGGCGGGATGGGCTAAATGTTTGTCCTGGATGATCTCTTGGCAATTGGCGCGACTGCAAGCGCCGTTACCGTGTGGCTAAAAAGAAATGACTGGGTGATGCCAATTCTTTCCAGAGCACAGCGCAAGGTTTCGCGGCTTATGCCAGGGGCCAGAAGGGATCAAATACTGGCCGAGATACTGTATGAGCTGAAGCCAAACGGCGGCTATTCACTGAAAGACACAGTGAATCGAATTGAGCAAAACCAAAAAGAACTGCGCCTAAAAGCTCAAATAGTGGCAGTAGCTCAGTCACTGCAGCAGAACATGCTGAACATCGCGGTTGCTCGCTTTGATGATGACGGCCTGCTGATTGAGGCAAACCAGCCATGCCTACAGCTGCTTGGCCTAACACATGGTGAAGCATTAGGCACAGGATGGAAGAACGCAATAGCAGAAGACGCAAGAGGATCGATAGCAACAGAGTGGTGTTGTTCTATCGATGATCGCCGCGACGTGCGGATGGACGCTTGCATTTTTAACCGCACCACCCGAGAGAAAAGCTTAGTTTCTATAGAAGCCAATCGACTAGAGGTAGATGATCGAGTGTTTGGCTGGCTTGCATGGATGAGGCCGGTTCCGATGTCACGTTCAGAAGCTGCCGAAGCAGAAGCCGCCTGACCGCCAGCCATGAATCCTCCCTGTTGCCAGGTCATCATTCAGCAGTAACGTCGAGGGGTGCGCGTAAAAGCCAGTGAAGCCTTCCCTTTTTCAGTACGCCCAGGCCACCAAGCGCGACCTGCCCCGCCACCAAGAGTTTTGGCAAGCTGTGGAGGACATGCTGAGCGATGAGCAGCGCCAGGCCCTCTCAGATGGCGGCGCTGTGCGCGCTGCGCTCTGGCTTGCCCCTGAACAACCCCCGGCCCCCCCGGAGCCGGCTGGCTTCAACTGGAATCGCGCCAGGCAGGCCTGCTGGGACCTGATGCAGGTGATCTACGCCCATGAAGGCGGAACCGTTGATCCCTATGAAGCCTTCAACCGTGGAGTGGCCGGCGACAGCCTCCGCCAGCGGTGGCCCGGCGGTGGCCTCCAGGTGCTCAGCATCGGTGAAATCATTAACCTCCAGCAATCTGAGAAGATCTTTGCCGTTGGCGCCCTCCAGGTGATCCCTTCCACCTTGCTGGAGCTCCTTCCTGATTCAGGCCTGACCCATGAGGATCGCTTTGATGCCGCCAGCCAGGACCGCCTCACCCTCACAATCCTGCTGAAAGGCCGGAAGCGGCCGGCCCTGACCCGCTACCTGATGGGGGGCCACGATCAAAACGCTGCACTGGATGATCTGGCCTACGAATGGGCCAGCCTGCCCAATCACACCGGCCGCGGCTGGTACGACGGTGATGAAGGAGGCAACCGCGCCAATGGCGAGCTCTCTGAGATCAAAGAGGCCCTGATCAAGGCCCGCATGAACTGGGCCATCCTGCGGCGATAAGGGCTCAGTACGGCCACCGAGCAGCAGGCCAGGCCCCGGCGCCAGGCACAAACCCACCCTGCCGCCGGTCCAGGTGAATGAAGCCCCTCCGGCGGCCGTCACCCAGCCCCCCGGTCCAGCGGCGACTGATCCAGTTGTAGAACGAATCGAGGCTTTCCCCGATCGGGTACAGGTCAACAGCCAACCCGCTGACGTGGTAGCTGCCCCACACACCACCCACCTGCCGGTTGATTGGTTCCGGCCGATAGAACGATGTCACCCCCAGCGGCCGCCTCCAGGCGGTGCGCACCTTCTGGTATTCGGCCGCTGTCGCCAGGATCCGGCGAATGTCGGCGCTGTTGGCCGGTGGCCGGCGGCGGTGATCAAACTGCAGCACCTCGCCCACCGTCAGGTTCGGGGTGACCAGACAGCTGAAATCACTCCAATCAATTGGGCCGGCCGCCGGGCGGGTTGCCGCCTGCAGCCGCCTGAAGTGGGGTGAGTAGACAATCCAGGAGCCAGCACCGCTGGCCAGCTCCACCCGTTCGCTGGCGTGTTCCGGGATCTCCGTTGTCTCCACGACGCCATAGGTCTGGCCGCGGCGAACAGCAACTTTCTGATCCGCTGGCAGGCTGCTGGCCTGCTCGGTGCTCTTCTTTAGCCAGGTGTCTTCGACGGCTTGGAGGGTGAAGAAGAGCGGCCGCGGCTTTGCTTCCGCAGCCTTTGAGGCATCAACCGCGGGGCTTGATTCAGCCGGCTGCTGGGGCGCCATCGCCAGGGTTTTCTGCGGTTTGATCGCCATCTGCCGGGTTTTGCGCTGCTTTGGCTTCATTCTGAAGCCGTAACGCCTCCATGGCTTCCTTTTCGTTGGGCATCGGCCGGTTCAGGCCCGTGAAGGTTCCATGAAGGGTGTGGGTCGGTTGATCCCGGCCGGCGGCCTCATAGAGCATCCGCATCTTGATGATCCGGTTTGACATCGCCACGTGATCGGTGGCCCCAGGGCTGCGGGGGGCAGTGCGCAGCGTCTTGAGGTGCTGCTCGAGGGTTTGCTTCAACTTGGGCATTTCCATTGATCGGCGAGAAGGCAGGGCATCCATCGGCGCGGATGACCCGGCCGCTTGCCTCTGGGATGCCTAGGGAACAGATTCTGCCTGAAGCGCTCTTGTCCCTGGTTCCCACCCCGGTCCAGTGGCAGCAGTCCCTACAGGTTGAGCAGAACGCGCTGGTTTTCCTGATCTCCATCCGCGGCAGCTCCGGGCAGATCGAGCGGTTACAGGCCCCCGAGGCAATCCGGTAGACCAGCAACGCCGACACCTGCAGATCCTCGGCCAGCTGCTCCCGCACCTGGCAGGAGGGCAGGCCCGGGGCGGTGAGGATGGTCCGCACCAGTACCTCCCTCTCGGCTGATGGCGCGATCATGGCAACGGCCGGGTGTACCGGTAGCCCCACCATTGCTGGCTGATAACGCTGCCATCCTTCGCCAGGTTTGTCTCACGGCAGGCGATCGGCCATCCGAACTTGTCGTAATAGATGACGGCTTTCTCTTCGATTCCCCCCGGCCGGTAGAGGTGGCGGCGCTTGCACCAGCCTGAGCAGGGCATCCCATCAAACGGCACAGGCTCTGGAAGGGTGGTGTGCTCATTGACCACCTGGTGCCCCTGGTCATCAATGATGATCTGCAGAGCTCCCGGCGGAAATCTCCGGCCTTCTGGCGGAACGATCAGGCCGGGCGCCGGCATCCTCAAAATGAACCCCCCGCCTGGATCATCCCCCTCGACGGTGAGGAACTGAAGCAGGTGATGCCGGCTGGCAATTTTCCCGATCGGCCGGCGCACAAAGGCCGCGGCCGCGTTATGGACCTGGCGGCGGCTCTGGCCTTCCTCGCCGTGCATCTCCCAAGGCGTTGCGTAGATCCAATCGAGGCCTTTTTCTGGTGGTCCTGCGGCGACGCTGGCGCTGCTGAGGCAGGCCAGCTGGCTCAGCAGCCTGTGATCCTTCGCCAACATGTTGATGTTGCTCTGGCCCAAGGCCTCCACAATCGGTGAGTCCACGGTTTCGGCGAAAGAGAATGAGGTCCGAGAGGAGCTGTAGCCAGTTTGGGTTTGCATCGTAGAGATGGGTTTCGGTGAACGAGATCAAGGCCCAACCCGAAAGCTGAGCAAGGGCGGATTTTGTGCAATCGCGGGTTATCCCATTGCCAGTGGAGTGACCGCCGGGCCTCCAGATGCCGCCTTGTATTTCAAGCGCCACCGCAGCATCAGGCCAGGCGAAATCAGCACGGAACGGCGGTGGCCGGCGGGCCTTAAGCCCTTCCTGCTTCTGCCAATGCGCCCAGCTCACCCAGGCGTCCAGGGCATGCTCCCGCACAAAGGGGAGCAGGGGATAGCTGACCAGCCACTGAGCAGCAAAGGCTTCCTCTAGGTGGCTGGGGGCCATCCTCAGTTCAGCTTGGCGACACAGGAGGCAATGCAACCAGAGAATGGATCCACCACCCGCCCCTCAGCCGCCAGCACCATGGCCAGCAGTTCCAGCACTGCAGGAAGACTGGATGGTTCAATCCCGTTGATCGAGGCCTCTGTCATCTTCAAATCAAGCATCTCAAAGAGAACGCTGATGACCAAGGAAAAATCATCAGCGTCCAGCGTTGACGGGTCGGTGGCGAGAGTAAAAGAACCGTTGGCCCGCTTTAAGAGCAGGGATCCATCAGGCCGAAGCCCAATCGCCACAATATCCAAGGGCCCTGGCGATTGATCGGTGTCTTCGCTGTCTTCCTCCTGCTGTACTCGCAGGACCCCCAGCGACTTTTCAAGGGCATATAGAAGCTTTTCCTCAGCATCTATAAGCTTTGCCTCAGCCGCAGACTGCTTCACTGGCTGTTTCTGATCGTTGTTCATGGTGTTTTTGTGGGTTGCTGTGGAACGTTGGACTGCAGCGATAGCGGCAAGGCCTTGATCAACGGTGGCAATCTCCAGGTGACCACCGCCCCGCCGCAAGAGCATGCTTCCATCAGGCCGAAGCCCGACCGAAACAAGGTCACCTGGGAACGGCTCCTCTTTGCTCATGGTGTGCCTTCATCGGCGAAGGCCTGGCCCAGGCGCGGGCGCATCGGGATAGTCGAGAGCTCCAGCACTGTTTGATTCGGGTCGCGGCGTGAGAGGCCTTTGGCGTTTTTGTTGTAGAACCAGATGCTGGACTGCTTCGCAGGCTGCGGCGCCTTGATCACCACGTCATCGGTGACGACGATGCGGCTTTCGTGGCCCAAGAGCTTGACGTTGATTTTCAGGGTTACAGAGCCGGAGCCGCCATTGGCGAGCACTGCCTCAACGACCTTGGCCAGGCCTTCGCCCAGCTCCGTGTGGGTGGCCCCGTTGCGCTGCGAGAAGAGAAACTGCCCAAAGGGGCTGCATTCGCTGCTGGTGGGTTCACGGGGAAAAGGAAAGCGGGGTTGGCTTGAAGTGGTCAATGTTTGCCGCTGCTTGACCTTGACTGCCGGCCAGTAGGTCATGTGGAACCTGGAGACGCCGGCATCCCTCGACGGGGCCCAATCATTGGCGAGAGGCCTGTAATTACTCCCAAACGTTCCGATCAGGAGCAGGCATCACCTGGGAGGTCATGCACGAGGTTCTGCTCATCGCTGCGGCACCAGCAGGGGCGGTCAAGGGCCCCGCGCTGGTGGTGTTTGTCGTTCCATGCTCAAGTGGGGCAACTGGGATCTGGTTGCTGCTGCCCTGGTGCTGGCGCGGTGCGGGTGACATCCACGGTGCGCTGTGGCTGGCCGACTGTCCGCGGAGCGGCCTGCGGCCCTGGCGGGCGCTGGGCCACCGGTGCTGGGCGCGTGGCTGGCGACGGGTTGCCTTGTGGTTGAGGCCGCCCGCCCTCGTCCCTTCTGCTGCTTTCCTCGTTGAAATCGTCATCACGATCAGCCGCAAGGCCCAGCACCATCTGCAGCGCCAGCCGGCGGGCTGTTGTGAGGCCTGCAGAGTGTGATTGCCCTGGGGAGCGATCGGATGACCCAGGGAACAGCGGCACCGGGCCCCCGCTGACGGCGCCGCCATTCGCATGGATCAGGTAAGCGGTAATCACCGGATCGCCGCTGTCGCTCAGCTCTTGCCTGGTGATCGCCGCCAGCCCAAAAGCCGCAGCAAGCTGCCCTGCCGCAATGACGGCGGCCAGGTCGGCATAGCCGTACTCGACTAGATCCCCTTTCTTGGTCCTGTAACCAGCGAAACGGTTCTCGGCCAGGTGGGGCTTTGTCGCATGCCAGGCGGCGAAGGCCTTGAAGAGCTCTACCTGCTGCTCCGGGAGCGGCTTGTAGCCAAGGAAATCCACCAGCCGCGCCTGCTGGTCATCACTGCCTGAGGGGGCGGCCTGGCTCAGGGCCATCTCTTGGACCTTGGAGTTCAGATCACCGAAGGCCTTGCGCGCACCAGCGAGCTGGGTCTGGAGGGTTTGAATCTCGGCGGCGTGACCAGCAACGGCCGCGGCCACGTTGGAGATCAGATCATCCGTGCCCTGAACGGAGCCATCTTGCTGCTGGGGCGGCTGCTGGCCGGCCTCCGGCGGCAGGGCGCCTGGGGTGTCTTGCATGTTCACAGAACTGGGGAGTGTGCCGCGGCGGCCGTCTGACCGCTTTGGTCATGGCACACTAGCACTACGATTCAGCTATATCGGTAGCAGGCCGCACCGTCTGGGGCGCTGCCGGGGCCCGGCCGGTCACCTTCGATGAAGGAGCAGCTCCAGGCTGCTGCAACCTGGAGTAGGTCAGGTACGCTCGCCATCCAGGCATCCACCAAGACAACAAAGGCCCCGCCAACAGGCGGAGCCGATGCTGCCCCTTGCGGGGCCACGGAGGCGGCCCGCTCCCCAGCGAACAACGTCTCCGTAGCGCCGCGATCCTATCGCAGGCACTGCCGGATAGAGGCCCAGTAGGGCCAGGGACCAGCAAACCTATCGCTATTCACGAATGAGCAGAGCAGAGCAGAACACGGGTGAAACCTTCCAGCTGGAGAGGCAGCGGTTTGTACTTCTACCTCTTGAACTTCTGGCCAGTTGTTCATCCAAGGCGCGAAAGCCGCTGGTCTTTGTTTATAGCTGGCTTTGGTATCACGCGGGGCAAATTGATTCGTATCCATCCGTATCTCGGCTGAGTTTGGAATGCGGGATGAGCATGGCCGACATCCGGGCAGCGATCAAGGAACTGCTGTTTGAGGGCTGGATCACGTGCAAAAAAACAACGGGCCCAAAAGGGGTGAAAACGTACCGGATCACGGCCGATTACAGCACCATAAAACGACCACGGAAGCAAAAAAAAGGCAGTTTTCCTCCCGCTGTCTCTCCAGTCCCTGACAGCGATTTGCCTATGCACCCCCTACCCATGGGTACCCCCTACCCACAGGTACCCCCCCCTACCCATGGGTACCCCCTACCCACAGGTACCCCCCCCTACCCACAGGTACCCCCTAAACGGCCTGAAAATGACCCTCCAGGCACCCCCTTGCAATCGTCTGAAGCGTATAAAACAGCTGAGACTGATGCCCTAGCCTGGAATCTCAGCGATTCAAACCCTGAAAAAAAAGTTTTCCACAGGCCTGTTTTTGAAGGCTCCTGCGCGGCCTGTTCCTCAAAAAACGGTCACCCCGCGTCAACCGCTGAAACCTGTTCCTGTAGAAGGGATCCCAGCGAAAGCCCAACACCTGAAACAGGGGGCTTGACACGTAAGATACCCTTAGAAGAATCTAGAATAGATTCTTCCTCTAACTCTTTATCTACTTCTAAGGTTACTTTCTTAAAACCATATAAGCTTGGTCATCAACAAAAACACGCTGCTAACGATTCAACGGCAGCGGCATGCGACCCCGACATAAGCAACCCAGGGCAAGTTCAGCCCGTCCCACCGCTCACCACCTTGCCGCCGCCGCAAATCGTGGTACAGTCGGCAAGCAACCTCACCGCTCCCCAGCAACATGATTCCCCACTCAGCTCCCTCCCACCCTGCGCAGAGCCGTACCGCCACCTGCTCGCCCAGTGGTGGGCCTCCCGCAGCTTCAGGCACCGAAGCCTCCAGCCTGATCAGCCTCTCGCCCAGGCCGACCTGGACGCCATCAGCCTCGCTCACGCTCACGGCGTCCTAGAGCCCTTCCTCGCACAAGCGGCCGCGGCCGGCTGGAAGTCTCTTGCCTATCGCGTCAAGATTCGCATCCAGCAGCTACAAGCAGGACCAGCAGCAGCCGCCGACTTTGATCGGCTCCGCTCCCAGTACCTCGCTGCTCCAAATCGCGTTCCTTGTCAATCTCTGCCCCGTGCGCAGAAAGAGCTCGCCCTCATCCTCAAAGAGGGCTACTCCATTGACCAGATCCTCGCCGCGCTCACCGCTGAAACGGCTGCGCAAGCCGCAAAGCTCAGCAAAGCTGAGTTCTGCCCTTCCATGCCAGACATCGCTCGATGGCTCAAGGAACGCCGCTTTGCTGCCTACATCCAGGCCCCAACCTCAGAGCCGCGCATCCTCTCCCCTGCTGACTTCACCCATGCCATAGACGAAGACGGTGAGCCCGATCCCTTCGCTTACTCCAACTACCTCGAAGCCTGCAAGCTTCAGGGCCTCATCTGATGACCATCTCCCCAGCACCAGCCAGCCTCCCAGCTCACAAGCGCCGACCATCCAAAGGCCCCGGCTTCACCATTCCCAATTACGCCTGTTGGGCCTGCGAAGACACCGGCATCGTCAGCAACGGTGATGGCCTTGTCAACGATTGGTTGCCTGACTACGACATCACGCCTGATGGCGTCATCCTCCCAGGCAGTGACCCGGCCTGCATCTGCCAATGCCTCGCCGCTTACCCATCCTCTAACCAGCCAGGCCGCGGCGGATTCAGAGACTCCGCAGGGCCACGCGCTGTTGAAACCCTCAACGGCCAACGCTTTGCTGGTGTCCAGTTCCCCCAGGCCGGCGTCCAGGCCCTGCACACCGAGCGCAAGCGGCTCGGCATGGCAGGCATCAAACACACCGCTCAGGCTGCTCGCCTGGCCGCGGCCGCCATGACCACTGCCTCTATCGGCAGCATCCTCCCCCCAACACCATGATCAACCTCCCGCTCATCCCCGGAAGCGTCAGCTGGGCTCGCAAGGCCGCCTGGCTGCAGCATCCCTGAGTTCACCGCATGGAACGCCGCAAACGCCGCGCTACGGCCCTCTGGTACTGGCGCACCGCCCCCAAAATCGCCGCATCCTGGCCGGAGTTCTGGCGGTTAATCAATGCCAACAACGGTGTGGTCCCATGAAGGCTTCCACACGCTTCCCTCTCCCGCCCATCGGCACCGCCATGGTCCTCGCACCAGCCGGCGACCACCTCGATCACCTCGATCACCTCGAGATCCATCACGTCAACGTCCAGGCACACCTCGGACGCTTCTTCATCGCGGGTGGCATCCGCTTTCACTCCGCTGACGATCGCCTCCAAGGCCCAGGGCCCGATGGATGGGCAAACTCCCACGCCGTTATCCATTGCCTGCCCCCAGGGGCCGACCTGGTGCCAACTGCAGCCATAATCTCCGCCGCCTCCTTCCAGCCGATGGCCGCGGCCATCGGACAACCAGAACCCACAGAGGCCTGGTAAATGATCCACTCCCTTCCCGCCTGGCTTCATAACCATCCCGTCATGCCAGACGGCCGCGGCTATGTGTCCACCGCTGGTGAGCCGATTCACCAAACCGCCCGGGAGATCCTGGCGACCATCCACCCGCATCACCGCCTACACGCTGAAAGGAACCTGATCGTGCTGCGCGCTTGCGTGGCCTATGCGACCAGCCGCTTTGATGCCGATCGGTCTGCTGGTGGCCTGTGGCAGCCGACAGCGGCACCATTCAGCGACCACCTGGAGGTGATCGAGCCGCTGCTTGCTCACGGGTTCTGGGATCAGCTCACCTGTCACGCGGCACCGATTCACCTGCGGCACCGCCGGCTGATGGTGGCCACCACCGCCGAGCTATTGGTCAAGTTCCGCAATGGCGGCGACCTGGGCATCGCCACCGTCCAGACGGCGCCGCGTGACCAGCTCAACCCGATCCACGTCGAGGCTGAGCTTGGTGCTGCCCTGGCCCTACTGGGTGACTCCTGGGGCTGGTTTCCGTCGAGATCATTCGTGATCTATGCCCGCCCAGGCAAGACCACGGTGGAGCTCGTTGGAGTGGATCAAGCAATCGGCCACTGGGTTGATGCGCTCGATTCCCGCCGGTGGCTCATCAAAAACCTGCAGCGCACCGAATGAACGACATGAAAGCCCCCGAATGGCTGGCCAGTTTCGCTGCCAGCGCCCGCCAACAGCTCAGCAGCGTGAGCTTCGCCCTGATCGCTGCTGATGCAACGGTCCGGGTCAAGCGCCGCCGCCTCCTTCGCCGTCCCACTGTTCCCCAACCATCACCCCAATGAAACGCTTCCTCCTGCTCCCCCTCCTGCTCGCCGTTGGCGCCCTGGCTCCTGCCTCTGCGCAGAGCCTCCAGCCAAATCCTCGCTCGATGTTCGAATACGCCAAAATGGGCGCCCTATGGCATGGCGGAAACTTCGCCAAGAAGGGCCAGTTTCGGTGGGCCTGCACGACCTACAGGCATCTGCTCTTCATTGAAGAGAGTGATAATCGCAGCACTGCCAGTGATCGAGCTACCACCAAACGACTGATCAGCAAGGTGTGCCGATGACTAATCGAGTTATTCAAACACCGCCCCGCGCTGCTCTCCCCTGAGCAGTTTCAATGGTGGCTAGAAACCGCCACAATCGAAGAACTTGAATCCTTTGCAAGATCAGCATGATCCCCGAACTTTTCGCCCCATTCGCCGCCACCGCAGTTATCACGCTGGCCGTCACCGAGACGGTCATCAAACCCATCTCAACCCGCCTGTTCAGGCGTTATGCCCCAGCCACGCTCGCCCTGTTTATGGCCAGGGCAGACGATCTGCTGTTCTGGGCAATTGAACACGACAAAACCCGCGATGAATACGAAGCAGCTTTATGCCTGTGGATGGAAGAACAAGTAGGGGATCAGTGGGGACCGCAGGATTGTGACCGCGCATTCGGCGGTGGCTACGACCCACGAATTGCCTTGGAGCATTGTTCCAGAACATAGCACCGAAAACCACACTGTTACCCAGGCTGTCCCTTATCTGCAACTCCAGACTTCTATCTACGGTGGCCGCTGGAAAGATGTTCCCATTGTCGAGCCTGAAGATGAAGAGGCGAGCTAATGACAACCAAACTTCTAAACGATTTAGCCAAGTGCGCAGTGCGCCGCGCCCATCTTTACGCTTACTCCCCTCGTTTCTGGCGTGAGGGCGCTGCTGCTTCCATTCTGTACGGCTTTTCTTGGCCTAAGGCTGAATTGCGGGGTATAGAAGAGTGACAGGGCAAGATGGTGTTGCCTGTCAGGCGAATGACACCTATTCCGCAACCCTCGAACACTCCACCAAACAAAAATCATGACCGACATCGACCTATCAAATTTTGTTAACCAAGATGTTTGTGTTGAGCAACGTTCCAAGCGGCCCAACGCATGAGTTCACCGATCCATAGCGAGGAACGAGCGGAGGATTCGGTGCAACGCCTTGTTCTGTCCGATTCGGTGGAACTGTGGCTGGGCGATTGTCGGGAGATTGCGCCGAATCTTTCTGGCGTAGATTTACTGGTTGCAGATCCGCCCTATGGGATGGGGAAAAAGGGAATCATGCACGATGACATCTATGGGAAAAAGCTGGACGCCTTCCTCATGGAATGCTGGGGGGCTTGCCGTCCCTCTCTCAAGGACAACGCAAGTGCCTACATCTGGGGGCAATCGGAGGACTTGTGGCGGCTGTGGTATCGCGGGGGGCTGAACGACTCGGAAAGACTGACAATGCGAAATGAAATCGTGTGGAACAAGGGCAGCGCGCAAGGAATGGGTTCCGATCAACACCGGAGGTTTCCCACAGCAACGGAGCGCTGTCTTTTCTTCATGCTGGGCGAACAGGGCTTCAATAACAACGCCGACAACTATTGGGAAGGGTGGGCACCGCTTCAATTATATTTGAAAGGCGAGCGTGATGCGATGGGATGGACAAGCGTTGAACTGAAACGGTTAGCGGGTCACTCGGCGAGCGGGCACGACCACTGGACGGGATTGTCGCAATGGATGTTCCCCACCCGTGAAACTTACGACGCATGGAAAGCGGCAGCAAGCGGCCAAGCATTCAAGCGGGAGCACGACGACCTGAAGCGGGAGCATGACGACCTGAAGCGGGAGCATGACGACCTGAAGCGGGAGTTCTACGCCACCCGCGCACACTTCGACAACGGACACCAGAACATGACCGATGTCTGGACGTATCCGAGAGTGAACGGCAAGGAGCGCCACGGCCACGAATCACCCAAGCCGGTCGCGATGATGGCGCGAGCAGTGAAGACTAGCTGCCCCGAAGGTGGGCTCGTTCTCGACCCATTCATGGGGACGGCTCCCACCGCTATCGCGTGCATCCGAACAGGTCGCCGATTCATAGGGATAGAAAAAGACCCCGACCACTTCGAGACGGCGCGGAAGCGGATCGAGGCGGAACTCGCTCAGGGCGATCTATTTCTTAGACAGAACAACAGCATGCAGCTGCGGCGCGCAGCGCCGTCAGCTGCATGCTGAGCGTTGTGTATGCGGAGTTAGGATCAATATTTGGAGATTGTTTAAATGGGATATGAAATGATTGCAGACCTCGTTAACACTTTCGATATGAACGTTGCTGTCCATAAAAACAGCAATGAAAAAAACGAGTCTGAAACTCGAAAAAGCTATATTGATCCTATGTTTGAATTGCTGGGATGGAATGTAAGCAACCAAGGGTTGCAAGTGCATGAGAGAGAGGTAACGGCTGAATATTCTGTAATCGATCGAACGGGAAAGAAAAAAGCGGACTATTCTTTCAACCTGGATGGAAAACCTATGTTTTTTGTCGAGGCAAAAGATCCATACGTCAATATCGAGGAAAACAAACATGTTGCGTTTCAGCTTAGAAGTTATTGCTGGAATGCCAAAGTTCCTGTTGGCATTTTAACAGATTTTGAAGAATTCGCTATTTATGACGGAAGGTATGAACCAAAGACAACGGACAGCACCAATGTTGCTCGCATAAAATATTTCAAATTCAAAGAATACGTCGATCAATGGCATGAAATAGCCGGCCTTTTTTCAAAGGAATCCGTTTCAACCGGGTCCTTGGATGGATACATCAGCAAGGTAAAACTAAAAAAAGGGGTTCTCCCGGTTGATGAAGTTCTCCTAAAGGATATGGAGTCATGGCGTAAAATTCTTGCAGTGAGCATTGCCTCTCTTAATCCTAAGCTGTCCCGCAGAGAAATCAATTTTGCAGTGCAAAGAACCATTGACCGGATTGTCTTTCTGAGAATTTGTGAAGACAGAGGGACAGAGCCATACGGAAAAATCAAATCTCTCAAAAAGAAAAGTGACATCTATTCAGGGCTTATGAAACTCTTTCGAGCCGCAGACCAAAAGTATAATTCAGGAATATTTTGTCTTAAGCCGGAAAAGGGACGGCTTGAAGGTGTGGACACCCTTTCCGCGGATTTAAAAATTGGCGATGAAGTTTTGAAGAGCATCATTGAAAGGCTTTATTATCCTTCACCCTATAACTTCGCTGTCATGCCTGGTGATATTTTAGGGCAAATTTATGAGCGATTTTTAGGCAAGGTGATTGAAGTTGGATCAGACAGAAAGGTATCGGTTGAAGAAAAGCCGGAAGTTAGAAAAGCAGGGGGCGTTTACTATACGCCCACATATATCGTTGATTATATCGTCAAAAATATAATCGGCAAATTGGTTGAAGGTAAAACGCCAACACAAGTTGCAAAAATGAGATTCCTTGACCCTGCCTGCGGTTCCGGTTCATTTCTTATTCAGGCTTATCAATACGTCTTGGATTGGCATCTTACATGGTATTCAAGCAATGATTCTGAAAAACATATGAAAGGCAAAAGACCGGCCCTTGTAAAAGACAGGAAAGGGAATGTAAGACTGAGCATTGATACTCGAAAACAGATATTGTTGAATAATATTTTTGGTGTGGATATTGATTTTCAAGCCGTTGAAGTATCCAAGCTATCTTTACTTTTGAAAGTTCTCGAAGGCGAAGACGACCTGACCATGCAGCAACTCAGCCTTTTCAAACAAAGGGCATTGCCTGATTTAGGTGAGAACATCAAATGTGGGAATTCTTTGATTGGCTCGGATTTCTATGAAGGGCAACAGATAAATCTCTTCGATGAAGACGAAATGTACCGGATCAATCCTTTTGATTGGAAATCTGGCTTTTCTGAGATTATGGGTAATGGAGGCTTTGATGCGGTTATCGGGAATCCGCCGTATGTCCGTCCTCACAATATTGAGCCAGAAATAAAAAATTATTTTTGGTGTCACTTCAGTACGTTTCTTAAAAAGTCAGACCTATATTGTTGTTTTTTTGAAAAGGGCATAACTTTACTTCGTCAAGGGGGGCGTTTCGGTTTTATTGTTTCTAACGGCTGGTTGAGGCTTGATAGTTTCCAAGAATTGAGACAAATGTTGCTAAGAGAGACAGCGATACATACTATTATCGATTTTACAGGCAATGTCTTTGAAACAGCCAATGTAAAGACTCTAATTGTCATTTTTAAACGGCAAACTGGTGGAGAAACTTCTCTAATAAAAACAGCAGTAACACCACCTACATCTAACCCATCATCAATAACATTCAACAATATTTCACAATCTCTTTTTATTAACACATACAAGCAAATTTTTGACTTATCAATCAATCCAAAAACAGAGCAAATAAAGGCCAAACTCGCTGCTATTGGAGACCCCCTTGGTCACAACTATGGTATCTCTTTTGGTTTAAAGACAGGTGACGACAGTGTCTTTTTGACAACGATTAAAAAAGATGATGATCATAAGCCATTATTACGTGGAGCTAATATCCATCGATACTCAAAGGAGTTTAATGGCGAGTATGTATGGTATGTTCTCGTAAAAATGAAAGAACACCGAAAAACCGCTCGCCCTGGAAATGCAGAACGATTTGAACAAGCCAAGATCCTTATCCGTGATACTGGTAGTGATTTAGAAGGAACGTATGACGATGAGCATTATTATGTAAAAGATGTGCTTGTGGTCTCACAAAAAGATATCGATACCCATGATTTAAAGTATTTATGTGGGATATTGAATTCGCAGTTAATGAGATTCTATTACGAAACCTCTTTCCCTACGCTACACGTTCAAAGGGATGAATTAGCCTCTCTCCCAATTCGGAGATTAGATTTTACAAAATCCTCCGAGCAACAGCAACATCAACGAATGATTCTGTTAGTTGAAAATATGCTTGAGCTTCATAAACGATTAGCGGGAGGGCTGATCCCAATTCCGCAGGCAAAAACGCTGATAGAACGCCAAATCGAAGCAACAGACCGGCAAATAGACCAGCTCGTTTACAAACTATACGACCTGAACGACGACGAAATCAAAATCGTAAATGAGGAAGTATGAGTCACACAACCAAGCGCTGCACCAGACGCCTGATACTCCGGCGGTTCTCGCGGGGGCCGGTGGAGGCGCTGGTGAGCTTGTCGTTCGGCCTTCAAGCGCCATTTATTCTCCATTGTCCCCAAGGGCAGATCGTTCTTCGTGAGTCAGGCCATATAGCTTGAACACGGCTAGATTACATGCTTGCACATCTCTCTTGATAGCAGCCTCGACTAACTCGCAGCGCAGCGCCTCAGACGCATCTGCCCAGCGTGGCATGCGAATACGGCGCAGGTACTGCGCTTGAAAGCGCATAAACCCGCCCCGCATTTTTGTTGAATAGGTCGCCACGAACAGACGGGTGATCGAAGACAGCAGCACAGCCTGTAGAGCCCGCAAATCCCAGTCATCTGAGGTGACGTAATAGAGATTGTGATGAGGATACAAATCGCCACCTTCAAAGACGATATGAGCCTCACCCTTGATGTCGGGAATCAAGAGTTTTGGCCTAGCAGCTATAGCTGGAGTAATGCGGTCAATCGTGCGATACCAATTAGCGGGGGTCTTCTTTGCACAGTGTCGCCCAGCAATGACTTCTCGTCGATCCTCAAGGTAGCGTCGTAAGCGGGGATAATCATCAAGATTGACTAGCCCGCCTTGCTCGGCAAAGGGATTGATTACACCCTGACCACGCCACTTCACTTCACCGGACATAATGTCCTTGGTTGTCACCAGCTGTAGTTTTCGATCTGGCTCAACGTCGAGCGCCTCGAAGTCGCCAATGAATGCCTTGTCCGCACCGGTCGCGACCCCAATCCCAACCTTGCACCCCACTTCTTCCAGCGCAGGGAAACGGCTTTCTAGGCGACGAATAAGCGCTATCTGGTCAGACGACTCCAGCAACCACGGCTCCGCGCCATTCGTGACTCGGGCGAGTTCGCGCACCGTGCTAGTTTCTTTTTGCAGCGTCGGAGAGCGAAGTAAGTCCACTAATGTGGCCAGAGCTCCCCGGTCAATGGTCGGACGGTGGGCGATACGAGTTGCCGCCGGAGTTTCGCGGCTGATGATAGTGATTGCCGGGTAGGCAATCACATCTGAATGAAAAGCCGGTGTATCCACCATATCGACATAGACTTTTAGATGGAACTGCTCAGCCACAAGGCTACGCAACGGCCCGCCATAACGGTTCTTCATCCAACGATCCGCGCAGATGAACCCCAACATTCCACCGTCTGACAAGACCTTCAATGACCGCTCGATAAAGGGAATGTAAATATCAGCCCGGTCATATATTGTCTCGAAGCGGATGCGATACTCGGCCAGTAGCGTGGCCGGTATCAGTTCCTGGCGGACATAAGGCGGATTGCCCACTACGAAATCGAATTCCCCCTCCAGTGGTGCTAAGAGAAAATCCCCCTGCGAAAGCCAGCAGTCAGTTAAAGCCTGTGCGGTATTCGATCTCATGCCCTCGCGCTTGAGAAGCGCTACAACGGCAGCGTAGGTGCTGCGGAACGTATCATGATGGAGCTCAACTGCTCGGATCGCATCGTTTAGTTCCTCAAATGCGGTAGTCTTCGGCCTTGCCGCCTGCCATGCACTCAAAAGACGCTCGATAATTGGCAGCAGGAAGTCACCAGCACCGAAAGAAGGCTCTAAAACCCGCTTTTCATGGAGTGGTTGATCTGCTGTATAGCCAGACAAATCAAGAATGAAATCTACCACCTCCCGGCGAGTGAATACCGCACCGCGAGAATCCACCTCCGCGTTCAATGCCAATTGGTCAATCGCAGCCTGCACCTCCTGAGATGCATAGGCTGGAGTGGTCAGACCCAATGTCATTTGTGCTGGCTGCAAGAAATAACCTCTTTATGTGGGTGTGGTTGCACCGCTAACAGAGGGGAGGCATGGTTCTGGAATGATGACTCCGATTGCTGGGAGTTGCTTCGATGGAGGGATCTTGGCGGCCCTGGGATTGCTGACTACAGATATTGGCTGCCGTTTTACATGATTCCACAGGTTCCATGACCACGCCTGACCTGCGCCAA
>Ga0222681_1000270_pt1 | contig 18572 bp, 17 predicted proteins | sample AntAcemetage1006_FD_179844 | JGI IMG/M metagenome (GOLD analysis project Ga0222681, IMG submission 179844) | Saline water microbial communities from Ace Lake, Antarctica - #1006 | ecosystem: Environmental > Aquatic > Non-marine Saline and Alkaline > Saline | place: Antarctica: Ace Lake... | reverse complement strand
GGTCACTATCTGTTTGAACGCGTTGAGCAGGAAGTTGATTTCTCTGTAGAATTCTCAGAGATCTTTGCCATGTTCTCAGAGGATTATCCTCAGCTTGCCGGGGCACTGACCGAACGGTTTGGCGCGGAAGATACCCTCTATAAAATGATAGTTGCGGGCGAAGGCGTCATTCCTTCATGCACCACCCAGATGTTCTGGATTGTACAGGATGCGCCTGACATTCTGCCGGTAGATATTGACGATGAACGCGCTGGCAAATGGCTAATCTTTGTGGATAAATCTGATGCTGACAGACTCTGGGCCCAGATTCGTAATGCTACGGTTGTCGGGAACCTTGGCACTTCAGCAAAGGTCAGCACCGCAAAGGAAAATCCTGATTCACGCGATGAACGGTCTGTAATTTATGTCTTTACTGTCGACTGGAGCGATGAGGCAGGTGTGATGGCGGTCAGAGAGACGCTTCGCTCCTTTGGTGTTGAACAGCGAATTGGGTACAAAAGAAACATCGAGACGTATCATGGCGAATATAGCGATGAAACCGGGAAGAAAGTTACGTATTACAGTGCCTGAAATTTGCACTTGGAAAAAAAGATGAACTGCGGAAAACCGCAGAAAAAGATTATCCTTTCCGCTCCTTTGATTTGGGGCGGAGATTCTTATACCCGCATTTGCGGCATACAGTTGCCCGGGGTGCGTTACGGGCATTACATTTCATACAGATCTTTTTGTTTAACAGTCTCTCTTCTGCTTCAGCAAAACGTGCCATAATTCTTCAGTCCCTTCCTTATTGGTTCTATATACAACGACGTGTACGCTCTTAACAGTTTTCGTTGTGCGTCTGTGAGGTGATGAAGTCTCTGAATGCCGCAAGAGCTCTTCCGCGGTGGGATACCGCAGCTTTTTCATTGAGGGGGTACTCAGCAAAGGTCCGCCCATTGACCTCAAAGATGGGGTCATAGCCAAATCCATCACTGCCGCGCGGTGAAACGATCACACCTTCGACCCGTCCCCGAAAGATGGTTATGCCAGTCTCGTCAGCGTAGGCGATGGCCGTCTCGAAGTATCCTGTTCTGTCCGTCGCTCCACCCATGAGATTTAAAATACCCTCAAGCCCGATAGTGTCCAGCACATAGGCGGCATAGGGGCCGGGAAATCCATTGAGATGAGAAATGTAAAATCCGGTATCATCGACAATCACAGGACTGCCAACCTTCTCAAAGGCAAATGCTGCCTTCTGCCTAGCTATCTCTCCGACATCATCATCGCGATACTCAGGGCATTCCAGAGCCACATGCGTGACTTCAACCTCGTCACCGAAGAATGCGGCGACCTCTGTTGCTTTGTTTGGGTTACTGGTTACAACGGTAATTTTCACAGATATCTCCCCCGGAGGCGAATTTCTTCCACACGGTCAAGTATTTCATCAGCACCGGAAAAGGTTGACTGGTAACCGGTTACAAATGCCATTTTCAATGTGTCTGCTTCTGCAGAGGTGCTTTCAAGAGTCTGGAAGAAGACGTGTACATCCACTCCCCGACTTTCTGTCTCATCTGAGATATATGAGAGGCCGAAATCGATGAGGGCAACACCGTTTTTAACCACAATCATATTGCTGGTTGTCAGATCCCCGTGGATGATAGCACCTGTGTGGAGTTTTCCTACTGTCTGGCCCGCACTCCGCACATTTTCCTGGGTAAGGGCACACTTGAGGGGAACCCCTTCCAGATATTCCATAACAATGGTGTCCGGAGTTAGATCGTGGATGATGGGGGTGCGCACGCCGTGTCGCCGTGCGGCAGAGAGAAGGCGTGCCTCTGCACGGGTCCGTTTACCCATCAGTTTTCGGTCCAGAGTCTCAGTCCTATAGATCTTAGGGAGTCGTCTTTTTTGCACAAGTGGCCCGATTCGTTCGATCACTGCCTCAGCACCGCGTGCGAATCCATTTACAGGAATTTCTGCCTGTTTATAATTCAGTGACGGTGTGTCATCACGCCACTTCACCACGACCTCGTCCGAACGATACCCGGGACGAACATGTGAGGATTCAATTGACAACGTCTGTTCACATTCGAGCATGATTGACCCTGTCAGTGCGATCATTGCGCCATTATCTCCAATAAACCGATTTTCCGGAACAAAGAGGGTGGCGCCACGTTCTTCACACATTGCCGCAAGCATTGCCTGCAACCGTTTGTTTGCTCCGACTCCTCCGACGAGAAGAATTTCGTCCTTTCCGGCGTGCGCAAGGGCCCGTTCGGTGACTTCCACACACATGGCAAAGGCAGTTTCCTGGAAACCCGCACAGACATCTTCGAGCGGGGCTTTACAGTCGGCGGCGGCACTCATCAGTCCGGAAAAGGCAAGGTCCATGCCTTTCACAGTATAGGGCAGGCAAACTGGCGTCCCATCCTTTGCATACTTTTCAACCAATGGTCCGCCGGGATGAGGAAGCCCCTGTTTCCGGGCAAACTTGTCAAGAGCGTTGCCAAGGCCAATATCGAGTGTTTCACCAAAAATGCGGTATCGCTCGTTTAAAAATCCCAGAATCTGGGTGTTTGCTCCGCTGGCATAGAGTACAATGGGGTCGTCACACCCGGTTGCCCATCGGCCAATCTCAATATGGGCGACACAGTGGTTTACGCCAATAAGTGGCACATCTAGGGCCGAAGCAATAGAACGCGCGGCTGTTGCCACCGTGCGTAGGCAGGGACCTAGGCCCGGTCCCTGAGAAAATGCCACCGCAGCTATATGTTCTGGTTTAGTAAGTACCGAGCCGATAACTTCACGCATTTTTTCTGCATGATGCTGGGACGCCTCGCGTGGATGAATGCCACCGCTGGGTGGTAGGTATGCGTGAGACGAAAGCGCTTTAATCGCGTTATTTTCAAAAAGAGCTGCACTGAGGTTCCACGCTGTCCCCTCAATACCAAGAATCTGCCCGGAAACAGGCATTGTCACTTAATTCTTAAATTCAGTATAGCCGCACTTTCCGCAGGCAAGGCGATCCTTGTGGTCTGCCATGTGGACACCCGGCCCGCAGCGTGGACAGTTTTTCTTCTGTGCCACCGCAGAGGTTCCATCAATCTTGTAGTACGTATGCCGTTTGACTACCATACCTTTAGGCCTCTTTGTTTGCGGCTGTTTCTTCAGCTGGCTCAGGCTCGGTTCCTGTGCGCTCGATCAGGTGTGCAAGTTCAACCTTATTGCGGGTTTCTTCATCGTCATAGATGCGTAATGCTCCGCGAAGCTCCTGTTTCCCGAACCCCTGCTTGATTGAGTCAAGAACCACACAGTTCTCAGCCACGTTCCGGAGTGCACAAAGCTTCCCCATGATCTCACGGCGTGAGGGAGTTGCCCCGTCAAATGTAAGGACAAATTCGACCTCCTGCCGGTTCAGAAGCCCGTTATTTTCATCTCTGATAAATTCAAAGTTCATCGATATCCCTCAAATATTGTGTGCCTGTTTATTTATAATATGGCTAAGAACTGTATTCCCCTGCTTCTGCTGTGAGATCTGTTTTCTCAAAGAGACTGAAGAGATTTCTGGCCCGCTCCCGTGAGGGTTCGTCAATGGTGCAGACGACAACACCTTCGTCCGGTTGACCATAGAGAACCGCAGCCCCCTCTTTACCATGGATGACCAATGGAATAACAGCAAGATCATCTTCTCCCTCGACAAAGACGAGGGCCGGAGTCATCTCAACGGCCCGCTGCATGGTTGCGATGAGCTCTTCTGTGATGGTGCCGGGTGGATTGATGACTGTAAAAAGGGGCTTCTCGTCACTGATGTCCCGGCCTTTGTAGATTTCGCGACGGGTCTTACCGTCGATAACTGCAATATCCGGAGTAATGCCGGCCAGAAGCAGGTTGTGGGTAACAACATCTCCGACTGCGTAGAGGATCTTTCCCTCTAAGAAAGGGAGGGCCGGTTCGAGATCCGGGTAGAGTGTACCAAATGGCTCTCTGAACCGTTCCCGGTAATTTCCGGGAAGAATATACATTCAGCGGACCTTCAGGGCGTACCTGCCGGGCATGTCAATGTTGGCTTTCTTTGCGATATCTGAGTTTTTTGGGTCGATAATGATGAGATATCCTGCCCAGTCAACACTTAGGTTGTTGCTTCCACATGTCAGGCAGACATCGCCATCAACAACATGATGGCACTCTCTGCAGACTTTTACTTCTTTTTTCTTACGTGGTGGCATCTGCCTGCTCCGCCTCAAATTCTTCTTTTAGCCACTCTTCGTTGCCAAGGCCTGCCTGCCGCATAGTGAGGCCAATCTTGCTCTCACGTGGCTCACGCTCAGAGAGTGAGAGAGCGACGACACGGCCCCGCATCCCATCACCAACTGAGATCTGACGGCGGCTCTCCTGACAGACAAGACGTCCGTTTTTCTCATCATAACTGATAAAATCGTCAGAAATCTGGCTTACATGGAGCATCGCGTCAATCGGTCCGAGTGAGACAAAGGATCCAAATCCGGTGTTCTCCACGACCATGCCGGTGATAACTTCCTGCAGTGCCAGACGAAGAACGAGAGCGTAAAACTTTACGTAATAATAGACGGCCCCGTCTCCGGGAATAATATCTCCTTCACCAATTTCAAGGATATCAGTCACTGCGATAAATATGCCAATATTCTTATCGATTGATCCTTCAAGCTGTTCCTGGAGGACGTCGAGGACCACCGATGTCAGATCATCGCCGAGGCGGTCTGCTGGCACTCTGACTTTATCAACCAGTGTCATTCTGTAATACATCTTTTTTATCTCCTGTTTATCCCCTGATAAGTTCAGTGGTATTTTTCTTTCGCAGTATCATCACATCTACGTCCTCTTTTCGAAGTCGGTCCTTTAGGGCACGGTCGTTCGTGAAGACGATAGAATCGTGGTCCCGTGCATAGGCAATCAGCTGATCATCCACGGGGAGGTTTTCATATCCGCTTTCAATGACGGTGCAACGGCGTAAGAGGGCCAGTCCAACCCGTGCTGCTGAGGCATTTTTCCCCTTTCCACGGGCAATACCTTCGAGTTCGTTCTGCACTGAGGTGAAGGCGATTGGCTCAAAGTCACCAACAAGCCCCTCTGCCTCGCGGAAGATATCTACGGTAAACTGTCCCGGCATCATCAGAGCGTTTGCGTCAAAGACCACTCTTATTCGGTGAGAATCCCCATGCCGATCAGACGCCATCTGCCGCCTACCTGTCTGCTTATAGCAATGCGTGCCCCTTCTGCGACACAGACCGGACGCTTCAGGACAACATCGACAACGTCCTGTCTGATATTGATCACAACGCCCACTGTTACAGCCGTGCCGACCGAAAGCATCAGGGGTTCTTTGTGCTTCAGAGGTTCGATTACAAACTCATCTCCGGTACCCACTGCCCGTTCCATAAGAGTGACTTCAAAAGACATCTTATTTCGGACCGGTGGCAGTTTGCCGACAGCGCCAGCGACCTGACCGGAGAGGGTATCACTCTTGGTTAGTGCCGGGTCAAGTTTTGTTCCTATGGCAACTAACCCTCCAGGCGTTGCTTCGGAGATCTTTTTGGCTCCGGTGTGCATAGTGGTGACTTTAGTGAAGATCGGTTCCCAGACAATCTGGTTCTCCACCTGTTCTTTCCTGCCAGGCCGAATCTCAATTTCGTCGCCTTCATGGAAGATGCCCTGAGTCAGAGACCCTCCAATCACACCGCCTTTTACATCGCGCCATGCACATCCAGGTTTGTTAATGTCAAAGGAGCGGGCAATCAGCATGAGCGGTTCTTCATCTGGATTACGAATGGGGTTGGGGATATATTGATTGAGTGCCTCAATGAGAGCTCCGATATTGATCCCTTTCTGTGCTGAAACCGGAATGACCGGTGCGTTTTCAGCAATTGTTCCTTTCACAAATTTTTTGATTTGTTTGTAATGTTCAATCGCCTCGTCCTGTGATATAACATCGATTTTGTTCTGGACAATGACGATATTTTTTATCCCGACGAGTTCGAGTGCCATCAGATGTTCTTTTGTCTGGGGTTGTGGGCATTTCTCATTTGCCGCAATCACGAGCATAGCACCATCCATAAGTGCTGACCCTGAAAGCATTGTTGCCATCAGAGTTTCATGACCGGGCGCATCAACAAAGGAAATGGTACGGATTGGTTCGCACTTTCCACCGCACTCCGGGCATTTTTTCTTTGTCGTGAAACGTTCGGGGCCGGTACATGACGGGCACTGGTAGAAGGTAGCATCTGCATAGCCAAGACGGATAGAGATACCACGTTTTATTTCTTCACTGTGCCGGTCAGTCCACTGGCCGGTTATTCCTGAGACAAGCGTCGTTTTTCCATGGTCGACATGCCCCACAAGTCCTATGTTAACACTCGGTATTCCGGGATCACTCAATGTAGTTCAGACCTCCTTTATTAATATATGACAACTCTACTTATACCTACTCTGCGAGGTTATTATCTCTAAGAGGATATACACCCGAGAACAATTATTTTCTGTGTGGTCGTTTGATTCACGCATAAAAAAGGTGTAAGCGACATTGGATCAACAAATTCTGCATACTGTGTAATACATTCTTTTATTATAGTGTGCGGAAAGTACAATTGTACCGAAAATCCGATTTCTTTTCAGGTGATATAATGGCAACACACGATACAGATCTCTCACGAATTGGGGTTTCTCTCCCGAAATCGCTCCTTGATAAGTTTGATGATATTCTCACTCTCCGTGGTTATTCATCGCGTTCAGAAGGAATAAGGGACGCAATCAGGAGTTATATCTCATACTATCAATGGATGTCAGATGTGCAGGGAGACCGTCAGGGTGTTATTACTATGGTATATGATCACGAACAGCGTGGTCTTCTCCAGACACTGACGGATATTCAGCACGAATCAATGGATATTATTCAGTCGAATCTTCACTCACATGTTAATCACGACAAGTGTGTTGAGATCATTCTCCTCAGAGGAGATGCTTCAAAGATTAAAGCGATTGCTGAACGTCTGATGGCACAAAAAGGGGTTGAGTCGGTTCGTCTGATGACGATTCCTGTTGACGGCTAAATAGAAAACGAAAAATTCGGATTTATCCTGCTCCGACTCCGTCCACCTCTTTAAACGCATCAAAAATCTCTTCGGAGTCCTGTGAAGATAGTTTCAGTTCGGCCCTGAAGTCATCAATATCCTGCTTCTTCTTCGGGGCATGAGTTCTCAGGGACTCAATACAGATTAATTGATCCAGACGATACCAGAGACCATTGGTGTCAATTTTTCCGAAGCTTTTGTCATGAATGACATTTATTTCCTCAATGGTCCCGGCTGTTCCGGTACGAGGGTAACGAACTTTACTTCCCACTACCGGGAGGGATTTATTCATAACGAAAAGGTAGGCAGGCAAGTATAAAAAACGTCCCTTCCAACTCATTATTACGATTATGGATATTGAAACAAAACCAGTTCAGCTTCGCCGGATCAAAAAGGAGTTTTTTGATGGCACTCACCGGGTGACAAGCCCGGAAAAGACCTATGAGATGGTGAATCCGCTGATGGAGATACTCCGTGTGCCTGAGATTATTGATGTGACTGAATATGAGCGACTGGGCATTCCGGTTTTTGGTGTGCCACGTCCCGGTGCAGCAAGAGGGGGTAAAAAAATACACTGGGGCAAAGGAAAAGAAGAACTGCATGCCAAAGTCTCAGCGATGATGGAGGCAGTTGAACGGTATTCTGCTGAATACCGGGGATCACCACTGTTGCTTTCAGGTTATGAGATGTTGGGTCTAAGGAAGGCGATTGATCCTCATTCTCTGTATCTGCCGCGCCGTCTTGAGGTCGGTGAGGAAATACATTGGTCTGCGGCATGGGACATTCTTAACGACGAGCCAGTGTATGTCCCAAGTAATGCTATCTACCACCCCTATGATCCGATGGGAATGGCGCAGCAGCTGTTCAGAAGTGATACGAACGGGATTGCCAGTGGTAATGTCTTGGAAGAGGCCATTCTTCATGCGATTCTTGAGGTCGTGGAGCGTGATGCAATCAGTGTTGCCGAATGGCAGCGTTCGATGGGTCGGCGTCTGACTATTACGCAGGATGGCCCGGCAAAAAAGGTTCTGGACCAGTTTACCGATGCTGGTATTGATATCCACCTTTGGCTACTTGACGGAAAAACCGGTATTCCGACCGTTGCTGCTGCTTCTGATGATACTCTCACAAAAGATCCGGGTATGTTGGTAATGGGATCCGGGTCACATCTCAATCCTGAGATTGCTGCGCTTCGGGCATTAAATGAAGTGGCACAGAGTCGGGCGAGTGAACTGTATATGCGTGATCAGAAAGAGATGGCAGATAATGATCCAAGGGTTCAGATTCTTGCAAAGGCGGGCTATGACCGGATGAAGCGGATCAACGGGATGTGGTTTAAAGAAGCCGAAAGCATCGATCTCAGTGAAATCCCTGATATCAGCACTGAATATATCGATGAAGATATTCGGATTTGTCTTGAAGAGATTGGGGAACATGCCGAACGGGTATGTGTCTATACATTCTCGCGGACTGAGATCCCGGTAGTGCGGGTGGTAATACCAGGTTTTGAAGTTTCGTATATGGATCCGTCCCGGCGTTCCGGTCTTGCAGCGAAGTAAGCGAAGATCTCTTGGAAAAAAAAGTCCGGAAAATAATTCCGGGATAAAAAATTTTAAAATTTCAAAAAAAATTATTTTTTATTGTTAGTTAAGAGTCAGACCATTCATAATGGCTTCGTCAGAGACTGCAAAGGTCTGTCCGGTTTCCAGAATCGTATATGGTCCAAGGGCATGTACTTCTCCGGTTCCATCTGAAGTGTAGGGTACAACAAATTCGCCGTCTGTGCTCTCCTGCAGATACGTAAACTGCCGGCCAGTGTTGGTTTCAACATCGAGTGCAATGGTTCCCTCTCCGCTGATATGTGCTCCGGGGACATACTCAAAGATCTTGACATATTTTACGACCAGATCACTTTTGGTAATGGCACTTGAAGGTGATTCATGGACGAGGCGGTAGTTATGCAGTGCCGGAACCTTCTCTGGAGGTGTGAGTACATCAGCACCGATGATCGCTGCTGACCTGCCGGGCTGTGAACTTTGTGAGAATGCGGTAAGCGCCGCTTCTGCTTCTGCTGGACTCATGTACGAGGCGCCGGTGATAACTGGGAATTGGGTGCCAGCCAGACTTCCATCCGCATACTGGATAAAGAGCACCTGTTCTGGGTCAACCATCGAACCATCAAAGTTATGGAGGCGTGAAACCATGGTCTCGAAATAATTCTGGTTGTAAAGGATCTGTGACTGGTACTCGCTATCTGAAACCGGTGCCAGAAGGTATTCAAGATGCTGAACCGTCGGTTCATAACTTACGTCATACCAGGTTTCCATTGCAGCGAACTTACCGGTGTCCATCTCAACGTCGGTGATAACATAATCTGTTCCCAACTTATCGAGAATCGTGTTTGCCCGCTTTTCGTCCTGATTCACAAAGAAGGCAGCAGCGCCGGTCTCACCGGTTACACCACCCTGGAATGGATTCGCGTTGGGGATGCGCTTGGAAATGAAGGTAATCCAGTGACCGTAGTCCCACCATGACATGACACCATAAGCTTTAGGTGGATAGGTAAATTCATCCTGATCATATTCGGCATAATAATCAACACCGGTTTCCGGGGAGTTCTGACCGAACCATGCCAGTGCCTCATGCCAGTCAGCATTCATTCCGCCGTACTTCATCCCGTTACCCATCTCGAAATCGGTGGCAACCGAACTGCCTACAAACATCAGCCCGAAGAGCACTGCGATAACAAAGGGAAGAACCCTGAGATAGTCCGGAGTTGCTTTTTTCTGTGCGGCGGGTTTTGTCTGTTTGCTTTTTGCTTTCTTTCCTTTACTCTTTCCTGTATTCTTCCCGGTTGGCGTTGGTTCCTCTTTCTGTACCGTCTTAGTTTCGGTCTGCCGGTTACAGATTTTCATAAGGTCATTCCAGCCGAAATCAAGAGCAAATGCAATAAAAAACGCTGAAATGACTGCAATGTTTACCGCGAGGTAATATTCGTATCTGACATGTTGCCATGTTGAGAAGAAGATCAGCAATGACCAGACGATGACGAAGAGATGGTCATTACGGTTCTTTTTCCAGAACGAATAGAGAAGGGCAAAAATGCCTGCCACAAAGAGAATGAGTCCGTAACTAAAGGATAGCCAGGCACTCTCAAGTGACCAGGCACGGGCCTCCTGAACAGTGAGAGTGGTTGCTGGCTGGGCGAAGAAGCCAATAAGATTACCTATGAGTTGATTGTAAACCTCAGGGACAGCAATTCCAAGCACAATAGTGACCAGAATAATCAATCCAAAGATTGAAACAGGGTAATATAATGGTGGTTTTTCTGAAAGATATCTCTTGATACCATAAAGAACAAGTGTGCCCAGAATTACCGTTACATAGGCTAGTACATGTCCAATGGAATATGAAATCATGCTTAAAGAACTGGTATTAAACCCAATAGCAAATACACCCAAAATTGCGACAACAAAGAGAACAGTGTTTATCAAGGGAAGTGAATCATCACCAGTTTTCTTCCATCCGTCCCAGAGGAACTGAATCAGTGTATATACTGCTATTACAAGGGCAAAGAGTACCATCGTTGGCATATTGAAATATCCAATGACATAAACAATGCCAGTAATGGCAGCGAGTAATGCAGGTATTTTCAAACTCTCCCTGGCACTGAGAGAAACAGGGTGTGTCCGGCAGTATTCAAGCGTTACAACATACGCAAGAATAAACAGGGTTGAAAGCAATGCCTCGGCGATGTGGTGGTCAACAAATCCGAAGAGTGACCGGTAGAAATACTGGCCACCCACAATCGCGACAAAGAACGCTCCGATAATACCACACTTCCAGTTATAGAGCCGTTCGCCTAAAAGATACACTACCGGAACGGCAACTGCGGCCAAAAGTACCGGCACCCATGAGGCCACGTACATAATATCTGGTCGAAGGGATGCACCTGAGACCAGCACGACGGCGGATGTCAATAAGGCAAAGAAGGGTCCCCAGTCGACGACATGACCCGTTGGGAACTGTGTCATCGGCTCAAACCATGGATAGGCCGGGAAATTATTAATGATGACTTCAACCTGCCTGAGACTATACCAGGGATCATTTCCGAGAAGATTCACACCCGTTGCACTTACAAGACCCGATTCAGGTAAGAGGCGAAGCCAGATGGCAACAATAATGCTGAGTGCGAGAACTCCAAGGATAATGAGATTTTTTGGTTTTTTTATTGATGAGAGATCCATTGCTATCTACATAGATCTCGTACCCGAGAATATTTAGCTCTTGACCTATTGTCAACCTCAAAGAATAAAGCAGAGGTTAAGTGCTGTCAATTTCATGCCTTTTTTCTGGATGTGCTCTCCCAGAGGCTCATATCCTTACGAAACCGAAGAAGGCCAAGGAAGAGATAGATCTGATTGAGCAGGAACGAAGAGAGAATATTGCCTGCATAGAAGGAATAGCCAAGAACCAGCAAAGTTGCTGCCGCCACTAGCCCTGCCTGAAACATCAGAAGAGCAAGAAACACAAAAAACCCTCCTATAAGTGTCAGAGTTGGTGAAAGGCAGTTGATCATAATTCTGAGTGGGTAAACGGTTTTTGAGAACGGACGGTTCTGTCGGAGCAGGTCACGACCATGAAGGGTCGTTACAATCAAGCCCGCTGCCCGGCGGACTTTCTGGTGAAACTGAATTCTGAATAAATCAGGGGTTTCCTCGTAGACCTTTGCCCGTATTTCATAGACGGCACGATATCCATTTCGGATGGCCTGCATTGCAGTATTTGCGTCGTCTGCGCCAGCTTCTTCCTCAATGCTACTGATACACTCTCTTCGGAAGGCAATCAACGCTCCGTTAAAACTGAAGGTTGAGTCAAGAGCACTATCCCATTCACACATGGCGCCATAATAATCCCGGTACTTTCCCTCCATTTCCCCGATGGTCTCTTCCCGGGAAGAGTCAAGCGGCAGAAGATCCCCACAGACTGCTGCAATAGTATCATCACTTTCAAGGCGCTCTATGATGCGTTCAAGAGCATCTTTTTCAAAAAAAACATCAGCATCGCTGGTGACAATGATAGGATTTTGGGCATGTCTGAATGCCCGGTTGTATGATCGTGCAACTCCGAGCCGTTCTTCATTCCTAAGCACGGTGCAGGTGAGACCAAGACGTTCTGCAGTCTCCTTTGCAATCCTACCGGTTGCATCTGAGGAGGAATCATCCACAAGAATTATTTCATACCGGTCTTTTGGGTAGGTTGAATTGGCAATGTTCTCCATCCGTTCTTTTATAACCCGTTCTTCATTCAACGCTGAGATTACGATAGTAATGGCCGGAATATTTACTAATGGAGGGGCAACCTCCTGTTTCTTGCCATAATGGATATTATAAAGATATATTCCATAGGGCAGAGCTGCGACAGCAAGTAGCAGTAGGCCGCAGACGAAAAGGAAAAAGGTGAGGATATTCATAGTGCCAAACATTAAATGACGGTTACACTTTTTGCCAGATTCCGTGGCTTGTCCACATCACGACCAAGTCGTTTCGCTGTTTCATAGGAAAGCATCTGCAACAGAACCAGAGAGGAAAGAAGATGTTCAGCAGTTTCTCCGGGGGGGATTGGTATCATGATATCGACAAGGTCTTCTAGATCGTGATCCTGTTCTACCCCGATCGCTATAACAGGAGCACTACGAGCTTTGATCTCCTTAATATTCGCAAACATTTGATCATAGTCATCTCCCGGCAGGCAGAGTGCTACGACCGGCGTCTCTTCTGAAAGAAGTGCGAATGGACCATGTTTGAGTTCACCTGCAGCGTATCCTTCTGCATGGATATAGGTAATCTCCTTCATTTTCAATGCACCTTCCAGAGCGACTGGATAGAAGATGCCCCGGCCGATAAAGAACATACTTGAAACCTGTGAACATAGGGTGACAGCCTCGTCAAGTTCCCAGAGTAATATCTTGTCGATAGCCTGTTTGCATTCAACAGGATTTATCGGGAAGGCTCCGTTGCAGAGCCAGCTTGTCATCTTCAGAAACACAGCGACCTGAGCGATAAATGATTTGGTTGCGGCAACGCTAATTTCTGGACCGGCGTGGGTGAAGATGGTATTGTCCGCGACCCGGGTAACAGAACTCCCAAGTACGTTTGTGATGGCAAGGGTGGGACAGTTGTGGGCGATGGCACTCTGCAATGCTGCAATTGTATCAGCTGTTTCTCCGGACTGTGTGATGCCAATTACCAGTTCATGGTTAAGTGGACGTATGAGTCTGCATTCTGATCCAATCTCGACGGTTACCGGGATATCTGAATATTCTGCCATTAAATATCGAAAGATAAGACCGGCATGATATGATGTACCACAGGCAACCACTCTAATGGATTTTGCCTCTGAAAGGGCACCAAGATCCGTTTCGTCAATGGCGGTGAATGTCCGAAAAAACACTTCCGGCTGTTCGAAGATCTCCTTTTGCATGTAATGGTCATAGCCGCCCTTGCGTGCTGATTCCGCGTCCCAATCAATAGTCTGCCATTCGCGTAGAATTTCTTCCTCACCGGCATAAAGTGTGATTTCATCATGGGTTAAAACAGCGATGTCGCCATCCTCAAGAGGGAGAACCGACTGGGTATAACCCAGAAGCGGTGTCATATCCGACGCTGCAAGAAATTCTCCATCACCGTAACCAAGAATAAGTGGGCTTTTCAAACGTGCTGCGACAATGGCATCATTTTCCTGTTCAACCGCGAGAATAGCATAGGCGCCCTCAAGGCGTTCGGTCGTCTGCCGCATCGCTTCGAGAAGATCTCCCTCATAATATGACTCAAGAAGATGGGCAATTACTTCACTGTCGGTATCAGAAGTGAAGACATGTCCCGCTTCCAGTAATTCCCGCCTGAGTGTGACATAGTTCTCGATGATACCGTTGTGGACAATGGCAATGGCCCCGCTACAGTCAGTATGAGGGTGGGCGTTGCAGTCACTTGGGACACCGTGAGTTGCCCAGCGGGTATGGCCAATCCCTATTGAACCGGGAAGATCCATTGCGATAGAACCTAAATCTGAGATTCTCCCCTGTGCCTTTACAACCTCCACTGAAGAACCACAGGTAGCAACGCCGAAGGAGTCGTAACCACGGTATTCGAGTACCTGCAGTCCTTCAACAACGATCGGTGCAGCCCTCCTTTTTCCAATATACCCAAAGATGCCACACATCTCTACCGTACCACCGTATTGTCTTCCAGTTCTCCGGAGAGTGTTCGTCCCTCTTCGATTCTCGTTCCGTTGCCTGCGCGACAGCCTTTAAAGACAGTAAAGGGGGCACATGTAACATGATCGCCAAGAATTGCACTAAAGGAACCGGGCACATAGTGCTGTTGAATCTGGGCACAATGTTCATCGGCAATCGTTGCGACATGATCTGATAAGATGCACCCGGTCCCCGCCACAACTGATCGGATGGTTGAGTGCGATCCGATAGAGGTGTCATCCATGATTAGTGAGTCACTCAAGAGCGAGAAGGGTTCGACTGTGACACGATTACCCACTGATGTGAAAGGCATGATGGTTGCATTTGGCCCGATGTGGCAGTCTTCACCAATGACTACCGGGCCGATAATAGTGCTATTGGGTTCAAGCACAGTCCCTTTACCTACTCGAACATTTCCAGAGATTACCACGTTCTTTCTTATTTTTCCTGCAATGTCTGTTGATTTTTTACCTTTCAGGATAAAACGGTTCATCGGCAGCAAACTCCATGGATATATAGCGTCAAACCATGCATCAGCCATGACGATGTGCATCGCTGTTCCATGCGAGATGACTTGGTTGACTGCTCCCGGGAGGTCGAGACCATCATTGAGAAACCCAAAAATGTCCGGGCACATAGTATAAACACCGGTGCTGATCAGATGTTCACCCTGAACGGCAGGCTTCTCAGTGATAAAACGAACAGACCCCTCTTCGGCTGAGATAACGCCATATTCTGCCGGATTAGGGTCTAGGTGTGCCAGGACCGCGCATTTCTCTTCTCTCATTTTCTGCACTGAGAGAGGGCTGATATAATTGTCTCCGGGAAGAACAAGAAACGAACCGTCAACATAGTCCGTGGCACATAATAGTGCATCCGCCGTTCCCAGTTGTTTTTTCTGAACAACCGTTGTGACCTCTGTTTCAAGGCTGTTGAGATACTTGAGTACCTGCTCTTTCCGGTAACCGACAACAACGGTGATGTCCTGAATGCCTGCTGATGTGACCGCTTCGATGACATAGTCGAGAATCGGACGGTTTGCTACTGGAATAAGGGCTTTCGGACGTGAACGGGTAAGCGGTCGTAACCTGCTCCCCTCTCCGCCTGCCAGAATGACTGCCTGCATGATATTATCTCCCGATTTTTGTATCTTCTCTGATGACACCCTCAACAAAGGTGTTTGGTGCGACGTGTGTTCTGCTTCCAATGATTGTTCCGACATTGAGTGAACAGTTGATCCCGAGTTTTACCTGGTCGCCGACGACAACACCGAATTTTCTTCGGCCTGTATCATGTCTACCGGCCCATACGTTGCGGTTGTCATGGCGTAAATTCGCGACCTTTGCCCCGGCACCGAAGTTTGTTTCTGAACCGATGACACTGTCGCCTATATAGTTAAAGTGTGGAATCTTTGTGCCTGAAAAGATGACTGAATTTTTTATCTCAGTTGCATTGCCAATGTGGCAGTCATCTCCGATTGATGTTGTTCCCCTTATATAGGCATTTGGACCTATTTTGCAGTTTTTTCCGAAAATACACGTTCCTTCAATGTAAGTACCTGCGCAGATAATACTGCCTTCACCGAGTTGCACTGTGCCGTGGATGGTTACCCCGTCTTCAATGGTTCCGTGGATTTCATCTTCAGCGGTTTTGAGGATCTCTTCATTCGCATCCAGCAGATGCCATGGCTCGCCGATATCACACCAGAAAGAGATTGGAATGTGCCGAAGCGTTCCTGCATCAATATACTGAAACAGGGCATCGGTAAGTTCATACTCCCCACGTTCAGAGAGGGAAAGATTCCGGATAATTGGAAAGATATCCTCGCTAAAATGATAAATACCAGCATTAATGATGTTTGAAGGTGGCGTATGCGATTTTTCTGCAAGCCCTGTCACTAATGTTCCTTTGGTCTCAAGCGTTCCAAAATCCTCCGGATGCAAACTTTCGACAGAGGCAAGGCAGGGAGATGGTGCCGAGGCAATGGCCCTGAGATCTTCGGTTCGTATGATCATATCCCCGTTAAGGAGCAGAAAATCCCCTTTTATATCGTTTTCTGCCGCACGAACCGCATCGGCCGTTCCCATCTGATGGCGCTGGACGGTGTAGCGGATGGAAACCCCAAACGCACTCCCATCACCAAAGTATGTCCTGATTGCCTGTTCATGATATCCTACCACCAGAAGAATCTCGGTGATCCCGGCATCCCGCACAGCAGTGACTATATATTCAAGGATGGGCCGGTTGGCAACCGGAAGCATGCCCTTAGGACGAGATGAGGTGAGTGGCCGCATTCGTTTTCCCTCGCCAGCGGCAAGAATTACACATTGCATCTACGTTTAGTGCTCCTTTACCTGATCTTTCTTTGCAGAGCGTATAAGGGTGCACCCTTTTCCGTGCATCTTTTTTGCTGCTGCTCTGTCTCTTCCCTCGGCAGTAATCCGGATCTTTGGCTCGGTGCCGCTTGCCCGGATCAGGCACCAGCCTTCTTCCTCTTCAATCCGGAGTCCGTCGGTAGGATTTTCCGCTCCGAGACGGGTGAGCATTTCGCGTGCGGTATCTGAGTATTCAGAACTTCGGATCATCGGGTAGGAAGGGATGGCGTCGATTGCTGCTGCGGTGTCGATCTCCTTCGTAATCTCACAGAAGAGTCCGGCGGCATAGATCCCGTCCGGACAGAGTGAGTGCTTCGGGAAGATCCAGCTTCCGGATGGTTCTCCACCAAAGTCTCCCCAGGAGGTGAGCGCAGTTGAGACGAACGAATCACCGACCGGCGTGCGCCGGACCTCTGCCACTTCTTCGATTGCCATAGAGGCATCGACCGTGGTAACGATTTTTTTAGCTCCGAGATATTCTGCAAAAAGAATGAGCAGATGGTCACCGTGGATAAATCTCCCTTTATTGTCAGCGGCCATGAAGCGGTCTGCGTCACCATCATGGAACAATCCAGCCTGTGCACCGGTTGCCCGTGTCATAGCAAGCGCGACTTTCAGATTTTCTTCCGTTGGTTCTGATGGGCGGGCAAAAAACCCTGAAGGTGTTGCGTTCATGCACCGGGCTGTTGTGCCAAGGTCATGAAGCAGTTGTGGAGTTATTGATGAAGCTGCCCCGTTTCCACAGTCAAGCACGACATTCAACCCTTCGCAGGCATTGACGCTGTCAAGAATCGCTTCCAGGTGCGGAGTGATCAGATCGGAGGTGATGCTTGTTCCCTGTTGTTCCCACCCCCTTGGTTTCGCAGTGAGGTAGGTCTCTTCGATTGCGTCCTGCTGTGTGGGAGTAAAAGCAGACCCGTCCGGCTGGATCATCTTGAGTCCGTTATAGGATTCCGGGTTGTGGGATGCGGTGGTACAGCATCCGGCATCATGATGCCGGGCATTATAGGCGACAGTCGGCGTCGGGATGATACCACCATCGCTGATATTCCCCCCGGCAGCGAGGGCGCCGGATGAAAATGCATGAGCCAGCAGATTGCCGGTTGTCCTTGCATCACGACCCAGAACAATATGGGGGTATGATGCTGCTACCGTGCTGCCAACCTGCATGGCAAGTTTCAGGAGGTCTTCATCCCAGAGGCGTCTGATACCGGACGAACCAAAAAGCATGAAGATATGTCTTCATTTCAATGAAATATATATTGTCATCAATGACCGGCATATGCCGGATCTTTGTGTTATGGTTTATTTTTACCAAAGGGGCAGAAATGGGGGAGTTGCTGCATGTTTGCAGTTCCGGCAATGGACGGGCCGATACAGAGGAGTTCCTTCTCACCCTGATACCGTTCCACAAGGGCAGTCCCCTCATCGGTAACAAGACCGTCACAGGTAATAACAATACAGTCGGCCTCTTCCGGCGTATCAGTAACAATTACACCCTCAGCCTGCCGGAGTGCCTCCCCGTCCCCGACACAGAAGACGGTTTTCCCCTGAAGTCTTGCCGCGATCTTCGCTTTACATTCGCTGTGGCAGGTGGGATCACAGGTATTTGTGGTACGGGTTATGCAGAGAAATCCGAGTACCACGTTTAAAATACCGCAGGCAGCGCTGCGTTTCTGGGGGGAGTTTAACGCTATGCCGAACATAAACGGTATTTTCGTCTTTGCTTCTACCGGCGCGGGCGTTACGATATGAGAGGTAGCCCCCCCGAACTTCACGGCAAGGTTCACACCGGATTCATACTGACACATTGCTGCGTCAGGGTCGCATCTGAAGAGAACCGGGCTGTCTTCGCATCCG
>Ga0222681_1000261_pt1 | contig 18873 bp, 15 predicted proteins | sample AntAcemetage1006_FD_179844 | JGI IMG/M metagenome (GOLD analysis project Ga0222681, IMG submission 179844) | Saline water microbial communities from Ace Lake, Antarctica - #1006 | ecosystem: Environmental > Aquatic > Non-marine Saline and Alkaline > Saline | place: Antarctica: Ace Lake... | reverse complement strand
AGATCAAGTATAAGGGGTATAACATTGCCGATATCCTGAATATGACGGTGAACCAGGCCTTTCTTTTTTTTGAGAATATTCCAAGGATAAGGAGCAAGTTAAAGACACTTGTTGACGTGGGGTTGGGTTATATCAAGTTAGGCCAGCAGGCTACCACCCTTTCAGGCGGCGAGGCCCAGAGGATCAAGCTCTCCAAGGAATTGAGCAAGAGAAACACCGGGAGGACCCTTTATTTACTCGATGAGCCGACCACCGGACTCCATTTCGCTGATATTGAAAAGCTCTTGGAGGTGTTGAACTATCTCGTAGACCTCAAAAATACGGTGGTGGTTATCGAGCATAATCTCGATGTGATAAAAGTGGCCGATCATATCATCGATTTAGGACCGGAGGGGGGTGACAAGGGGGGCTATATTGTGGGGACAGGGACACCAGAGGAGGTGGCGGCGATAGAGGGTTCCTATACCGGACAGTTTTTGAAAAAGATGCTTGGAAATGATTTAAAGTGATCTAAGGTTGATGGTCTTGTAAAAAATCTCCAAGGCCGTCACTCCCGCGAAAGCGGGAATCTAGAACTGGTTGATTTTACTGGATTCCCGCGTTCGCGGGAATGACGAAAACGGGTCATTTCTGACTTTTTACGAGTTTGTCAAGGTTAGTCGAGCCAATGAACAGGACTGAGGAACTTCGTACCTTTAACTTTAGGCATTTTAGCTCACTTTAGTCACTTTAGTCACTTCTTTTTCCCTTATAAAGCCTTTCGAGGTGATAAACGAGGTTTTCGAGTTTTACTGAAAAATCAACATTCTCAACGATACAGCCCTCGGGAGTTCTGACCTGGATGGGGGCAAAATTGAGGATCGCCCTAACTCCTGCAGCCGAGAGCATTTCTGTAACTCTCTGGGCCGCACGGGAGGGGGTGGTAATGAGACCGATCTCGATGTTAAACTCCCGGACCAGTTCCCTGATTTTTCTCTCTGGCTCGATGGTTAGCCCGCATGCCAGTTGCCTCCCTATTTTTCTTGCGTCCGAATCAAATGCGGCCACAAACAGGTAACCTCTTTTCCGGAAGTTTTCATCTTCAATTAGGCTGATTCCGAGATTACCCATTCCCACTATACAGAGAGTCCATTTTCTATCCGTTGCCAGGATACTCTTGATCTCCTTCAACAGGTCCCGGACCTCATATCCCACTCCACGGACCCCAAATTCGCCGAAATATGCTAAGTCCTTTCTGACCTGAGCAGGATTCACCCCGCATAATCCCGCTAATTTTTCAGAGGAGATGATAGGGGGGCCGCTTTTGAGAAGGGCTTCGAGCGGCCTTGAATAGAATGCCAGGCGCTCTATGGTGGAATTTGGTATTTTGGATTCCTTTGTCATCGGGTATACGGAGAAGTGCCTAAAGTGATCTAAAGTGCCTAAAATGCCTAAAGTTATTATAAACTGCAAGAGCTGAAGGCTGAAGGCTCAAAGCTGAAAGCAAAAAATACAAGGTCACAGTGGGTTTCGGAAATCCTTTCCATGATTGGATTTCAGGGCATTGTAGAAATTTCTTGTGCTTTTTGAACAAAACTCAATGGGTACCTGTCTTAGTTGATAGTATTGTGAAATAATGCACATGCATGGAGACAAAAAAGAGGGCCTTACAAAGACCCTCTTTTTTTAAAGGTTTATCAACCGCCTAAGGATTTGACGATGAGTTCGTGCATACCACCCAGATCCGGAATCTTGAAAACAAGGATAAAGCAGATGACCAGGGCGTAAATACAGAGGGACTCGATCAGAGCCAGACCGATAATCATGGTGGTCATGATTTTTCCGCCTGCTTCCGGGTTCCTGGCTGTTCCCTGGAGGGCGCCGTTAATGGCATTACCCATACCGATACCGGTTCCGAGGGCAGCCATTCCGATGCCAACACCACAGGCGATGGCAATTCCAAAGAATACCCATAGCCCGGCGGCCTTGACTGCGCTGTCTTCACCGGCAAAGGCTAATGAAGCCATCCCGAGGACAGACACTGTTGTAACAACCCCTATTAAAGTTCTCTTAGACATGTAGACCTCCTTTCTTAGAAATTTATTTATGGCCTTCTTCCGAAGATTAATAACGAACTAAAATTTAGGAATTTCGAATTGAGGGATTAAGGAATTGATGAAGTTTCCCTTTTTAATTCCTAAATTCCCAAATACCTGAATCCCTAAATTAGCTTTAATGAGCGTGCTCCATTGCACCCACAAAATACATTGTGGATAAGAGCATAAATACGAGGGCCTGGATAAAGCACACCAGAATCCCGAGAAACATGATCGGCAGGGGCGCAAGGTAGAGGCCTGCCAGCCCAAACAGGATCGCAAGGACCATCTCCTTGCCAAATATATTACCGAACAGTCGAACGCTAAGAGACATGATTCTGGCGAGATGACCGATTAGTTCAATGGGAAACATCAGAGGGATCAACCACCATACCGGCCCGCAAAAATGTTTAATATACTTGACGCCGTGGAACTTTATTCCAATGGCGTGGGTGACAACAAATGTACACAGGGCTAAGGCAAGGGTGGTATTGAGATTGGCAGTGGGCGAAAAGAAGCCCGGTATAAGACCGATCAGGTTGGAAACGAGAATAAAAAGGAAGATGGTGGCAATATAGGGAAAAAAGAACCTTCCCTCAGGCCCGGTAATTTCCACCATGAAGGTCTCAAGGCCGTCAATCAGAACCTCAAAGAAGTTCTGCCCCTTTTCAGGCACGAGCTTGACTTTTTTTGCAAGGAAAAAAGCGCTCGCAATAAGAATTAGCATAACTAACCATGTGTAGGTTATATGCGAATAGGCCCCCGCATGCTCGACCCCCATGGCCGACAGGATTGCATCAATAAAGAAAATAGGGTGCTCCATAACTTATATTGCCTCCCGTGATGATGTTTTCCAGGCTGTGCGGATCCCAGAATTAAGGATGCTGAATATCACTATCGATAGTCCGACAGTCAAGCCTAAGGGATTTACCCAGCCGTTGGTGATAAGGATATAAATAATCAGGCCCATAATGGCAAGCCTAAAATAAAATTTTGCGATGACAGAGATCTTTTTCCCCCGCATTGCCCCCTGATCAGAGAAAACGGAGCGAATGCTGTGATGAAGCACACTGAAATTGGCGATGATGATAAGCCCGCCCAAGATCACGCCTAATGTAAAAGTGGCACTCATAAATACAGAACTCAATGAGCCTAAGATCAAAAGAAAAATCCAGTTATTCGTCTTGATTTGCCTTAGAAGCTTGTCCTTGTCTATCACAGATCTTTTGCCTTCTTGTATAGGATATAAAGATTCCTGAACGCAGCAACGATGCCGAGTCCGAAAAAAACGAAAAATAACCAGGGCTTAGTCCCAAGCCACCGGTCGAGGTAGTGGCCGATCAAGGCTCCTATCGCAATGGAAAAGGCCATGGTCATGCCTATCGTACTGACATACCCCAAGTCCTTGATGGTTTTTTTTAGGTCTTTGTCCATTCAAATTAAGTTCAGCCCGACCGCCTTGACCTATTAATAAAAAACCCGTGTCGTTCCTATCATAAGCCTTCCGGCAAAGTCAACAGGTTTTTGCCCGGTAAAAGCAGTTATTCCAGCATACTCCTGAAGGCCTTTGAGGCGGACCGAATGGTTTTTCCTATCATTTCGTTTGTGTGGGCCGCTGATAGGAAACTGGCTTCAAAGGGGGATGGAGCCAAATATATGCCCTGTTCAAGCATGCTCCTGTAATATTTCCTGAAGAGAACCTGGTTACTCTCCTTGGCAGCGGCAAAGTCCGAGACCGGTTTGGCCGTAAAAAAGAGGGTGCCCATTGAGCCGACACGGTTTACAACTACCTGGATATCGGCATCTCGTGCCGCGTTTTCAAGCCCTGAAAAGAGGATATCACTTTTTTGCTCAAGTTCCGTGTAGAGATTGCCCTGTTTAAGGATTTCGAGTGTGGCAATTCCGGCTGCCATTGCGAGAGGGTTCCCTGAAAGGGTGCCTGCCTGGTAGATCTCCCCTTCAGGAGCCATACACATCATGATTTCTTTTTTGCCCCCGTAGGCCCCGACCGGTAGACCACCTCCTATGATCTTTCCAAGACAGGTGATATCAGGCAGAATGCCATAGAGTTCCTGCGCCCCGCCCGGCGCGACCCTGAAACCACTGATTACCTCATCAAATATGAGAAGGGCGCCGTGCTCTCGGGTAACTTTCCTGAGCTCCCTCAAGAAGGGTTTATCAGGGATGACCACCCCCATGTTGCCGGGGATCGGTTCAACAATAACAGACGCGATCTCCGGGTCGTAGTTATCAAAGGCCTGATTTACTGCTTCTATGTCATTGAAGGGGATTGAAATGGTATGTCTGGCGAGGTCGTCCGGCACTCCAGGACTTCCGGGGATGCCGAGTGTGGCCACCCCTGAGCCTGCTGATACAAGGAGGCTGTCGGCGTGGCCATGATAACAGCCATCGAACTTGATAAGTTTTTTTCTGCCCGTGTACCCCCTGGCAAGACGGATAGCGCTCATAGTGGCCTCGGTGCCTGAATTTACCATCCGGACCATCTCGATGGATGGCACCATGTCAACAATCGTTTCTGCCATTGTCACTTCCAGTTCTGTTGGCGCGCCGTAGCTTGTCCCTTTTGCAATCCTTTTTTCAACTGCGGCTACTACCTCTGGATGGGCATGGCCCAATATCATCGGCCCCCATGAACCCACATAATCTATATACTCATTTTCGTCCACGTCCCGGATCAGAGCCCCCTTTGCCTCGGCAATAAAGGGCGGGTTCATACCAACCGACTTTCCTGCCCTTACCGGGCTGTTTACCCCGCCAGGGATGAATTTTTGTGCCTTTTCAAAAAGGAGTTCAGATTGTTTTCCCATGACTTTTCTCCGAAAAATATTTCATGCTTGTTTTTTTGAACTCCTTTTCGCTGAAAAGGAGCTCATAGTCCTTAAGGTCTGCCGACTGTGAGAGCCGGTCTGCGATCCGATGGCATTCTTCCCTGCTGCTGCCATGAATCATGGTATAGAGGTTATAGGGCCAGTCCCTTTGGGGCGCCCTGTGATAACAGTGGGAAACCTCCCGAAACCGGGCAAAGGTCTTCCCTATTTGATCTATGCGGTTATCCGGCGCTAACCAGGCGACCATGGCATTTGAATTGAAGCCTGCCTCCTGGTGACGCAAGGTGGCCCCGAACCGCCGGATAATACCCCGTTCTTTGAGACTCTTAACTCTATCTATGAACTCATCTTCATCTATCCCGATCTTGTGCGCCAAAAGGGCAAACGGGCTCGGGTCTAAAGGGAGATTTCCCTGTATGAGACTGATAACTTTTTTATCCTGTTCATCTATCATGTTCGTATTACTTTGAGTGAACCAAGGTTGACAAACTCGTAAAAAGTCAGAAAACACCCGTTTTCGTCATTCCCGCGAAAGCGGAAATCCAGGAAACTCAACCACTTATGGATTCCCGCTTTCGCGGGAATGACGGCCTTGGAGACTTTCAAATAACTAAATCATAACATGTTGATATGATTGGTAAGTTATTTTCGGTTACAGTGCCGCAGAGCGGCATCACATAGCTTTTTACGAGACCATCAAGGTTTGACAAACTCGTAAAAAGTTGGAAAGCACCCGTTGTTGTCATTCCCGCGAAAGCGGAAATCCAGTAAAATCAATCCCGCTTTCGCGGGAGTGACGGCCTTAGAGACTTTTTAGGAGACCATCAAGGTTTCAAGTGGACTCACTTTAGTCACTTCGTTCAGTGTGGAAATATCGGATAGCATCTTGATTGTCAAGCGGGATTCGCCGACCCTTCTCTCGTAAGTACGCATCCCAAATACAGTTAATCCCGTCTTTCCTTTTCCGGTAAATCAACCCTAACGTTGCATAAAATTTGAGTTCAAAACGTTTTAGATTAGGTCAGCAAGGGACGTTGTCTATTTTCAAGGATGAAAGCGTATTGAACATACGGTGAGGTCTTGAAAATGGATCAGCGTTTCTTGATGGCTTGATATAGAACGAGCGTAGCATTTTTGGACCGAAGGTTTATGCAACGTTAGGGTCAAGGCAAAGGGTTCCGCCGGGATTCATGATCGAGTTCGGATCAAAATGTTTCTTTAGCGCCCGCAGTACATCCATCTGGACCTTTCCCAAATGAGCCTCCATCCACGGGGCGATCATTTTACCAACTCCGTGATGATGACTTAATGAACCTCCATGTTTTTGGATCATATCTATTATACCCACTTGAAACTGCTTATATTGATCCGGATCACTCATCTTTGCGATAAAGATAAAATAAAGGTTTGTGCCCTGGGGATAGAAGTGGGAGGCATGGGTCATGCATATTGTATTGGGGCGGCTTTTTATAAACGATCTTACATTGCTGTGCAGATTGTGCAGATTCTCCCAGGTAACTCCGGTTTCCAGTGTATCGATAATAATACCGAAATCATTGAGATCCTCCCTCATATAGGGATCACTGTATCTTCCTTTTTCCCAGTTTCTTACCGGATAGCCTGTCAGGTAAAAGGCACCCTGGCTCCGACATATCTTCCTGACCTGTTTTTTTATGTTGGCGGCAAAATTCTTTTCACCGTCTGTCATTCCGATCATAAGTGACCGTTTCCCAGGCTTGAATCCCTTAAATGCGATCAGCCGGTCAAGCACTGTTCCTTCTATTCCGTAAAGTTTCAGGGCCACATCTGTTTCTTCAGGGTCAGAAATCCTGAATACCGAGGGCATACCGAATTCTCCCTGGGATATTTCCCGTGCAGCATTAACTGCCGCATCCCATGAAGGAAAAATAAAAGCAAATTTTTTCCTGTGTTTGGGCAAATGCCGGAAAATTTTCAGTGTTGCCTCAACCAGCACACCGTAGACCCCCTCACTTCCCTTCATAATGTCATTGACCTTTGGACCTGTTGCAGTTGCGGGAAAATCAAGGGTTTTAAATGATCCCGCCGGGGTTACATATTCCTGGCTTAAAACAATATCATACATATCGCCGTAATATGATGACTGCTGGCCTGAGCCGAGTGTTACAATCCACCCGCCGACGGATGAAAATTCAAAAGACTGGGGAAAATGTCCGCCTGTATATCTTCTCTTTGCGTTAAAAATTTCAGGCGCGTTATTGAGCATTTTCTCGTATTCCGGGCCCATGATACCGGGTTCCACCGTAATAGTCTGGTTGGTCTCGCTAAAGGAGACTACACGGTTCATATGTGTATTCATTACCAGTGTCACTCCGCCCCGGACGGGTAAAAAGCCTAAATTCACCGAAGACCCGCCCCCGTAAACATAAACCGGAATACCATGGTCATTGCAGTATAATACGATTTTTCTAACATCATCCTTGTTCTCAGGGTGGATAACAAGATCCGCTGTTTTGCCCGGGTTTCCCTGTCTCAGGGAAATAGCCTCCTCTGTAGTTTTTCCACTTGCATATTTCAGTCTGGAATAATCATCTGAAGAAACATTCTCTATTCCGGCTATGGCGCTTAGACGGTCTAAATGCTCCTGTTGAATACGAGACGGGCTGTCCAGCATAACCGGTTCATTGCCCATGTAATTTTTTTCTGAAAAGTCATCATCTGTCAGGTTAAACTTTTTTTTCATCATGTCATACAGCCTGTGATTCGGATGCTTAAATCTGCCCGGAGCCCCCCATTTAAAAATGGATCTGTAACTTTCTGCTCCCGGAGCTTCATCTGACCAGGCCGGAATAAAAGCTCTTTGTTTTTTCATTGTGAATCCTCTCCTTTTACAGGCGCAGCAAATAATTTAAACATGACACAAAAAGAAAATCTTGACAATTGTTTAACCAACTGGTATGACCTCTTACCAGTTAATTCAAAAAAAGTAAAGGATAAAAAAACTGTGGATAATATTTCTGATTTACCCTTAAGACCTGCCCGGTTCGTTGAACACAGACTGATAACATCGATCCTGGACGGAACATATCCTCCCGGCTCTGTATTGCCGGCTGAAAGAACCTTAGCAGGCCTGATTGGTGTAACCCGTCCTACACTCAGGGAAAGCCTTCACCGTCTTGCAGGGCAAGGATGGTTTACAATTTGCCAGGGGAAACCGACAAAGGTCAATAGCTTTTGGGAAAATGGCGGAATGGGGCTGCTCAGCATTCTTTCAAAATATTCCGATTTTCTCCCGGATAATTTTGTGATCCACCTCCTCGAAGTAAGAAGCACTCTTCTTCCGCCAATTGCCCGTCTCGCTGCTGCAAATGAGCCGCAGGCTCTTCTTGGGATTCTCGAACAGGCAAAGACCATTGAAGACGATGCAATGATTTTCACGAGTTTTGACTGGAACCTTCAGATTTCAATGGCGAGGTATTCGCATAACCCTGTTTATACCCTTATTCTCAATGATTTTTCATCAATGTATGAAATGCTTGGATCTGTGTACTTTCAAATGGAGGAAGCAAGAAAGAGTTCCCGGAGTTTTTACCTTGAAATGTATAAAAATATCCGGAGCGGGGGAAAGGGGATAGAACGTATTGTTTACGCAACTATGGAAAAGAGTATCGATTTGTGGAAAAACTTAAAAGGGAATAATTTATGAAAGATTTGAAAGAAAACCTGGATCTGATAATAATCGGCGGCGGTATTACCGGCGCAGGCATTTTTCATGAAACAATCAAGATGGGCCTCAAAGCGCTTCTTGTTGAGCAGCAGGATTTTGCATGGGGAACATCAAGCCGTTCCTCAAAACTTGTGCACGGCGGGCTCCGGTATCTGAAAGAGGGGCGGATATCCCTCACACGGGATGCGGTAAAGGAACGAGAAAGGCTTCTTCTCGAAGCTCCGGGACTTGTTGAGCCTCTTGAATTCCTGGTGCCTGTATACAAGGGGCGGGGACCGGGAAAGTGGACACTTGAGGCAGGCCTCTCCATATACGACCTTATCGCAAAAAAGCGGCATCATAAATTTCTCAGCACAAACGAATTTACTGAGAAGATCCCCCATATAGATCAAAAAGGTCTTACAGGCGGCTTTATGTTTTTTGATGCCCAGGTTGACGATGCCAGGCTGGTGCTGCGCCTGATAAATGAAGCCGTTGAATCAGGAGGTATTGCATTAAATTACACATCTGCAGAATCTGTAAACCGTAATAAAGAGGGTGAAGTCGCAGGAGTTACCCTCAGGGATGTTGAATCCGATGAAACAAGGTCTGTTTTTGCCCCTCTTGTGATAAACGCCACAGGATGCTGGGCCGAATCTCTGCATCCTTCACCAAAAAAAGATCTTCATTTGCGCCCCCTGCGCGGAAGCCATATGATCTTTTCAACTGCAATTCTTCCAGTACACCAGGCCGTAAGTTTTACCCACCCGTCTGATAACAGATCGGTCTTTATGGTGCCGTGGGAGGGTGCGGTGATAGTGGGGACCACAGACCTTGATCACAGTCAAGATCTTTCAATTGAGCCGGTGATAACTACGGAGGAAGTATCATACCTGATAGAAGCCCTCCACAATATATTTCCATCCCTCGATATTACTACAGATGACTGCCTTTCGACAATTGCCGGGGTGAGGCCGGTACTCAGCGAAGGAAATCTTGCCCCTTCAGAGGAATCACGTGAACATGTTGTATGGATTGATAAGGGGCTTGTAACCATTACAGGAGGCAAACTTACTACTTTTCGCAAGCTCGCCATAGACACACTAAAGGCTGCAAAAGCTTTTCTGCCGGACGTTAAAATCCCGGGGCGGGACGAGCCGGGTTTTTCATGGAAATCCCGGATACCGGAACAGGATTTCGGACTTTCCAAAAAAGAATGGCAAAACCTCCTTGGGCGCTACGGCAAGGCAGCATATACAATCGTCCGGAATGCCCGGCATGAAGACCTTGAAACAATTCCAGGCACGCACACCCTCTGGGCGGAACTGCCATATACAGCCGAAAATGAAAATATAAGGCACCTTTCAGATCTCATGCTGCGCCGGGTCAGGATAGGTCTTCTCCTTCCCCGGGGCGGCAAGATATATCTGGGACGGATTCAAAAGCTCTGCACCCCGGTTCTGCCCTGGGATAAAAAACGCTGGAAAGCGGAACGACAATTGTATCTGAGCCAGTGGAGCCGTGCACATTCACTTCCCGGCAAAAAGCCTGAGACAGAAGGTAGATCAAAAGCAATGATGAATAAATTCCAGGCGGGATTTAAAAAGTTTTTCCGCAGGCTTTAAAAAAACTGGCATTCATGCGATACAGCCAACAACAGATGCCTAAATCTGTCTGCCCCTGTTTGACCGCCTGATATGATGTTTTGGAGCATAATGGTTAAAATTACTGGTTGTTCAGAGAAAATTCAAGGGATTTGATTTGGTATTTGAGGACTTTTACCTTCTGGCGCATTTCATCCGATTTTTTTAGAAATTAGCAGATGAGGAACGAAGCAGAGGTGATAATCAAAAAAAGAGCAACTTTTCAGAGACTCAACGGGTTAGGACTACAAGATGTAACCCTCTGTTTTTGTGGGGGCAGCTCCAATGCTGGGGTTATATAGCAGGTAAGTCAGCATCGAGCTGGAGGTCAAAAACTGCCTATTTTTCCAATTCTTCCTTAACTGCAAGGCCTATTTTTTCCAAAGTGTAAGGCTTTTTTATGTATTTGCCTGCTCCCAATTTCTGGGCAAATTCAACCTGTTTTGGTATACCTACTGGGATGATAGCCTTCTGGTTGGCCTAATTTTTAATCATAGAGTTGATTATTCTCCTGCAATAACTTCACTAAATGCCATCTTCAGTTCATCCATGCCAAACGGCTTGGTCATAGCCCCACAAAAACCGTAAGCCCTGTAGTTTTCGACGACCGGATCAAAGGAATAACCGGTTGCAACGATCGCCCTGATTTCAGGGTCGATTTTACGGAGTTTCTTGATGGCTTCCACGCCGCCCATGCCGATATTATTGGTTAAATCGAGAATAACCACGTCATAGGGCTCACCTGATTCCCTGGCCTTCTTGTACATCTCTATTGCTTCAACGCCATCTATGGCGACCTTCACTTCGTATCCGAGTTTACTGAGCATGGCGGAAGAGACATCTCTCAGCATCTCCTCATCGTCCATGACAAGAACCCTCCTAATTGAATATTGACTATTGACTATTGAAGATTGGGAATCAACCTCAAGGGGTTTGGCGCTTTCCGCTTTGGTCTCTGCGCTTTTGGCGGGCAGGTATATGTGGAAGGTAGATCCTGAGCCAACTTCAGATTTCACAGTGATTAGTCCATCATGTTGCTTTATAATTGAATCGGATATGGCAAGCCCGAGTCCCATACCTTTTTGAGTACCCATCTCTTTGGTCGAAAAATAGGGGTCAAATATCTTTATAAGGTCTTCTTTAGGTATGCCGGGTCCCTGATCTTCTATGGAAATTTTGACATATTTGCCATGCTTTAATGTCAGAGTGTCTTTCACCCCTATATCAGTATTTTCACAGAAGACATTGATCGTTCCCTGCCCGGCCATGGCCTCCTGCGCATTGATCACAATATTACGGATGGCCTGTTTCAGCTGCTCTTCATCAACTTCTACTGGCGAAATATCGTCAGGAATGGAAAATCCGGCATCTATATCGGAGCCTTTCAATAACGAATCCACAGAATTTTTTACCAGATCACCGATGGAAACTGTTTCCTTAATCGGTCCTCCACCTTTAGAAAACGTAATCAACCGGGCAGTCAACTCTTTCGTCTGAATGGATGCCTTTTCTGCTTCGACCAGGTTTTTAAACCCCTTACTCCCCGGTTTCATCTCGATTCTGGCAAGGGAGATATTGCCCACAACGGCGGACATAAGATTGTTGAAATCATGGGCAATGCCGCCGGCAAGCACACCAAGGGATTCAAGTTTTTTGGTTTTCAGAAGTTCTTCCTGCATGAGCTTTTGTTTACTAATGTTACGGTTACTGCCCCGCCTGCCGAGGTAGGTCCCGTCGGCGCCATATACTACCTCGCAAACATGGCTGATCCAGCGAACTTCCCCGCTGTGGGTGATAATCCGATAGTCTATTGAGGGCAACTTTTCCAGGCCCTTCTCTTCGCCAAGATGATTGACAACGGTTGAATGGTCGTCGGGATGGGTTATCTTTTCAAGCAGCCCGGGATCATTGATAAAAGCCTCCGGGCCGTAGCCGGTAATCCGTTCGGACGATGGTGAAACGTAGATATAGTGACCATCCGGTGCAATCCAGAACTCCCAGTCATGGGTAAAGTCAATAAAGGTGCGGAAACGTTCCTCACTCTCCCGCAGCGCATCCTCAGCCTTCTTGCGTTCTTCGATTTCCTTCTTCAGTTCGACGGTACGTTCTTCAACACGTATTTCCAATCCATCATGCGCTTTTTGGAGCTCGGCCTCAGCCCTGTCACGTTCCCTGATACGATTCCTGAGCCCCCTGGTTGCCACACTGATGCCGGCAATGCCAAATAACCACAGTAAGCCTAATCCTAAGGCATGAATTGCGAACACTTTTAGTCGGTTAGTAACATAAAGGGTCATTGGCACCGAAATACTCACACCACCCCGGATGTCTCCCACCTTATAACCCTGCTTGGCATGGCATTTCAAACAGCTCTTTTTTGCAATCATGGGCTGCATGAGACGAAGATAGGGTTTGCCTTCTATTTCTGTAAATTCACTCACTTCCTTATCACCACGCTCAAAAGCCATCAGCGCGGATCTTTCCCATTCATCGGGTGCTGTCTCAGGCCTGTAATGCTTGATACTTGTTATGTGACCTCGAACGCCAAACAGGTCTTCGTATTCTTCCATCATCTGTCGAAGCATATAAGCAGGATTCATCATCGTAAGAGCTTTGCCGGATTCTGTTGTGATATCGCGTTCCGGGACGTGGCTGAGAAAGGGATTTGGTGGAGTACGGGAATTTATCGGAACGTAAACGCCTCCGTGTTTGGCCGCCCAGAACCGAAATGCCTGATCCTTGTTGAAGTTTGCACGGGCTTCTATTTTCGCCATTTCTCGTTGTACCCGCACAATCTGAAGGAAATCCAACGCGAGCAAGCAGATCACAATGATGGTCCATATTACAATCAGGACCCAGAAATAGGTTGTCGGTCGAGTTGAATGTACTCTGGTATCTTCCGGAAGGCCCGTGGCTTGATCCATTTCTTCAACAGTCGTTGTTGTCGTCATCAGCAAATCCCCATTTTAATTGATTATTCATCAAAACTGCTTGTCTTCCGTTTTCGATCTTCGGTATTCAATTTCCTGGCTGTTTTCCTGGATGCCATGAAAATGACAGTTAATTCTTTGTGTCTTAGACATCTAAGGCGTAACTTCCCCACGGATAGATGGCAAAATCCTAAAATCATGTTCCGCTACTTTTGGTATTTTTTTATTACATCCTTAAAGTCTTCTCTCCAATCCGTTAACTTATATTTGGCCAAGATTTTGCTCAACTCTCCCGATAGCCTCATCTGTTCTATTCCATGGGTAATCAATTTGGCATATTCTTTTGATTTAGGGTTTTTAGGAGAAAATGCAATATACAGCTTTGATTCATCTAAACTCTCCTTTGAACTGATAGGATCAATTCCAGCATCTTCAATCTTATCCCAAACTCCCATAGAAGTCGCAGTATTAATAAAAACCGCTTTATCTTCAGGAATGACGTCTACCCTCTCTCTTAACAGCTTTCTGATATTTAATACCAAAGGCTCTTTGGCCTTAATAATTTGAACCTTTTTTGTATTCCTGTTTTTTTCAAAATACTCATCAAGTTCAGCACCATACTCATAGTCATCCATAATACCAACTTTTACAGTCTTAAGAGACTCCGTTCCTGCAAAAGTCCAGGCAAAATCCTTTCTTTTAAAAAAATGAATGACTGAAATTCCAAATTCCTGTTCAGGGAAAATAAGTTCAGGAGCTTCATTCTTGGTTACGCCTACTATTGCCGTAATACCTCCCTCTTTCACAAGTTTTAGCGCACGGGACCAGGGAACAATCTCATATTTGAGTTTATGGCCAGCTTTTTCGAAGATCTTTTTTGCTACCTCGATTGTAAAACCAGGTAGCTTGGCATCCAATGAACAATTATAGGGACACCACGTATCTGATTTAAGCAAAATTGTATCTGGAAAGGCCGTTGCCGGCAATAAGATAAAAACAGACAGTAAAATAAAATATCTTAGAAATAACATAACTCTCCTCGGGTTAATCGCCTTTGTAGAAATTCATCCCCGCCTTGATTGGGATCTACACTCCATCCCCCAATACCCAGTACCGTTACCCAGTATCCAAGACCTCCTTGAGTTTCTCAGATAATTTTGCAAGCGAAAACGGTTTTTGGATAAAATGCTGAGCACCTGGGTCTAAGATCTTAGGGCGCCAATTCCGGTAACTTAATTTTGCGATAGACCTAAGGGGTCTACATGGATCAAATTTGACAATCTGGAAAAAGCACGGCAAACAGAGGAAGGATATCTGTCGACCATTTTTAAAAGCGACTTGAAATCCAGTTCATCTATTTCCAGTTCATCCCGATCAAAAGCCTCCTGAATGATTTTCCCAAATTCCACGTAATGATCCTGATCAATATGGAGGACCGCAGTTGACAGACTGGCCAATTCGTCCCTTGAATAACCGAACATTCTTACCGCCCCATCGTTCACAGAGGTCAGCTTTCGGTCCGGCGTAACTACAAGGACCGCTTCCTCCAGGGAATTGAAGATCCTTTCTTGCCATAATTCTGTTATGCGAAAGGCTGTTTCCGTTTCTCGCAATACTGCGATCGGCTCTTCCAACTCCGTCACTTTTCTTTGTAGATCCTCATAGCTTGGTTTTTTGGCCATCAGAAAATCCCCATTTTAATTGAATATTGACTATTGATAAAAACTCTCCAAGGCCGTCACTCCCGCAAACGCGGGAGTCCAGAACTGATTGATTTTACTGGATTCCCGCTTTCGCGGGAATGACGACGAAGGGTGCTTTCCGACTTTTTACGAGTTTATCAATATTGACTATTGATAAAAACTCCTTGTCTGCCCTTTTCGATCTTCGGGATTCAATTTCCTACCTGTTTTCCTGGATGCCCTAAAAATGAAAAAGCCCATACCCTTTGTGTCTTGGACACTGTGTATGAGCCTTTGCAATTCCCATTAGTCCTTCCCCTTCTTGGTTTAGATCATGTCTTGAAGGGCATTGTTTTCAGCATTAGAGACCATGTTTCGAGACCTTTGAAAAACGCCCCCTTTCGAAGTCTGCGCTTATCTGCCCAATCTCTGCGTTGCGTTCAGATTTTAATCCTCGAAATATTTAATATATTGCTGTGGTTAAAATCCTCACGCGCCTTGATCTTGAACAAAATTGAGCATTTTTCAAAGGTCTCGTTTCTTACTAAAAACCTTGAACCTTGGTTAGGGGTCGTCGATTCATGTGCTCTTGCATCTATCTTCATAGCACATCCGCTAAAATTATGCAAAACTGCCAGATCGATTATTGTGAATGGGGTGACTTAAAATTTCATCATAATTATAGCTTTCTTGTCTTGTAGCACCCGAAATCCAACACCATCATCGCTTTTCTTCACCCTCCTTGTTATTATCATCCAGGATTTCATTGTATCTCTTAGCCTGCTGATCAGCTATCTTTCCGATATCCTTTTTCAGTTTATGGTATTGCTTGACGGCCTGGTTCCCAGTGGCCTTATCTACTACTTTTTCACCGCTATCACACCCGCCAAGCATGAAAATGCCGACTATCATAAGCAACAGCGCCATGAAAAAGCTACGCAGGTTCAAATGTTTCATTTTTATGGTCCTCCTTAGATAATAGTGGTGGATAAGGGGTTAGAAAAAACGCCAGACCGACTCCACAGGTGTACCTTGCTTGAACGTGTTATACCAACTGCACAATGGGTAAAGAACGGCCAATCCCAGGAGCCACAGGGGGTAAAACAGTTCCAAGGATGTGCCTTTGGGAAAAATCGCTCCTATAATAAAATAGATGTACAGATGAATGATATAGAAAAAGAGAGCGGATCGGCCGAAAACCAGGAGCGGTTTCAAAAACGGTGAATCCAAAATATTCTTCAATGATTGAAAGACGCAGAGCAGAATGAGGTTGCTGCCAAAGGTCATGCAGACGAAGGTGAGACTCGGGGGATATTTGGTTAGGTTCAGAAATCCGATAAACCCTTTCCCGGTATGGTGAAAATCGCCGAAATCATACAGACGGAGCAGAACAAAGAGAAATAGAAGTCCGATACCGGTATAAAACGCGGTTGGAAAGGCCGTGGACGGATTGGCCCGCAACATGCGGGCAAATGTCAGACCAAGCCCGGTCATTCCGAGCCATGGAATTATCGGATAGGCAGTGTAAAGGAAACCGGCCTTACCAGGAAGAATCAACGCCACCTGCAACCAGGACGTTAAGAAGCCGGGATCGCCGGCCGGTCCCGGGACATACCAGTTGGTCGCGGCAAACGCCCCAGCACTTATTAATGCCATCACCCATATGGGCGTCCTGAGAAGGAAGGACCAGATAATCATTGACGCGCCCAGACTGTAAAGTACGCCGACACTGACAATTGCGTGGCCCGAGCCAATGGTTCCTCCCAAGGTCGTCAATTGGGGCGTTACAAGATAGACAAGCTTCCAGGCAGGCATTTCTAAAACCTGCTCAATAATGATGAGCAATACACCTCGCAGAATAAAAAAGCGTATTATCCTTCTTTCAGTCCAACCCTTGCCCCGACGGGATTCGGCGAACAGCATCAGTCCGACCCCCATCAGAAAGAAGAAGCCAGGCGCGGAGAGATGGGAGACCAGACGCGTCATAAAGATGATCACGGAATTGTAAACCGGAAGATCAACTCCCCAGAATTCTCTCGAATGCGCCTTCAGGATGAAATAACGTGCATGATCGAGCGCCATGAAGACCATGACCAGCCCTCTTAAGGCGTCTATCGACAGGAGCCGCCGACTTGTAGGGACTGCAACACTCTGATCCGTTTCTTTTATGCCGGTACTGCTGACAATCTGATTCGCCATGCTTACACTCTAACCCGGCGAAGCCGGAATTGACTATTGAATATTTGTGGAAGTCGCTTGGCTCCGTCATTTTTGATAGGTCTTTCAAAAATTTAAAGAATTCCTTAAAATATTCAATTTGGCTGTGGCATAAATCATGCGCAAACATGATGTGATGTGAACAAATAGGTACTAAATTCCTGAATTTTACGAGTGTCCAATTTTCGGATAAAAAGTTTGAATTCTAATAGTAATAACGACTTAACCACTCAACTACTCAACCACTTAACGAGGTCTGTTTTACAACTAAGCGGTTTGTTTTTCAACCTAAACCTTCCGCATACAGGCATATTATAATGTTCAAGATAGACAAACTCGTAAAAAGACGGAAAGCACCTGTTGTCGTCATTCCGCGAAGCTTGTCCTCGACCTGATCGGGGAGCGGGAATCCAGAAAAATCAATCCCGGCGCGGCGTGAGACTCCCGCTCCCACACAATATCCTTGACGGGTAGAGTCAGATGATATAGAGATCTTCCCATCATTTTCTGCTTGAATCTTCTTTATACGAAGAGTGCCTGACCGTTCATTGGGTTCAAGTTCTGAAGAAACGAGTTAGGTTGAGGTCGTTTCCATAAGACAACAGGCAAAGGCATCATGTGTAGCACGCTATACGTTTTCAAATAACGGACATTTCTTTTTCTTTCGGACATCATCAAGGAGGTAACCCATGCCCCTAATATCGAAAAAATCTGTTTGGTTGTCTGTCTGCTGCATTACTTTCCTATTGGTGGCCTTCTATGGCAACGGTGTTTGCTCTGAAAGCGGCCCTGTCGTCATTAAAACGCTGGTGTTGCCCAGCCGTGAATGCAACCGGATGCAACCGGAAATATTTCACGCTCTGACCGATGCCGGAAGGAACCTCAAAAACGGCCCGATGGTCAAGTTCGAATTTACTGTTTTCAACCCCTATTTTTCTAAGAGCGCCTTAGGAGGTGACTATGTGTCCAAACAAATGGCCATTTTGCATCTTTTGAGGCAGAGCGTACCTGCAGTGGTCGAAATGAAATACAAGAGCTCCCCGGCAAGCAACCTCAAGAGCCAGCTCCTGAAATTCATTACGGACAACCCCGATTCTCTGCTTGGCCAGGCCAATAAGCAGATTTTCCAGATTATGGACAAGTATGATTTTCTAATTATCGAGTCCACTGCCGAAACCGTTATTCATCCCATCTTCTATAACCCTGATGTTTTGAATGTGGAGGTGGGTTATGCTACGGAAGAGGATATCGTGGATACTTTATACGGGTTGTTTTTTCTCAATGCCGCCATAAAACAGAAGAAACCGATGATCGGCTTCTGCCATGGGGCCCAACTAACCTACCTGTACGCCGGAGGAGGTTTGGGCCGAAATGTGGATTACACCCCCTATGAATATGTTGTCTTGAAAAATGTGCACTACCCTCGAAAAAACCCCTATGGAGGCGATATTGAAATCTGGACCATTGACAATCTGCTTAATGCCAGAAATCTTGATGACCGAAGCGAGTATCAGCTTATAAAATATCCGTTGCCGGAGACTTTCAAGAAGGCGCTGAATATCACGGATGACAGCTTTATTAACAAAGATTTTAATCACACCCTGGCCATGACAGATCCCCTCCCGAAACAGATAGAGGTCTTATCCTATCACCCGTTGAGCGCGCTCCCGAATCATGCATACAAACATGAAGTAAGCCATGAGGAACTGGCGAAAATTACAAAAGAGCATCCGGAAGTGAATACAAAATCCATTGAGAAATTCAAGTCCCACATGACGGTTAGAAATATCGT
>Ga0222681_1000256_pt1 | contig 19063 bp, 8 predicted proteins | sample AntAcemetage1006_FD_179844 | JGI IMG/M metagenome (GOLD analysis project Ga0222681, IMG submission 179844) | Saline water microbial communities from Ace Lake, Antarctica - #1006 | ecosystem: Environmental > Aquatic > Non-marine Saline and Alkaline > Saline | place: Antarctica: Ace Lake... | reverse complement strand
CTTCCGACATCCCAGTATAGTATCAACATCTCACGGTTGGCTGAGAGAACCGCCCGAGTCTGTGCTCGGCGTATCCGCCCCTTGATGTCGTCGAGTAGCAAAGTATAGTTAATAACCTCACCTGTCATTTGAAGTCCTCCCATAATTTTTCAGGCACTTATAAGGGCCACTTCGAATTTACCAGTGCAAAATAAATTAGACTCATATTAACAGTCGGAGAAGTGAGCGTTTTATTCCGGAAAAAATGAAAAAACCGCGGATTATTTCCAAGACATGAAGGCAATCAACGAGATTACTTCAATAAAAAGCAGTAAGTTGCAAAGTTACCTCCGTCCCCTAATATTTTATTCAAGAGGAGGCTAAGATGAGATTAATCAGTTTGACTGATAGGAGGGATTTCGTTATAGTTTGAGCATGAGGATGTCCCGGAATGGGTGGGTGGAATTTAGACTGTGAAATGACGATGCCTGGTATTATTTGACACTGACCGTGTAACCGGCCGGGAAGAAATGGAATCGGCCAAGACATCATGATCCCGGTTGGTCCGATGGTAGCGGTAGCCAATACCATAGAGAATGACCCGGGAATCAGAATCAAACGCATAAAAAGAAAATCAAGAAGCTATATCGGGGAGTCAATCAGGCCCATTAAGAGGCTATTAGTCACTAGTCAAGGTCCAGCCCTGGCTCCTTCCGGCCCTGGATCCTTCATAAGTTTGACTAAGTGGGGAGGAGAATTAAAAGAATTATTGCCCGGCTTTAAACTTAGTATTTGGGGTGTGACCCTGATTTTTCCTGGTTTAATAATTTACCAAGCTGCAATAATTCCGTTGGGGCAACAGCCCGTCCGGGTTTGACACTGATTTATTTATTATGATGACTAAAAAATTTTCTGGTTTTTTATCTTCTTATCCTTATCAGTTTATATCCCGGGTATATTCCCGCCGGGCAACAAAGCGTTGCGGATACCGGATATGCTGAAGTAAAGAGCTATCTCTCTCAAGGTGACCCTGTTCAGCAGTTGCTCTCTCCCGAGGGGGTATTCATCGCGGTCTTCAACGATGATGTTGCTGGCTGGGTGAAAGAGAAACTCGATCAGCCGCTCCTGGAGAAAATATCGCTGGCCCTGAAGCCTTCCCTGGATATCGAGCTGGATAAAAGAGGATTTGCCCCTGCCGCGCCCCGAAGCACGAAAGGGAAGAAGGATGATACCAACTACAACGCGATCTGGGTGAGAGATAATGTTTGGGTCTACTGCTCTCTATCTCAAGATCCGGCCCGGCAGGACGACGCGAAGAGACTGCTCCTGGCTCTCTGGGACTATTACGCGACCGCTCCCCAGATCAAGCGTTTCCGCGACGTCATTGCTGATCCCGCTCTCTCCTGGGATCAGATGGCGATGCCCCATATCCGTTTTGACGGCAGTTCTCCGGATCTGGGCGACGTTATGGTGGATGGCAAACCCCAGGTTTGGAACCACCGCCAGATCGACGCCCATGGGATCTTCTTTACCGCGCTCGGTGAGGCCCTGTTCCAGGGCTTGATCGGTCCTGAAGAATTGACCGGCGATCGTTTGAAAGTTCTCAGCCTCTACCCGCTCTTCCTGGAGCGGATCCGGTTCTGGGATTACGAAGATGCCGGCGCCTGGGAAGAGCTGCCGCGGAAGAACACCTCCAGTATCGGGCTGGCCACCCGGTCACTCCAGGTCTGGCGGGAGATTTTCCAGGGAGATCCGACTCCTGCGGTAAAACCTTTCCGGCTCCTCTTCACCGGGCTTCTGAAAAATTCGGATCGGGAAGTGGTGGACCAGTGGTCGAAGACCTCGTTCGATCGATTGATTGAATCCGGACTCAAGACCGTGAAAAGACAGTTAAAGTTAGGGGGAGAATCCCCCGACTATGATCCGGAAGATATTCACTTCCGTCTGGCCGACAGTGCCTTGATCTTCCTCATCCAGCCATTCCCTCTGCGGGGACTGAGTGAAGAGGAAGAGAGAAAGGTCCTGCTGATCGTGGAGCGGCTGGTCCGTCCCTGCGGGGTGCTTCGTTATGAACGCGATAGTTACCAATCGGGAAACTTCTGGATCAAAACTCCCGCGGAAAATACGAAAGGCCGTGCCGCGTTAACCGGGGATACGTCTTCCAAGAATGCTTTTCTCGAGCGCCTTCGTTCCCTGATCCCCGATACCGAGGCCCAGTGGTTCTTTGATAGTCTCCTGGTTTTGGCCCGTCTTCACCTGGCGACCGCCACCAATGACCCTGAGTTAAGGCGCCAGGACCTCTATCAGGCGACGGTCCATCTGAAACGGGCTATGGGGCAGATCACGGGAGATGACCTCACCGCGGACGGTCAGGCCGTTAGCCCCGGCCAATTGCCCGAGAGTATCAATACCGTGGTGATTGAGGGCAATAAGTACTGGCTCCCTTCTCCGATTGTTCCCTTGAACTGGTCCAAAGCCGCCTTGAATATGGCCCTCCATGAATACGCCCGCGTTGCCCGGGGAGGTGTGGTTTTAAGTCATTAGTGCAACAGCTTGAATTCCAGGGATAATTCTGGGGCTACCATAAATAATTCGGCAGCCTCACAAGCGAAAATTAATAATAATCAAGTAATATATCCCCGAAGTTACCAAAATTTGAAAGACCAAATAGTCAAGATTAAAGATTTGACCCCAAATGCGGAGGGTCCCGTCCTGATATAGGTTGTCACATACAAAGCACATCCCCCCGGGGTTTATCCCCGGGGAATGAGAGTTCAATAGGCTAATCTGGAAGATAACAAAATACGGCCCATGCCCATCCCCCACCTCGATCAAATCGCCTGGAATCTCCCTCTTTATGCCAGATAATTACTTTACAGAAAAAATGGGATTTAATTCAGATTTCTCTTGACTAATTTGGAGAGGAGAGATATAGTTACTCCGATTCTGAGAATCATTTTAGGGCGATCAGGAATCTCCTTAAAAATGAAATATCGGTTCACAAAAAAAAATTTGTCTTAATTGAATCACCCGCCCGTTTTTCCCGGCGGGTTTTTTGTTTTCTGAAGGGGACTCAGGGGAAGTTTTAAAGGGCAAGTTGTAAGCGCTCCTCAGGAGCGGCCCAGGCATAATATATATTAACTAAGAAGGAAACAGATCAGCCATATCCATAAGGAGACTTTTCCTTTTAGCTTACGCGGAAAGAAGTTATGAACTTGAAGTCGCAATTTGCGACTTCAAGTGATGAGAACCTTTCGGGAATTCAGGGTAGATTAAAGAAATATAGATAGTTGGATAGAAAAATTAAAAGAATTATTAACCGGCATTAAAACTTAGTATTTGGGGTGTGACCCTGTTCTTTCATTCATAGCCAGATATGATGGATTATTGCGTTTGCCGGTCGGATTGAAAATCATCGGGAAAAAATTCAAATTCAGGTTAAGGGATCAGAAGACTGGAAGCTCTTCTGAAAAAAAGAGAGGAGAAGAAAAAATGAGATTAATGATTGCTGTTTTCATTATTGCCGCGATCTTAGCCGGCGGCTGCGCGAGCTGGAAGAAAGATTCTATGAAAGAGCCTGATGCTTATTATAATTCAACCGGGGAGACTCACTATGAAAGAGAACCAATGACAATATTCTCAACGGATGATGATGAGGATGACGATTTATTACCCCGGTTTGAAGATATGGATTGAACAGGAAGACCTCGATAATCAATAACGCGGGAGATGATGATTAAATTCCTCCAGACGATTTGAATCTATAATAGCACGGCAAAATTAGTTTATCTGTTCGGGAGTTCTATATGAAACGTTATTGTATAATTCTGATTCTGATATGGGGGGTGATTTTCTCCGGCTGTGCCCGGACACCGGAATCCACGCTAGTGCCTCCGGGTATTCAGACCCCGGATCGAGAGTATAGTGAGAGGGCAGAAAAAACTCTCAAAATCGCAGAAGAATATTTTGAGGAGGGTAAGCTCCCGGAGGCGATCGACCGATACCGGGAATTACTCGGAGAGGAGGAACTCGATAAGGAACTCTATGTTGATGGGTCTACCGGTCTGGTCAGGGCGCTCATCTATGATGACCAATGGGAAGAAGCGCTGGCTACTGCCCAGGAGTCGGTCTTGAAAATTAAGGACAGTGCTCCCCTCTACTCCTCCTTGGGAAGCGCCTATTACGCACTGGAAGATTATCAACTGGCGGGCGAGGCTTTTCTCCAGGCAGTAGAACTAGACTTGCATGACCCTTCCGCGAATTATGGCCTGGGGAAGATATGCTATTTGCAGAAGAAAACAAAATTGGCAAAACTATTCTTCCAGAAGGCAATCCGGTATAAGGATGATATCCCCAAGTTCTATATGGCCCTGGCCGACATTTTTCTTGCTGAAAGAAATTACGCTAAAGCCATCGAATATTTTGAAATATACCGTTCTTTCGACCTTAAATACGACAAGAAAACAAAGCAGCTAGTGGAAGCGTACGTCAAGGTTCTCAAGGCCTTCGGGGATGATCCGCCTTATCAGGTCTTCGCCCCCGATGTCTTTGAGATCCCATTTGAATTACTCCTGGAGTTACCGGTGGTCGAAGCAAGTATCAATGGGCACGAGCCCCGCAAGTTTGTCTTCGACACCGGGGCGTCAAAAACTTGTATTGACAAAGAATACGCCCGGCAGATCGGATTAAAAGCAATCGCTCAAATCGAGGGGAAGGGGATAGCGCATGATATCAGGGTATCATGGACTAAACCGGATTCTGTCAGGTTAGGAGAATTTGAGATTCGAAATGTACTTTCGGGAATTGTTTCCATGAGACCCATGTTGGACCACCTGGAGAGTAAGAAGGAAGAAGGACTTTTAATGAGTTCGGATGAAGAGATACTGGAACTTACCGGAGTGATCGGGGTCGGCAACCTGTTCAAAGATTATTGTGTTACACTGGACTATAAGGAACAAGTAATCCGTGTCGCCAGTGATCCGCCGGATGGGGAAGCTGTTCCAGTGTTAAAAATGCAGATGTTTATCAGGGGTTCAATGCCTTATCTATTTTGCGCGGTGGCAGGGAAGACGCCCCGGCCGTTTACTATTGATACTGGCGCTGGAAGAACATCGTTATATACTGACTACACGAACCTGGAAAAGATTCCATTATCCCCGGCACCGGAAACCTCCGGCGCGGCCGGAATTGGAGGCTATCATGATAGAATGGTGGTTGAGGAAGGTGACATTTTAGTCGGGAACTTGTATGTAACAATATCCCCGCTGACGGTAATAACCATGGATCGAGAAATTGAGCGTGTATTAAAGTACGGAGTAATTGGCAACGATATCCTGAAGCACGTCAACCCGACATTCGACTTTAAGAATGCCATGCTGATAGTGCCCGTGCCGGATGAAGGGGTAAAAGCAAAAAATATTCAATGATCAAAGAAAACCAGGAGTCAGAGTAGCGCACAGAGCAAGAACCTTAGATTGATAAAATCATGTCTCCATCATCAACGCTCCATTCATTGCTTCTCACTTTTTTGGTCTTCGCCCTGATCTTCCCCGCGGGCATCAGGGCCGGAGAACCCGTTAAAACTCAGATTAATCTTCTGGCCGCGCCACTGCTGGAGATGGGGTATGCCACCGGCATCGTGGTTGGGGTGATCGAAGGTGATAAGGATACGATATTCAGCTACGGCACTGTCTCCCGGGATTCTCGGGATGCGCCCGACGGTAAGACGGTCTTTGAGATCGGTTCCGTCTCCAAGACATTCACGGCCCTCCTCCTGGCGGTTCTGGCGGTAGAGGGGAGGGTGGGACTCGACGACCCGGTCCGAAAGTATCTCCCTGATTCGGTTACTGTTCCCCGGAAGGTTAAGCATGAAATCACATTGGCTGACCTGGCGACGCACACATCGGGGTTGCCGCGGATGCCCGACAATGTCGAGCCGGAGGATCCGCTCAATCCCTACGCTGACTATACCGCGGAGAGGATGTACTCATTTCTCTCAGGCTATGAACTGCCGCGTTCTCCCGGCGAGATATACGCCTACAGTAACCTGGGCTCGGGACTCCTGGGCCACATCCTGGCCCTACGGGAGAGAAAGGATCTGGAGGCCTTAATCCGGGAGAAGATCTGCCAGCCGCTGGGAATGAAGGATACCGGGGTTACCCTTTCACCGGAACAGAAAAACCGTTTTGCCACCGGATACTATGTCCTGGAGGAGGAACCGGTTCCGCATTGGGATTTTTCCGCCCTGGCTGGTTGCGGCGCTCTCCGTTCCACCGCCCGCGACCTGATAAAATATCTCCGGGCCCAGATGGAGATCGTTGATTCTCCCCTCTCCGCCGCGATCAAAACCACCCTGATCCCCCGTCACTCAACCGACATCCCGGGAGACTGGCGGATTGGTCTGGGCTGGCACGTAGATAAAACCGGAACTATCGCCTGGCATGACGGGGGAACATACGGATCTTATACCTATGTCGGCTTTAACCGGAAACGAAATTTTGGCTTGGTCTGGCTCAGTAACTCCAGCCTCTGGCAGGTGGGAGGATTGCGGGAGCGGTTGGAGAAGATCCTTCTCGGAGATCTGATAGAGCCATTGAAATTAAAGAAACCTATCAAGCTTAATGAAAAAATCCTCAAACGTTATACTGGAAAGTACCGGATCCGTCCCGACGTGATCCTGGAAGTGAAACTGATTGAAGGTTCTCTGGTCTTATCAGCGTCCGGAGAAGCGGGGGGCTCCGTCCTCTATCCTGAATCAGAGATTAGTTTCTTTTTCCTGGACAGCGAAGATTTGACTACCTCCTTTGTTGTAGATAAGAAAGGAAAAGCACAAAAGCTGATCCTGCATGAGGGAGGTAAAGAAACTCCGGCGGAAAAGATATAAGGCAGGACGATTCTTATCCGACCGCTGCCAGCAGTGCATGCGTCGCATTTCATTCTGCCCGACGGAAACGATCACCGTTCCCGGCAGGAAATATCAGGTTTATCGGGCGGTTAGCCTGGGGGATGTCTTAAATCAGGGGACCGGGGGGAACTGATCAACTTAAATAATAAAACTTCCTGAACAAGAAATTAACTTCCCGCCCAAGGAGGTCGTGATGATGAAGCGTTATTTAATAATCCTGTTTCTGATCTTAGTGGCTGTCTGCTCCGGATATGCCCGGACACCGGAATCTACTCCCGTGTTGACGGGTGTCCAAGTTCTGGCGGAATGGGATTATTCCGGGGGGATACTTAACCGTGATGAGGTCCTGAAGAAGGCAGCCCTGGTGACCGGAGAAACCTACCCCGATGCTCCCTGTGTGGAGCTCGCCCTAATTGTTAAGATTTTGTATAACGCAGACGGCACCTACCTCACCTGGAACGACTCCTATTATAAGTATTTATCCGAACGAGCCATCAGCGATGCCCCGGTGATATCTCTTTCTTTCACTATTCCACATCAGCGGGGGTCTGAGGACTGTAAGTTTACCCTGGTGGAGATCATCAAGCCCGACGGCACAGTAGTCTCTATTGACCCGGAAGAAGAGAGCACGGTTAAAACCGACCGCTCGAAGATGGATAATAACATCTATAGCCAGGATAAAAAGATTGTGGAAGTAGGTTTGCCGGGGCTGGAGGTCGGGGATATTATCCATTTTGTTTCATTTGAAAGAACCGTTGAACCGAACCTGCCGGATAACTACGCGGCGGGGTGGATGATACAGAATTTTTACCCCCTGCTTTATCATGTAATAGAGATTTGCGGACCGGAAGAGCTGCCCCTGCGGAGCATGATTATCAAGGATAAAATAGAGGGGACGGTCACCGAAAGCAAGCGCCGGGAGGGTGGCCTTATCTGTTACCGATGGGAATGGAAAGACGTCCCGTCCATCTTTCCCGAGCCCAATATGCCCCCGCTCATCTCTGTCAAGCAGCGGTTGCTGGTCAGCACCCTGCCGGACTGGAAAGCCCTCTCCCGCTGGGTCTCGGATATGTATGAGCCCCACCTCCAGTCTGACCGGGAGATAAAAGCCAAGGTCAAGGACCTGACCAAGGGACTTGAAGACCCCGGAAAAAAGATTGAAGCCCTCTTCCTTTTTGTCTCCCAGAAGATTGGTTATCTGGGGATGGCCGCGGAAGTCTCCGACCCGGGGCTGAGACCTCACGATGTTTCCGCTACTTTTAAAAACCGGATGGGAATCTGCCGGGACCAGGCGGCCCTGCTGGTGGCCATGCTCCGGGAAGCCGGTTTTGAAGCCTTTCCGGTGATAATATCCGTCCATAAAAAGATGGATCCGGAAGTACCTCTCCCTCACGGTATTGATCATGTGATTGCCGCGGTCCGGCAAGAGAATGGTGAGTATCTCCTGATGGATCCCACGGGTGAAACCACTTCTGCGTTCATCTCTCCGCTTCTAAACAATCGGAACTACCTGGTGGCGACCCCGGAAGGCGAGACTCTGTTCACCTCACCTCCCACTCCCTCCCAAAATAATACGCTGGAAATCAATACCACGGGAAAGATTGACCGCGCCGGAAATCTGACCGCGGAGACGGTGATAGATTTTAACGGTGTCAACGACGCATTTTACCGGTCCAGTTACGCTAAAGTGAGACTGGCGGATCTCTTCCGGTTTTTTCAAGATAAGATCCTGAAAGATATCGATGGTGTGAGCTTGAACGAACTTGTCTGTGAGCCTGAAGATCTGACGGATACTTCCCACCCGCTCACCATCCGCTTCAAGTATAAGGCGGAGAACTTCCTGATCCGGGGAGGGGATGTGGTCATGATTCCGCTCCCTTCTCTGGCATCAAAGATCGGGTGGGTGAACGAACTGATCGATAATTGCGGACTCAAAAAAAGACTCTATCCTTTAGTAAACAAAGTTACCTGCGGTGTCCGGGAGCGGATAACGCTCGATCTGGACCAAGCGGTGGGAGAAGCAGAAGCTCTCCCTTCCACCGAGCCGATCGAGGATGATACCATCTCCTGGAAGCTTTCTTCCCAAATGAAAGGGAGCGAGCTTATAGTTGAATCCGATTTCAGACTAAAAATACCGGAGTTCACTCCCGAAGAATATCTCGCCCTCAGGAATACGATCCAGGCCGCCGAGCGCGGCCGCCGCCAGATGGCCATCTTCGCCCCCGTCTCCGAAGATACGCCTATCCTGGAAGATATCCCCGTCGTTACCCCGTCCCCACCAGCCGATACTTCCTCCGGGAAATCAACCGGGTTCGAGCAAGCAGCCAGCTCTTCCGGAGTCATCTTTCTCCATAAGCGGCTTGAATACAACCTGGAGGACGCTTACAACTGGACCGAGACGATATCTGAAAAAAAACAGATACTCAGCTATAGCGGGATAAAATCTGAAGGTCTCCTTGAGATTTACAATCCTTACCAGGGAGAAGTGAAGATCGAGAAAGCGGTGGTCACCGGCCCGGACGGGTCTTCGATGGAGGTTGGAGAGGAAAATATCAGCCGGTATCCAATCAAGCTGGTAGTTGCTTTCCCGGGGTTGGAGGTGGGAAGCACTATCGATTACCGTTATACGATAAAGGCCCGAGACCGTATCTTTGCCGAGGGAGTCCAATTTATAGCCATTGACCCCACCCGGGAGATAGCGGTTATTCTTAGAACACCCCGGGATCTGCCGGTCAGTATTGTAATAAATAATTTTGAAGGGGTTCTTTCCAGTGAGATTCCGGACCCGGAAGATCCTTCCCGCCTGGTATATGAATGGAAATATGAAAATATTCCCCTCCTGAAACCCGAGGATTCGATGCCCCCCTCTTGGACATTCAAACCCTCACTCTATATCTCCACCGGCAACTGGGATGATTACGCCTCCCGGGTCGAAAAAACGCTGACCGATGCCGCCGGCAAGACCACCCTGCATAAAACAGATGCCAGTCCGCGGGAAATAGTGAGGGTGGCCCGGGATTATGTGGATAGAAAAATTCGTATTCACGGTTCCACCCTGCCGCCGTTTACGTCTGTCACCAGCGTTGGGCAGACCCGCAAAGGTGGTTCCAACAGTCTGGTTGACCGGGCGGTTCTGATCTACGGGCTGCTGGAGATGGCCGGTCTTAAGCCCCAGTTTGTCCTGGCTTCATCTTTTCCGCATCTAAAAGAAATAAATCAAATCTTAACGACGGCTCCTTACCCAGAACTTTTTATGGATGTTCTGGTTCGGGTCCGGGATCCGGAACTTCTTGATGGACGTTATGTATATCTCAACGATACCGATCGTTACGCGGCCCTGGGCGCGACCGAGCATGATGGAAAGCTGGGTGTCGTACTGCCCGAAGGGACCTTTGCAAAGATCTCTTCCGCCGTTGAAGATGATTCAAAGGATACCTTTTCCATCCGCCTGGCCGGTGACGGCTCTGCCTCTATCTCTTACCGAAGGTATTTCTGTTCAAATTACGCAGATCAGAAAAAAGTCTTTTCCATACTGATGCCGGAGGAACGCCGACGGGTATTTGACCAGCAGATAGCGCCACACTTATTTTCCCCGGCTGCCGAACTTGAGGGGGAGTTTTTAACCGATTTTTCCAGATATCCGGGCGTGATGAGTTTTGCCGCGCGGGATCAAAATTTCGGAGTCCGGCAGGGGGATTTTCTCCTTTTTTCGCTGCCCGAAGTCTCTGGTTTAGTTGATAAGCTTCCGGAGGATCGTCTCAACCCCTGGTATATAGAGGAAGCCGATAAAGACAGTCTCGAGATCGAAGTTGAACTGCCTCCGGGTTTCGAGGTTGTCTATCGGCCGGAGTCACTGGAGCAGAAGGAAGTCGCCGGCGCTCCCGTAAATGTAGATTTCCAGCTTAAAGAAGAGAGGGGACCTGACGGAGCCCGCCGTCTCCTTCTTAATTACACGGTGGATATGGAGCCGGCGATCGTCAAGCCTTCCGCTTATCAAAAAATTCAGAAGCTCTTTCAATACCTGGGAAGCCGGAAAGCGGATACTGTTCTTCTGACAAAAACCGCCTCCCCAAAAGTAAACAGTAATAGGTGAGCGGTAAGCGGTCGGCGGAGTAATCGGGTGTTGCTTTTACCGCTTACTGCTAACCGGTTACCGATTGTCATAAGGAATGACTTATGAAAAAAATATTTCTTTCAATGATTTTTCTTCAATTGCTACTGGTGGTGTTATGCATTACGCCGGCGGCGCCGGAGGAATGGGATTATTCCGGGGGGATACTTGATCGGGAGGAAGTTCTCGAGAAGGCCGCCCGGGCGACCAGGGAAAAATACCCCGAGGATTTCTCCCTGCAGCTCGCCGGATTTATGAAGTTCCGGTATAACGCAGACGGGACCTATATCAGCTGGTACGACTCATACATTAAATATTTAACCGAGCGGGCCCTCAGTGAGAACCCGGTCACAACCCTTTCTTTCACCATTCCCCATCAGCGGGGTCCGGAGGACTGCAAGTTTACCCTGGTGGAGATCATCAAGCCCGACGGATCCGTTCTTTCTATCGACCCGAAAGAAGAGAGTAAGGTCAAAGTTGATCGCTCGGGCATGGATTCTAAGATATATAGCCAGAATACAAAAAATGTGGAAGTAGGTTTGCCGGGGCTGGAGGTTGGGGATATTCTCCATACGGTTTCGTTTGAAAGGGTCGTTGAGCCGTACACGGAGGATAATTGGGGGATGGTGGTGCCGGTACAAATTAGTTCTCCCGGGCTTTCTCTTATATTAGAGATATGTGGACCGGAAGAACTGCCCCTGCAAAGTATGATTATCAAGAATAGAATTGAAGAGACTGTTGTCAGCGAAAGTAGGAGCCGGGATGACGGTCTTCTCTGTTATCGCTGGGAATGGAGAGACGTTCCGTCCATCTTTCCCGAGCCCAATATGCCCCCGCTCAACTCCGTCAAGCAGCGACTGCTGGTCAGTACCCTGCCGGACTGGAAAACTTTCTCCCGCCGGCTCTCGGAGGTATATGAACCCCATCTGGAGACGGACGGAGCAATCAAAGCCAGGGTCCAAGAACTGACCCGTGACCTCGAAGATCCCGGTGAAAAGATTAAGGCCCTCTTTCTGTTTGTCTCCCAGAAGATTGGTTACCTGGGGATAGCCGCGGAAGCATCAGACCCGGGGATAAGACCTCACGATGTTACCGTTACATTCAAAAATCGGATGGGGATCTGCCGGGACCAGGCGGCCCTCCTGGTGGCCATGCTCCGGGAGGCCGGCTTCGTGGCATTCCCGGCCCTGATCTCTGTACATAATAAAGTGGATCCGGAAGTGCCTCTGCCGGTCAGATTTGATCATGTGATTACCGCGCTCCGGGAGCAGGACGGGGATTATCTTCTGCTGGATCCCACGCCTGAAACCACGTCCGCGTTCCTATCTCCGTTTTTAAAGAACCGGAACTACCTGGTGGGTACCCCGGCAGGTGAGCCCCTGCTTACCTCCCCTCCCGCTCCGACCCAGAATAATACCCTGGAAATCAATACCCGGGGAGAGATTGACCGGGCTGGAGCCCTGACCGCGGAGACAGTATTTCTCTTTAATGGTGTTAATGACACTATCTACCGTTCCGCCTATGCTAATGCTAGCCGGGCGCATCTCTTCCGGAATTTTCAGGAAAAGGTTCTGAACGATACCGGGGGCGCGAGCTTGAGCGAACTTGTCTGTGAACCGGAAGACCTGACGGATATTTCCCAACCGCTCACCGTCCGAATCAAGTACCGGGCGGAGAACTTCCTGGTCAGGGATGAAGAGGCGGCCATGGTCCCGCTCCCTTTTCTGGCATCAAAGATCGGGGTGGTGAATGAACTTCTCGATAAGTGCAAACTAAAAAAAAGACGGTATCCTCTGGCAAACGGAGTCACCTGCGGAGTCCGGGAGCGGATAACGCTTAATCTGGAGAGAGCGGTGGGAGAAGAAAAAGCACTACCCATCTCCGATCCGATCGACACTGAGACCGTCTCCTGGAAGCTTTCTTCCCGGATGGAAGAGAACGAACTCAGGGTTGAATCCGATTTTCAACTTAAAACCCCGGAGTTCACTCCTGATGAATATCTGGTTCTCCGGGAAGCGATCGAGGCGGCCGAGCAGGACCGCCGGCAGATGGCCATCTTCTCCCCTATCTCCCCAGCCACTCCTATCCTGACAATTACTCCCGCTCTCAGCCCGACTCCGGTTGCCGTTGCCATTTCCGAAAAACTCTCCGGTTCCGAGGAAATAGCCGGACCTTTTGATGTTCTATATTTTTACAAGAGATTTGAATATAACCTGGAGGATGCTTACAACTGGACCGAGACCAGATCGGAAAAAAAGCAAATCCTCAGCTATCAAGGGATAAAATCCGAAAGCCTCCTCAAGATCAGCAACCCTTACCTGAATACAGAGGTGGAGATTGAGAAAGCGATAGTGATCGGCCCGGACGGGTCTTCGCGGGAGGTGGGGGAGAATAATATCAGCCGTTATTACAATAAGCTGATAGTCGCCTTTCCGGGATTGGAGGTGGGAAGCACGATCGAATACCGGTATACGATGAAGGCCCGGGACCGGATATTTTCCACGGCAATTAAATTCATCGCCGTTGAGCCCACCCGGGAGATAGAGATTCTTCTCAAAACCCCCCGGGAACTGCCGCTCAGTATCATCGAAAATAATTTTCATGGTGTTCTCTCCCGTCGGACTACGGACCCGGAAGATCCCAACCGCCGGGTCTATGAGTGGAAATGTGAAGATCTCCCCATTCTGAAATCCGAGGATTCAAGGCCCCCCCTCTGGACATTCAAACCCTCTCTATTTATCTCCACCGGCAACTGGGATAATTACGCCTCCCGGGTCGAAAAAACGCTGACCAAAGCCGCCGGGGCGAAAGAGTCGCGGAAAGAAGATTTGAATCCGGGCGAAACAGTGAGTGTGATCCGAGATAGGGTGGATAGAGATATCCGTATAGACTACGCTACCTTACCTCCATTCAGCTCTGTTGACCCCGCCGCGGAGACTTACACGAAGGGCGTTGGTACCCGGGTTGATCGGGCGGTGGTGATCTACTCGCTGTTGGAGTCGTTCGGTTTTAAACCCGAGTTTGTCCTGGCCTCATCTTTTCCGGATATAAAAGAGATAAGAGAGGTCTTAAAGGAGGCGCTTCTCCCATTTCATTTTTCGGACGTTCTGGTCCGGGTCCGGGACCCGGAAATTCTGGACGGGCGCTATGTCTATCTCAACGATACCGACCGTTATGCGGTTCTGGGCGCGACCACCCATAACGGAATGCTTGGTGTCACCCTGCCCGGAGGTGACATGATAGAGATTTCTTCCTCCGTCGAATGTGATTTTCGTAAGGAAACTTTTTTTATCCGTCTGGCCGAAGAAGGAGCCGCCGTGATTTCCTACCGGACCGAGAATTATTCACCCCTGTATGGCGAGAACAAAAAAGCATTCTCCATGATGCACCTGGAGGAACGCCGCCGGGCATTTGACCAGCAGATCGTCCCGGGAAAATTTTCCCCGGCCGCCGCGCTTCAGGGAGAACTATCAACCGATTTTTCCGGTTATCCGGGAGTGATCAGTCTTTCCGCCCGGGATCCCAACTTCGGGGTTCGACAGGGAGACTTTCTTCTTTTTACGCTGCCCCATGTCTCTTATCTCATGAAAAATCTTCCGGAGGAGCGTCTCAACCCGTGGTATATCGAGGAAGCCTCCAAATTCAACCTCAAGATCAAAGTCGAACTTCCCCCGGGGTTCGAGGTTGTTTATATGCCGGAGTCAATGGAAGAGAAGGACGTTGCCGGCGTTCCCGTAAGTGTGGATTTCCAGATGAAAGAAGAAACGAAAGAGGATGGAGACCATCGTCTTCTCCTTAATTATACGGTAAAGATGGAGCCAGCCATAGTTGATCCGACCGCTTATCAAGAGTTCCGGGAGGTTTTCCAATGCCTGAGAAGCCGGCAAGCGGATACTATTCTGCTGAAAAAAACCAACTGACAGAAGGTAAAAATGAGAAAGCTTTTGGAGAGTCCGGGAAGCCCGGTTTATTCCGTCTCGATTTTATTTTTGCTCCAGGCCGCTCATTTACCTTGTTACCGGAAGATCGTTTGATCCTCCGAAATATACCCGGCTCACTCCCCGGATGGCCCAGAGTCCGGAACTTTACCGGAAGATCCCCGGTTCGGTGGTTCCGTCGCCGTCATAATCACCGGGGCGGGGAGAATCTCCTGATCCGCCGAAGTAGGCCCGGGTAATCCCCCGATCCAAACTACTCAATGTTAAAGAAGGTCACATATAGCGATGGTGTAATGAATGGTGTGACAAAGCACAATCACAGAACGGAAATTTTGTATTACCCCGGGGGGGGAAACGGCCTTACAAGCGTTTTTCAACGGAGTTGTCCCGAAGAAATGAGGGATCTAACCCCGAAAAACGCACCTAAGACCGATATGAGACCATATTTTTGGGGTAACCACTTTATATTCAACACGTTAGTGTGGTCTGACCCCATTTCCCAGGACTTCAGTCCTGCCCCCTGTAGCCGAGGTCGCTGACCTCGGCCGTGACCCCTGCCGTCATCGACCGCGGATACAACTTCGGCATCCGTGCCCCCTACTTCTCATAAATACTTTACAAATAAATTGGTATGGAGTTCCGATTGCTCTTGCGAAAAATGGGGAGGGTAGATATAGTTACTCCCCTGCTGAGAACCCTTTTAGGCCGATCAGAAAGCTCCTTCAAGTATGAAATATCTCAACAAAAAAATGTGTCTAAATTTAATTACCCGCCCGTTTTTCCAGGCGGGTTTTTTGTTCTCTGAGGAGAAAGGGAATCAATTTTAAAGAATCCGGAGCGGATAATTCTGGGGCTACCATAAATAATTCGGCAGCCTCACAAGCGAAAATCAATAATAATCAAGTAATATATCCCCGGGATTACCAAAATTTGAAAGACTAAATAGTCAAGATTAAAGATTTGGCTCCAAATGAATGACCCCAAATGAAACGTGGCTGAAACTAGGATAATTCACTATGAAAAAGAAAATATTTTTCATCTCTGTAATAAGTTTTATCCTGATTAACACTTCACTTTTTGGACAGACATTAGAGCTTGATTTTTCCACTTATATTGGCGGGCTAAATGATGACCAAGGCGCCGGGATCGCTGTTGATTCAGCTTGTTGTGCTTATATCATCGGCACTACAATGTCTTCCAATTTCCCCACTTACAATGCATACCAAGCTGCTTTTTCCGGAGGCACTGAAGATGTATTTGTTGTCAAATTATCTTCTTCCGGCTCATCCATTGATTATTCATCCTACTTAGGTGGGAGCGAGAAGGATGAAGGGTTGGGAATCGCGGTGGACTCCAACCAATGCGCGTATCTGACGGGAAAAACTGATTCTATCAATTTTCCAACTCACAACTCGTATCAGTCGAAATTGGGTGGAGACCTTGGCGCCTATGATGCCTTTGTCTGCAAATTATCTTCTTCCGGTTCTTATCTGCTTTGCTCAACTTATTTTGGGGGAGAATCCTCGGACTGGGGAGAAAGCATAGCTGTGGACCAGGATTGCTCCGCCTATATTACGGGATATGCCCTCTCCAGCGACTTCCCCACTCAAAACCCATACCAACCAAAAAACACGGGAGGAGCTGATAGTTTCATAACAAAATTTTCATCTTCCGGGACATCGCTTCTCTACTCTACATCCATAGGCGGAGATTCATATGACACCGGAAATGGTATCGCCCTTGATTCAACTCAATGCGCTTATGTGACCGGAATGACTCGGTCCATCGATTTTCCAACGGTTGATCCATATCAGTCAAGTAAAGCCGTTGGTGACGACGATTGCGACGCATTCGTTGTAAAATTATCTTCTTCCGGTTCTTCTCTCATCTGCGCGACCTATTTAGGAGGGAACGATTCCGAGGATGGCCAAATGATTTCCGTAGATTCGGATCACTGCTCTTACTCTATCGGCTCTACCGAATCAGCTGACTTTCCCACTTATAATGCGTACCAATCCAGTTATGAAGGATCGAATAACAATGCATGGATCACCAAACTCTCCTCTTCCGGCTCATCACTGTGTTACTCAACTTATCTGGGAGAGCGTAGTTACGGGTATGGCATTGTGACAGACTCCGCGCTTTGCGCTTATGTAACTGGTGGAACCTTGTCGACAAGTTTTCCCACCGTAAATCCATATCAAGCCAGCCGGGCTACAAGTGGCGACGCTTTCATCAGTAAATTATCATCTTCCGGTTCATCCCTTAATTATTCGACCTTCTTGGGGGGGGACAGTTATGACCAGGGGACAGGGATTGCATTGGATTCAGCTTTGTCAGTTTATATCGTAGGAATAACACGATCTAATGACTTCCCGACTTGTAATCCGTATCAAACGTCTTTTTCATACGAGGAAAGTGATTCATACCATGACTCTTTTATAAGCAAGTTTAGTTTTGTCACCCCCACACTCACGCCATCTCCCAGCCCGACCACAACACCTTCGCCAACTCCGTCACCAAGCCCAACTACAACGCGGACTGTAACGCCGACCCCGGTTCCAACACTCACACCACCTCCCACTCCGAGCACAACGCAGACTGTGCCGCCGACCCCGACTCCAACACTATCCAGTACTCCCAGCCCAACCCCGACAACTATCGGATCTCCGGCGCCTCCCTGGATCTATGACTTCAACGGTGATGGGACCTCGGATATCGCCATATTCCGGGAAAGCGCCGGTCTCTGGGCAATCCGGGGGATAACAAGAGTCTACTTCGGTTCTTCAGCCGATGAGACAGTTCCGGGAGACTACAACGGCGATGGAACAACCGAGATAGGTATTTTTCGTTCCTCTTCGGGACTCTGGGCAATCAAAAGCACCACCCGGGCTTATTTCGGAAGCGGCAGCGATCTCCCGGAACCGGGAGATTACGATGGTGATGGAACCACTGATATCGGCATCTTCCGATATAATTCCGGTCTCTGGGCCATTCGGGGGGTTACCAGGATCTACTTCGGAGGTTTGGCGGACTCACCTGCCCCCGGTTATTATGATGGGAGCTCTACGAAAGAGATCGGGATATTCCGGGGAACTTCGGGCCTTTGGGCGATTAGAAACGTTACTCGTCTTTACTTCGGCTCATCTTCGGATACGATTGTCCCCGGTGACTATGATGGAGATGGTGCTTGGGATTACGGGATCTTCCGGAGGACCAGTGGATTGTGGGCCATCAGAGGGGTAACCAGAGGTTATTATGGCGACCTGGTTGATGAACCGGTCCCGGCTGATTATCAGGGTGATGGGAGAGATGAGATCGGGATCTTTCGGGGGTTATCGGGACTTTGGGCGATACGTGGTGTCTCACGGGTATATTTCGGATCCCCTGGCGATCTCCCGGTGACGAGATAAGGGAAACGTTCCCCTCCCCTCCCGAAGAAAGGGAATGAACATGAGTAAACGCAAAATACGAAATCGGACTTAATGGGTAGCAAGTTAAAAGGAATAAAGAGCGTTTCCCAAAAGATTTTATGTTTCAATTATCCCCTGAGGAGAAAATAGAGGTGGTCGCAAATTGCGACCACCTCACCAAGCTTAAATTTTCCAAGGCGTTGCCACATGCTTTTACAGAGCATGGCGCTATTATGGCTGAAGAAAAACAAGGAATGAAAAATGAAGGAAAAAGTGAAGGGCGAAAAAGTTGAAGTATTGTATTTCCCCTCGGCCGGACCGGCTCATACCGGCGACGCTGTGGAAGCTGCCTGCCGGAGAGCGGAAGAATTAGGAATCACGGAGATAGTGGTAGCGACCGGAAGCGGGCAAACCGCTCTGAAAACGGCGGAGCATTTCAGGGGAGGGAAGGTGATCGCGGTAACTTATCACTCCGGATCGGAGATACCCTTTGATGATCCTCTACCTCCGGGAGCGGCGGAGAAACTCCTGAAAAGCGGGGTGGAAATATTGACCTGCGGTCATGCCCTCAGCGGAGCGGAACGGGCGGTGGAAAAACTCGGGGGTGGCGCACCGCTGGCTGTCGCGGCGGCGACCCTGCGTCTATTCGGACAGGGGACGAAGGTTTGTGTCGAGATCGTTCTCATGGCCGCCGATGCCGGACGGCTTTCGGGAAATG
>Ga0222681_1000254_pt1 | contig 19131 bp, 22 predicted proteins | sample AntAcemetage1006_FD_179844 | JGI IMG/M metagenome (GOLD analysis project Ga0222681, IMG submission 179844) | Saline water microbial communities from Ace Lake, Antarctica - #1006 | ecosystem: Environmental > Aquatic > Non-marine Saline and Alkaline > Saline | place: Antarctica: Ace Lake... | reverse complement strand
AAAAATATTCAAGGAATAGAAAAAATAAATATTTCATTAAAAGATAAATTGGTTCAAATTGATGGTGAATACGACGAAAATAGAATGATAACTGCAATTCAAAAATCAGGTTATTCAATAGAAAAAAAGGAAGAATCATGAAGAAATATGCTCACAGATAACACGGATAAATACGGATAAGAAAAGAATTGTAATTTAATCCGTTCAATCTGTGAAAATCCGTGAGCAAAAAAAAAGGAGAAAAAAGATGAGTATGTTTTGTTTTCAATGCCAGGAAACACTTGGCAACAAAGGTTGTACCGCAAACGGTATTTGTGGGAAAAAAGGTGATGTTGCAAATTTGCAAGACCTTTTGATCTATTCGTTAAAAGGTTTAGTAATCTTCCGCTCAAAAGCAAGTTTAGAAGTTCGAAAAGAATATAGAGAAACTTGCAACGAATGGGATAAATTCATTGTAGAAAAACTATTTGCTACAATTACAAATGCAAATTTTGATAGAAACTATTTCATCGAAGCGATCAAAGAAACTATCAAAATGCGTGAAATGGTAAAAGAGAAAGTCGCAGAGATGGGAATTAAAGATGTAAAATTCGCAGATCATGATGCTGCTAATTATACAATTACAGATGAAAATATCGATGCAAAAGCAGCAGCAGTTGGTGTTCTTGCCACAGAAAACGAAGATGTTCGTTCTCTGCGTGAGCTTCTTACTTATGGACTCAAAGGAATGGCTGCTTATGCAGATCATGCAATGCGTCTTGGCAAAGAAGTGAAAGAAATCGTGATGTTCATAGAGAAAGCTCTTATTTCTACTCTGGATGATTCTCTGAGTGTGGACGAGATGGTTGCAATGGTAATGGAAGCAGGAAAATTCAGCGTTGATGCAATGGCTGTTCTCGATGCTGCAAATACAGAATCTTACGGGCATCCGGAAATTACTGAAGTGAATATCGGTGTTCGCAATAATCCTGCAATTCTTATTTCAGGACACGACCTGAAAGATATGGAAGAACTTCTGGAACAAACTAAAGGAACCGGTGTGGACGTTTACACTCACGGAGAAATGCTTCCGGCAAACTACTATCCTGCTTTCAAAAAATATGACAACTTTGTAGGAAACTATGGTAATGCCTGGTGGAAGCAAAAAGAAGAATTTGAGAAATTCAACGGAGCAATTATCTTAACAACAAACTGCTTGGTTCCTCCCAAAGATTCATATAAAGATCGCGTTTTCACAACTAATGAAGTTGGATTTGACGGAATAAAGCATATCGATGAAGCTGAAAAAGGAAAAGCAAAGGATTTCTCCGAAGCAATCGCTTTGGCAAAAACCTTACCTGCTCCAACCGAAATCGAAACAGGTAAAATCGTAGGTGGATTTGCGCATAACCAGATTCTGGCTCTGGCAGATAAAGTTGTAGATGCTGTAAAATCCGGTGCTATTAAGAAATTTGTAGTTATGGCTGGTTGTGATGGACGTCAGAAAGGTAGAAGCTATTATACAGATTTCGCTGAAGCTTTACCCAAAGATACGGTAATTCTCACAGCAGGTTGTGCAAAATATCGCTATAACAAACTTAACCTTGGTGATATCGGTGGAATCCCTCGCGTGCTCGATGCAGGTCAGTGTAACGATAGCTATTCTCTAGCACTGATAGCTCTTAAACTAAAAGAAGTATTTGAACTCGATGATATCAATGATCTTCCGATAGTTTACAATATTGCCTGGTATGAGCAAAAAGCTGTTACAGTGTTATTAGCTCTTTTATATCTTGGTGTGAAGAATATCCATCTTGGACCGACTCTTCCTGCTTTTCTTTCTCCAGCAGTTGTGAATGTTCTGGTAGAAAAATTTAATATTGCTGGCATCACAAATGTTGATGATGACATCAAAAATATGATTGGATAATAATATAGCCACGAAGAACGCTAAGGAACACTAAGAAAATAAATGTAGGGGCAGAATATTGTTCTGCCCTTATAATCTTCGGAAATTAACTTCTTTTTCCTTAGTGTTTTGGTGTCTTTGTGGTAAAAAAGTTTCAGAGGAGAAAGTATGAAATTTACAATAGATCAGGAATTATGTATAGGTTGCGGAGCATGTGAAGCTACTTGTCCGGAAGTATTTGAATTAGTTGACGATAAATCTCAAGTGAAGTTGGAACCCGTTCCGGAAGAATTTCAAGAATGTTCTTTGGAAGCGGAAGAAGGTTGTCCTGTTGAGGCTATTTCACATGAATAGAAGGTGGTGTTTTAGCAACTAAGGACGCGAAGATTACACGAAGAAAAAGACTAATTGGTTCAAATTGATGGTGAATACGACGAAAATAGAATGATAACTGCAATTCAAAAATCAGGTTATTCAATCAAAAAAAGGAGAATAAATGAAAATTAGAAATTACAAAAAATTAGAAGTTGCAAAAAATCCACACGGAATTCAATCTACTAAAATGTATGACACAGATGATGCACTTATTATGCATCTTGTATTAAAGGCAGGTGAATCTTTGAAACCACACATCACACCTGTCGAAGTTGCATTTTATGTATTAGAAGGAAAGCCCACTATTATGGTTGGTAATGAAAAAAATCAAGTAACAAAAGACGACATAATCCAAAGTCCAAAAGATATTGTTCATTGCATTTATAATGAGACAAAGAATGATGTGCGTGTACTCGTGATGAAGCTGCCAAAACCAACTTCGCAAACAAAATTTTAAACTATAAAAATATAAGAAAAATATGAAAAGGAAAATTATAGAAATTGACGAAAAACTTTGCAATGGTTGCGGAGATTGTATTCCAATTTGTCCAGAAGGAGCATTACAGTTAATTGATGGAAAAGCTAGATTAATCAGTGACCTTTTCTGTGACGGGCTCGGTGCATGTATCGGGGAATGTCCACTAGGTGCAATTTCTACTATTGAACGAGAAGCCGAAGCTTATGATGAACGAAAAGTGATGGAAAAAAATATTATAAAAGCTGGTACAAATACAATTAAAGCACATCTTAAACATTTGAAAGAACATGGTGAAGATGAATTTTTCAACATTGCAATTTCTGTCTTGAAAGAAAAGAATATTCCAGTTCCAGAATTAGAAAAAGAAGAATCGCCAATGGCGTGTGGTTGTCCTGGTTCAGCTGCGATGTCAATTAATAATTCAAAAGAGCACGATTATCATCACTCTGTTTCTGCGAATTTAAAATCAGAATTAAACCAAATTAATTAATATATTTTTCACCAGAATAGTAAATTAAAAAAGGTTAATATGAAAAAAAATAAAATTGCAGTAGGAATGAGTGGCGGAGTTGATTCGTCTGTTACTGCAGCTCTATTAAAAGACAATGGTTATGATGTAATTGGTCTTTCAATGGAGATTTATGATGGATCTCTCGGATTGATTGGAAATGGTGGTCATGCCTGTTTTGGTCCAGATGAAAAATCAGATATGGAAATGGCTGAAAAAGTCTGCGAAAAATTGGATATTCCTTTTTTTCGAGTGAATTTAAAAAAAGAATATAAAGAAATTGTTCTGAATTATTTTCGTGAAGAATATTTTGCAGGCAGAACGCCAAATCCGTGCATAGTCTGTAATAATAAAATGAAGTTTGGCTTTATGCTGGAAAAAGCAACGGCGTCAGGAATTGATTTTGATTATTTTGCTACAGGCCATTATGCCAGGATAAAATATGAAGATGGTAAATACAACATGTATAAAGCGGTTAATTTACATAAAGACCAGAGTTATTTTCTATATGCAATAAATAAAAATTTATTTCCAAAGATCTTGTTCCCCTTAGGAGAAATGTACAAATCGGAAATTCGCGATTTAGCAAGAAAATATAAACTCCCATGCTCAGAACAAGAAGAGAGTCAAGATTTTATTTCCGATGATTATGGGCAATTATTTGATGAAAAAGGTTTAGAACCTGGTCATATTATTAATGAAAGTGGAGAAATGCTCGGATATCATAACGGAATAATCTATTACACTATCGGTCAAAGAAAAGGACTAGGCATAAGCCATTCGTCCCCCTTGTACGTAAAAGAGATAGATGCAAAAAATAACAGGATTATAGTATCTGAAAAAGAAAGTTTGTTTTCAAAAGGACTATTTGCAGATACTCCCAATTATTTAACAAAAAATATTCCTGACAATGGCTTTTACAATGTCAAAATTAGGAAAAATAATAAAGATATTCCATCAGAAATATATTTTAACAAAGATAATACTATTAAAGTCTTTTTTGGTTTTCCTCAGCTCGCTGTTACCCCAGGTCAATCAGTGGTTATTTACAACGAAGACAAATTAATAGGAGGCGGAATAATTAAACAGGGAATACCTATCAAATGAAAGATTATTGTAAATATAAGATTGAAAAAATATTTATTATTGGTACAGAATCAAGCCTGATTGAAAGATCGCAGAGAGAAAATTCGAATAAAATAATGAAAGCAGCAAGGAAATCTCTAAATACAATGCTTAAATATCAATAATGGTGAAAAAGATGAAAATTAATAACAAAACTTCCTTTATAATTTCCCAATGTGGCTTAAATCCAACGGATAATAAAACAAAACCAAAAGCTGTTGAGCAGATTATTGAATCAATCAGCACAGAAGTTGCTTATCAAATGGTAATGGATAATGAATCTAATGGTAGACATATTGAGAATGTTCTGAATATTGATTATTATTCTGAAACTTTTTACTTCAGGGGGTTAAGTAATTAATTTTATAAAACAAAAACAAAGGAAATTTATGTCTCTATTTAAACAATTATCTGGAATTATTTATTTGATAATTATATTCACTCTTTTTTTAGTAGCAAAAGATGATTATAATAATTCTTCAAAAGCATTTATTTCTATAAATAGTAATTCCAGCATTGATGAATATATTTCATATGCATTGAATAATAACCCGGGATTGAAAGCCAGATATCATCAATGGCAGGCAAGTAAAAAGAATATTGATCTTGTTAATAAATTACCGAATCCAAAATTTAACTTTGGATACTTTATTAGAAACGTTGAAACCGCAGTTGGACCACAGGAATATAAAATTGGTATTTCCCAAAAGCTTCCATTCTACAGCAAATTGAAATTGAATAAAATTATTCAATCTTATAAATCAGAAATAAAAAAACAGTTATTTTATGATTACGCCGATGAAATTGCATATAATATCAAAACCTTGTATTATGATATTTATTTTATTAATCGTTCTTTAGAAATAACCAATCAAAATATTGAGCTTATAATTCAATACAACCAAGTATTAAAATCAAGATATATAAGCGCCGATAAATCTCAGAAAGATCTATTAAAATCAGAGCAGGAACTAGCCCGGCTTAAAGAAGAATATTCCTCGTTAAAAAGAGATAAAAAGAGCTTATCAATTTCGTTCCTAAATATTCTAAACATCCAAACCCTGGACTCTATAAATACTCATGATTTTATAAAACCATTAATAATAAATTCCAATATCGATTCACTCATAACAATCTTATTTCAAAATAATCGACAATTAGAAATTCAAAGCATAAATACTGATATTGCCACACTATTGGTAAAAAAATCTAAACAAAATTATATACCTGATTTCAGCGTTGGAGTGGATTATATACTTACCGGTGATAAATATAAAGCAGATGGCTCAGAAGTGGATATGAGCGGCAAAGATCCATTATTACTCATGTTTTCTATGGAAATTCCTCTCCAGTTTAAAAAAATATCTGCTGGTATAAATGCATCAAAAAATAATAAAATAAGTGCAGAAGAGAATATAAATGCACTGCAAAATAGGTTAGTTGCTGATTTACACAATCTGGTAAATAAACAGGAAAATTTTCGACATAAAATAGACTTGTATGAAAAAGAATTAATACCCTATTCAAATCATATTTTGCAAATTGTAAAGAAGGAATACAGCGTCGGAAAATCAGATTTTTCACAATTACTTGAAGAGCAGAGAAATTTAATAAAATATCAATTGGACAAAGAGAAAGCGATCACTGAATTTTACAAGATTAATGCGAAAATAAAAAAATTAATAGGAGTAAAATAACAATGAAGAATAAAATAATATATAAAATAAAAACAATACCAAAAGTTTTCTGGTTCTTTCTAATTATCTGTTTTATTTTAGGTTATTTAATAGGAAACAAAAACGAACCGGAAATTCATAATCATGGTAAAACACAAAATTCAAAAATTAACATCTGGACATGTTCTATGCATCCTCAAATAAAACTTCCGGAAGCAGGACAATGCCCAATATGTTTTATGGATTTAATTCCACTTGTATCTGGTGAAGAGGAAACTACCGGCAATCGAATTACTATGTCAGAAAATGCCAGAAAGTTAGCAGAAATACAAACAACACGGGTTATACGCAAAAAAGTGGAAAAAGAAATTTTATTATCAGGAAAAATTGATTATGATGAAACCAATGTATATCATATTAGCGCCTGGACAGGTGGAAGATTGGATAAATTATATGCAGATTACACCGGCTTAGAAGTGAAAAAAGGTGACCCATTGGTAGAGATATATTCTCCTGAACTATTTTCTGTTCAACAAGAATTAATCCAGATCAAACGGCAATATGATATTTATAAAGGTCAAAACAACAAACTTGCAAAATCCTCAAAAATAACACTGGAAGCAACCAGAGAAAAACTGAAATTATTAGGTCTGAAAGATAACCAAATCAAACAATTGGAAAACAATTCAATTCCCCAAAAAAATATTACTATTCCCAGCACCTCATCTGGTGTCATCATCAAAAAATATTTCGACGAAGGTATGTATGTAAAAACAGGTATGGCAATTTATGAAGTAGTCAATTTAAGTCAATTATGGGTTATGCTGTATGCATATGAAAAAGATTTACCATTTATTCAATTAGGACAAAAAGTTGAAATGAAAATCAAAGCATTACCAGATGAAAGTATAATTGGAAGGGTTGATTTCATCAGTCCGATTATAAATGAACAAACCAGATCGGGCAAAATCAGAATAAACATAGATAATAGACAAGGGAAATTAAAGCCCGGTATGTTCGTTCAAGCAAAAATATATGCCAAAATAGATTCCAATGGAAAAATTGTAAATCCTAATAAAAAACATAAAAATTACCCAATTGTAATTCCGGCCTCTGCTCCCTTAATCACAGGGAAAAGAGCAGTTGTTTTTGTGAAATTAACAGACAAAGATGAGCCAACTTATGAAACACGAGAAATTATATTAGGACCGGCAGCCGGTGACTATTATATAGTATTAAAAGGACTAAAAGAAGGCGAATATGTTGTAACTTCCGGGAATTTTAAAATAGACAGTGCTATGCAGCTGGAAGACAAACTAAGCATGATGAATCAAAAAATAAAAAAAAGTGATGAAAAATATCCAGCATCAAAAGAATTTCACACTTCTCTTTCACAACTATATTCTTCCTATTTTGCGTTACGAGAATCACTTGCGGATGATAATTTTTCTAAAAGTAAACTTAACTTTAAAAATATTTATCAAAGTGTGTTAAAAATTCAACCTGATAAAAAATTTGACATTGATGCTCTTTTAAAATGGCGCTCAATAGGTAAACAAATAAACGAAAGCACTCAAAATTACAACAATATAGAGAATATTAAAATATTACGTTATAATTTTGAAAAAATCAGTAATGCTATTCTTGATATGGAAAAATATTTCGGACATTCAGATAGCAGTATTTATTATGAAGCATTTTGTCCAATGGCCTTTGATAATAGGGGTGCACCATGGCTACAGAATTTCAAACAAATTGATAATCCCTATTTTGGCGCTTCAATGCTGAGATGTGGAGAAATCAAAAAAACTATGAATCCTGTTAATAATGAGGAGAAAGTAGACAATGAATAACAAACCTCCATTAATCAAAATCATCGAATATTTTCTAAACAATAAACTTGTGGCTATTATCCTGCTGACAATTTTACTCGGTCTGGGAATTACGGTAGCTCCCTTTGAGTGGAATACTCCACTACCCAAGAATCCTATTCCAGTCGATGCGATTCCGGATATTGGAGAAAATCAGCAAATAGTTTTTACAAACTGGTCGGGAAAATCACCACAGGACATTGAGGATCAGATCACCTATCCTTTGACAGTTGCATTATTAGGAATTCCAGAAGTCAAAACAGTCCGTTCCTATTCAATGTTTGGTTTTTCAACAATTTATATCATTTTTAAAGAAAAAGTTGATTTTTACTGGTCGAGAAGCAGAATTTTAGAACGATTAAGTTCTTTATCACCCGGTTCACTGCCTGCTGACGTCAAACCACAATTAGGCCCTGACGCCACTGCTTTGGGACAAATATATTGGTATACTTTAGAAGGACGGGATGAAGAAGGAAACCCGACCGGCGGTTGGGATTTACAAGAACTTCGTTCAATCCAGGATTGGTATGTGAAATATGGCCTGCAATCAGCGGAAGGAATATCAGAGGTTGCTTCTGTAGGAGGACATATAAAAGAATACCAGATCGATGTAAATCCGGGTATAATGAGACAAAATAATATTTCTCTTTCGGATATTTTTAATGCAGTCAAGAATTCAAATATAGATGTGGGAGCCAGAACAATTGAAATCAACCGGGCGGAGTATATTATTCGGGGTCTTGGATATATACAAAATTTGGAGGATATTGAAAACACTGCGATCATCGCCCCCAATAATATACCTATATATATAAAAGATGTGGGAAATGTAACCACAGGACCAGCCATTCAGAGGGGAGTTTTAGACAAGGAAGGCGCTGAAGCAGTTGGGGGAGTTGCAGTTGTTCGATATGGATATAATCCTCTTAGGGCAATTAAAAATCTGAAACAAAAAATTGAAGATATCAGTCCCGGTTTACCAAGTAAAATCCTTCCTGATGGTAGAATATCAAAAGTTACAATAGTCCCATTTTATGACAGATCCGGCCTGATAAATGAAACTTTGGGAACCTTGAATCATGCTTTGAGAAATGAAATTCTTGTTACTATAATTGTAATTTTGATCATGATAATGCATTTTAAAAGTTCGCTCCTGATTTCCGGATTGTTACCTATTACCGTGCTTCTGGTTTTTATTAATATGAAATTTTTTGGTGTTGATGCAAATATTGTTGCATTATCCGGAATTGCAATAGCAATAGGAACAATCGTAGATATGGGAATAGTTATTACAGAAAATATTCTAAGACACATGAATAAGATAAAACCGGGAGAAAAGTCAGTTGATGTCATTTCAAAAGCAGTATCAGAAGTAGCAGGAGCAGTTATGACTGCTGTTGCGACTACCGTTGTGGGTTTTTTGCCGGTTTTTGCTATGGAAGCGGCAGAAGGAAAATTATTTAAACCCCTGGCATATACAAAAACTTTTGCACTTATCTCTTCTGTAATTATCGTCTTGATCGTATTACCTGCATTTGCACACATATTATTTAAAAAACATAAAAAAATCGGAAAAATTCATCTGATATTTTATAGTATTCTTATTATAACCGGATTATTCATAGGAATTAAAATACAGTGGTTGTATGGACTGATTTTAATATCCGTTGGTCTATTCCAATTGTCTAAAGTTTTTATGAGCGTTAACCTGATCCATTTATCCCAAAAAATATCAAACTGGATATTTGTTGTTTTTGTCGGTATTATACTATCCAACACATGGGCTCCAATGGGACATCATAGAAGTATCATTCTAAATTTTCTTTTTATCTTCATAGTTTTCGGATCTGTAATGGGTGTAATTAAGGTTTTCACAAAATACTATCCAATTTTATTAAGGTGGACATTAGACCACAAAATATTTTCTCTATCTATTCCTTCTTTCATATTATTATTTGGAATCAGTGTTTGGGTTGGTTTTGGCGACTTGTTTTCTTTCTTACCGAACTTTATAAAAAGAACTAAACCCTTTGTTTCACTTAATCACAAATTACCGGGGCTTGGAAAGGAGTTTATGCCGCCACTGGACGAAGGATCTTTTTTATATATGCCTACAACAATGGCTCATGCAGGAGTTGAAGAAAGTCACGATGTACTGAGAAAGCTTGATATGGCCCTATATTCTGTTCCTGAAGTTGAAACGGTTGTCGGAAAGATAGGAAGAGCTGACACTCCATTAGATCCGGCTCCAATTTCGATGGTTGAAACTGTTGTAAATTATAAATCAGAATATATTCTGGATGACAATGGAAATAGAATGAAATTCAAAACTGATAAAAACGGCAATTTTATTAGGGATAATCAAAATAATATAATTCCAGATAAAAGAGGGAAACCATTCCGGCAATGGCGTGAACATATTAGAACTAATCAAGATATATGGGATGAGTTAATAAAAGTAGCCCAAATACCCGGAACGACATCTGCGCCAAAACTTCAGCCAATTTCCGCTCGACTTGTCATGCTACAAAGCGGTATGCGTGCGCCAATGGGTATAAAAGTAAAAGGACCAAACCTGAATGAAATAGAAAATTTCGGATTGAAATTAGAGAAAATACTTAAAGATGTGCCATCTATTGCAAAACCTACGGTATTTGCAGAACGAATTGTTGGTAAACCATATCTTGAAATTAACATAGACAGATTGGCAATAGCCAAATATGGTGTGTCAATTAAAACAGTACAAAATGTTATTGAAGTCGCAATCGGAGGAAAATCCATAACAAAAACAGTAGAAGGCCGAGAGCGCTACAATATTCGGGTAAGATATTTAAGGGAATTGCGGGATAACATTGAATCAATTGGAGATATTTTGGTACCAACTCCTTCCGGATCGCAAATTCCGCTTGATCAACTTTCAGAAATAAAATTTGTCAAGGGACCTCAGGTTATCAAAAGTGAAGATACTTTTCTGATTGGATATGTACTATTTGATAAAGAGAAAGGATTTGCTGAAGTAGATGTTGTAGAACAATCAAAAAAATATATTGAAGATAAAATCAGCAACCATGAACTCATTGTGCCACCGGGTATCAGTTTTACTTTTGCCGGATCTTATGAAAACCAGATCCGCGCTTCAAAAAAATTGAGCATAATACTCCCATTGTCTCTGCTGATAATATTTATGATCCTATATTTTCAATTCAAAAAAGTAACAGTTTCATTAATAGTATTTTCAGGAATTTTTATTTCGTGGGCAGGTGGCTTCATCATGCTTTGGTTTTATGGACAGGAATGGTTTTTAAATTTTAATTTTGCCGGAGTCAATATGCAGAAATTATTCCAGATCCATCCAATCAATTTAAGTGTTGCTGTTTGGGTTGGATTTCTGGCATTGTTTGGAATAGCCAGTGATGATGGAGTTATAATGAGCACTTATCTTGAACAGACTTTCAAATTCCGGAAACCCAAAAATATTAAAGAGATAAGAGACATGACAGTTTTAGCGGGATCCCAAAGAATTCGACCTGCTATGATGACAATCAGTACTACAATACTTGCTCTTATCCCAGTTTTAACTTCAACCGGCAGAGGGGCGGATATCATGGTCCCAATGGCAATACCAACATTTGGCGGAATGTCTATTGGCATTATAACAACTTTTGTTGTACCGATCTTATATACAATAAATGCAGAGTATCGTTTTAATAAGATAAAATAAAAGGAGAAACATTATGAAAATTTTGTAAATATTGTGATAAAGTACATACTTTTAAAGAAATAAAAACCTAAAAAAAGGAGGAACATTGTGAAAACAATAAAAACATTATTAGTATTAATCTTTCTTGTTCTACTGATCAATTGTGGAACTGCGGAAAAGAAAGTAAATCTTGCTCAAGAACAGATCAAACTTCCGACAATCCAGTGTGAAATATGTAAATCAACAATAGAAAAAGCTATATCCGAATTGGATGGTGTGAAATCAATCACAGTCAACCCGGAAGAGAAAATTGGATTTATCGAATACGATAAAAATATTATGAAAATTTCTGATATTGAAAAAGCAATTTCAGATCTTGGTTATCAAGCTAATGATCTTGCTGCAAATCCTGAAGCCTATACAAAATTACCCGGATGTTGTAAAATCCCGGAATAATACTAATATTTGATCATGATAATTACCCCTTTTAAAAATAATGGAGGGGGTAATTATTTTAAAATTTAACTATTTATCTTATTTTTCATAAACCAACCAACTCTCTAACCTATTCTATTAAAGAGAGAAGAAAAATTATGACTTTCTCTCTTTGTAAAAGAGGATCGAGATGTGGTAAAAAAGACTCTATTATGCAGATATTCATATAAGGTTAGTTTTCTCGTAAAACATGTTCATCATAAAGAGTTTCAAATTGCAATTTATGTCCTGCTTCTTCCTGTGCTAATTTTAGAAAGAGTTTTTTAGTTTCCGCATCAACTTTTGTCGACAGATCTTTATATAAATTAGTAGAAGCTTCTTCTCTTTTCATAGCAACAATTAGAATATCCTGAAAGTCCATATCTTCTGTTGGCTCTTTTTCAACCAGATAATTGCTGATCTTTAAGTCTAGAACTTCTTTTAGCTTTAGATCCTTCAATTTTTTTTGCCGTAAATTTTTTAAAATTTTAATATGTCCTTCTTCCATTTTTTCAAGATCTTTCAACATGTTTTTTTGGTTTTTGAATCTAACCTTTGTTTGCAAATTTTGATAAAATTCTACTGCCTCTTTTTCTCGTTCGATAGCAAAATTTATTATTTCTTCAAAATTGGTTTTATACATTATTCCTCCAATAATTCAGAATACCGCTAATAGCGCAGTATAATTAATCTACAGAATTGAACACATCCTTACTCTCATAACATTCGAGATATGTACAATCTTCGGATAGATATTTGAATTTAACATTGTTATTTTCTGCGGGATCATAGATATAACCGCAGACATTACATTCATATTTTTTCATTTCCTCCTCTTTCTTACCACTAACATATCTGAACACAAATACCCCTCCACTAACAAACAATATGTTTGTCAAAAATATTATTACACATTGCTATAGAGACATAATGAATGACAACAAATATACAAAATTATTAATATTCATATTCTAAAATAATTTTTTACCATCATGCTATAGCAATAAAACATTTGACGAAAAAATTCAAATAGATTTTATTTGTCTTCAGTTGTCTTATCGCAAATTGTTGAAATCTTGAAAGGCATATAAATTGGACACCAGCTAATCAATCCTGTAATAATTGGAATAATACCAATTAATCCCCACCAGGATTTATAGTAAATTCCAATCACACCAATTACAATCCCAAGAATTATTCTAATAATCTTATCGGTTTTTCCAACATTACATTTCATTGTTAATCTCCTTTGTTATGGTTTGTTAATTTTACTAATAATTCGTAAAGACATATTAGCCTGATGTCCTGCTGTTATCATTACTCTCGGTGACATCAATCCGATTGAATCATCTGCACCAGTAATAAAATCTCCACAAATAAATATATTATGACCCATCTGTTTTGTTTGAATAGAATTTGCTGTGCCTATACCGGCAAGCCCTGACGCTCCTATCAGATATTTTGATGATAATTTCTTGTCGGAAAATGCTTCAAGAATCATTGATTTCGCTTCAACAGTATCAAAGGCTTCTATGATTATTGAGCAATCGTAGAAAACTTTCGCAATATCTTTTTGGATAAGTTTTTGGTTTATAATTTTGATGTTAATATATGGATTAATTTTTTTCAATATTGATGATAGAGCTTCAGTTTTATTTTTCCCAACATCATCTAAGAAAAAGTGTTGCCTATTTAGATTTGGTAAATCGACTTTATCATAATCCACTAAAACAATATTTGAAATTCCTGCACGAACAAGCATTACAGCGATATTTGAACCTAGTCCACCACAACCGGCAATTCCAATATTATGATCTTTTAATTTATTGATTAAATCTGGAGTATTTCTTTTGTATAATTCTCTAATAAATTTTTGTTTTGAAACCTGATCCATTCTATTATCCTCCTCCTACAGGAAGATGTAAAAACAATTCATCATTGTCACAAAAAACATACGACAATGACTGACTTTTTTTATTTACAGTTGCAGTTATATATTTCTGATTTTCCAATGAAATTCCATGGTTTATTAACAATTGAGATATCGATTTAGAATCTTCAATATTAATCCAACTGTTGTCTTTTACGCCTTTTATATTGAGATACCCTACAAATTTTACTTTTATTTTCATGTTTTCAATGCTTTTATTGTGACTTATTCTAATGTCGGTGGTGTAAAAACTCTTGCTGCCAATTCCTTATCAAACATACGCAAACCATTTCCCGAATCACCAATCAATTTCAAAGCACTTAAAATTTCATTAACATTATCTTCTTCTTCAATCTGCTCAGTTACGAACCATTGCAAAAATATTTGACTGGCATGATCTTTTTCATTTATTGCCAGATCCATCAATTCATTAATTGATTTTGTAATAAATTCTTCATGCTTTAAAGTTTCTTCAAACATATTTTGGATATTTTGAAATTCAGAAGGCGGTTCTTCAATTGCTTGTAATTTTACTTTCCCACCTCGTTCATTTATGTAATTGTAAAGTTTCTGAGCATGTGAAATTTCTTCTTGAACTTGAATCTGAAACCAATTTGCAACCCCATTTAAACCAATGTGCTTTGCATGTGCAGAAAGCGATTGATATAGATAGGCAGAATATGTTTCTTTATTAATTTGTTCATTAAAGGCATCTTCAATCTTTTTATTAAGCATATTTATTATCCCTTTTTTATTTTTAACTTTTCCATAATCCGTGAAGATTACAATATTCTCTCGCAGAAACCTTATCTGCTTTCAAATAAAATACCGCTTCCGGTTTATCATCCGGATTCAAAAACCGCCTGTAAACTTTACCATCAGCTAATAATTCTATCCACTGAATATAATGTTTTTCCATCATAGGATGTTCAATGTTTTCACCTACTTTTACAGTTACTTTATCATCTTCTTTAATGATAAATGGAACATGTTTTTCTGTTGAAGAATCTTCTGACTTTTCTTTTAACAGATTCATTGGTTGACCACAACAAACAAGTTCTCCACCACCAACATTGATCAATTCAACAATATTTCCACAAATTTCACACTTGTAAACTTCATTTAATTTTTTCATTTCAAACCCCTTATTTTACTTTTTTATGACAAAACCACCAATCATAGCATTTATAATCTTTTGATTTGTTTTTCCTTTCATTTGCTGCTTTAACATTAGAAGCAGGTGGCATTATAACGTCATCTCCGATAAGTTCATTATTTGGCCAATCTGCAGGAGTAGCTACTCCTTCTTTATCAACTATTTGAAGTGCTTTAACTGCCCGTAAAATCTCATCGAAATTTCTACCGATTTCTTGTGGATAATATAGAACTACTCGCGTTTTGCCTTTTGGATCAATAATAAATACCGCTCGCACTGTGTTAGTTCCTTTTCCAGGATGCAACATCCCTAATTTCATAGCAATTGTATCGTTACCGGCAATAATTGGAAATTTTATGTCAACATCCAAATTATCCTTTATCCAATCAATCCATTTGATATGAGAAAAAACCTGATCAATTGACATTCCAATCAATTCACAACCAACTTTTTTAAATTCGTCATACCTATTTTGAAAAGCTACAAATTCTGTTGTGCATACCGGTGTAAAATCAGCGGGATGACTAAATAACACAAACCATTTACCTTTAAAATCTCCGGGAATATTCATTGGTCCCTGCGTTGTCTGAACTTTAAGCTCGGGAAAATCATCTCCCAATAACGGCATATTAATTCTTTTTTCTTCCATTTTGTTCTCCTTTTAAATATTAAATATTTAATTCTCTTTGCAATTCAAACAATTTCACAACATGTTTTCTTTCTTCTTCAATAATTGCTTCAATCTTTTTGTTTTCACTTTTCTGCACCAAATTTTTCATTTCCTGAAAATATTGAATAGTATCTAATTCTTTTCCAATAGCAAACCGTAAAGCAGTTCTCATGTCATTTATTTTCGAAATATCATCATCGAATTTACTAAATGAAAAAACAATATTTTCTGTATATGCTTCAAGATATGCAAAATATTCTCTTGGATAACTTTCAGGTGGATTGTAATTTTCAAATTTTGATAACAGATTTTTAAATATTGCCTTATGTTCCACTTCTTCGTCTGCTAAAAAAGTAAACAATTCTTTTACCTTTTTATTGTCTAGTTTATCGGTCATTTTCCTGTAAAATTTTTCACCATTTTCTTCAATTCTTACAGCGAATTGATAAATCTCACTTGGGTTAAAAGAACTCATAATTTCCTCCTCTTAAATATCTAAACTTTTATGCTTTTCAAGAATCTCATCCGCTAAATTATCTAATGCACGAAAATCATTTTCTTTAGGAAAACCTTTTACAATTACAGTTGATAGTAATTCGACTTTCAAATTGCTAAGCATTCCAACAATTTTTTCTACCATTTTTCCGCCCCAACTAAAAGAACCGATTACGGTAGCAAACTTAGCTTTTGGTCTTAACATATTTGCCAAAAATGCAGCATAAGCAACTGATGGATGAGGAGCCGTTAACACAGTTGGAGAACCAATAACTATCGTAGCAGCATCAACTAATTCAATCGCCAACTCACCAATATCTGTAGCAGTCAAATTAAATGGTTTGACAACAATGTTTCTTTTTATTAGCGCATCAGTCAAATATCCAACCATTTTCTTGGTGCTTCCGTGCATAGAAATGTATGGAATTACAACTTCATTTTTGACATTATCAGAAGTCCAATCCTTATAAGCATCCAAAATAAATTCCGGTTTATCATAGACCTGACCGTGACTTGGTGCAATCATATCAATTTTAAGATTTTGTAGTTTTTCCAAATGTCCTGTAATATTTTTTCTAAACGGCATCATGATTTCTGCATAATAGCGTTTAGCAGATGTATAAACTTTTGCTTCATCTTTCACAAATAATTCACTTGATACGAAATGAGATCCAAAGAAATCGCATGGAAAAAGAATACCATCTTCTTTTAGATAAGTTACCATCGTTTCAGGCCAGTGAACCCAAGGAGTAAGAAAAAATTGTAAAGTTTTATTTCCAAGTGATAATGTTTCTTCATCTTTGATAACAAAAAATTTGTCTTCTGAGATATTCAATAGATCAATCAACATTTTCTTACATTTTTCATTTGTTACAACTTTTGCTTCCGGATATTTTGCCAGAACATCTGGAATTCCACCTGAATGATCTTGTTCTGCATGATTTGAAATAATATAATCAATCTTGGTAACATTATGATTTTTAAGATTTTCAAATAGATCATTCAAAGTTTCAGGATCACCAGTATCTATTAAGGCGGTTTTTTCAGATCCTTCTACAAGATAAGAATTATATGTAGTACCGTCAGGCAATGGAATCAATTCATCAAAAAGTCGTCTATCCCAATGTTTAGAACCAATGGAAAAAACATTCTTTTTAAGTTTTTGTATTGCCATTTAATCCTCCAATTTTTCAAAATCTTCTTTTCCTACACCACATTCCGGACATACCCAATCATCAGGTAAATCTTCGAATGCTGTTCCCGCCTTTATACCATTTTCCGGATCGCCTTCTGCCGGATCATATACGTAACCACATACTGTGCATTCATACTTACTCATTTTACTCTCCTTTTGTTTTATTTCATTTACTTGTTTATTTGTTTTTATAAATGTCGGTGCTGTTTTGGGTGATTTTCCTTTCAACACTTCCCTGTAATATTTATATGTAAGTGGTGTTTTATCATTCAGTATTTTTGCCTCAACTGCTTCTCCAATAAAAACAGAATGAGTTCCTACATCCACTATATTTATCAGTTTACATACAAAATACGCTACAGTATTTTCCGTAATTACAGGTATCTTTGTATCAGAAATGATATATTCTGTGTCCAAAAATTTATCTATGTTCTTACCACTTTTAAATCCAAATTTTCCAATAAATTTCATATCTGACTCTTCTGATAAAATTGAAACCGAAAAATAACCAGCATCTTTAATATATTTACAAGTCAAATTATTATTGTTAATTCCAGCTGTAAATAATGGTGGATCTGAACTTACTTGCATAACCGCATTTGCAATTTGACCATTATATTTATCACCTGACTTCGATGAAACGATATACATTCCATATCCAACCTTAAAAAAAGTACTTAAATCCAACTTTAACTCCCGAATATTATTTTGTTAATTTTAATAATTTTCTCCAAGTAATTCAAAATATGATTGAGGATGCGCACAGGCAGGACATATTTTTGGAGCTTCAGTTGCTTCATGTAAATATCCACAATTTCTACAACGCCATACTACCTTATCACCTTTTTTAAAAACTTCTTCATTTTCAATATTTTTCCATAATTTATTATAACGATTTTCATGTTGTTTTTCTGCCACTGCAATTGCTTCAAAAACATCGGCAATATTATTAAATCCTTCTTCTCTTGCAATTTTGGCAAATGATGGATACATTTCTGTCCATTCGTAATTTTCTCCAGCAGCTGATGCTTTCAAATTCGACATAGTATCACCAATAACTCCAGCTGGAAAAGTTCCTGTAATTTCTGCCTCACCACCTTGAAAAAATTTAAAAAGCCGTTTTGCATGTTCTTTTTCCTGATTTGCAGTTTCTGTAAAAATATCAGAAATTTGTATAAAGCCATCTTTTTTTGCCTGACTTGCAAAATAAGTATAACGATTTCGTGCTTGTGATTCGCCCGCAAAAGCTGCCATTAAATTTTGTTCTGTTTTGGTTCCTTTTAAACCTTTCATCTCTATCTCCTTTTTTTACAAATTAATTATTTAATTTTTATAATTACCTTTCTCTAAACATTTTTTACAAATACCTTTAAAATAAACATGAACTTCATCAATTTTATTCCCATTAATTATTTTCTTATCAAAAAAATCGAAAGAATTTGTATAAATATCATAAATATTTCTACATTTATTACATAATAAATGATGATGAGGTTTAGTATTAGCATCATATCTCAATTCAGTTCCTGTTACTGATAAAGCATTCAATATTCCTTTTTCAACAAACGAATTCATTGTATTATAAACTGT
>Ga0222681_1000236_pt1 | contig 19792 bp, 21 predicted proteins | sample AntAcemetage1006_FD_179844 | JGI IMG/M metagenome (GOLD analysis project Ga0222681, IMG submission 179844) | Saline water microbial communities from Ace Lake, Antarctica - #1006 | ecosystem: Environmental > Aquatic > Non-marine Saline and Alkaline > Saline | place: Antarctica: Ace Lake... | reverse complement strand
CCATTTTCATTCTCAGAGAAGGCAGCCAGCGGACACGCGGCCGCGACGCTCAGGGAAATAATATCGCAGCAGCAATGGCTGTTGCAAGCGCAGTTCGTACAACACTCGGACCAAAAGGCATGGACAAGATGCTCGTTGACACTATCGGTGATGTCGTCATCACAAACGATGGTGTGACCATTCTTAAAGAGATGGACATCGAGCACCCGGCCGCAAAGATGATGGTCGAAGTTGCAAAGACACAGGACGATGAAGTCGGCGATGGTACAACAACCGCTGTTGTTGTCGGCGGCGAACTTCTGAAGCGTGCACTGGATCTGCTTGAGCAGGACGTGCACCCCACCGTGATTGCACACGGATACCGTCTTGCAGCAAACAAATCACAGGAACTGATCAAAGAACTTGCGTTCGATGTGCAGGTCACTGATACCGAACTTCTCCGCAAGATTGCAGACACTGCAATGACCGGCAAGGGCGCAGAGGCAGCAAAGGAAAAGCTCAATGATCTGGTGGTCCGCGCTGTTACTATGATCGCTGATGAAGATGGTGTTGACACCGAGTTCATCAAAGTCGAGAAGAAGGTCGGCGGCACCATCGAGGACTCCGAGATCATTGAAGGCGTTGTCATCGACAAAGAGCGTGTACACCCCGGCATGCCAAAGAAGGTTGAGAACGCAAAGATTCTGCTTCTCAACGCAGCAGTAGAGTTCAAGAAGACTGAAGTCGATGCAGAGATCTCAATCACGAGCCCTGACCAGCTCCAGATGTTCCTTGACGAAGAAGAAAAGATGATCAAGGGCATTGTTGGGAAGATTGTTAATTCCGGTGCAACGGTTCTCGTCTGCCAGAAAGGTATCGACGACATCGCACAGCACTACCTTGCAAAGGCAGGTATCCTTGCCGTGCGCCGTGTGAAGAAGTCCGACATGACAAAGCTCACCCGTGCAACCGGTGCATCTGTCATCTCTTCCATCGACGCAATCGGCGCTGAAGAACTTGGCGACGCAGGTCTTGTAGAGGAGAAGAAGGTCTCCGGCGAAGAGATGATCTTTGTTACCGAGTGCAAGGACCCGAAAGCAGTGACCATTATCATCCACGGTGGCACCGAACACGTTGTCGATGAACTCGACCGTGCTATCGAAGACGCACTCCGTGTTGTCTCCGTTGCAGTTGAGGACAAGAAGTTTGTCGCTGGTGGCGGATCACCTGAAGTCGAACTCTCACTCAGACTCCGCGAGTTCGCAGCAACCCAGGGCGGTCGTGCACAGCTTGCTATTGAAGCATTCGCAGGCGCTCTTGAGATCATCCCACGCACACTTGCAGAGAACGCAGGTCTCGACCCAATCGACATGCTGGTTGAACTTCGCAGCGAGCATGAGAATGGCCGTAAGACCGCTGGTCTGAACGTCTTTGAGGGCAAGTCCGCTGACATGCTTGAAGCAGGTGTCATCGAACCTATGCGTGTGAAGACCCAGGCAATTGCATCCGCAGCAGAAGCAGCTATCATGATTCTCCGCATTGACGATGTTATCGCATCCTCCAAAGCAGCCGGCGGCGAAATGCCTCCAGATATGGGTGGCATGGGCGGAATGGGTGGCATGGGCGGAATGCCCGGCATGATGTAAGCGCCATACACCAAATTTAAAATATTTTCTTTTTTCCGCATCAGATTCATAAAAGGGATTTAATTCTATTTCCCGTCTTTCAAAAGGAATATATTATCTGTAACCCAACTTTGCCACTTCACACAAATCCTTCAGATTGTGGAAAAATATAATTTGACAGTTCAGGTATTTGTAAAAAAGATCTCCCAAAAAATCCTATTTTTGGGCTTGAATTTCAGACGACACTTTCATTCGGACAATAGAACTCGCATTTTTCCATAAATCTAACCCAACTGTCAAATTTAATCCCGACTATTTTCGATATTTTACGGGCATAAAACACCTCTATAGACCGACTGTCAAACTTGGGATCCACCAATTTTTTTCCTTTTTGATAATAGCAGGCGGACGCACCGAAGAGAAGGTAAAGACTCTCTCTTCCTGCCATTGCCGTTTTTGATGCCGTTTTTGATGCCGTTTTCTTAAAACAAGAGCTGGTCTCTGCGTGACTATAACAATGTGCAATATTATAATGTAAAATATATTTAATACGATACAATATAACATGACCTTATCAGGTACAGAGAACAAATAATAATTATGATTGTTGAAAATTTGGCGTTATCCGACACCAGACAGTCAGAACAGGTTCAAAAGCTGGTGGTCTGTGACCAGACTGTCCCGGGTGTCCCGGGGGATCTTTAACTTCTATATGGATCTGGAAGAGAAATATAAAAAAAGAAGTTGAGAGGGGTACGGGACAGGCAGGACAGTTCACTGTCTCTCTATTTTGCTGACTCGTTTTTGGGGTATTATCGTTGTTTCGGTGAGAGTGTGTTGATAGTTCCTCTTAGCATTTTCTCCAGATAATAACCCAACTTTGCCACTTCACACAAATCCCTCAGATTGTGGAAGAATAGAATTTGACAGTTCCAGGTATTTTGAAAAATATCTTCCGAAATCTCCTCATATTGGGCTTAAATTTTATATGACATTGCCATTTGGATAATATATTCCGTATTTTACCTACAAATCTAACCCAACTGTCAAATTCAATCCCGACTATTTTGGATATTTCAGGAGCATAAAACACCTACATAGGCCAACTGTCAAACTTAGGCTGAAAAGTTTTTTTCACTGGTGGCTAAAATTTATATTCACCACCAGATGGCGAAATATTTTCCCTGTTCGACAGATGAATTTTGAGATTTTTTGTGAATGAAACTAGGGTTTGGGTGAAATCAATCGTATTTTTAAAAGGGAAGCAAACATCCCAAATGCATATTTTAGGCTGAACGTGGAGTCATCTGAATGTTTCCAGGAAACCGGACATTCACAGATTTTATATCCTTTCTTATGAAGTCTCCAAAGCAGTTCGACATCAAATTCGAATCCTGTCGATTGCATCTCCTCTAAGTGACTCTGTATTGCAGAAGTGTGAAAAAACTTTGCACCACACTGGGTATCTAAATACGGAAGTCCAAAGAGAAAACGGATGAGTGTATTAAAAAACGAGCTTGCAATTCTCCGAAGGAATGGTTGGTGAACAGAAATGACTGAATCTGGAAGGCGACGTGATCCAATCACAACATCACATTCTGGTAATTTAGAAATAAGAACACTAATGTCATGTGCTCCAACAGAGGTATCACAATCGATAAATCCGACAATTTCAGTACTGGCCTCATGAATCCCTTTGAGAACAGCACCTCCTTTTCCGAGTCGTTGTTTTGAGATGATTGCTTTAATCTTTGGATTATTTTTAGCATAAGAGGAAACAATTGCCGGTGTTTTGTCATTCCCCTCAACTACGACGATAAATGTTGATGTTGGAAATGACTGAACGTATTGTAAAAGAACTGTTTCTATCCGTTTTTCTTCGTTATACGCAGGTATAACTAAGCTAATGTCTGATTCTGTTATTGGCACAGGATTCTCATAGAATTTAGTTCGTCATAACATAAGGATATTATTCGAGATCATATGGATTAGCAATGTATTTTATCTCAAGGATTCTACTATTTGGTTATGACCGGGCTAAAAGAATATCTCAGTTTAAAAGATAATCTGTTAAGTACATTGACACTTTTTTTTCTTCCAATTCTTCTGACATTAATTGCATTTTTTTCCATTCTTTCTAAAAATGGTTTACTTATTGGTAGTTATCATGACCTTCTCTCAAATATGAACCCCTATCTTTTTTACATGCATGATCCACTTTCGCTTTGGAATAATCTTTGGATCGGAGGTTTTCCTGCATTTGGAGATGTAATGGCCGGTAAATTTTATCCATTCCTTTCTCCATTCATTCTAATTTCACAAAATATATTTGCAGTAAATATTGCAGTTATTGTGAATCTGGTTATTGCATTCTTTGCGTTTTACCTTCTGGGTACTCTTATAACGAGGGACAAATTGTTTCTTGCTCTTTCAGGCACTCTGTATATTTTTTCAGGAGCAATGATTTTAAAAATTGGAGCTGGTCATCAGGCTTTCATCTTTGGTTATGCCATACTGCCTTTGCTCTATTATTTCTTTGCACGAATAGTATATCTGAAAGAATATACAGCTAAAAATATAGTACTACTGGCAGCATCTTTAGCCCTAATGTATTTTTCCGGTGCAAAATACCCATTAATATTTGCCTTTATCTTCATGGCTATATATCTCCTATATTTCCTGATAACTGAGCAAAAATCAATAAAATCTTTTTTGATCATTGTTTCCTCTCTGGTATTAGGTGGACTTATTTCTGGGATCTCGTTAATCCCGGAATTGGTTGTTTCAGGAAACTCTGTGAGGATTGACCCAATCGATCCAATAAATGGGGGAGGTTTTGTGTGGAGCAGTTTGGCCTCATATATTTTTGGGACATCAATTGATGCCGGCGCCCTTTCTGTATGGCAACCTGCAGAAAGTGTTGTGCTCATCGGCGTAGTCCCTGTTCTTTTGTTTATAGTTGCTCTTATTTACGGGAAGAGATCAATTGCAATTCCCTCCTTTTTTGCTTTCCTTGTTGCACTAATCTGGGCTGACGGTGGGAATACTATTCTCTCCTTTGTCCATTTTTTACCAGTTTTCGATTCACTCCGTTGCCCCGGAAGGATCTTAGCCACTTATTTACCGATTCTTCTCTTATTGTCCCTTTATGGGGTCAGGGTACTGAAAGAAAATTTTTCAGGAAAAGAGTTGGTCATACCTAATACTGAAACGAAACGAAATATTCTCATTGGTTTAGTGATTGTACTCCTGATAATATTGTTTGAAATACCATATTTGCAGGAGATTCAAATTTCCGGAATTATTGCACTGCTCATATCTCTTGTTTTTTGCGGATTGTTTTATTCCGGTAAATTTTCTGGAGAAAAGATCATTCTTTTTTTGGCGATTGGATTTATCTTGAATACATTACTTTTGCTACCGTTCTGTTCTTTTGGGCTGAGTACAGGTATTCTAACATTTATTTCAGCGGCAGTCGTCCTAATCTGTTCAATCGTGATTTTACTTAAGGAATTTCCGGGAAGGTTAAAATCGGATTACCTTCTGATAATCTATTTGCTGGCAACTCTTCTCATAATGGGTTGGACAATAGGTTACGTTCAACCATCTGACCCGGGTATTGACTCAAGCCCAGCGCACGATGTCATTGCATCAATCAATGGATTATCAACTGAAAATGAACAGGTTTGGATATCCACCACAGGATGGCCAATTTACCATGTTGATTTTACCTACCTTTTCATGAAGGAAGGGATCCATCCATTTAGAGCATATTATGGATACTTCCTAAAAGATCGTCCGGCACAGTCGTATCAGATTGGAGATAAGACATACTTCATTACAGATTATATTGTTGATACTGCTTATCTGGAAAATGGTGAACAAAACCTTCCTGAGGTGACTTTCACTGCCGGAGGTATCCCTGTATGGGCACCTGAATACGTTTTGCCGAATGCCTTTATTATCCGTGGTGATGAGGTAATTTCGCCTGAAATCACGTTATTTACGCCTGATAAAATTACAATGAGTGGTTCTTTCCTGCCTGGAGATGTCGTTGTTCTGAAGAGCAACTACTATCCGGGATGGAAGGTCAACGGGATGGACGCAGAGAATGTTGCAGGTATGGTTGGTCTACAAATAACACAACCTATTGATAGTGTTACATTCTCATTCGAACCACTAGACGTCACAATCGGTGCTGTGTTGACTCTGATTGGCATTGTACTCTGTATTCTTCTGTATTATTATCGCAGGCAGTTTGAGCATTTCCTTACTCCTGCTGAGAAAAAGAACTACTCAGATAAAAAACTAAAGAATACTCCTACCCGGAAAAAGAAGAAAAATTAGTCTTAACAGGCAAAATTTATTTTTTGTAACTGATTTGTGTTCCAACACGGCAGCCCTTCACCGGCAGTGTTTTCGCGAAGGCTAGCGTGGCTTCAAAACCTGTACAGTGGCAGGGATGGATCTCCTGCAGATGACATCCTTCAAGATACTCGCGAGTGGCATGAATCCGGCTGTCTGATGCTGATACCAGGTGAAGTCCTCCGATAATATCTGCAATTCTGTCTTCCCCGGTCACAGCAATGGCAGCTTCAATGGTTGAGCACACGCCAGCGTGAGTACATCCTGCGATGATTACGAGTCCTAGTGGTCCTTCCCATACAAGAGCAGAATCATCAGGAACCAAGTCCGGTATCCAGACGCCGTTCTGTTCGATCTCATCTCCTGCACGTCGCTTCTCAAAGGGAACGGTACTTTCAACGCCACTTAACAGCCAGAGACCGTCAGCAATGCGCTTTGTTCCTGTTGTGGAGTGTGTGGTGGAATAACTGTTTAAGACTGCACTTGGATCGTTGATCAGGACGTTGTTGTTTCGGATACGTTTCCGACGGCACAGCGCAGCCGGATGACAGAAAAAATCAGGTGGTGCTCTCTTGGATTCTGAGAGGAAAGCGGAAAGGGCAGCTAGACCACCGGTGTGATCATAATGGCCATGGGATAAAACGACGGTATCAATTGCTTCGACCGGCGCACCGATTATCCGGGCATTGCTGAGAAACCGCCCAGACTGACCGGTATCAAAGAGTATTGTCCGTCCGTCTGTCTCGATAAGCATGGAGAATCCGTGCTCTCCTGTGAGGGTTGTACCACAGCGGACGCAGTTGTCGGTAAGGACTGTTAGTTTCATTTGTTTATTTCACTGGTATCATGTTGGAATTTCAGGAACTTTGTTGTTCCTGTATTTTTGGCATGCGGTGTGGATGTACTATCACTATCTATGCAGGCCGGCAAGTGTTTATGTAATGCAGCATCTTCTCCAGCCTCTCTGGTATTGGATTTGTGCTGGGATTATATCGGTATTTTTTGTTTTAGCCCTCGCTTTTCTGGCCGCCTTTGGTACCCCGTCGGTGCTGGCGAAGAACGTGCTTGCCGGTGCTGATATCTTTTTCTGGGTCTATGGTTATATCTGGATAACCGGGACAGTGTGTGTGTGTCTGCAATATTTTTGTCCCGAAAAAGGAGAACAATAGAATGAAAACAATATATCCCGCTGAATATGTACAGGGTCTTCTGGATGCGATTCGTGAACGCTGGGAGATCATTGATGACCGGGAACTCTGGGAGGCGGTGCACCGGGACTGTGTTGCCGATCTCTGTCAGGAAAACTGTGCAGCGCGTTCATATCTGGCAGCGGCGCTGCGTGAGCGTGAAGCCTTTGAATGGCAACGGGATCTATCTGGTCCGGGGCAATTTTCCCGGATAATTGGGCCAGAAAGTCTTGTCAATGAAGGAAGGGGGGAAGAGACAGAATACATATTGACAGATCAATCAATGCATCCTGAGCAACCATCAGTTACCATTCTTCCTGGACAGGTCACAATACATTACTATCGTGTCACCTATTTTAGCACCGAACAGGTTGAGTCCGTGTTTGACCAGTGTTCTCCTGGAAGTTACTCATTTGAACGTAGGCAGGAAGTTGTTGGGAAGAAGGTGCACTCAAATCCTCTCTGAGACACAGATTTCCAAAAGCTGATGTGCCTCATCTACGATTGGAAACTCATTAGATATCTTCATATGATCTCATATCTGATTTGTAGCATATCACTAAAGACCATTACAGATACGAAGAGGAATAATTCATGAGTCAAAAAATGAAATGCCAGATCTGTGGATACACCTACGACCCTGACAAAGGAGATGGACAGGGAGTAGCACCGGGAACCGCGTTTGAAGACCTGCCCGAAGAATGGCGATGTATACAGTGTCGTGCAGCAAAAACAAAATTTAAGGCAATCTAAAGGGTTGGTAAATATGGCTGTACGAGCGATCAATGATCGGGTCTGTGCTGTAGGTGTTATCGACTGGGATCGTCAGGTATTTGACGAGCTTCTCACGCTTCCGGAGGGAACGACCTACAATGCATATATTGTAAAGGGCAGCGAAAAAACTGCACTCATTGATGCAGTTGATGCTGGATTTGAGGAAGAGCTGATCACAAATCTGATCCGGGCAGACATCGCGTCACTTGATTATATCATCTTAAATCACGCTGAACAGGATCACACCGGTGCTCTTCCGATGCTCTATGAGCTATTTCCCTCGGCAACAATCGTGACAACTGAGAAGTGTCAGGATCTCATCAAGATACTTCACCAGATACCAAACCATCGCTTCATGATTGTAAAGGATGGAGAAACCCTCTCATTGGGAGACTGCACCCTTGAATTTCTTGAGACGCCGTGGGTCCACTGGCCGGAGACAATGATGACCTATCTACAGGAGGATAAATTGCTTTTCTCCTGTGATCTCTTTGGGGCTCATTTTGCTACCAGTAGACTCATTGCCATGGATGAACGGATCTGGTATGGGCCAGCAAAACGATATTTTGCTGAGATTATGGTGCCGTTCCGGGCAAAAGTGCGTGATCACCTTGAGCGTCTTTCTTCATATGAAATCGCCTGTATTGCACCTTCGCATGGGCCTGTGCACGCAAATCCGACGCCGATTGTGGAGGCATATCAGGAATGGTCTTCTGAAGAGGTCAAAAATCTCGTCATTATTCCTTATATCTCAATGCATGGAAGTACCAAAACGATGGTCCGGACCCTGACAGATGCACTCATTCGAAGGGGAATTGAAACGCGCCCCTTTGATCTTGGCAGAGCAGACACCGGTTTGATTGCCTCGTTATTACTTGACGCTGCAACCGTGGTAATCGCAACACCGACGGTGCTTTTTGGCCCGCATCCTAAAGCTGCTAATATCGCGTTTATTGCAAATATGCTTCGTGCAAAATGCCGTTTTGTCTCTATCATTGGAAGTTATGGATGGGGTGGGAAAGCTGTAGAGGATCTTTCTGGCATGATCTCAAAAATCGATGCAGAGCTTTTAGAACCTGTTTATATCCGCGGTCAGTTGAATGAAGAGGGAACTCAGCTGCTCGAAAACCTTGCCGACGAAATCTTAAAGAGACATACAGACAATAATCTCCCGTAAGATACGAGATAGCAGAAGGAGGAAGTAACAATGTTTGATGATATCAGATTCTATACCTGCAAAGACTGTGATTGTTTTGCCATCATACCAAATGCAGAGTGTTGTGCTTCAGATGGTGGGTTCTGTGATCCACTCTCTGAAAATATGGAACTCTTAGAGGCTCAGACGGCAGATCCAGCGACCCAAAAGCATGTCCCTATTGTCGAAGCGGTTGCGGGCGGTATTAAAGTCGTTGTTGGTTCAACTCTCCATCCGATGGAGGAAAAGCATTACATCATGGGCATCGGCATTGTTCATAATGGCATGATAGCCCTACAGAAACTAAAGCCCGGTGATGCGCCTGAGGCATTTTTCCCGGTGAATGCACCTGATGCCCAGGCCTTTGAAGTCTGTAACGTTCATGGCCTCTGGAAGAACTAACTCTTCTTTTTCTTTGCAGCACAGCAGATCAAAAGCATAAACCCTGTGCACTGTCTATCATTGTAGGAAGAACCTTATGCATCGTGCATCTGATTTTGCAACGATTGCACATGATATGGGCCAGATACTGAAATTCATCAGTGCTGGAACCTGTGTGCCACTCGTTATTTGCCTGATATATCAGGAGTGGAACCAGTTTCTACCAATGCTGGCCGTCCCATTGCTGCTCTTTCTCATTGGTTCAGTTCTTGGAAAGGCGCCCGTAAGTGGTCGTGAAGCCAGGATATCTCAAGCCCTTTTTGCTGTAGCTCTGATTTGGATAATCTGTGCAGTGGTTGGGGCAGTGCCATTTACGCTTGGCGCGGGCATGCCTTACCTGGACAGTTTATTTGAAGCGATGTCGGGATGGACCGATACAGGGCTTACACTTGCGAATGTCGATGCGCTCTCACATACGCTCATCTTCTGGCGTTCATTGATGCAATGGTACGGCGGCCTTGGTATTGTAGCGTTCACGGTTGTGCTCCTCTCCCGAACAGGGATGTCCACGTCACGGATGTATCGGTCTGAGGGTCGGACAGAGTCGTTTATGCCTAGTGTGGTCGCAACCGGCAAGCAGATGTGGATAATCTATCTCATTATTACTCTGATCTCAATAATTCTCGTCTGTCTTTCCGGTGTAGGGTGTTTTGATGCCCTTAATCTTGCAATGGCGGGCATTGCAACGGGGGGTTTCTCTCCTCATTCTGCCGGTGTCTCCTACTATAACAATGTATTTTTGGAACTGGCTCTCATTCCGGTGATGATCGCAGGGGCACTGCCTTTTAAGATTTATTTCCTAATGTATAATGAACGAAAATTCAGCCTGTTTCATGATGAACAGGCACGTCTTCTGTTTCCCTTTATTGCTATCTGTTTTGCAGTATTTGTATGGGACTTTCTTTCAACTGGTCTCTCTCATACTGAAAGTCTGCGTCAGGGGATTTTTATGTCTGTCTCAGCGGTTACAAGTACTGGCTTTCAGGTTACGTCTCCTAACGTCTGGCCTCACGTCACGACCCTGTTTGTTACTATATTTCTCCTTATTGGAGGCTCATCGGGAAGTACAGCAGGAGGCATTAAACTCTCACGTATTGGCCTCGCCTATCGTGGTATTATCTGGCAGATGAGACGAACGATGGCAACCGAACACGCAGTGGTGCCGTTTCGCTGGGAGGGAAGAATTGTACAGAAAGAGATTGCAGAAGAGGCGGTTTCCCGAAACCTTCTCGTCATTATTCTTTTTGTACTGGTGACCTTTGTGGCCGTTGTGCTGATTATGCATTTTGAGAATCCTGCTATCGATACATCACTGGTGCTCTTTGAAGTAGCAACCGCGATTGGCAATAACGGGATATCGACAGGTTTTGTAAATCCTGGACTTTCAGCGGGTTCAAAACTTGTTTATATTTTCATCATGTGGATTGGCAGGCTTGAGGTTTTGCCAATCATTGTGCTGGTTCTTGGCATTATCCGCGGATTTGAACCTGAACCGAAGAAAGCCCGGCATTCCAAAAATGGTTCATCAACAAGAAATCGCGAGAACTAATACTTTGGAAGTTATAGTATATTGACAATGAAGCAGATTGCCCTCTACGGAAAGGGCGGTATTGGGAAATCGACAACTTCGGCAAATCTTTCAGCAGCACTCTCTGATATGGGTCATGACATCATGCAGATTGGATGTGATCCGAAACATGACTCAACAAGAATGCTGATGCGGGGGCACTGGATTCCAACGGTGCTTGATACTATGAGGGAGAGAGGCGATAAGGAGATAGTCCCGGAAGATATCATCTTTGAAGGATACAACGGCATCCGGTGTGTTGAGGCAGGCGGGCCTGAACCGGGCGTCGGGTGTGCCGGTCGTGGGATTATTGCGACCTTTCAGCTCCTCGAACGTCTTAATGCCCTGAAAGGGGATATTATCGTCTATGACGTGCTTGGTGATGTTGTCTGCGGTGGGTTTGCGATGCCGATGCGGGAAGGATACGCACAGGAAGTATATCTCGTCACTTCAGGTGATTTCATGGCCTTGTATGCAGCCAATAATATCTGCAAAGCAATTCACCGTCTCGCAGCGCGCCCAAAAAACAAGTGTCATCTTGGAGGGGTTATCTGCAACTCAGCCAATGTGGAGGGGGAGGAGGCACTGGTTCGGGCGTTTGCTGAAAAGATTGGATCAGAACTTACTGCATTTATCCCCCGTTCTCCGATCGTCCGTGCTGCTGAAGTCAATAAGCGCACGGTTATTGAATATGCCCCGGACTCAGATCAGGCATCTGTCTACCGTGCCCTTGCAGAGCGGATCAGTAAAGAGACGAAAACAACTATACCAACACCCATGACTATGGATGAACTTGAAGCACTCTCCCTCGAATACCTCCCGGTATGAAGGCTGTACGGTGATGGGCGCGCTCGCCGTCACTGCCTTTGTCCGCGATGCGGTAACGCTGATACATGGCCCTTCAGGCTGTGCCCATCTGAACGCCACTCTTTTTCAGACGACCCTGATGCATCAGGATCGCTTTGCCCTGCCGGAGATCCTCTCGTCTTCTATGAGTGAGCAGGATGTGATCTTCGGCGGTGAAGATGCTCTTCGCACGTCGCTTGACGAGGCGGTTGCCTTGGGGCCGGATGCGGTTTTTGTGGTTCCGACCTGCGTCTCAGAGACGATCGGTGATGATGTGGAGACTATCTGTTCGGAATACTCGTGCAATGGCGATCTTCCGGTTGTCATGGTTAGAGCCGGTGGTTTTCTGGGAGGCACTTTTCATGACGGTTTTGTCGCTGCCCTTGAGGCGGCGGCGGTCTTTGCAGGCGGGGCAACCGGTGCGTCTGAACCGGCTCGGCAAAGAGACTATCCGGTCATTACAATCGTCGGCGAGAAGAACCTTGAGTCTGAAGTTGAGGAGAATTATGATGAAATCTCCCGCCTGCTGGGTCTTCTCGGGCTTACAGTCTCTCTCCGGTATGTCCGTGATATAACGGTCGGGGAGATGAGTCTCCTCTCAGAAAGTGATCTTTTGATAATAAGAGATGACCCCGACGGCCGGATAGAAGAACTCTGCTCGTCGTTCTCTGCTGCGCCGGTGATCTCAGGGTTCCCTGAGGGGCTGAAGGGGTCTTTTGCATTTTTACAGTCTGTTGCCGGATGTCTTGGTCTGGACGCCGGGGACGCTCTGGCAGCAGAAACTGATTATCAGGCGGCGATTATTGCATCTTTTGACGATCTGAAGGGGCTTTCGATTGCGTTTGATTCATTTGGATTTCAGAATGCAACGGATATGCTGTTTGCTGAGCTTGAAGAGTATTTCGGGATTACTCTGGCGGCTTCCGGAACGCCTATCCCGGTACCGTTTACGACTCCTGTCGGCAGCACGGGTCTCAGGCTGATGCTTCGGGAATGGAGGCGTTTTCTCTGACCTCTCAGAAGAGTCACTGTCAGGGGGTTGATCTCTGGCCCTGTGCGGTGACCGGCGCTGTGAGTGCGGCGGCAGGATTTTCTGATGTTGGTGTGGTGCTCAATGCCTCGAGTGGCTGTTCGTATTATGTGGAGTATGCGGTTCCGGCGACAATTCACTGTACCTATCTGACGGAAGAAGAGGTGGTCTTCGGCACCGCGTCACGGCTCCGGGAGGTGGTTGAGAGCGTTTCGTCACTGTATGAGAGTATTGTGGTGATAAATTCCTGTGTCCCGGCACTTATGGCTGAAGATTACTCTGATTTTCTGCCGGAGGGTGCTATCTGCGTCGACGCTCCCGGGTACTGCGGGGATATGAGTACCGGATACCGGCAGATGATTGACGCCCTCTGTTCCCGGGAGAACAGAACCTGTGAACCGGCAGAGGGTGTGAATATAGATGGTCTCTGCTCTGTTGACCGTTTCTCGCCGGGGAATCTGACGGAGGCACAACGCCTTCTGGCGATGGCAGAGATCCCGGTTGCTGCTCTTTGTTCCGGGGGTACACTGGATACTCTGAACCGGGCGGCGGATTACACACTCTCGGTAAACCCGGCGTTTGCATCCGGCATCGGGACAGAAAGGGGCTCTCTGCTGGGTATGAGTGCTATGGAAGCGGCATTCTCAGATCTTGCCCGGCAGTTTCCTGATGCAAATGTGTCTCTCCTTTTTGACGAATACGCGGCGACTGAAGAGATTATTATCAAGGAGTGTGACCGGTATCTCCGGCGGCATGACCCTCCGGCTGTCGGGATTTTTGCAACCACAGCATACGCGGGTTATGCGACTGAGCTTTTGTCGGAGTATCTTGATGCAGAGATTATCTGTTCTGCTCTTCGTGACCCGGCGTCCGGCGAAAGGCCGGGTCTGAGGGCTGTCCGGGAGATGCTGAATCAGGAAACGCCGGACCTGATTCTCGGCTCATCATTTGAGCAGGCGATGGCGCCGGAGACCTCTTTTGTGGGCATCACATTCCCGCTTCGAAGTGGCAGTGTTATCCAGCACCGTCCCCTCTGCGGAACTGAGGGAGCACTTGCGCTTACTGAACGGATTTTACACACACTGACCGGCACACACTGACCGGCACACACTGAGAGGAAGAGACCCGTTATTATGAGGTTTTCATGATTGCTGATCTTGCAGGAATGCTTCTGCTGGGGTTTATGATCGGCCTGACTGGCGCGTTAGCTCCCGGCCCGACTCTTGTTGCGACCATCAACGCATCGGTAAAAGGGGGATGGAGTATGGGGCCCCGGGTTGCGTTCGGGCATATCCTGACAGAAGTTGGCATGGTTCTTCTGATTGTCACCGGGATTTATTCACTCGTGGGCGCCTGGTCCTCACTGATCTTTATCATTGGAGGCGTTGCCCTTGTTCTGTTTGGCATACTGACCCTCGTGGAATCCAGAACCGCCGGCATTACCTTCTCAGATTCGCAGGCGAAGGGCCGGGGGCCGGTTCTTGCCGGGATTGTGACGAGTATCTCAAATCCCTATTTCTGGATCTGGTGGTTTACTGTGGGCAGTGCTCTTCTGATCAGTGCTTTTGAGGGCGGAGCTTTCATGGTGATTGCGTTTATCACCGGGCACTGGGCGGCAGACCTGGGGTGGCTCACACTGGTCTCATCTGGCATCCACCGTGGCCGGTTTATCCTGAATGAAAAGTGGTACCGGCGTGTCCTTGCTGCCTGTGGCCTGCTCCTCATCGCATTCGGGCTCATCTTCATCGCTTTGGCATGAGGAAAATAGAGTCGAAAAACAGACTGCTAAGAACATCTGTTTTTCTTCATATAGTGCCAAACGTTCGCCACTATAGTTATGTGAGGGGGGCAAACAGACGTGAAATACCCTCTTTCACCTTTATCAGAAGACTGCGGGCGGCATAAACCTCAGACGTAACCTCAGAGCAGTCGTTTAAGTCGGAACGGAAGAGATCATGGAAGGTTTTCCCGATATCCGGGTCGTAGACAAAGGCGTTTGTCTCAAAGTTGGTGGAAAAACTGCGCAGGTCCCAGTTTGCACTGCCTACTGAGGTGACAATGCTGTCGATTACAACCGTCTTCGCATGGATGAATCCCCGGTCATATTTGAAGATACGTGCTCCCGCCTCGATGAGTTCACCGGCATAGGAGTAACTGACCCAGTACACAAAGGGATGGTCCGGTTTGCAGGGGATCATGATACGCACGTCAATCCCGGAGAGCGCTGCGACTTTCAGCGCTTCAAGAATGCTCTCGTCGGGAACGAAATACGGCGTCTGGATGTAGATGGACTCTTTTGCCTCGGTTATCATCTTGAAATATCCCTTCTTTATCCGTTCCCACTGCGAATCAGGGCCGGATGAGACGATTTGCAGGAACGTGGTGCAGGTGGAAGGGTCTTCGTAGTTTTCTCTGTTTGGGATATGCCGTTCCTCAAGCGTATTGGTTTCACCCGCCGCAAAGTTCCAGTCCATCATAAACCGGATCTGGAGAGTGATTACTCCGTCACCGATAATGCGTATCGCAGCGTCACGCCAGTATCCCAGGGGGCCTTCTCCCAGATATTCTGTCCCGATATTATACCCGCCGACAAATCCACAGATGCCGTCGATCACGGCAATTTTCCGGTGGTTGCGATAATTGATGCGGAGACTGACATACGGAATAATCGAGGGGAAGAAGAACGCAAGTTCTCCGCCGGCATCTTTGAATGCAGAGAAGAAATCCTTTCCGAGTTTCTGACACCCCAGTCCGTCGCACAGGAGTTTTACCTCAAGGCCCTGTTCTGCTTTTTCGGTAAGGGCAGCGAGTACCTTTCTTCCGAGGTCGTCGTCTCTGATGATGTAATATTCCAGGTGGACGTGATCTGTCGCACCGGCGATAGCAGTCAGGAGGTCGGCGAATTTTTCATGCCCGTCGGCGTAGACCTTTACGTCGTTGTGCCCGTGCAGAAAGGAACCCGGATTCCGGCTTTCCATGATAATCATGTCACGGAATCGCCGGATCAGCGGGTTTTGGATTGTCTCAGGATTGCTGAGCATGTGAATCTGGCTGGCAAATATTTCCTGAAGGTGAGCATCGTCCTCTGCTTTTATCCGGGATTTCTTCTTCTTCCTGATGTTCTGGCCGAAGATCAGGTAGATGAAAAAACCAAGAAACGGAAGGAAGACCAGAGCAAGAATCCAGACCATCGCTTTCGAGGGATTCCTGCGTTCACAAAAGACAACACCGATGATAATCAGCAGATTCAGAAAAAGGATGATCTGATAGATATCAAAAAAGATGAGGTCAAGAATATGTATTGCTGTCATGGATTTTTGGTCTCCGTCATGCCTGGTGGCAGGGCCCTAGACTGTGAGTGGTTGTCGTTCATTCTTTCAATGTGTATCGGTTCTGTCTGACCGGAGCACTGGTGGCGTGTCGTTTCTCAGTAAAAGTAAGGGGTATAAAGTGGGTACTGAACTCAGTGCCAAAGAAAAAGAAAGGCCCGATAAATACGATTACAAAGATCTTAAATCCTTCATCTATTACATTCAGATTGGGGGCCCGGTCGTAGATATTTCCCCAAAAAGACCGGGCAAACGTCTCAGACAGCCGTTTCTCCTGAGATGGCGCTTGGCCCAGGGCATCCGCCGTCCGGCTCAAAACCGGATCAGATTCTGATGCCATTTTATCATCCCTTCTGCCGGGTCTAAGGTGAAACAGATTAACTGCTTGAAGTCCTAAGTATTGTTACTGATAGAACGTGTCGAACCTAAGCAGAAAAACTGAGGACTACCTCGAGGCAATTCTTGACGAAAGTCTCCTGAAAGGATATGCCCGAAACGCAGGTGTTTCCCGCCGCATTGGGGTTAGTCCGCCGAGTGTCGTCGAGATGTTTAACAAACTTGACGGACTCGGTTTTGTGACGTACCGGAAATACGAGGGGGTGGTACTTACTGAGGAAGGGAGAGTCATTGCCCAGAATATACGGGACCGGCATGATACCCTGAAGCGTCTGTTCTGTATCATTAATGTGCCGGAGGACGTAGCTGATGAGGATGCCTGCCTGATGGAGCATGAGCTGAAGAGTGAGACTGTCGCTCAGATTCGCCTGCTCATTGAGTATCTCGAAGCCCAGGCCGGTTCAGAAGGGATCAGGCATGACTTCCGACTGTTCTGCGCCGAGAAAAAGGCAGATCCGGAAAAAGATTAAAATTTTGCCTGTAATTCTTCTCTTGTAATATACCAGACTTTTGCGAAATGATCCGGATGATACCGCATCTTTGCTTCACGAAGACCTGCCTATCCGACATCTGATTCCCGGTTGATATATTCATAGGTGCCGAGAAGGATCTGAGCCGTCTCATAATTGATGCCCTTATAAATGCCCTGACAGTCCGGCAGACCTTTTTCAAAGTGCACAAGGGCGGTTGATGGGTTGAGTTCATCAAAGATGGCAACGGCAGAAATTGATCCTTTGACCCGAAGCAGTCTCCCGGAAAGTCCAAGTTCTTCATAATGTTTGAGGGCGAAGAGAGTAGCACATTTTTCCTCTCCAAGGACACGATTTTCCTGACACTCTCGCCACTTACACCATTTAACAAGAAATTCCTCCAGTTCTCCGAGCTTTTCAGGCGTTACTTCCTCAACGACATAACTGCATTTTTTCCTGAAACGGTTGAGATGTTTTCGTATGGTAAGAAAGGTTTTCCCTTTCAGGTTGGCAAGTTCTTCTGTCCGGTAGACATAGTCGAAGAAATCACGGTCCTCTGTTATGAGTATGTCCGGATATTTTGATTCGATGGCGTTCTTTGTTTCTTCGTCAAAAATATAGTAGGCCCGCTCACCACCATCTTTTGCTGCGAGTCGAAGCACCTTGTCCAGAAGATCCGGATTGAACGGACCTATTGGTCCCCGAAGGGAGTGCTCTCCCTCAATTGTGCTCGTGATTACGACTGAACCGTCACATTCTGCATAGGTGTAACTTGCATAATGATTCCAGCAGACGATATTGATGAACGTGTTATCACTATGCACCTGCGGATACTTCTGAAAAAATTCCCTGAAAAAATCCTGATCAGCAAGAGTGATTGGCCGAAAGTCTTTACAGCAGATCATCGTCTCATCTCATTTTTTCATATTTCATTGCGGTATGGTTTTCCATCATCTGAAACCCGCACCGATGATAGAGTGAAAAAGTCCCCGGCTGGGCGACAAGACCAATCCAGTCGATACCGGAGTTTTGACAGATCTCGACTAATTTTTCGACAATTTTCTGCCCAATGCCCTGATTGCGGTATGGTGAAAGAACCGCTACATCCTGTAGATAGGCATCTGAAATACCATCTGAGATAGCTCTTCCCATACCAACTGCTTTTTGGGTCGTTGTATCGGATGCTACTACAAAGGAAAAACTACCCGAGATGAGTGACTGAAGGTCAGATTCATTCCATTTTTCCTGCCACCATCCTCCGGCGCGGTACAGGTCGGCAATCTCATGCAGATCCCATGTCGAGACCTGTTGCAGAGAGATTTCGGGTTTAGATTCTTCTGTCAGGACTCTTCCTCCCTTTGTTTGAGCTCATGAATGACATGGACAAACCGCTGGATTGCGGTGATGTGCCCAAGAATCCCGAAGAGAACCAGTAACCAGCCCATCAGGAACATCCCAGCAATCATCTGCGGAATAAAGAACGAAAGAATCCCCACTACAATTAAAAGGACTAGGCGGTCTGCACGGCCAAGTAAACCGCCATAAAAACGTCCGACTCCGATTGCCTGTGCCTGTGTTCCGAGATATGAGGCAAGCAGTACACCGGTCAGGGCAAAAACACCAACCGGCCATGGTGCAAGCGGTCCGGCAAAGATACCGCAGATAATAAAGACATCAGCATACCGGTCCAGCACATGGTCAAGGAAATCTCCGTATGGGCCGGCAACGCCTATTTCGCGCGCCAGTGCCCCGTCGATAGCATCGAAAAATGCATTCAGGAAGACAAGTAGTGCACCTAGAAGAACCTCACTATAATAAAAAGCCACGCCGGCAAGAATGGCAGCGATAAACGCAATAATGGTGCAGGCATCAGGTGTCAGTCCGATTTTTCCGGCACCTATTGCAAAGGGACGAAACCATGCCACACTTTTTGGGCGGAAGCTGTCAAGCGTCATACTAATTCTCCAAGGAATACAGACCAGTCGGTGATTCCATGTGCTGGTTGTCGTTTCCCTGCAATAAAGTCCGTGATTGCTTTGGCACATTCTTCTGGTGGGGAAGAGGTGGTATCAAGTTCGAGGATTTCTTCGGGATTATGAACTTCCAGTGTTTCAACGAGAATGACATCCAGTGCCTCAGCCTCAACATTTTCGAGCACCTTTTCCTCAGCGTACCCTCGATCACGCAGGCGCTTGGCCAGAATGTCCGGACGGCAGCGAAGGAGAATCACTTTATTTGCGGGAAGCAAATGAGTCAGATGCCCCTCAATTCCTCCGTCAACTGGAACAAATTCTCTGCACCACGCTTCCTCATCGACTTCAAGCGTATCGCGGTCAGGGTCGCTGCCGGTAATATAGTCAGCAGTTGTCTCTGCCTGTGATGTGATGGTGAACCCCTGTGCTCTGAGAATCTGTGCGATTGTTGATTTTCCGGTGCCCGGCGTCCCGGAAAGTGTCCACATCATAATGTTTTCATCGCCTTTAAGAATTGCTGATTTTCATCGTCAGTGCCTACGCAGACCCTGATATAATGATCCTCAAGCCCCGGAAAACCTGAACAGGATCGCACAATAACACCCTGCTGTGCCA
>Ga0222681_1000234_pt1 | contig 20019 bp, 17 predicted proteins | sample AntAcemetage1006_FD_179844 | JGI IMG/M metagenome (GOLD analysis project Ga0222681, IMG submission 179844) | Saline water microbial communities from Ace Lake, Antarctica - #1006 | ecosystem: Environmental > Aquatic > Non-marine Saline and Alkaline > Saline | place: Antarctica: Ace Lake... | reverse complement strand
ATTCAACGGCGCCAGGGCATGGGGGTCAGTAAACACTACTCCCCAGTTAGATCCGGAGGGCCTGCCGTAACAACATCCTGCCATAAAGCACCCGATCCGTCCGATGCCCTGGCCTATGGCCATTGCTGGCGCCCACAGATCGGCTACCTTCCAGAATGAAAGATGATGCTTCCTGGTGTACCATATGACGGTCAATACCACACATATAATCCCACCGGAAAAAACAAGTCCCCCCTGCCATATCTTGAACATATCCATGGGGCGCTCAATATAGTAGGAGACATTCATGAGGACATACATGATCCTCGAACCAATAATTGCGGCCAGGATTATCAAAAACCCCATATCCATTGTCTGTTGAGGTTTTATCCCCGCGGACTTGCCGATCTTTACCATAACCAGGAGTGCGACTAAGAAACCGACAGCCACACAGAGGCCGTATGTGTGAAGCGTAAAAGGGCCTATGGAAAAAAGATCTGGGTGCATGATATTACCGTTTAAAAAAAAGGGATATTGCTATTAAAAAGGTGCCTATTGTTATTGCAGCGTCAGCCACATTAAATGCGGGCCAGTGATATGAGCCCACGAAGACATCAAGGAAGTCGACCACCTCTCGAAACCTCAACCGGTCGATCAGGTTGCCAACAGCTCCGCCTAAGATAAGTGAAAGACCTAAGGTGATGCGGGTGTCGCCATCCTTCAGTCTGAAGAACCAGAACAACAACAGGGCAATGGCAATTATGCTGGTGGAAACAAGTAACCAAAAGCTAAAGTCCGCATGGCCCCGGTTCATAAGCCCGAAGGCCATTCCCCTGTTTCGCACATGGACAAGGTCAAAAAAACCCTGGATCACAGGCACTGATTCATGAATTCTCAGACCGCGTATCACGAAAAGTTTTGATACCTGATCCAGTATGACAATAAGGAGTGCAGGCCAGATTATCAATGCATAATTTCGTCTAATACGTTTCGGCATCGCTTACAGGTGTCGGGATGGTTTTTGTCATCTCCTACCGATGGATCATGTATCCAGCAGCGCTCGCATTTGGGGTCGGATGAAGGTGATACCTTCACCTTTAATCCGGGGACAGTCTCACTTTCATACCCCCCATCTACCTGATTGATTTCCGATAGATCAACCGATGAAACAATAAAGATTGACCTTAACTGATCCATGTAAGGTGCTAACTTTTCGGCTAATTCAGGTGACAGGCCTAATTCTACCGAGGCATCTAAGGAGTGCCCGATACGTTTCTCTTTCCTTGCGAGTTCCAGGACCTTTGTAACCTCTTTTCTAACAGCGATTATCTCTTCCCAGCGTTCGGCGAGTTCAGTGTCCCGATACTCCTCGTTTAAAGGGATGAAGAGGTCGGCATGAACACTCAAGGGGCGTTCTTTCCCGGTCATATACTGCCAGATTTCATCAGCCGTAAAAGAGAGAACAGGGGCCATCAGTCTGACCAAAGCTTCAAGAATTTCATACATTACAGACTGTGCGGATCGTCTCGCTGCAGACTCCTTTGGCGATGTATAGAGCCTGTCTTTTATAATGTCGAGATAGAAGGAGGAGAGATCCAGCACACAGAAGTTGTGGAGATTGTGATACACAAGATGGAAATTGAAGTCCTCGTATGCCTTCAAGACCCGACCGTTCAGTTCCTGAAGCCGGTTGAGTGCCCAGCGATCCAGCTCTTCCATCTCTGTATATGGGACATGATCGGTTTCCCAATCAAAATCGTTCAAATTACCCAACAGATAACGGCAGGTATTTCGAATGCGGCGATATGCTTCTGTCAACCGTTGTAAGATCTCTTTTGAAAGACGGATATTATCCCTGTAGTCTTCTCCTGCCACCCACAGCCTCAAGATTTCAGCGCCATAGCTTTTTATCAGCTCCTCAGGCGCGATAACATTCCCGGAGGATTTGTGCATTGCCTTACCTGCTCCATCCACAACAAAGCCATGGGTCAGGACACCCTTGTATGGCGCCTCCTTACGGGTCCCCACCGAGCAGAGGAGTGAACTGTGAAACCATCCCCTGTGCTGGTCGCTCCCTTCAAGATAAAGATCTGCCGGGCTGTCAAGGTATCCCCTGTTTTCCATCACTGCGGCATAACTGACACCGGAATCAAACCAGACATCGAGGATATCGGTCTCTTTTCTGAAACGATCTGCCCCGCAGTTAGGACAACGTGTCCCCGGGGGTACTAGTTCTTTTTCGGATTTGGTGAACCATATATCTGCCCCCGATTGTTCAACCATACCGGATACGTGGTCGATGATTTCCTGCGTTATAACCGGTTCATCACACTCCTCGCAGAAAAACACGGTAATCGGCACCCCCCATGTCCTCTGGCGGGAAACACACCAATCCGGACGGTTGGCGATCATTTTGTAGATCCGGTCCTCGCCCCATGAAGGTATCCATGAAACCTTTCTTATGGCGTCCAGAGCATTTTTTCTCAGGTCGTTTTTCTCCATGGAGATAAACCACTGCTTTGTGGAGCGGAAGATAACAGGCTTCTTACATCTCCAGCAGTGTGGATATTCGTGAGTTATCTCCTCTTCCTTGAGTAGCGCGCCTACCTCCGAAAGCTTATCCTTGACAGCCTCGTTAGCCTCAAACACCTCCATGCCGGCAAAATATCCCACATCCGGGGTAAAGCAGCCTGAATCGTCAACAGGCGAATATGTCTCCAAATGATATTGAAGGCCGGTCTCATAGTCCTCCCGGCCATGTCCCGGTGCAGTGTGGACACAGCCCGTTCCGGCCTCCAAAGTCACATAGGACGCTAAGACAATCCTGGATGGCCTGTCATATAAAGGGTGTTTTGCCTCAAGATTTTCCAGCTCACCGGCCTTGAACAGCTTGAGAACCTCATATGATTCAATGCCGAAGGTGTCCATGCAAATGTCCAGAAGCCCTTCCGCAAGAATCATGACTTCGTTATCACCTGTTTCAACGGCTGCGTATTTCAAACCGGGATGCAGGGCTATGGCCAGATTAGCAGGGATGGTCCAGGGAGTTGTTGTCCAGATTATCATCGAGACCTGTTTCCCCGTCAAAACAGGGGCCAACTGATCCAGATCAGATATCATTGGGAACTTGACAAATATGGAGGGCGAGCTGTGCTCGTCATATTCAACCTCTGCCTCGGCAAGGGCCGTTTTACAAGAGATGCACCAGTATATAGGTTTCTTACTCCTTACAAGGCTTCCGTTTAATGCAAATTTCCCAAACTCTCTTACGATAGTTGCCTCATAGGGATAATTCATAGTCAAATAGGGATTTTCCCATTCCCCTAAAACACCTAAGCGCTTAAATTCATTGCGCTGGATATCTATATATTTTTCAGCATATCGACGGCAAAAGCCTCTTATTTCCGCCTGGGACATCTCCAACTTCTTAGCTCCAAGCTCCCCATCGACCCTGTGTTCGATAGGAAGGCCGTGGCAATCCCAACCGGGTACATAGGGCGCATCAAAACCTGCCATCTGTCTCGATTTGATGATGATATCTTTCAACACTTTATTAAACGCCGTGCCCATGTGGATATTACCGTTTGCGTAAGGGGGCCCGTCATGCAGATGGAATCGCTTCCGGCCCTTAGAAGACTGTCTAATAAGCTTGTAAAGATCGATACTTTCCCACTTCTCAAGCATTTCTGGTTCTTTTTTCACCAAATTGCCCTTCATGGGAAATGCCGTTTTCGGCAGATTAAGTGTGTCCTTATAGTTCATGAAATGTGCCTCCAGGAATTATGATAAATAATCAGGTTAGCAGACATAGTCCATCAAGTCAATTCTATATTTGGATTGGAGTAGTGGAGTGTTGGTCAATCTACTTTGAGCACTGCGCTTCAACACTTCAGTAATCCAACACTCCATGAACGATTGAGCGAGGCAAAGGGAGGGGGTAATGAAGTAAGAGTTTCCAGAGAGGGGAAAGATGACGTAAAGCCATCGATTGCGGAATTAAAACATCCAGTATCAAACAATGAAGTGGGGGAGTGTGAAGTGTGGAGTTGAAAGTTCAAATCGGAATTCTTCCTTTCTTAACTTTAGGCACTCCGAACTCGTAACTTCAAACTTGAAAAAACCAACATCACGTTTCAGTCTTCACGTTTCACGAATGACCAGCATCCCCGCTTAAGACGGGATCTTCGACCGGCATCAAGTATCCAGAATCGAGTATCCAGAATCGAGTATCAAGTATCTATATTCAACCGCTCTATCATACCATCGGCAAAATTCAATATGAAATTTCTTTGCTGGCCGGTGCAATAGGCTGGACAGTCGCAACGCATGCTTTTCAGGGTTCGGACAAAGAGTTCCAGCTTAACCCAGTCCTGCCCCAATTCGACTGCAAAGACATGCGGCTTGCATTTGCTGTGCTGGAATTGCATTTCACTCAGTAGGTCATCGGGGATTCGCACCCAGAATATTTGATCCAAACTGGAACGGATGGCATGCTCTCCGAGAAACCCCCTGATTTTCTCTATCTTTGAGAGAGAGAGTTCATCAATCAAATATGTCCGCATTACAGGGGATTCTCCTCTTCGCTCTTATATAGTGTCCGTCCAGAAATGAGATAGTTTTTGCAAGATCAAGGGAGACGAAGATTTTAACCACAGGAATACATTGGAGTATTTCGAGGATTAAAATTTGAGTCTGACGCTGAGATTGCGAAAAATAGCCATTTATAGATCGACACTATCTATTTTTCTGCCTCTTAGATAGGCATCCAACACGGAAAAAAACCAGATGATGACAAAAGCAACCGCCATATACCAGAGGATTGAAGGGTCTTCTGCCCTGAGCTTCGCCATGATCATCTCAGTGTCCGACAGGTCCACGGGACCTGTTCTGAAAACCGCATCGATCAAACGTACCAGCTTGATAATACCCATCACAAAGAGAAGGAAGACAACCGCAAGGAGAATGATACCCTTTTTGAAATCCTGATTGATGATCTGTCCCAGTCCTGGAATGACCAGGCCTGAACAGAGGGGCGAAACCACAGCTTTTTTCATGACAACTCAGAGAAAATCGGTTATTAGGTATTTCGTTATATATCCCAATACAAGCACCTTGTCAATGTATGGAGGTCTTTTGATGACACGAAAAATTATGGACATAGTTCAGGTAAATATCCCCTTCACCATGCTTTGTGAATCCTATCTCGATAGGTTCACAACGGATAGGCTTAATCCGGAGATAGGGTTTGATGCTGAGGCCTTAGATGGCTGCTCCCTTTCGGATGTTGAAGGCGTGGCAAGGCGACTCAATGACCTGGGTCTTATAATCACACTCCATGCCCCATTTATGGACCTCTCCCCCGGCTCGCCTGATCCTAAGGTAAGGTCGTTAGCCCGACGCCGTCTTGATCAGTTCGTCCGCCTGATACCTCTCTTTAAGCCAAAGACCGTTGTATGTCATACAGGATATGATCATAAAAGATACTGGCATATGAAGAATATCTGGGTGGAAAACAGCCTGAAAATATGGTCCTGGCTCGCTAAGCAGACACGCTCTGAGGGTGTAGTATTGATGTTGGAAAACGTTTATGAACAGGGACCTGATGATATCCTCATCCTTTTGGAAAACCTTCAGGATCAAGGGGTTGGCTTCTGTTTAGATACCGGCCACCAGGCCGTCTTCAGCTCTGCCCCTATGGAAGAGTGGGTAAAATGCATGGGGCCGTTCCTTGGACAACTCCACCTTCATGATAACTCAGGCAAAGAGGACGAGCACTTGGCTTTGGGAAAGGGAGGGATTGATTTCCAAAGCTTATTCAGACAACTGATTAGAGCAAACATTCCGCCGCCTGTCGTTACCCTTGAGCCCCACCGTGAAGAAGACCTCGGGCCAAGTCTTGAATACCTTGACAAAATATGGCCCTGGTGATCTGTGGGGGCCTGTTCTGTTTTCCGTTGAATTTTAAGGATCTTTGCTGTAGCATTTCTGATATGGATCATCCATTTTCAAAATCTGTTACGTCTGCGGAAAAATGCAATCGGCTTCTGGAGTTAATATCCCCTGAAGACACATTAGGCATTGTCATGAACGCCGACCCCGATGCCATTGCCAGCGCCCTGGCATTGAAACGGTTGTTCTGGCGAAAAGTCAGAAGAGTAATGCTTTACCATATTAACACGATTGAACGCCCCGATAACCTGGCCTTTATCAGATTGCTTAAAATAAAAATGCAGCGTATCCGGTCAATGAAAGGACGGAAGATTAAAAAATGGGCCATTGTAGACTCCCAGCCGCACCATCATGATCGGTTCAAGAACCATCATTTTGACATTATCATCGATCATCATAGAGTGGGGCCATTATCAAAGGCCCCCTTCGTGGATATAAGGGAGGATTATGGCGCAAATGCAACAATCATGACCGAATACCTGAGGGCCTCCAAGATCACCCCGTCAGCAAGGCTGGCAACGGCCCTCTTCTATGGTATTAAGACCGATACAGATAATTTTGTGAGGGAATCGTTACCTAACGATATCAATGCATTCAGGTATCTTTACGGTTACACAAATATGAATATCATTAAAAAAATCGAGGCCTCGGAGATATCTAAGCAGACCTTATCTGATTTTCGCCTTGCAATGGAACGGTTGATCCTTGTAAAAGATATAGCTTTTATCAGCATGGAAGAAGTGGGCAATCCCGATGTGCTCGTAATGATAGCTGATTTTTTTATGAAGCTGGCAGAGGCTAACTGGAGCATTGTAACCGGCATATACGAGGAAAAGTTGATTGTTATTTTGAGGACTGCGGCTTTCAGGGGTGATGCAGGCAAGACAGCACAGGAATTGTTCGAACCGTGGGGTGGTCTTGCCGGAGGACACAAGAGCGCTGCCAGGGCTGAAATCCCATTGGAGAATATCGTAGATAAAATAGACGACATTCCCCGGTTGAACAGGCTGGTTTTAAAAAAGGTGAAAAGCCTTAAGAAAGGTTTTGAAGGAGACTGATCTTGACCGTTTTTAAAGACAGGATAGTCGACAATAAACTCCTTGATGAGGTCAAAGGCCTCATCCAGCAGGAAAATAGCGTTGCGTTGAAAAGGCTCATAGACCAGATGAGACCCGCTGATGTCGCCGATCTAATCGAGCATTTGAGCAGGGATGAGCGCCTGTTTATTTTTCGTCTTTTAGATCCTGATGGGGCCGGAGAAGTCCTTGTAGAAATCGAACCACCGGTTCAGGAACGGATCGTGAAAGATCTCGACAATAAGGCCATTTCTCAAATTGTCGAGGAGCTTGATTCAGATGATGCTGCCGACCTCGTTGGGGATCTGCCGGCTGAACGGGCAAGAGAGGTCATTGAATCTGTTGGCGACGAAGTCTCAGGGGAACTTGAAAAGCTGCTCCCCTACCCCGATGATACGGCCGGCGGCATAATGGCCTTGGAGTTTGTCGCGGTCAAGGCCGACGCAACAGTGCGAGACACGATCGAATCTATCAGGGAAAAAAGGAAGGAGGTAGAGAATCTCTATTACATCTGGGTTACAGATGCCTTTGAAAGGCTGGTCGGAGTCATCTCCCTGAAGGATCTCGTGCTCGAGCCTCCCGACAAAGAGATCAGCGAGATAATGAATCCGGAAGTCATTTCAGTAAACGCAAAAACCGACCAGGAAGAAGTAGTTCATCTGGTTAGAAAATATGACCTTGTGAGCATACCTGTGGTCGATGATTTTCATCGTTTGGTGGGGCGTATTACCCATGATGATATCATTGATGTGATTGAAGATGAGGTGGATGAGGATTTTTCTCTTATGGCTGGAGTGATTGATCAGGAAATTACGGAAGAATCCAGCATAAAGATCTCAAGGGCAAGACTTCCCTGGCTGGTTGCGGCGCTGTTCGGAGGCGTTTTTGCCGCAATCGTAATCAACCAGTTCGCAGCCTCCTTAGAAGAAGTGATTGCCCTGACGTTTTTTTTCCCGGTCATTATGGCCATGGGGGGGAACACGGGAATCCAGGCATCCACGGTTGTTGTGAGGGGTCTCGCCACAGGTGACATCAGTCTTGTCAATACCGGAAAGAGGCTCTGGATGGAAATGAGGGTCGCCCTCATTAATGGGATAATATGCGGTCTCATCCTCGGTCTGATTGTGGGCTTCTGGCTCGACGATTACAGGCTGGGTTCCATTATTACAGTAGCCCTTATATTGATTATCCTGTTTTCAGGTTTGATCGGCTCTGCCGTCCCGTTAGCCCTTAAGAAACTTAATATTGACCCTGCCCTTGCCGCAGGGCCCTTTGTAACCACCTCAAACGATATCCTCAGCCTCTTTATCTATTTAGGTCTTGTAACAATTTTCCTCCGAGCGACCGCTTAGCCCCCATAACCGCTATGTTATTTTGTAAACGTTCACAGGTTGCATTTATGCCATCCTTGTTTTGAAAGATGAACGTCGAACATCGAACATCGAACGTCCAACATCGAATGAAAAACAAAGATCCAGGTAAGCGAAGACTCCGATACCGAATATTCAACCACGCCAAGGCGTGGTTTCTTTACAGCCGTTTTGATACTCGTAACGAAAATCTTAATTAATTCGTCTGGTTCCTGTAAAATATCATCAAATAGTTCAGGTTTTTTAATTAGCAGCCTTTCTTCCAGATCATATGGCTGTTTCTTCATCTCTTCCCATTAAACATTCGATGTTCGATGTCGGAGTCTTCGCTTACCTGGACGTTCGATGTTCATCTTTTTCAGTCCGCCTTGGGCAAAAACAACTTAGCGCTTATGCGCCTAAGCCCCCCTACCCTCTTTCCCGAAAAAAAGAAACAATTGTTTCAGCTAGCGCATGGCTGATCCCTGGCGCCTGTTTCAGATCTTCAATTGTCGCCTTAGAGATAGACTCTATATCTTTGAAATACATTAATAATTGATGTTTCTTTTTCTTGCCAATCCCGGGAATCAAGTTTAAGTCAGACCTTGTCAAATTCTTTCCCCTCAGTCTTCGGTGATACATGACAGCCCTCCGATGAGCCTCGTCTCTGATCCGCATCATCAAGAGAAGCACCGGATGATCGGCCTTTAGTATCAGAGGGTTTTTTCGGCCAGGGAGATATATTTTGTCTCGTTGCTCCTGACGATTTTCATCGGGTTTTGCAATAGATATGACTTCGGGAACTGGAAAAACTTTTTTCGAGTCTGTAGTCAGCCCATCTTTTGACAAGAGAGGCATTTGCCGATCTATCACACGCCTGACTATGGCAAGGTGACCTTTGCCCCCGTCCACCAGAAAAAGATCCGGCAACGCTCCTTTTACTATCCTTCTTTCCATCATCTCGGCCATCATACCGTAATCATCAATACCTCCGCTCATCTTCATCCTGTAATTTCGATATCCCTGCCGGTGAGGCTCTCCTTCCACAAAAGATACCACGGTTCCAACGGCCAATCTTCCCTGAAGGTTTGAAATATCAAGCCCCTCAATATGCCTCGGCGTTCTGTTTAGGCCTAAAACAGACTTGGCTGCGGCCATAAGATCCTCCCTTTGGGCCTCCTGATGGCCAACAAGGAGATTTTTCGCATTGGCCATTGCCATGGCTACGAGCTTTCTCTTCTCCCCCCTCTCGGGCCTGTGGATTATAATTTTTTTAGCTGCGAAATCACAAAGCCATGCCCTGATCGAAATAAGGTCTTTGATCGGCTCTGAAATGAGGATCCTCTGCGGCATAAAGACCTCGCGCGAGTAATATTGCTTCAGAAAAGCCTCCATGACCTCGGAGGGAAGCGCTGAACGATCTTTGAAGAGAAAGCTCCGGGTTCCTGTTAAATACCCCCTGCGAATAAAAAGAATCACCACCTGATGAAGTTCTCCATTTTGAGCCAGGCCTATAACGTCCTGATCCTCCAATCGGGGAGATACCACATGTTGACGTTCAATGGTTTTTGTCAGGGCATTGATCTGGTCCCGTATCCCGGCTGCCACTTCAAAATTTAGATGCGCCGCAGCCTCATCCATATCGTTTTTCAACCCCGCGATTAGCTCGGGGTTGCGGCCTTCCAAAAAAAGTCGGACCTGTTTGACAATCTCATTATATTCGCGAGCAGGAATCTCATGAGAGCAGGGCGCGAGGCAGCGATTCATTTGAAAATTAAGGCATGGTCTTTCCCTCTGTTGCAGCCTTCGGCTCTTACACTTGCGCAGTTTAAAAACCCGGTCAATTATTCTTTTGGTGCTGCGCATGGAATTGGCAGAGGAAAAGGGACCGAAATAGAGGGCACCGTCCTTCTTTATCTTTCGGACAATAGCAAGGCGTGGAAAAGGCTCACTGATATCAAGCCTGAGACAGGGGTATTGTTTGTCATCACGCAAGATGATGTTGTAACGCGGCATAAATTTCTTTATGAGATTGCTCTCAAGGATAAATGCCTCCTGCTCGGTAGAGGTCAGGATGAAATCAAGGCCATCGGCCTTTGTCATCATCCTGCCGGTCTTGCTGTAAGGTTCAGGTTTGGGTCTGAAATAGGAGAGAACCCTTTTGCGAAGATTTTTCGCCTTGCCCACATAGATAACCCGCCCGGATGGATCCATAAAAGAATATACGCCAGGTCCGTTCGGGAGAGTCTTCTGCAACAGATTGACATTCAATTCATGCTGTGTAGGACTGCTCTGTTTCATTTCGCTTTTCTTCACCAACGAGTTTAAAAGGGACTTGCATCTTAACATGGTAGATGATAGTCAATATTTCAGTCAAGCTTATATAATCCCGTTAAAGCGATAAGAAATGAAACATGACAGATCTTACGAGACCTTTGAAAAACGTTCAATTTCGTTCGAGATCAAGGCGCATGAGGATTTCAACCAGAGGAATATATTGAATATTTCGAGGATTGAAATCCGAATGCAACGAGGAGATCGGCCGAAAGGGGGCGTTTTGCAAAGGTCTCCTTACATCTTCATCCTCATATTGCTATTTGCGGCCATTTCGGTCATGAGCGCCTGTTCCTTCAAAAAGGTACGTATGCCGCCTTTAGCCTCCATAGAGGGAATCCCAGGTCATTTCGGTAAGGGTAGAATAATTGATCTTGAGGAAGGGAAATCAATATCTTTTGAACAGCTCATTGATCAGTTACAATCAAAAGAGCTGATTTTTGTCGGGGAGGTGCATGACAACCCTGAGCATCATCTGATACAGGTTCAGATCCTCCAGGCGCTCATGGCCCGGCATGGTCCTCTAACCGTTGCCATGGAGTTTTTTGATGAATCGCGGCAACCGGTCCTTGACAGATATCTGGAAGAAGAGGTCAGTGAAACTCTGTTCCTGAAGGATGTTGACTGGGTTAAGAGCTGGTCCTTCCCCTATCATTTTTACAGGCCAATCATATTTTTGGCTAAGGAAAAAGGCCGAGCACTCCTCGGGATCAATGTGCCTAACAACATCGTAAAGAAGGTGGCCAGGTCGGGTCTGGACAGCCTGACTCCAGAAGAACGTGATCAAGTGGCAAAGGAAATCAACCTCGACAACCAGGCCCATCGCTATTATCTGAGCGAGGTTTTTAAAAAACATTCACACCATTATCAGCTAAAAAACTTCGACTATTTCTATCAGGCCCAATGTGTATGGGAAGAAACCATGGCCGAGAACATCGCCCGGTATTTGGCTGATAACAAGGGGAAAATGGTTGTTTTCACCGGAAACGGCCACATCACTGACAGGTTCGGGATACCGGAACGTGTCTTGAGGCGCCTCCAGGTGAGCCTTGCAACGATTGTCTTATATCCCCTGACAGATCGAACCATCCTGAATGAGAAGATGGCCGACTATATATGGCTGACGAGTGATAGCTCGGCAGGACGTTTTCTGAATCAGACAAGAAAACGACCTTCTTCTACTAAAAGGACTGGAACTTTTTCTGAAAATCAAGTATCAGATATCTCTCGCTGATTAAGTGCCTGAAGTTTAACATCTAAATAAGTCGCAGTAATCCCGCCGCGGCGGGAGATTCCCGCTTTCGCGGGAATGACGAAATAAAGCAAGTGTCTGTCATTCCCGCGAAAGCGGGAATCCAGAAAAATGGCACAGCAGAAGATTTAGCCCGATGTATTGAGAAGACACCTTGAACTTTAGGCATTTAAATCGTAGGAGGATAAGGCACAAAAATGAAAATATCACCAGAAAAAATTGACGATCTTAGCCCTGAAAGACGAAAAGCGGTCATGAAGAGGTCCATGGATGACATCTCATCAATATTTGAGGATGTCCGGAGCATAGTCGATGATATAAAAAACCGCGGCAACGCAGTCACTTTAGAGCATTACAAAAAACATAAGGCGGATATTACGACCTCTGATCTGGAGGCCACAAGGGAAGAAATCCAAGAGGCGTACAGCCTTGTGAGCCCAGAGGTAGTTGAATGTCTCAAGACCGCCGCAGCAAATATTACGAAATTCCACCAGGCACAGTTGGAACGTGAGATGTGGTCCATAGAAGTTTCAGAGGGCATTTTAGCCGGCCGGGTTACAAGGGCCATGGATATCGTGGGATGTTATGTCCCTGGGGGCACAGCCGCATATCCGAGTTCCGTCCTCATGACTGTGCTTCCTGCTAAAGTAGCAGGAGTGGGCCAAACTGTTGCAGTAACGCCTCCCAAAAAGGGGATGCTGGGAAATCCTGCCACCTTGGTGGCCGCTGATATTGCAGGTTGTGACCGGATTTTCAAGGTGGGGGGCCCTTGGGGTGTGGCAGGCTTGGCCTACGGCACAGAGACAATGCCAAGGGTGGATAAGATTGTTGGACCGGGAAACAAATACGTCACCGCTGCCAAGATGCTGGTCTATGGGCAGGTGGACATTGACTCACCCGCCGGACCGAGCGAGGCCCTCATCTTAGCGGATGACACAGGAGATCCGGAACTAATCGTCCTCGATTTCCTTTCCCAGATCGAGCATGACCCTGATTCTGCGGCTGTATTAGTGACTCCATCGGAAGGATTGGCCTCGGCGGTCTGCGAGATCATAGAGAGGGAATATGAGTCTCTTCCGCGAAGAGAAATCTTTGAGTCCTCTCTGTCGAAACACTCTTATGTGCTTATTGCTGAGGACATGGAACAGGCTATCGATTTTACAAATGAGTATGCCGCTGAACATCTTCAGATCTTGACCCATGACCCATTTATTACCCTGAACAAGATCAAACATGCAGGATCAATTTTCATGGGCCCCTACGCACCGGTGCCGGTGGGTGACTATGCCTCCGGTACCAACCATGTCCTTCCCACCGGTCAATGCGCCCGCATGTTTTCCGGTCTCTCGGTGGATGATTTTATCAAAAAGCCCACATTCCAGTATTTGAGCAAGGAGGGCCTCGCCAGCCTGAAAGATACGGTTATAACCTTAGCCGAAGCAGAAGGGCTTCCGATGCACGCACGGGCGGTTAGGGCGAGATTTGAATGATGCATGATGCAAAATACAGGATGAAGGATGGTTGGCTGGGGGAGTCTTCGCTGTGTTCCTTGCGCCTTACGCTTTTGTCAGATGTAGGATAGATAAACCGGAAAAGCGCTTGAAATGACAAATGACTAATGACCAGTGACAAATGACCAAAATCAAAGGAGGTTTGAAAAATGGCTGACATTAAAGGGTACAATATGCCTGAGGAGCTTTACTACCACGAGGAGCATAGTTGGGCCAAGGTAGAGGGCACAAAAGTTACCGTCGGGATGACCGATATGTTCCAAAAAGAGGCCGGTGACATTGTATTTGTTGATCTCCCCGAAGAGGAAGATGAAGTGAGCCAGGGAGAGACCTGTGGAAAAATTCAATCCAGAAAATGGATCGGTAAATTAGTGGCCCCGGTCTCAGGGGAAATCACTGAGATAAACGAAGAGATGGAAGAAGATACCAGCCTGATTAACACCGATCCCTATGGCGATGGCTGGATCTTAGTGATTGAGGCGGAGGATGAGGATGAACTCCAATCCGAATTAAAAAACCTGATCCACGGTGATGCGGTCCAGGATTTTGTAGATCGAGAAATAGCTAAAGCAGAGGAAGAAAAGGCTAAGGCCGAGTGACATTGAATATTGAATATTGATGATTGAATATTTTATCAGATCTCTGCAGAAAGTTTTAACGCTCTTAATTACCCTTGTGTTTCAGTAGAAAGACCCGGAAAAAGACGCCGCGAGAACTAATTCGGGTGCTTTTGCCTAAAATCGCAATATTCAATATTCAATAGAAAATGTTCAATTTTGGAGGTATCATGTGTGAAGAGTGGCGTCTATTTAAAAACCTGAGAAGATCTGTCTCCACTGCCGAGGGTCTGGCAGTGGATGACACCCTGCCTCAGTCCGTTGCCCGAAATAACTCTCCACCAATACTACACCTCTACACATTTGTTCCCTCAGTTATTGTTGGCAAATATCAGGATATCGAGGCGGCGTTGAAGCTTGAGAGATGCAAGGCCCATGGAATTGAATTCAATCGAAGGAGCACTGGTGGCGGGACTGTAATCATGGGCCCGGAAATTGTGGCCCTTGGTCTGGGTATAAACGTTGACCACCCCCGGCTCAAAAAGGGGGTAGGAGGGGTTTTTCAATCCCTCAGTCTGGTCCTTTTACGCGCCCTTGATAAGGTGGGAATCCAAGGCTATTTTCAACCAAAGAACGATCTCGAGGTGAATGGCAGAAAGATCGCCGGGCTTTCGGCCGCGTCAGAGGCGGACAGTTGTCTTCTTTTTCACACCAGCCTCTTGGTGGACTTTGACATTGCCCTGATGACAGACATCATGAATACCCCGGTTATCAAACTTGAAGACAAGGGGTATAACTGTTTCAGCCAGCGAATGACCACGGTGCGGGATGAACTGGGCAGAAAGATCTCTGTTACGGAAATGATAGAGGTTATCCAAAACTCCTTCGAAGAAGAATTCAGCATCCGCTTCAAAGAAGACAACCCGGATGAATGGGAAGAAAAGACCATCCAGAGTTTTATTGACGAAAGATACACTAAGGATGAATGGATATTTTCCCACAGGCATCCAAGGGCCCGGATGGGGGTTGGACAGCTAAAAACAAAGGGCGGTCTCTTGGAGGTCTATCTCGCCCTCTCCGGCGCTTCCATAGAGAGTGTCCTGGTTACAGGGGATTTCTTCTCCACCAGCGGAGACCTGCACAAGATCGAAAACGCCCTCAAATGGACCTCTGCCCGTAAAGAAAACATTGAAAACAATATCGCAACCGTATGGCACGACGATATGATCTACGGGATCGATGTGCCTACCCTGACAAAGGCCATTCTGTTGGCAAAGGAAAATCAGGTAAGACTTTAGGATTGATGATTGTTGATTGATGATTGTCGATTGGAAATCGATGATGCGCAACACTTCCATCCAGCAACCAATACCCAATACCGAAATTATGCCTAAACAACAGAGCCCCGAATACGCAAAAATGAGTCATGCCACGGCCATCTCTCTCGGTTTGATGGGTGGCAGGATGTATCGGGGCGCGGTGAACCGGTGCGTTAATCTTCTGGTTCATTATCCGGAGGGGTGTTCGGCAAACTGCGCCTATTGCGGGCTTGCCAAGAAACGCCCCGGGGCATTTCAGGAAAAGAGCTTTATTCATGTGGACTGGCCTCTCTTTCCCATAGAAGAGATCATAGATGCAATCAATAATGCCCCTTCCTACGTTAAACGGACCTGCATCTCCATGATAACCAATGGCAAATGCAGCCAGCACACCTTAGAGATGACGGCCCGCCTCAGGAGCGAGACCACCATTCCCATTTCTATCCTCATCAGCCCCACGATCCTCGAACGGGAAGACCTGGATGCTCTGAAGGAGAACGGGGCCGACAAAATCGGTGTGGCCATCGATCTGGCCACTCCGGAACTCTTTGATAAATTCAGAGGGAAAGGGGTTGCAGGGCCCCATAAATGGAACAAATACTGGGAGGTTATGGAAGCCGGGCTTGAGATTTTTGGAGATGGGAATGTGGGTGCACACCTCATGGTAGGGATGGGAGAAACAGAGAAGGAGATGGTATCGTTGATGGACAGGCTGTGGCATATGGGGCTGGTAAACCACCTTTTTTCCTTTTTTGCCGAAGATGGCTCCAAACTGAGCCACATACCGCAGCCCCCCTGGGCCACCTATCTCAGGGTTCAATTGGCCCGCCACCTGATTGAAGAAGAGAAGAGCAGGTTCAAAGATATGGACTTTGATTCAGCAGGGAGAATTGTAGACCTCGGCGTCGCCCCCAATATATTGAAAGAGGCTGTCAATTCAGGGCTCCCCTTTATGACCACAGGATGCCTGGACTTGGACGGTGAGGTGGCCTGTAATCGCCCCTTCGGCAACTGCCTGCCGGACGTAAGACAGTGGAACTACCCCTATCGCCCCAACTTGGAGGAGATAGATCTTATCAGTGAAAACATTTTCGAACTGATCTAAAGTTGATGTTCTCGTAAAAAGTCTCCAAGGCCGTCACTCCCGCGAAAGCGGGAGTCCAGAACTGGTTGATTTTACTGGATTCCCGCTTTCGCGGGAATGACGACAACGGGTCCTTTCCGATTTTTTACGAGTTTGTCAAAGTTAAGCTAAGAGCTAAAAAACCATACCGTTAAAGAATAACAGCAACTTGTAGTCATAACCATTGTAACGGCAGGGGTATAATCCCCAATCACGCTTTTGGGCGGAACACACTTTAGTCACTTTTTTCACTTCGCACTTGTTCCCCAAAATCCAACATAGTGAATGATCCTTCAACCTGGAGAAAACTTGTGGGTAAACAGAAAGTCCTTGGCGCAGCAGTAGTCGCAAATGTTTTAGAATGGTACGACTTCGGTCTGTATGGATATTTCGCTCCCATTCTCGCAGGTCTCTTTTTTCCAGCTCAGGACAAATTCGTTTCCCTGATTTCCACCTTCGGGGTTTTTGCTGTAGGTTTTCTTGTACGGCCTCTTGGGGCGGTTGTTTTCGGGCATTTGGGTGACAAGGTCAGCCGTAACCGTGCACTCTCAACCTCTATTATGTTAATGGCCGTCCCTACCACTTTATTAGGCCTTTTGCCTACATATGCCCAAGTAGGAATAGCAGCCCCCATTGCCCTGATACTGATTCGAATTCTGCAGGGTTTCTCGGTAGGCGGCCAATTAGGGGGCTCTCTGACAATTCTTGTGGAGAATGCCCCTCCAGGGCGGAGAGGGCTTGTGGGGAGTTGGAGTAATGGAGGCGCGGTTATGGGGATGCTCTTAGGATCCGGGATCGGAGCGCTGATTACAAGTACGGCCTCGCCGGAATGGGTCAACACATGGGGTTGGCGCATCCCGTTTCTGTTTGGGTCTCTGGTTGGGGCAGTCGGGTTTTATATGAGGGGTAGTAAGGAAGAGCCCGAGACTTTCAAAAGCCTGAAGGATTCCAGAGCTATTGTCGAATATCCTGCTAAGGAAGCTTTCGCCCATCATTGGAAGGAAATGCTCTTTGCTACGGGGCTCACATGGCTATCTGCCCTGTCATTCTACATGGTTTTTGTATACATGACCACCTATCTCTCCAGCGAAACCGGGATACCGCTTTCAACAACCCTCGATGTCAATACAGTCAGTATGTGCATATTTATGATCCTGCTCCTCCTGATGGGTTTACTTTCCGACCGCATAGGGAGGAAACCCCTGCTCATCGGCGGATCATTAGGGATCATTATTCTGACATATCCGCTCTTTTTGCTCCTTTCGTACGGTAATTATATGTACGATCTTGCAGCACAAGTGGTGTTCGCATTTGTGGTCGCTGCGATTCAGGGGAGTCTCCCTACTACCTTTGTGGAGCTTTTTCCGGCCCGTATCAGGTGTACGGCAGTGGCCTTGTCATACAATACAGGTTTTGCCCTTTTCGGGGGAACGGCCCCTCTGCTCTGCACCTTCTTAATAGAACAGACCGGAGACAAGATGTCTCCAAGTTACTATTTTATCCTCGTAGCCCTCATATCCTTAGTCCTGTTCATCAGGATCAAAGAGACATCCCGCTCGCCGCTGAGGCCATAAATCTATCTTTTGAGTATTAATCCTGGCGCACTCAGCGCAAAAACGTTTTGACAACGTAAACAATAGGTGCTAAAGTTCTTTTTTCGTTGGGCCGTTAGCTCAGTTTGGTAGAGCAGCGGACTTTTAATCCGTTGGTCGCGAGTTCGATCCTCGCACGGCCCACCAAACAATATCAAAGGGTTAACTAACATAGTCAACCCTTTTCTTTTGGTCAGTTTCCCCGATCAGAAGATAATCTGGAAACGAACCTGTAAAATATCGGCGGTGCCATCTTCAATGGGAGGGGGCGTTTCTCGATCTTTGGCTTTGGCTCGGATATAGTTGAACATGAACCGGGTTTTCTCATTGAGATACCAGTTCAGGCCTGCGGTGAGATCGTGTTCCCGTCCTCCTCGAATAGTCCCTCCGTTCAAATCTATATAGGAGAACCTCAATGCTAACTCCAAGGCCCCCCATCCCCCTTCAAAAAAATGGAAGTCGCGGTTTGGTTTTATCCGTGAGAAAACTCCATTTGATTTGTCATAATTTCGATGTTCTCCGGTAATAAAGTAGCTCCCGTACAAATAGAAGCCCCAGAACCGGGGATTATCCGCTTCATCTGAATCTGCAAACAGATGGAAATACTCCCCCTGCAGGGATAAGGGGCCGAAAACAATCGCCAATTCAGTGTTGATTATATCCATTCCTTGCGTAACAAATTCGAGCGTATCCACAAGTCTATGATCCGTAAGGCGCGACTCCGGACGTGCCCTCAGTTCTGCCCCGGTATCTTCTATACCGCGAAATTGGTGGGTATAAGAAAGGCCCACATGGAGAAGTTCTTTTCCACTCTCTTCATAGTATGGAAGGCCTGTGACGCGTGTGGTGAGGTCCCACCCATTGGCCTCGCTTATCCTATCTAATGAATCCCCCACCTCACTGAAAGAACCGGTGTTGAGGAAAACGCCCAATGCCCAGGTCATTTGTTGGTTTAACAGGGTGACCTGGTGATTGATTCCCACATTCCGACCCGGGGCGAACGCTTCGGTGGGTAGAGCTCTTTCCATAAAGGTAAGGTTTCCCAGACTGGTCAGTCTTTCCAGCGAAAATGGCTCCTTCATATGGCCCAGTGTGATCGGTCCAATATAGGGTATTTTCGTAAATCGGATCCACACGTCTTTGATGTCGCGCACAATAGCGAAATCCATAGCAAATTTGAATTCCATCCAGTCATACAGGGTTCCAAACATGGTGACTCTCAAATCGCGAAACTGGATGTTCCCGCCCTCCAGATCCGGGAAGGCCCTTTTTAACTCGTTATCAGCACCAATGTAGCCACCATCGAGCAGAGCCCTGCCATTAAACCTGATTTTCAAATTCTTCTCTGCGCTGTCAATATGAAAACCGTCTCTCCAATAGTAGTGCCACCCTATTAGAGGGCCTTCAACGCCCTTTTCCGCTGTTTTTTCCCATTCGTCCCACATACCGCCAATGTTTTCAGGCCATTGAGGCTCGGCTTGCGCATTGGCAATAAACACAACAAAGTAGAAAGAGCAGATAAGAAGACAAAAGACAGTTAATATGGATTTCACGCTTTTCATACGAGGAATCCTATCTGGCGGGATTTTGAGGACGTTTCCATTGGAGAACGGATCAGATACCCTGAAAACAAGCTGTTAAATGGGATAATGTTTGAGATTGGCAATTATAGGCTGGTGTAATTCAACATCGAAGAAATCGCAATAGGGCTGGCATTTAGAGAGAAGCATGAAGGTTGTTTTTTCCATTATATCCCCCTTCTCCTCTCCGAGAGAGTCAAAATTGCCCCCGCCCTTTGATATGATCATATCGGCTCTTTCGACCAGCGTTTTCACCTCTTCCGAACACCTGTCCAGTACCGTACCTGGACATGGACCGTCTATGCCATTCTCAACGATCGTGGCTATTTCGTCTATTCCTACTGAACGTGCTTCATTCAATATTGCGTCATTGAGGGTGGGAACGCTCCTGACAATGA
>Ga0222681_1000233_pt1 | contig 20043 bp, 20 predicted proteins | sample AntAcemetage1006_FD_179844 | JGI IMG/M metagenome (GOLD analysis project Ga0222681, IMG submission 179844) | Saline water microbial communities from Ace Lake, Antarctica - #1006 | ecosystem: Environmental > Aquatic > Non-marine Saline and Alkaline > Saline | place: Antarctica: Ace Lake... | reverse complement strand
ACAGCCTTATCCGGAAGAAAACGGTTGGAGATATACCGGTGTGAAGGTGTTGCTGCAGCCACAATGGCAGAGTCTTTAATGCGGACACCATGGTGGACCTCATATCTTTCTTTAAGACCGCGAAGGATTGATATGGTGTCCTTAACGGTGGGCTCTTTTACCATAACCGGCTGAAATCTTCTTTCAAGTGCCGCGTCTTTTTCAATGTACTTTCTGAATTCATTAATCGTGGTTGCTCCAATACATCGAAGTTCTCCCCGTGCAAGTGCGGGTTTGAGCATGTTTGATGCATCCACAGCGCCTTCAGCAGCACCTGCACCAACAACCGTGTGCAGCTCATCAATGAACATAATTGTCTGGCCGTTTGATTCCTGTACTTCTTTAAGTACGGCTTTCAGCCGGTCTTCAAATTCACCTCTGTATTTTGCACCTGCCAGCATGGCGCCAAGATCAAGTGAGACCAGCTTTTTTTCCTTTAAGCCTTCGGGCACATCCCCGTTAATGATTCTCTGGGCAAGCCCTTCAACGATTGCTGTTTTACCCACACCGGGTTCTCCGATCAAAACAGGGTTGTTTTTTGTCCTTCGGGAAAGCACCTGTATGACTCTTCTGATCTCAGAATCCCGGCCGATGACAGGATCGAGTTTATCCGCCCGGGCCTGTTCTGTAAGGTCCTTTGCATATTGCTGCAGTGCCTGGTATTTTTGTTCCGGATTTTGGTCTGTGACCCGTTGTGATCCCCGGATTTCTGTTAATGCCTTAAAAAGGGAATTTTTTGATACCCCATGAGAAATAAGAATTTTTGACGCCGGTGTGTCGTGGGCTTCTGATATGGCAAGTATGATATGTTCAATGCTTATATAGTCATCATTTAACTGCTTTGCTTCATTTAAAGCGTTTTCAAGTATTTTGCCTGTTTTGGGGGAGAGGTCGGCTTATTTAATTCCTGATCCTGATATCTGCGGGATTTTCTGAAGTTCCATGTCCAGGCTGTTTGAAATAGAATTAAGGTCTGTCCTGAGTTTTTTAAATACGGTTCCTGCAATTCCGTTATTTTCCTCAAGGATCGACAGCAGAAGATGTTCTGGCTCTATTTGCTGGTGAGAATATTTCTCAGTTATTTTCTGGCAGTTATTAAGGACTTCCTGTGATTTTATGGTAAACTTATCATATTGCATTTAATTTCTCTTTTCCGTTGATTTTATTTGTTCTCATATACAATTTAACATAAGACAGATAAATTTAAAGTCAATATCGGCCGGTTGTTAAATTTCTGTGGGATTCAACTTTAAAGAATGGTATAAAAAATAGTTATTAACTATTAACTGTTGTCGGTGAAAGACATTGTTTAATAAAAAGAAAATAATCGGTCTGCTTTGTCTTATTCTTTTGGCGCCTGCTGCAGTTTCCTGTGCCGAGAAGGATCTGCTTCAGTATGCTTCGGATTATTTAAAAAAAGGCAGATATCTTGAAGCCTTAAGTTTTTATAATGATATAGAGATGAATGTGGATCAATGGCAGGATCAAGAGACAGCCACTTATTATAAAGATCTTGGTGATCTCTATCTTAATTATCTGGGCGACGAGAAAAACGCAATTTCAGTTTATCTTAAATTGATTAAAAGGTTTCCCGATGCCCCTGAAATTTGTTCTGCATATCATAATGCAGCAAAAGCCTTTTTAAGACTGGGGAAAAAAGAGAAGGCTAAGAGGTTTTATCGGTATTTGGAGTTAAATTTTAGTGATTATTTTATAAATAACAAAATTGAAAAAGAGCTGAAAGATTATGAGAGGGGTGAAGGACCTGTTGACAGCACATCTTTTTCTTCCGAACGTCTTTTTCCTTCAAAAATAAGAGTATTGGTTCTCCAGTCAAAAGGCCCGGTTTCTTTTTATTCAGAAGACAATTTTGATCTTTTCCATGATAACGGTTCTCTGATAAAGGGCGTAGTTCCGGGAACAGACACGGTTTTTTCTGCAATGGATGGCAGTCTGTTGCTTGACGGTTTGAATGCGGGTATGTGTGTAAGACTGAGATCAGAGGATGGACAGGATATAAGGGTGAATGACCGGAGCTACCGGGGAGATATCCGGGTAAGCGCAGAGGGGGAGCAGGTATTTGTTGTAAACCATATTGGTCTTGAAGAATATTTATATGGGGTTATCCCAAAAGAGGTTTCGCCGTCATGGCCTGAACAGTCTTTGATGACGCAGGCGGTTGCAGCAAGGACATATGCTTTGTATCATATGCTTAAACGGGAGCATGAAAGCTATGATGTCTTTTCCACGACCTCTTCCCAGGTTTATGGCGGCAGAGAATCAGAGCATCCTGCTGCACGCAAAGCCGTGGATTTAACCGGGGGTGAGGTTCTGATAAATAAGGGAAGGATCGTTCTGGCGCTTTACCATGCAAACAGCGGTGGGAGGACAGAACCGATGGAGAATGTCTGGCACGGAGGGTTTTCATATCTTACAGGTGTTGAAGACAAATTCAGTAAAAACAGGCCGGGATATTCATGGGATAAAAAACTTGAGAAGACTTTAATTGAAGAGGGCTTTGAAAGATTTGGCCTGGATATATCTTCTGTTACAGATATCGTTCCTGTTGAAAGGTCCGGGTCCGGACGTATAAAGAAACTTAAAGTTTATCAAGGCGATGAATATTTTTTTCTTTCAGGAAACAGCTTCAGACTAATGGTGGGCCCTGCAGCAGTTAAAAGCTCAAATTTTACAGTTAAAAAAGAAAAAGAGAGGTTTCTGTTTTTAGGTACAGGTTATGGCCATGGGGTAGGGATGAGCCAGTGGGGGGCAAACAGTATGGCAAAAAAAAGTTATGATTACAGGCAGATCTTAAAATTTTATTATCCCGGGGCTGAGATCGTTAAGATCAAAACTGCACAGCAAATAAAAAATAAAAAAGGGGGCAGGCAATTTTGAAATTTAGAGACTAAACGGGAAGTACTGATAAGGGAAAGAATACCGTCTTTGAAATTTAGTTCCGGGATGTGCGCTGTGTAAATGTGCTGTCCGGTTAAACTTAAAAGCTGAATTAAGAACATTTTATGAAAGAAGGGTAAGAGATGAAAAAGGGCGTCGTCAGTATTTTATTTTTGTTTTTGATGGGATGTGCTTCGGGTTTTGAAAGGGACATGTCTGATTATCGTTTTGTTGTTTCAGGTAAGACGGCTGTGGAAAGTGAAAGAGATGAACTGCGTAAAGTCGTGGAGGATGCGTGGCCGTTAATTAACAATCTGATCTTTTGTGTTAACGCAAACCCGGTGAAAAATATATTTGTTAATTATGAAAAAAGATACATTAAATATTTTAATGAGAACATGTTGAATGCGTTTCATGACCCGGAAAAGGTTAAAAAGATGAACCAGCGCCGGAGAGCGAAAATCGGTAAATATGTTTCCTGTGAGTTTGGGCAGGTTCAGAAAACCTTTAAATATTTTACGATTTTTTATAAGGTAAAGTGTCCAAAGATCAAGGGTACCGGAACTATCCGTATGGTCGTCAAAAGAAATGATGAGGGAAAACTTGAAATAACCTTTCTGTCTTTTCTTCCGTATGAATAGCATGGTGTATAGAGCATAGGGCATGGTGCATAGAGTTGTGGTAATACGTAAAGGTTAAAGTGTCTAAAGTAATTGAAGTATGGTAACGGTTTATGTTTAAACGGCTTAAACAGTTTAAACTGGTTTCAGGATAAATGGCTGACGCTTCTTTTGAAAAAAAAGTGTTTTCTGTTGTGTCTCCTTTTGATCTGACGAAATATAAAAAAAGGTCAGGATCTATAGTTGTTATTTCGCCGCATCCGGATGACGATGTTATCGGGATGGGCGGAAATATGAGAGTTCTTGCTGGTCAGGGTTTAAATGTTTTTTCGATCTATGTCTCTGATGGGACGTCAAAAATATTTAAAGAGCCGGGGAATCATAAGCTTTCTGCGGTAAGACAGAAGGAAGCCCTTGATGCGCTTCGTGTTGTCAGGGCAAAAGCCGGGATATTTTTAAATTATAAGAGCCGCAATCTTACGGAATCCTTAATTGTTAAAGATATTAAAGCTGTCCTTGATTATTTAAGGCCCGAAACAGTATATCTGCCTTCTCCTTTTGAAAGGCATTACACACATTTAAAGGTAACAGAGCTGACGGTTACAGCCGTCAGGCAGCTGAAAAATTACTCTCCTGAACTATGGGGGTACAGTGTGTGGGGCGGTTTTTTCGGGGGGAAGGAGATGCTTACTGTTGATATATCAAAAGTAATAAATTTTAAAAAAAAAGCAATATCTATGCATAAAAGCCAGCTTAAATATAAAGATTATGTTTCAGGGATGATCGGTAGAAACAGGTACGAAGGTGTATTTCTTGAGACGCATTTGAAGAACAGCTTTGAATATGCGGAAACTTTTGTTAATATGAAAGAACTGGTCTCAAACAGGAGGCTTAGTCTTAAGGGGTTTATGAAAAGAACGGGAAGCTTTTACCCGAAAAATTTCTGACAGCAGGAAAGGATACAAGATGGAAGAAAGTACCGGAACAGCACAGGAAGCAGTGCAGGATGTAAAATGGTATAACAATCGTGCAAAGGTTATTTTTTCCCTGCAGGCATTTCCGCCTCTGGGTATTTATGCATTGCTGAGAAGTACAGCATTTACCACCGTACAAAAATGGCTGGTGGTTTTAGGCGTTTCAGCCCTGATCGGACTTTTTATTGTTACCGGGATCGGCGCAAAGATGAACGCGTTTGTATTCGGACTTTTTAAGTAGGGTATCCTTTCTCCCTTTTGATGTGCCGGGATACTGGATACACTGTCCACTGTTTAGTGCGGGGTAGCTGTAAACTATTAACAATTAGCTGCTTTTATGCCAGCACTCCCCCCATATTTTTTATCTCTATGCGTATTGAATTGCTCTCCGGACTGTCAGCGACATGCTGTGCGATATTGTCAAAGGCATGCTCATTTATTTTTCTCTGTTTTGCGATGTATCTGACGGACCGGAGGATGTCCTCATGTTCTGTCAGCCGTTCGGCTGTTCCTTCGATGATAACTGCTTTATAGCTTGCATAGTCCCATCCACACTCACATATTTTAAAAACCGCATTGGAATTATTGATGATGCACTGAGCCATTCTGCCGCCGGGTTTTGAGCCGCAGTAAATATATTTACCGTCTGTGCCGTATGACAGTTCAACGGCATAGGGCTTGTCTTTCTCAACACCGATCAATGTTCCCCATGTCCATGTTCTAATAAATTCCATGATCTCATCATTTGTCATGTCTCTCATATTTCCGGTCCTTTCTTTTATTGAAAAAAATATCACTTATGTGTAAAGTTAACTAAACAAAAATATAAAACAGGATAATATTAAAAGATCATGAAGGCAATAATTCTTTCTGCCGGTTACGGGACGAGATTAAGACCTCTAACCAATTCTGTGCCGAAGCCCCTTGTGCCCGTTGCGGGTACGCCAATGCTGTCGCATATTATTATGAATTTAAAAAATCAGAATGTTTCCGGTATGGGTGTAAATATTCATCATAAGGTTAAGATGATGGAGGACTACTTAAACCGGGATCATGCAGATTATAATATAACACTTTCATATGAGAATGAGATTCTGGGTGTTGCCGGGGGCATCGGCGGATTCCGGGAATATCTAAAGGACGAAGATGCTTTTATTGTGCATAACGGAGATATTTTAAGCAATATATCCTTAAGCGGGCTGATGTGTGAGCATAAAAAAAACAGGTCTTTATGTACCATGATTCTTCAGGATAATGCTTTGTACAATAATGTTTCAGTGGACAAAAACAATAATATCGTTGATCTAAGGGGTGTTCTTCGTCCCGGTAAGATAGACCGGTCTCTTGCGTATACCGGAATTTCTTTTATGAGCAGTGATATTTTAAGCCGTATACCGGAAGGCGCATCTGATCTGGTTCCTTTTTTGCTTGATATCATAAAAAAAGAAAAGGGCTTGGTAAAGGCGGTGGTTGTGGAGGGCTGTGCATGGATGGATGTGGGTACAATAAAAAATTATTTTTTGGCCCATAAAGAAATACTTATTAACAAAAAGCCCCTTATAGATAAAAAACGGGTGCCAAAGGATGCGTGTTTTCTTGGAGAGAACGCTGTTATCGGTGAGGATGTCAGCTTTTCCGGATATGTCTCTGCCGGCAGGAATACCGTTTTTAAAAAAGGCTGCAGCGTAGAGAACTGTATTTTATGGGATAACGCTGTAGTTGAAGAAAAAGCAGTAATAAAGAATTCAATCGTCGGGGAAGGCTGGATCGTTGATGGAGCTTGATGAACAATTAAAGAAAAAAATAAGCCGCTTTTTGAAGAAAAACAATATATCTCCGTTTGCTAAAGATGATGATTTTATCCTTCTTGCCGGCGGCGGGTCTGACAGATGCTATTACCGGATTCTTGCCGAAGACAGCTCCTTTGTACTGATGGTCTCTCCTGCAGGTAAGCGTGAGATCACAGCTTTTATAGATGTGGGAAAATTCCTTTTTAATACAGGTATCGGCGTTCCTGAGATGATTGATGTCGATGCAGAAGGTTGTATGGTTCTGCTGGAAGATCTGGGTGATAACAGTCTTTATAAGGTTTTATCTAATGCCGGGAGCGAAAAGGATGTTATTAAATATTATAAAAAAGTTCTGATGTTTATGGCAGAGATGCAGATCAGGCCTTCTTTAAGCTTTGACCGGTGTAATTATCTAAAACACAGGTTCTTCGGATATGAAGCGTTCAGGTGGGAAACTGATTATTTTATTGAATGTTTTGTGAGGCAGTTCTGCGGAATGTCCCTCACCAGGGAGAGTGCCCTGGAAGATGAGCTTAACCATCTGGCTTCTACTCTGGATAAGGAGCCGAAATATTTTATGCACAGGGATTTCCAGTCACAAAATATTCATTTTAAGAACGGGTGTGTGAAAGTCATTGATTTTCAGACCGCAACCAAGGGCCTTTTACAGTATGACCTGGCCTCTTTGCTTAAGGATGCGTATTTTGTAATTGATGAAAAAACGAGAGATGCACTTGTTGATTTCTATATGGACGTTCTGACTGAAAAATGGGACATAAAAATTGACCGGCAGGAATTTGTTAAAACTTTTCACCTTGCCGGTCTGCAGAGAAACATGCAGGCTCTGGGTGCCTTTTCTTTTCTCGGGCTCCAAAAGGGTAAGAAAAATTTTATCCAGTATATTCCCGCGGCTCTTTCCAGTCTCAAAGAAGCGCTGCTTATTTTACCGGAATACTCTGTGTTAAAAGATACTGTTTTAGCGGCCGTTAAATTAACTGAAAATAAAGATATTTTTCACATGCTCTAATATTCTGACAGGAGATTTTTGATGGCAGAACTTTATAAAATTTTTAAGGCGGCTGTTGATTTTAAAGCTTCTGATATTCACGTATCACCGGGAGAGCCTTACATCCTTCGTCGTTTTGGAAAACTCAGAAAAGTTAAAAGTGATGTGCTGACGCCTAAAAAATGTCTGCAGCTTGTTAACGAGCTTTTGTCTGAGGATCAGCAGGAGAAACTTAAAAAAGAGATGCAGCTTGACTTTGCTGTTGAGGTAGAGGGCCTTGGCCGGTTCAGAGGCAGCGCGATGCTGCATAATGTGGGACTGGGTGCTTCATTCCGTATCATTCCTGATAAAATACCGTCTTTTGAAGAGCTTGGATTGCCTGAGATCGTGGAAAAGGTTCTGGATAATCATCAGGGGCTGATACTGGTTACCGGGGCAACAGGACAGGGGAAATCAACAACGCTTGCTTCGATGGTGGATTATATAAATACCAACAGGACCCACCATGTCCTGACGGTTGAGGACCCCATTGAATTTATTCACCCCTTGAAAAAAGGTGCGGTGAATCAGAGACAGCTCGGTACCGGTACGCTGTCATATGCAAATGCTTTAAGGGGGGCGTTAAGGCAGGACCCTGATGTTATCATGATCGGTGAGCTTCGAGACCTAGAGACCACAGAGCTTGCTATCTCAGCTGCTGAAACAGGTCATCTTGTGGTTGGAACCCTGGCCACATCAAGTGCCCCCAAAACCATTGACCGTATTATTGATTCTTTTCCTCCGGGCGGACAGGGGCAGGTAAGGGCAATGCTTTCTGAAGCTTTAAAGGCGGTGCTCACGCAGCGTTTAATACCGGGTAAAGACGGCAGTACCATGGTGCTCGCCGCTGAGGTCCTAATCGGGACGCTTCCCATGGCGAATCTTATTAGAGATGGAAAGGTTTTTCAGATACCTTCAATGATGCAGACCGGCAAAGCCGTTGGTATGCAGATCATGGATGATTCCATCCAGACGCTTTATGAGGATGGCAGGATAAGTGTTGCAGAAGCGTATAAGAATGCAAACAATCCTGCCCGTTTTAAGCCTTTTTTGGATAAGGAGAATGAGAAACAGGAATAAAAATGAGCGCTGGTGCTAATCGTCTAAACGATTTGCCCGTTGTACGCCTTTTAAAAGAGCTAAAAGGCTTGTTGTCCGTGGTCAGTTGTAAAAACAAAAGTGTAAAAGCATTTAGCTGTCTGTTGTAAGTTGTGAAAAATATTAATCCTAGTATGCTATTATTCAGTTCTATTAATGAATGGCTTCCGCATTAAATGCGGAATGACACTATTTTTTAGATGGAGAGATTTTATGGCCAGGATAGATGCGTTTTTCAGGGAGATGAAGGAAAAAGGGGCAAGTGACCTTCATATGGTGATCGGTTTTCCTCCTATGTTTCGTTTAAGCGGAGAACTTGTAAGGACGGGTCATCCGGTTCTTACCCCGGAGTCAAACAAAGAGATTCTGTTTGAGCTTTTAACACCTGAGCAGCAGGAACATCTTGAAAAAAACCGCGATTTTGATATGGCCTATGAAATTAAAGGGGTTGCAAGGTTCCGCTGCAACTTTCTGTATCATCATAGAGGTGTCGGTGCGGTTTTTAGAATTATCCCCAGTGATATCCTTACCCTGGAGCAGCTTAATCTGCCGGAGGCGGTAAAAACGATTGCAGCCTTTAACCGGGGGATGGTCCTTGTTACCGGTCCTACAGGAAGCGGTAAGTCAACCACACTTGCGGCTATCATTGATCACATCAATGATGTCCGTGACGCCCATATTATAACCATTGAAGACCCGCTTGAGTTTGTTCATCCCAACAAAAGATGTCTTTTTACCCAGCGTGAGATTGGCTCACATGCAGTGAGCTTTGCAGAGGCTTTAAGAGTTGCCAGCAGGGAGGATCCGGACATTATCCTGGTGGGTGAGATGCGTGACCTGGTAACGATATCCCTTGCGTTGACCTGTGCCGAGCTCGGAATACTTGTTTTTGGAACCCTGCATACCAACAGCGCAGCAAAGACCATTGACCGTATTATTAATGCGTTTCCAGCGGAGCAGCAGGAACAGACCCGGACCATGCTTGCGGATTCATTAAAAGCCGTTATTGCCCAGCAGCTTCTTAAAAAGAAGGGCGGCGGACGCTGTGCTGCAAACGAGATACTTATCGGTTCTCCGGCGCTTGCAAGCATGATCAGAGAGGGGAAGATAACCCAGATCAGTTCACTGATTCAGACCGGAACGGGTGTGGGGATGCAGACCATGGATCAGCATTTGATGCAGCTGATTGACGAGGATAAGATAACACCTGAAGCAGCCTATGAGAAGGCTATTGATAAGAGTGTTTTTATCAATATGCTGGATGAGGAGCCTTTGACGGTATAAACTAGGATGCAGTTATGCCGACCCTGGCAATAATTTGAATAATTACGGATTTTTAACTTTACGATCCATCAACCTTACTTGTGGGTACGAGGAAAAGGCCGAAACGTTGCCTTTAAACGTACAGTATTAAATCTGTTATTACTACCTCATAAGGAGTAGTGCTAGCCGCTGTAAAATTATAAGGCTGAATTATTGAAACGTTAAGAAACTTTTTCTTCCTTCAACAACTCATACACAGCATCAATTAAATCATCGGTTTTGAAGGGTTTTGAAAATGTGTAGTCGGCTCCGGAAAATCTGGCTGTTTTTAGACAAGTCTTGATCATCCCAAGGCTCATACCGGATATTGCAATTATTTTGATATCAGGGAAGATCCTTTTTATCTCAATTATAATTTCGAACCCTATTTTTCCGGCATAATTATGTCAGTGATAACCAGATCAACCTGATTGTCATTAAACAGCTTCATGCCTTGCTTGCCATCAATTGCAGTCAGTACGTTAAACCCTTCATCCGTAAGTCTTTCTTTTAAAAAGCCGAGAATTGATTTATCGTCATCAATAATTAGAATGCTTGCCATTGATTAGAATTCCGTTAGATTATATCTTTTATCTTCGCTTTTGGCTCCTTTGTTTTAGTAAGTACAGATATATAAGTATAGCACCGAATATTGTGTTTTATAACAAAAATATTATTCTTTTTATTGACACAAAGATAAATATTTTCTAAAATACTTACTTACCGGTAAGTAAGTATGGAGAAATAAATGTCTTGCAGAAAAACCCCTGAAAAAAGAAAAAAAGAGATCCTAAACAAAGCGATTATCCATTTCAACAGGTTCGGCTACTACAAGACCTCTCTTGATAGACTGGCAGCAGAGATTGGCATTACAAAACCGGCTATTTACTATCATTTTAAATCAAAGAAAAACCTGTTCATAGAGCTATTTCACTTTACCATTAACAACTATCTTGATGACATTACAGCAAATGTCTCCGAAAGCAAAAGTGCTGAAAAGCGTATCCGATATTTTACTCAAAAATCAGAAGATCTCTTTCACAAAAACTCAAAGATTCTTCGCTTTTGCCTTGAATTTATAATCATGGGAACCCGGGATAAAGAAATACAAAAAGAAGTAACAAAATTATATCAAACTCGAATAAAAACCCTAAGCTGTATAATTAAAGAAGGGCAAACACAGGGTGAACTAAAAAAAATGGATGCTGACAGTCTAGCCAGGCTTCTCTTTTTTATATCAATGGGATTTTTCCTTATGTCTTTTGCTGCAGAAAGGAACTTTGATCCGGATACTCAGCATGCCATAAACATGAAAGCCATTTTCGAAGGTTTAAAAAACAATTCATAAAGTCAAAGGAGCAAAATATGAAAAACCCGTACGGATCAATTCTCTACGTTGACCTTGACAAAGGAACAACTTACAAAAAAGAAATACCAACGGAGTGGAAAGAAAAATATATCGGAGGCAGGGGAATAAATGTCCGCCTGTTGTTTGACGAAGCAAGACCCGGAATAGATGCTCTCTCTCCTGAAAACCCGCTTATTTTCGGAGCAGGACTTTTGTCCGGGACAAAGGCTCCCTGCCCTGCCCGCTTTAACATCACTGCGAAATCCCCTTTAACCGGCATTGTGGGAGATTGTAATGCCGGAGGTCACTTCGGCCCAGCCTTAAAACGTGCCGGCATTGACCATATTGTTTTCAGGGGTAAAGCCCAAGAACCGGTTTATCTCTTTATTGACGATGACAAAGTCAAAATAAGATCAGCCCGAAATCTGTGGGGTAAAAACATCAGAGAAACTGAAAAACTCATTAAGGAGGAACTGGGAGATAAAAAAATAAGAGTAGCTGCCATGGGACAGGCAGGAGAAAACCTAGTGCGGTTTGCAAATGTTATTCATGAAGAACGTTCCGCGTCAAGAACCGGAATGGGCGCTGTAATGGGATCGAAAAACTTGAAAGCCGTTGCAGTGAGAGGCACAGGTAAAATAGGTCTTTTTGATGACGAAGCCTTTAATAAAAGAGCCATGGAGTTCCATAGAGCCATAGCAGCCTCAGATGAATATGACCCATTTAAGAAAAGAAGCGCGTCCGCAGGTGTTTATGTCACTGACAAATACGGTTTTTTAGCTGTTAAAAACTTTCAAAAAGCGGGAGGCTTCGAAGGAATCGAAAACTTTAATCCGCAAAAAGTCGCTGAAAAATATTATCATGGAAGTGTCCATTGTTTTGGCTGTCCCATCGGCTGCGGAAAAAAGTTCAAGATAAAAGACGGGCCTTTTGCCGGTGAATGGGGCGTAAAAATTGAAGAAGGCGCCTTCGGCCCCTTGGGGCCGGTTTGCGGAAACAGCAACATGGACTCCATCTTTAAGATGAACAACATGGCAAACCAGCTGGGCCTTGATCTTCATGAATTCGGCCAGGCAGTGTCTGTTCTTATGGAATTATATGAAAAAGGCATAATCACTGAAAAAGATGTTGATGGAATACCGCTTAAGTGGGGAGACCATGAAGCTATGAGAAAGATGATGAAAAAGATCGCTTTCCGTGAAGGTATAGGAGATATTCTGGCTGAAGGGATCGTTCGGTCCATAAAACACTTTGGAAAAGAAGCTGAAAAATATGTGAGCCATTCAAAAGGAATGGTGCTTCCCGCGCTTGACCCGAGAATGATGAAAGGCTCGTCCCTGGGACTTGCCACTTCCACCCGGGGCGCTGATCATCTACGCGGACTTGTCATGTGTGAATTCATGCCAGTTATGTCAGCGAAACAGGCAAAGGAAAAATTTGGCACCGAAAAGGCGGTTGAAATTAATTCTTACGAAAAAGCAAGTGCTGCAATCTATTACCAGCATTTAGCACTGCTGCCTGACCTGTTTGAGGTATGCAGGTTTATCTTCGGTCTTGGCGCAGGCACTAAAAGTTTCTCATATGATAACCTTACCGAACTCTATACACTTGCAACGGGGATAAACGCAGATGAAAAACATATGCTCACTGTTGCCGAAAGGATTTATAATCTGGAAAGAGCCTTTGCCTGCAGAGAAGGGTTTGGAAGGAAAGATGATCATCTTTTCGGAAAATGGGCTGAAGAGCCTGTGCCGAACGGACCATATAAGGGAGAAATGATCGATCCTGAAAAATGGGAAATAATGCTTGATGATTATTACAGGCTTCGTGGATGGAACAGTAATGGTATACCCAGCAGAAAAAAGCTAACCGAACTTGGGCTTGAAACTGTCGCAGATTCACTTGAGAAGTTATGAGATGAGAAACCTGATGGCCTCGATGGGAACCGCCAGGTCAGTCATTTGTTATGCGTAATAAAAAATGAAATATAATTACCTCTGAGGCCGAGGGAACAACTTAACAAAACTATTTATAAATTTGGAGAGAAAATGATTCCTCTTGCCTATTCCTATGACGGAGAAAATATTTATCTCACTCCGGGACCACAGGGCAGGAAAATGGAGTGCATCAAAAATAACAAGAATGTCTGTTTTGTGGTTTATCATCAACCCCCGCCTACCGCAGGCGGCATGCCCGAATGGCAATCAATAATATGCAACGGCGTCATTGAACTTCTCACAGATCCAGAAAGCATCAAAAAGGCCGTTAGATCCGGAGAAAAACATATGGGTATGCCTGAGGGAACTGAATTGTCTTTGTCTCCGCAGTAAGGTCGATTCAAGTTTTGAAGCGCCTTGTAGGTGGGGTAATGCTTATATTGGTCAGTTTAAATTCTGTTTGACAAATGTGAATAAATCATACTATACTTATCTGAAAGTAAAGTATGGAGAATAAATGAGTCCGGTAAAATCCCGCAAGTCCCACATAATTGTGAAGGCCATAGAGTGTTTCAATCGCTACGGCTATTACAGCGTATCGCTTAATCAGATTGCCCAAGCTGCCGGCATCACCAAGGCCGGCCTGTATTACCATTACAATTCGAAAAAAGAGTTGTTCATTTCCCTGTTTCTGGATAAGGCAAACGCTTTTTTCGACCAGTTCATGGAGGTCGTGCAGGAAAAATCCACTCCTATCGAGCAAATCGCCTATCTGTTTAACCAAGAAAGCGATCTTGTCCCGCAGGACACTGGAATTGTACAGTTTTGCATTGAGTTCATGATGGTCAGTACGCGTGACAGCGATATTCGCAAGGTTGTAACAGCGTTTTACAACAAGAAAATTGATATTTTTACCGCCGTTATCCAAAAAGGTGTGGAAGCGGGTCTGCTGCGTGATGTTGATGTTAAACTGGTCGCCCGCAACCTCTATTTTCAGTCTTGGGGCTATTTGTTTGTTCAGGCTACCATTGATATCGATTTTGATTCAGTGGATCAGCATCAGCTCAATATGGATATATTTTTAAAAGGTTTGCAAAAAAACATAGAGCCGTAGAAACTGTTTGTTGGAAACAATGTAAAAAACTGAGTTCGAACAGCTACCTTTTTGTCTTGTAAAATTAAGCCTGGCCCGGATGAGCTAATAGCGGGTTAGAGAATTAAAACAGCCGTAGACAGCAGGTAGAGAACGATTATGATATGTCCTGTAGCAGCTGTCTGCCGGCATTGTCAGCTTCCTCCATGCCTTCTTTGTCCAGACAGGCAGATCCCTTTTTGTAATAAGCATCCCAGAAGCCCGATCCGGTAACGACCTCAATTACTTCGACGCCGAACATGGATAGTATCGTTGCCAGCTGACTTACCAACCCTTTGTATATTTGCTGTGAAGGCCAGCCCCAGCTTGCCACCAACAGTCCCCGGCGGGGTTTGAATTTCGTTTTCCTCCAGGGATCGGTAAGGGCTTTTAAACGATCACAAAAGACCGCGGCCTGGGCACTTTCGCGGCCGGTATAGACCGGAAAACCAAAAACAAAGGCATCACATTCCATGAAGCGCTTGTAAATATAAGGCATGTCGTCCTGAATAACGCAGTGTGTTTCAAGCTGTTTGCTTTGGCATGTGAGACATCCTGTGCAGGGAGACAGTATTTTGTCTTCGAAACAGATCTTTTCAATGGACGCCCCCTGTTTTTTGGCCCCCGACAGAACAGCATCCATAATACAGTCGGTATTGCCGCCTTTTCGGGAACCTCCGTAAAAGGCAAAAACATCCTTGCCCGGTGGTGTAATGATGTTTTTAGGTGAAGGCCAGCGTGATATCTTTACTATGGGGTCATGATCACTGATATTCTGCTGTTGCTTGATTAAATCCATCATTTTATCCGGAGATCTGAGCCGCATGGTTGACGGTTCATTCTGCGGATATCGGTCTTCAAGGGCTTTTATCAGGATGTCCTTTGTGACTTCAGAAGCATTTTCCTTGAGAAGGTAATGTTCAACAGATCTGGCAATCTGTTGTTTGTGAAAATCATGGGTGATTATGGGATGCGGTGCAAGAAATATCTGCAGGGTTTCTTGAGCTTCCTGTGTGTAGATTCTGTTTTTGTCCATTGTTGCTCCCTTTATTCAGTTTCATGTGTTGTTAATATTATAAGTTTATTCTTAAGATATCAATAAATGATGGAAAATCGATCCAGTTCACTCGGCTCAGTATTTATTTGACTCTTTTAACAAACAAATCGGCATGGACATAGATGTACATGACCTTTCCAATGACAGCATAGACGCAGTTATCGGAGTTCAGTACGTCTGCCGATCATAGACCTTGCACAGAGGTTGAGACCACCCCATAAGGGTTTGACAATGTGTCCGCTGGCATTATCGTCTCAGAGGTGGAGGATGCCTGCGTTTGCCCGTTCAAGGATGAAAGAGAAAAAACAGGCTTCCTTTGTATGCAAAAAAACGATTATGGGGTTATACCCGTCCCGTAGTAACCATCCCTCCAGAAAGAATCCAGATAATAGGTATCAAAATCATCTTTAAAAAGTTCCTTGCCCATTGTGGCTGCATAATCCTCATTATAAAGAATATCAATAAAATTATCTATTCCGGCCTTGTTCGCATTGATCAGCGTTTCGTTATCCTCGGGTTCCAACCGTGAAAGCGCGGTGAAATAAGCGTCCAGATACAGTTTGTAAGCAGCAAGGGCATTCTCATGGTAGGTCTGCCACGCGGCTTCGGTATTCTCAGAAATATAGGACTGATCCATTTCGATCCGGTAAATACCGCTTGAATACGGCACAAGATGCTGTATATATTTCCCCCGGTCCTCACCCTGACGTTGATAAGGTTTCACCAGTGCCAGAGCAGCATTGATCTTGCTGATTTGATCACCGAAAAATTCATCCAGGTCCATTCCCTCCTGGTTCAGATTATAAAAATCCATACTGAATGACCCATCTGTTCCTGCCATGGCAGCTCCCACATCCCCATGAACCAGCGGTGCCCGGTACTTTGCGCTGGGACGAAAGGTAAAGGCAAAATCGAGAAAATCACCGGAATCGGGAGGTACCTCGAACATATTCAGTGAAGCCGAAGCAATAGCATCACTCTCATATAAAAAAAGGTCTACATTGAGCTGTGTAGCACCGAACACTAGTATAAACAGTCCTTTCAGATTAATCACGTACGGTTTTGAAAAAATGTCAGGTACATCGCTTCTCAGGGTCATACCTTCATCCTGGAAGGTCTGTATGGTATGATCGCGCAAATTTTCAAAAAGATCATAATCATTTGGCCGCTCACCGCATGAAAACAGACATAAGGAAAAAATCAGTATCAGACAAGTTTTCACAGGAATACAGCCGCACAGACCCGTTATTTTTTGTATTATTTTACTCATAAGTCTTTTCCCTTCTTTCAAGTTGTTTTTATAAGCACTCCAAAGTGTTTTATTGATGAAGCATCATTCCAAAATATTGCAGCAGAAGAAAATATGCGATGTATCGTCTAGTTTGTAACATTACGTGAAATACAAACTGTTGATACCAGACCAAAAACATGTTTCAGTATACAATTTTAAGTTTATATCCTCCCTAATATGGATATATAAATTTTTATAAAAAGAGCCCCATCATTATGGGGCTCTTTAAGAAACCAATTAATAGCTGTGCTTTTGCATATACTGCAGAGTGAACAGCCGATCAGGGAACTGTTTGCCAAATTTAAAGGCTGATGAAGCGCAGGTGGAATGAACGCGCTGAACATCGATCATCTGAGTGGTGTTGAAATGCGGTACTTCTGCACCCTGATATCCCTTGCCCACAAAGCCAAACTCATCCATCACTTTCCATAGTTTGCCCCGGCGGTCGTAGCGGTCCGAGTAGAGCATAACCCATGTTTCGGGATCCAGATACCAGAGCATCTTGGTGTACAGAAAGTTGGGATCGCTACTGACAGCTTCAATAACATGTACGTTGATCCGCTCACGTTGCGCACCCTCCCACAAGCAGTTACCCGGGGTGTGGTGAAGCTTGGATGGATCATTATGCCGTACCATCAGGACGTCCTTTTGTCCCAGGTATTTATATGAATTCAGCTGTATGGCACCGTCCCAACCCAGGTTGTCGAATCCGCAAAAGTCGGCTCCTCCCTGGGCGTCCTGGCGCTCAGAGGTTGAGCGTCTTCTGATCCTGCGGATGGACGGCATCCAGAACCATGAGTCATAGGGTCTCATGCGGTCTTTATAACTGATTTCCATAATGCGCATGTTGCGCGTTTCCGGCGGGGCCAGCTGAAGCATCTGTATGGCTTTCCATATCTGTTTTGGGTTTTTTGCATATTCGGGAAGCGGTGGTGTATCTGTCCGTCCGGAAAAGAAGTTCGTGCTGTTCTCTATTTCAATGTCCATGTCATATTTCAGTCTGCCATCGATGATAAACCCTTTTTCTTGACTGGTATAGGCGTCTCCTAAACTCCGGCAGCGGAAGTTGTGGGCCATTTCGGTTGCGTTGGCGGCTGATGGAAAGGGTACGCCCGAAACCCAGTTCAGGAGTTCACCATTAGCGCCCACTTTAGCCTGGCCGGAATATTTTTCTGTCATTTCAATGTTTCCCTTTGAGGGTGTAATGGTCCTGTAAGGAACGATATCAAACCAGTTTTCCCCCCATCGCTCGTTATTTTTCATCAGATCATAAAAACTCTCGGGTAAATATTCTTTTACCTGGTCAATGTTTTTTGATGTTATTTTCTTTCCAGCCCACTCTTTTTCCCATGAGCGTACGTTTTCAAGTTCTTCATCGCTGTAAGAATGAGAAGGGTAGTCGGCTGCAGAGGCTATTATCCCGGTGAACAGCATGACAATACTGCAGATAATCACGTTTACTGTTATTTTCATTGATATATCCTCCTATTATTCCTTTGATATTTCCAGTTTGTTAGAATTCGTAAGTAATTTCAAATGTCAAGCTGTCCAGGTGATTCACATACTCTGGAGGATAGCCGTAGTAGTTTAGATAGCGTATCAAGAAGGTCCAGTTGAAAGTGGGTTTGAAGCCAATCGCCGGAGCAAAATAGCCGGCACCCTCAGGTAAATGATGGGCCCAGTAAAAACCGGGTAAAATACGTCCGTTCCACAGTTCATAACTGAATGACTGGGTGATCATGGACCAGTGGTGGCCTTTCTGGCGAAAGTTGGGTGTCGGTGGTGCATACCAGGGATAGAGCATGTCCATGCGGTGCCGGCTGGGTGCCCATTCCATGAATAACTGGGTTGAACTGGATAAAAGCTTATTGCGTGCCCAGGGCGTCAGTCCCGGAATAAAAATCTTGCAGTCCCAGCCCATGACAAAGGCGTAGCGGTTTATATCTTTGCGGGCCGCGAGCTGAGATGCATTGGGCATCATAGAGGTATAATCCTTTCCCAGTTCCGCCAGAAATTCACCTTTTAAAATAATTCCACTCATCATAAGGGTTGTGCCGGGGATGATGGTCATTCTTTTGTCTATGGTTTTGTTAAAAGTAAATCCGAGGCTGTCCTGCCAGCCGTATTTGTAATTATGCTCGTTTCGCAAGTCAAATATCGGTGCCAGCTGAGTAAATAAAATACGGCCTGTTTTAACGGTCGGGATGTCGGCCCGGTGGTGAAAATAGAGAAAGGTCCAGTCAAAACCATAGGCAAAACCGCGGATACGCAGACCGGCTTCAGGGTGTTCCCAGGTATTTTTAGGTGTGTCGCGATAGGTTCCCATAACAGCTTCCTGAGGGTTTGCCATAGACTGAGCGCCTTTGGAATGGGACAGGTGATAGCCCTGGGAATAAAGGTGGTCAGGTTCAAAGTCCGGTATAACAAGAAATTCAAAAGTCATGTCCATTGGCATATCTGCAGGAGTGTAAAACAACCTCAGCATCCACAGGCCCCGTTTGATTTCGGCGAAGTCCGGATAGGCAGGATTCAGGTTGCCGCGCAAATCCACCGGATTAACAATATCGGTCATGCGCGCTACCGATGTTTCACCCCAGCTGATAATCTGCTTACCCATACGCAGCTGGAATTTGTCTTGGATCACTTCTGCGTACAGCTCCCGGCAGATGTCCCGAAAAGTTTCGTAAGACTTCATCAGCCGAAGGCCTTCGCTGCCGCTCATTGTACGCAGGTTGTGCTCATAACCGCTGTCTATGTCATGAGCCGCATCATAAAAGTTTTTCCACACACCATAGAGGTTGAATTCATATTTCGGCCCTTCATACAGACGAAACATGGTCTCAAGCTTAAGAGTTGTGCGGGCATGAAAGATATCGTAATCTTCCAGCGGTCCGTCCTTTTCCCATGCCTGAAGACTATTCGTACGCATCATCCATTGTTCTGATATCTTACCGTGGATGACCACCTTGTTGTCAAACAGACGTATACCGCTGGCCGACCATGATACACCCGTCAGCAAAAACACAAGACACAGCATCAGAATAGTACTTTTTGCAAGTATTCTACTTATCATTTTGTCCCTCCTCTGTTGATATTGATATGCAAGCTTTAAAAAAAGTCAGCATAAGGTGATAATTATATAAAAGGCCCATGACAGCTCATCAAACACTGCAAAAACCCATATAATCTTTGACAAAAAATAACTGTTATAGAATTTTATAAATACGCAAATTCAATAATTATACATTCTCCATACTTTACTTTCCGCTTAGCATAGTATCATTTAATCAGGTGTGTCAAGCAGAATTTAAACGATATGGGTATTTGTCCCAATTTTTGAGGTTAAGATGGTATCAGGGAGGAAAATTTGATTTTTTTGATTTAGATTGAGTTATTGTCAAATGTTGTGTTTAGAGGTTTAGGCGGCGATCCTTTCAACTCCATCCACAAACTGCACTCCTTCAATAACCTTTGCTAATTTTTTAACCGCATTTATTTTCTGCCATCGTTTC
>Ga0222681_1000232_pt1 | contig 20133 bp, 20 predicted proteins | sample AntAcemetage1006_FD_179844 | JGI IMG/M metagenome (GOLD analysis project Ga0222681, IMG submission 179844) | Saline water microbial communities from Ace Lake, Antarctica - #1006 | ecosystem: Environmental > Aquatic > Non-marine Saline and Alkaline > Saline | place: Antarctica: Ace Lake... | reverse complement strand
TCAAAGAAGCTTCTAAAAGACTTGCATTAAAAAAGAAACTGGATTAACTTACAACCGTTCTGCTGTCTGAGGGTGGGGGATTTTGACCCGGCCACAGGTGGGGGATTTTCAAGTGGCCATCGGGGGTCGTTTTGGTTGTCGTTGCTTACATACGAGATACTGTCCATTAAGACCGTTTTAATCTCTCCATCTTTGAAAATGACTTTCGCTTTTCCCATATCAAGCCTTCTTTTTTTGTATATGTTTCCTCTGTTTGCTCTGTGACCCGAGCGTCCGTCCTCCGTAACAGGCTACTGCGGAGGATGGAAAGCGGGTGTGAGAAGATTGCTTTTACTTCTTTTTGTTTTTCAGTAAATCCGCAAGATCGCCAAAAGCCTTGAAAGTTTCAGCGGGCGGCTTTTCCTGGCCGTCAAGTTCTGTTACGCCGTAATAATCCGCATCTGAATATTTGGAGTGTTCGTTGTCGTGACAATAGATGCACAAAAGTTCCCAGTTGCTGCCGTCCGGCGGATTGTTATCGTGGTCATGGTCTTTGTGATGGACGGTGAGCTCACGGACGTTTTTTTCACTGAATTCACGGGTACAGCGCGCACAGATCCAGGGAAACATTTTGAGTGCCCGTGCCCGATAGGACTTTTCACGCTGCTTTCGCTCCCGTGCAATGTCTGAAAGAACCTGATCCATTTTCGGGCCGCCTTTTTTTCTTTTATTATCAGCCATAGAAGTACTTTTTCCCTAGTAGGTTTAAATGTTTTGTTGTAAAGAAAATAACTTAAAAAACGATTTGCAATAGCAGTTGACTTTAACCCGGACAGTTATCAATATCTAGTCAGATAAGAGTTCTTTAGCCAGGTTTTGATAGTATATATCATCAAGTTCGGCTGCTTTTTGTAAAAGCTCTTTTGCTTCTGTTTTGATTGAGAGTGTGTCGCGTATACACCGCTTCTTGCTGCGGAAAGTATCATTTTCCGTTGAGAACCTTTTTTTTGTTTATTGTCCTGTACTGTTTTACAACCCTCTTTCCATAATTTCAAGGATTTCTTCAGGGCAGGGGACGATAGATACCGACATTCATCAAAACAGGTTTAAAACCAATTTAAAGGTATACTTTATTGATTTGGTTTTTCCTTCTGATTCGCATTGTTAAAATAGTCCCGGGTTTCCTGAAGAGACGTAAGATGTTCAAGCTCAAGGGCGGCGAGATGCCCAAAAAAATCTTTTTCTAATTCAGTATCAGCGCTGTCCCTCAATTTTATGTAAAAGTTATACCCCTCTGCTTCAAACCAGACTTAATGTCTTTATAAAATGATAAAATATTAAATAAAATACAATAAAACACAGGGTGATAATTCGAAAAATGCCATTTTAGGTGTTTCTTAAGCGCTATAAGGGCTAATTTTTTTATGGTATTATTTTAAAAATATAACAAAAAAACATTTGCTTTTTCAAAAATTTAATGTGATACTCTTAAAACTATCAAAGGTGCAGTATATTCTTGTAGTTAAAAATACAGAAAAAAAGCCGCACAGTTATAAATGACAGTGCGGTTTTCTTATTTTTAGCTGCTATAAAAACTATACTGCATTTCCGATCAAAAAAGGTTTGATCGGACAATATTATGAACTGGTTCTAATAAGAACCAAGAACAAAGGAGTAGTTAGCATGACAGAAGGTACAGTAAAGTGGTTTAATGACGCAAAAGGTTTTGGTTTTATCGAAAGTGACAATGGCGGAGATGTATTTGTGCATCACTCAGCAATTCAGAAAGATGGTTTCAAGACACTGGCTGAAGGCGCACGAGTTAAATTTGAAATTGTAGATGGTCAAAAAGGACCTGCAGCTGCAAATGTAGTTGAGCTGTAAGTCTTAGATTTTGCTTGAACTGAAAAAGCCCCTCTTTTGAGGGGTTTTTTTATGCTTAAAATTAGACGGTTCGTTAATTCCGATATGCCGGGATTTTATCATCACTTTTTCTACATTCCCGGTTTGATCGGAAAGTATGACCTGTTCTGTGCGGGTATTATTACTTTTAATACTTTTTAAATTTTATTTATGAAAAAAGGTTTTTATCTTCTTATTCTAATGAGATAAAAACCTAAAAAGAAGGATTTATGACTATACCTTTAATAACATATAAACTTCCCCGCCAGCTTGAATCTGCCTCAGAAGCTGACGGTCTGATGGAACGAATTTTTTCACAGACCCGGAAACTACATGAGAACAGTACTCTTTTTGTGCCTGTTTTAGAATTGACCGATATTTTTAAAAAAGCCCTGTTAATCGTCAGAAGAGCAGGGCATGCTGTGCGTGGTTTTGATAATGCGTCTGATCTTCTTAATCGTGAGAAAGAGGGCATTCATAAATTAAAAAAGCAGGACGGGCAGGGTGAGAGGGTCTCACGGCTCGTTCTTATGTCAAATGACGGAGCAGATAATTTTTACAGGAAAGCGGAAAGTCTGCTGGTAAGGCATTCACCCCGTGTTATTGGTGCTGTCATTGAAGCTGACAGTTATTTGCTTGGAAGCCTTTTGTTTGGTGAAGGAAAGATAGCAAAGTTTATTCTGATCGATCATAAAGATGCTGTGTCCGGGATTCTTTTGTCACAAAGGAAGGGCTGAATATCAGTTGTTTGAAGTCAGTCGTCCATTGTTTTAAACTTTAAAGTCAAAAGCTTTTTAGACCTTCGCCTTTAGTCAACATCTCTTGCCATGTGTGAAATATCCCCATTATCGTCGGCATCAAAGATCATGAAGCGGGGTCCCGGGGTGAGCCTTGTTTTCGGCCACTGGGTCCACTCAGTCCGCTCCGGCACGTTCGGATCGCCCGTGCGGGCAAACTGGGCATAGTAGGACATCATCGTATCGGAAAGATCTTCCCATCCCGGGCGGTTGTCCTCTCTGAAGATGAGATTATCAGCGCCAAAAAGGGAAAAGGAATCGAAAAGGCCGAAAGTAAAGGGTACATCAAGGGCGTGACAGGCTCCGAGGGCCATGGCCCAGCTCATTTTATCGGAGGGACCGGTGTCGGTGGGCCAGGCATTATAGCCGAACATGCGGTACTGACCGTAGGCAAAGATGTAGCTGTAGACACCCGGCTGCGTGTCGTGGGCGCTCATTTTGTAAGCCAGGGAATCAAGCCCCATGATCCGGGAAATCCGTGTCAGCTGTTTTCCCATCCATTGATAGATAAATTTAGGGAAAAATTTGTACATCCCAAACATATAAATGAACAACTTTCCCTCTTCCGAGGTGCTGCCGATGATAATGGGCACCTGATGATATGTTGCAGGGTCATCAAAGGCATCGCCCCCCTCGGAAGGAATGACCACACCATCATTAAAAACATCCGGGTTACCCGAAAGCCCGGCTGTTGCCGCGAAGAAGTCTGCTGTTGTTTTTGACCGCAGATAAGTTCTGATCTCTGCGTTGCTCATGTTTTTTCGTTCATCGTCTGCCTGATCTGCAGGCGTTTCATCATTCACCAGCAGGGCTTCTATGACGCTGTTGACATATTCATCACCTTCTGCCTGTGTTTTAGGATTCATTTCTCCGCTCTGTGATATGACCCGGTGAAAAAGGCCTTCGGCCTGGGGGGAGATCATCAGCAGCAGGTTATTCACCCCGCCGGCAGACTCACCGGCAACAGTAACATTATTTGGATCCCCGCCGAAAGCTGCAATATCGTCGCGTACCCATTCAAGGGCTTTAATGATATCCAGCAGGGCATAATTGCCGGAGCTGTTGAGGCTGTCCGGGTCTTCACGAAGTGCCGGATGGGTGAACCATCCCAGGGGACCCAGCCGGTAGTTAATGGTAACCACAACCATGTTGTGCTTACCGGCCATGTTTGCTCCGATGTAGGAATCGGCAGACCCCACCTTGTTGCTGCCGCCATGGATCCATAAGAAAACGGGCAGATCTGTTTCTGAGGTGCGGGGGCGCCAAATATTCAAATAGAGGCAGTCCTCGCTGCCATTAATGACGGTCGTGCCGTTGTCAGTACCGGTTTGCGGGCACCAGTCGCAAAATTCTTCACTTTGTTTGATATCTGTCCAGGGATCAGGATCCTGCGGGGCCTGCCAGCGCAGTTCTCCCACGGGAGGTTTTGCATAGGGGATGGCCTTCCAGACCCGGGTGGTATGATTATCTTCATATCCCTTCACATCGCCCTTGTCTGTGGTAACCGTTTCGTTATCTGCCCATGCGGCTGCCGCATAAACCTTCGGGATTAGACAGTTACCATCAGCTGTATTCATGTACGGAACAGCCGATAGGGCAAACAGAAACGCAGTTAAAAAATATACCCGTATTGTTTGTATTTTCATGGCCATTTTTCCTTTGTGTAATATAAAGGGACTTTATAAGAATTTGTTTTTGGATAGGGGGATTATAGGATTTTTGTTAATTGCATGTCAAGGATGATAAATTGTGTTAACGGCGGTTAGTTGAATGTTGTTTTTGGTCCGTTGCTTTAAACCCTAAAGTCAAAAAACTTATTCACCGCCCGCTTCGCTTGAGGCACCTGCCTTCGTGAAACTTCGGCGAGGCAGGCAGCGTTCGCTGAGAACTGAGTTTTATTTAAAGTCAAAAGCATAAATAAAAAAGGAAAAAGATGGCAGGTTTTTTTTGTTGCCAAAAACATTGTTTTAAGGAATAACAAAATAACGCAGAGGCTGTTCTGCTATTCACCCAGAAAATCAATAGCGAGGATCTTATGTCAGAAGACAAGGTTAAAAGCAGTTTGTATGATGATGAAGATATTCTGAAAAAATTTGTTAAATTTGAAAACCAGTATTTTCAGCAGGTGACTATTACCCGGGTTGAGGGGGACTGTCCTTACGGACATTCCGAAGGGGACAGTTTTCGGGTGACCAACTGTAATAGTGACGGTCTTTGCGGTGCGTTTTACACGCAGCTCCATTCCTCTCTTTTAACCTTTCAATACGGGGGCCGTCTTCCCTGGGATAAGGATCCCGCCTGCTTTACAGGTATTTGTCCGGAGATGAAGGTTCAGGTGGAAGTTGAACGCAAAAAGAAAGATAATATAAAATTATTAAAGACTCTGGTGGATTTTAAAGACATGACCGGCAAAGGGTTTCCGGCCGTGGATAAGTACCGCGCCTTTATTGAGATTCTGGGGGTGGAATTACGTTGTGCCTGGGGCCAGAAACAGGGGCACCGATTTGAGATTGATCCGTTTAATACCGGAAAGGTTTGCGGCTTTTTATACAGCAAGGCCTATCCGTATCTTAATGTTCTTCTATCCGGGGCATCTTTTCCCTGGGCCGAAGAGCATGAGATGATCTCTGTTTGTCCTGATTCCTATAATCAGACCTCGTTTCGGCTGGTTATTGAGAAAAGGAAATAATGTCCGTGGTCAGTCGTTTGTTGTCAGTAGTAAAAAACTAACTCCCATATTTACCGCCCCGCCAAGGCGGGATTTCCGCTTCGCTGCAACAAAGTGCCGCGCAAATGAATGTGTTTTGGTTTGAACACCCGCCTTACTTTGCGTCTTGCCTGTCCCGAGCTTGTCGCGGGGAGCGCAGCCCCGATAAACCGGGACAAGCGGGCGGTAATATTGCTTTTTAAAGTCACAGGCATAAAAGAGTGCAGCAAAGGTGTTTTTTTTTGACAAAAAGTTCAATCTGGGATGTAATGAGGCGAATAATTTGGATAATAATTTTCTAAGAGGCGATTTATGAAAAGATCAATTCGGATAATAGTGTGTGTGTTTATTTTTCTTCTAATGACGAGTTGTGCTTATCTCAATGTACAGGTTCCACTTGATAAGAATTTTGACAAAACAGAGCTTGGGTCAAAGAAGGGGGTGTCAGCGTCGAAATCCGTTCTGTGGCTCTTTGCCTGGGGGGATGCCGGTACAAGGGCTGCCGCGGAAAACGGCGGCATAAAAATAATAAAATACGCAGACAAAGGCTACTATGTCGTATTCTTCGGTCTGTATTCACGTGTAACGACGGTTGTATATGGTGATTAAATACGGAATTATATTTATTACGATGTTCCTCTTTACCGGATGCTCAAGTCCCGGTATCCTCTATACAAATATTACCGCGCCTTATTCTACCAACTTTAAAAACTCACCCCTCGGTTCGAAGAGCTGCCGTGTGAATGCCTACCGGTTGAAAGAGCCTATTAGCCGTGTGGGTCTGTCGGGTGAATGGAATTCAGAAATAATTCATAAAGCGATGCTTAAAGCAGAAATGACAAAATGCTATTATGCAGATGTCAAAACCTTAAGTTTTTTGCGAGGGGCGTATCGGCGAAAGACTCTGATTTTGTATGGTGATTGATAAAACCGGGGACTGGTTCCTGGATGCTTGAGGGAAAAACAAGAAAGCCTAATTCTTTGAAATAACAAAATTAAATAAATATAAAATCTCAAAAACAGGCCCTTACCGAGCCTTTTTTGTTGCAAAAAAAGCTTTTAAAATAATAGAATGTAATCTGTGTAATTTTTACACCCTGTTGATTGTGGGTGGTTCGTGGTTAGTTGGAAAACCCTAAAACAAAAACCATGTTCATTTCTTCGGTAAATTGGGGTTTTTGCAAGCTATGTCGGGTGGTTAAGAAAATTCGCTATAATTATTAAAAGTTAAAAGCATTAGGGAAAGGAATTTTATTTTGGAAACAAAACTTTGCGGGAGATGTCATGAACCCGTTCCAGCTTCATTTACAAAAAAAGATATCTGCAGGAATTGCGGTAATTACTGGCGCAGTGAAGAGGATATGCGCTTGGATCCATCTGCTAATTCGAAGTCCTCGCCTCTTTCTCCGGGCAAGTTAATTGCCGGTGTCGTTATTGTGGGCGCCATCCTCGTACTGGTCGCGCTTGGGTTTACTAAGTTTTTAAACAATAAACGCCTGGATGAAAGTTTTATGACGGGTTCAGCAATTCAGGAATCTCTGTCACGATATGCTGCTGCTGAAAACAACGTATATCCTGAAAAAATTGAAGACTGGGCAGATTTGGTTTATGTTCGGAATTTAAACGCTACAAAAAGTGATGTGCCTTTAAAGTCCACGGCTGAAGACCAGGGGATGAAGTTTCTTAAGTATCAGACGATGGATGGCAATAGAAGCTATCTTCTATGGCTTGAAGTCAGGGGGGTTCCTAAAGATAATCAGGGGAAGATACTTGAGATCAGTCCGTCCGGGGTTAAAAAACTAAAGGCCCAAGACCTGAATTAGGCCTTAAATCGCTGAAGCGATTTGACGGTTGTCCGTAGCTGGTTGTGTGTTGCAGAATCTAAAAATGGATATTTAATTTTATTTAAAGAAGGGGAAGTAGAATGAAAAAAATTGTTTCCATTACATTGATCTGTAGTTTGGTGTTCATGACATTGACTGTGCCGGTTATGGCTTTGCCTTTAGAGCTTATTAAAACTTCGCAGCAGCTGTGTACCGGAGATTTATCGTCTGTGTCCGGCTTTCTTGAGACTGCATCTCCCTGGCTTAGCCCGGTTGCTGCATCATACGCAGACGAAATCAAAGCGGAACTTGAAATGCGCCAGGCCGAAGGCGGTATCGCGGATTTTCTGGAATATGCCGGAAATGTTTTTCTCCTTATTAGTGTTGTGATGATCCTTGGCGGTATCCAGATGATCATTACCGGATCAGACATCAGTGAAGGTCTGATCTCCCTTTTGCTGGGGGTTGTCTTTTTTGTCTACGCCGTAATGATGCTGAGCGAGGTTGAAGCCGAACCGCCGTTATAATAAATAAGTGTTTCACCACAGATGCAGAGGACGCAAAGAAAATCTTTTTGTTTTTAAAGTTTTGGTTCTTCAACAGAATCTGTGGGTAAAAAAACAATTATACACCACTGATCCTTTTTAAGGCACAAACGGACGGGTTGAAAATAGATGAACATCGAACACCCGTCCTCCGCAGTAGCTAAGGCTACGGAGGGTGGATCGAACGTTCAACCCTTCGACCAGGCTCAGGACAGGCATCGAATGATGAATGGGAAAAATGAAGAAGCAAACGTCTGATCTTGAAGAACGGTTGCTCAGCTTTTTGTACGCATTATAAAATTAGTGAAGCACCTGCCAAGGACGGACCGGCAATCCTGTGGCGGGTCAATTATTATGATCGGGGCATATCCCCTTATCCAAACCACGGTGAAGCCCGGGCAGTAGAATCACCAAAGGATTTTATTCATAAGTTGCGGATTTCTCTCAAGGAACTAAAGAGAAGCCCAGCGGTGGGTCCGGTTAATTGAAAAGGTTTCTTTGCTTAAAAATCCGAAACTGATTAATGAACTTTTGCTGGAAACCTAAGAATTAATTAAGATTTTCGTGACAAGCATTAAAACAGCTGAAAAGAAGAAAAAACAACCCTTTGATTTCTATGGGGTTGGTTTTTATTCGACGTTGGATGCTTCTCTTTTATGCTTTTGACTTCAAATATGACAAACACAACGCCCGTCCTGAGCTTAGTCGAAGGGCAGTTCTCTGTGATCTCTGTATCTCGCCTGTATCGAGCTTAGTCGAGATGAGCTTGTCGTGGGAAGCGAAGCGGGCGGTAAATATGGGTTTGTTTTACGCCGTGATATCTGCTCCATGCTTTATTCATCCAGCATCTAGAATTATGTATCTAGAATTCAACATCTGGTTCTATGCCTTTATCCTTCTGTCCGATCTTCAAGTTTTTCCCAGCGGGTATACAGCGGGGGCAGTTCGTGTTCGATCTGTTCCATTCTGTTCTTTGCGGCAGCAACCGCATCTCCTGATTCTTTATAAAATTCAGGATCAGCAAGACTGACATAAATTCTCTGCTGTTCGGTTTCAAGTGTTTCGATCTGTGCGGGGAGAGCTTTCAGCTCACGTTTTTCTTTAAAGCTTAGTTTTTTATTTGAATTTTGAGCCGGGCGTTTTTTCACCTGAGCTGTTTTTACTTTGGGCTTTGCCTCAACCTGTGCCGGGCGCTGACGGAGCCAGTCGTCATAGCCGCCGACATATTCTGCTACACACCCTTCACCTTCAAAGACATAGGTGCTGGTTACTGCATTGTTAAGGAAGGTCCGGTCGTGGCTGACCAGCAATACCGTTCCTGAATACTGCAGCAAAAGGTCTTCTAAAAGTTCCAGTGTCTCAAGGTCCAGGTCGTTTGTGGGTTCATCCAGACATAAAAGGTTGGAGGGTTTTGCAAACAGCTTTGCCAAAAGCAGACGGTTGCGTTCGCCGCCGGAAAGGCTGCTTACCGGGCTTCGGGCACGGTCGGGTGAAAATAGAAAATCCTGCATATACCCATAAATATTGCGGGGCCTGCCGTTGATGGTCAGTGTGGTGCTGCCGTCCCCAACGTTTTCTGCGACGGTTTTATTAATATCAAGCTTACCTCTAAGTTGGTCAAAATAGGTGATCTCAAGGTTGGTTCCCATGCGTACGCTGCCGTTCCAGGGTTTTAGCTCACCCAACAGCAGGCGCATGAGTGTTGTTTTTCCGGCTCCGTTTGGACCCAGGATGCCGATGCGGTCACCCCGCATGATGCGGGCGGAAAAATCTTTAATGATAGTCTGGTCTGAATAGCCAAAGGCGGCTTTTTCAACTTCGCACACGACTTTGCCGCTCAGGCCGGCATCATGGATGTTCATGCGTACCGTTCCCTGCTGATCCCGGCGCAGGCGGCGATCTTCACGCATTTTCTCAAGTGACCGGACACGGCCCTCGTTTCGGGTCCGGCGGGCTCTGATTCCCTGCCGTACCCAGGTCTCTTCCCTGGCGAGCTTTTTGTCAAATTCAGCCCGGTTTGTTTCCTCCGCTACCTGATCAGCCTCTTTTCGTTTAAGATACTCGGTGTAGGTTCCCGGCCAGTTCAGCATCCGTCCCCGATCAAGTTCCACAATGCGTGTGGCCAGCTGCTGTAAAAATCGACGGTCATGGGTCACAAATAGCAGACTGCCCTCAAAGCCCAGCAAAAATTCCTCCATCCAGGAAATGGCTTCAATATCCAGATGGTTTGTGGGCTCATCTAAAAGCAGCAGCTCCGGCTGCATCACCAGCGCTTTGGCAAGAAGCGTCCGCCGTTTCCAACCGGCAGAAAGAGAGCTGAAGTCTGCATCAGCATCAAGATCAAGTTTTGAAATAGCGGTTTCTATTTTCTGGTTGTACTGCCATCCGTCATCCATCTCCAATTTATGCTGAAGCTCACCCAGTTTGTGCGTCAGAGATATATCGCTGTCAGATGTCAGACGCAGGCTCAAATGGTGGTAATCAGAAAGAAGTTTTCCCAGTCGGCCGATTCCTCCGGCAACCACATCAAAAATAGTTCCCGCCATGTCACCCGGAACTTCCTGGTCCAGAAAGCCGACACGAAGTTCCTGTTTGCTTTGGAGGGTGCCTGCCTCGGGCTTTAGCTCTCCGCGGATTATTTTCATCAGGCTTGTTTTGCCTTCGCCGTTTCGCCCCAGCAGACAGACGCGTTCACCCGGATCGATCACAAGGTCGACTCCGTTCAGAACAGGCGGTCCGCCAAAGCTTAGATGAATGTTTTTCAGATCAATTAATGCCATAGGTTTTTAAAAAGGATTCCAAGGGCCAGGGTTCAAGACAGTAGCATAGAGCAAGGAGCAGAGTGCATAGAACCGCATTTTTAATTCTATGCGCCTACCGCTTTACGCATTGCCGTCTTTTCTTGTTCGGCACGGTCAAAATGGAGCCCGATTTTTGCGGACCTTTATAAGTCTTGTCCTGCGGCCGAGTGTAATTATTCCTCAGGTTAATACCGTTTGTTGGGATTCAGTATAGCAGTTTTGGCAGGGCAGGGATATAGGATTTATGGGAAGGTTATACTTGATGCTGGGAGCTGGATGAATAAAGCATGGAGCAAAGAGCATGGCGTAAAACCACAATTTCTTATTCACCGCCGCGCCGGCGGGATTTCCGCTTCGCTGAAACAAAGTGCCGTGCAGGATGCAGAGAACAGCTCTTTGTTTTTTGTTCCTAACACCAAGACCTTCTTTGCGCACTTAGAGGCTTGCCTGTCTTGAGCTTGTTGCGGGGAGTAAAACGGGCGGTTAGATAATAATTTTAAAAACATAAAAAACTGAATAAGGCTTTTTCCGGGCCTTTTTTGTTGCCAAAAAAGAGTTTTTAAGAATAAGATGTTAAAAGCTGTTAAATTTGAACGGTGAAAAATGAAGAGAAAAAGCTTAACTGCGGAGAATTGGTAAAAGATAATATCGAATTTGTTGAGGACTTGCAGTTTAAACTAGAAGTTTAAATCATATGAGAAATTTTTAGGTTGAAATTTGTTAAACAATAATTTGCGGTGGGGATATGTTTTACCCTGAAAAATGTAATGAGTGCGGAATCTGCCTGTCCAGCTGCAGGTATTCCGGGTTAAGTATTGATGAGGCTCGGGAACAAATAAGAGATCTGAAGGCGGATAAGCCTGCCCGGATCCTGACAGACTGTATTACCTGTATGGCTTGTAATGAGTTTTGCCCTGAAGGAGCGAATCCCTACGATCTTATCCTTTCTCAGCAGGAAAAACAGGCTATCCGGATGGTGCCGCCGGAGGCTGTGGCCGGAATCGAGAAGACACTGGGCGGGCAGCCCAGTCAGGTGGTTAAAGGTGATTCGGGAAAACCCGTGCTGTGTCTGTGTACCATGGAGCAGGCGTTTCCTGCCGGGATTCTGGACAGCAGCCTTTTTGAAGGCATGACCATTGCCCGGGGCGGTGATTTCTTTTCCCGTATTGTATATCTTCACACCGGTATGGAGTCTGTTGTGAAACATCATGCCCGGGATTTTATTAACAGTCTGTCTGCTATCGGCTGCAGCGAGGTGGTCTTTGTTCATGCGGACTGCTATGTTCTGGCGGCTCATAAGGCCAAAGAATATGGTGTTGATGTGCCGTTTAAGCCGGTGCACATTGTGGAATATCTGCTTTCACAATTAAAACAGCGCAAGGCAGATATTATACCCCTTAATTGCAGAGCAGCCTGGCATCGGCCCTGTATCAGCCGTTATACTCCGGAAATCGAACCCCTGGTGGATCAGCTGTTTGCGCTGATAGGGGTAACACGGGTAGAGCGTGTCTATGACCGTAAAGAGGCACTTTGCTGTGGGTTGGGGCTGCAGGGCACAGATGTTGAGCGTAAAGAAGAACTGGCACGTTTAAATTTTGAAGACGCTGTTTCCCATCAGGCAGGGGCAATGGTTTTTTTGTGCCCGGGCTGTTATACGGCTTTGGGCAGTTCATGTGAGAACTATGGACTGAACTCGATATTTTTAACGGATCTTTGCCGGATGGCGATTGGTGAATTGCCTGTCCCGAGTTTGTTAAAGGCAGCTGGAAACAGTTAATGGAGGCTAGATGCTGGTAAAAAAAGATGCTAGATATAGGATAAAGGCAAAAGTCGAAAAAGCTTTAAAACAATTTCACCGCGGAGACGTCTGCCTTCGCTAAAGCTATGGCAAGACAGGCAACGGACGCGAATAACTGCGATGTTAATTTCTTAAAACCAAAATCTTTCTCAGCGAACGGTTAGCTGTTTTTTTAAAGTCAAAAACATAAAAGGATAAAGCCAGATGCTGGCCGGAGTGAAACGAAGATCCCGATTCATCGGGGATGCAGGGTTCAAGTGCAACTGACAACGAACCACCAGCCTTGAGCAAGGTCGAGAGGCGTACTGCTGACAAATCGACAATGGAGATTAACAAATGAAAAGATGTAGATGCTTTAACCGGATCATAACGCTTTGCCTGATTTTAATGTCCATCCTTGTCTTTTCCTGTATAAAGCCGGAGGCGCCTGTCTGTGACGGTGACATGCTTTCGGTTCCTGAAAATCCGGCTGCAAAAGGGCCCTGGGAAGTCGGAGCAAGGACCGTTACTATTGCCGGCCTGAAAGTAGAGGTCTGGTATCCGGCTGAGCCCGGCAGTCATGATAATCTTGAAAAACATCAGTATGATATCAGAGAACATCTGCCGGATGATCTGTTTTTAAAAGTGATAGACCCGGTGATTCAGGATTGCGATTGCTACCGTGACCTGCCGGCAGATACGGATCATGGCCCATATCCGGTGATTATTATGGTTCATGGTTACGGCGGATTCAGAACGGCTTCAGCTGCGCTCTGTACCCATTGGGCCAGCCGAGGGTTTATCGTTTTCAGCGCGGATAACCCGGGGATCACCTTAAAGGATCTGCTGGGTAATATGTTCGGTGTTTTTTTTGCTAATCAATCCGGTGACACAAAAAAGATCATTAGAAATATAAATTGGATGCCTGATTCTCTGGATTTTCTCAAAAATGCAATAGACACAAGCCGGATCGGTCTTGCCGGGCACAGTGCTGGCGGAGCAGCGATCCGTTCACTGGGAGATGTCCCGGGTGTCCGGGTGATTATCCCAATGGCCTCCGGCGGAGTGGATGACGGTGCATACCTTTTGTCGAGTCTTGTTATGGGAGCCGAAAATGACGGTGTGTGGGCGTATGCCTCACAGCTTGAGTCTTATACTGATTCAAGCCCGGAAAATTTTAAACGGTTTGTGGGCATTGCCAATGCCGGTCATCTGGCGTTTACAGATATTTGCGCCATAGAAAGAGATAAGGGCGGACTGCTTGGGATTGTCGATTATTATGGTCTTGATTTCAATGAAAATCTGGTTAGGTTGGGTACTGACGGCTGTGAGGAGGGGAGGCTTTCACCTGAAGACGGATGGGAGATCATTAATTATGCATCAACCGCGGTGTTTGAGGAAACGCTGCAGTGCTCTGACAATTCAACTGAAATCATTCAGTTGATTGAAAGTGTGTATCCTGAAAAAATTAAAAATTTTGATTATAGCGTATTGAATTATTTGAAGTAAATCAAAAAAATGAAATATTAACTGCCCAGGGATTTTGACGTTAATCACAAAAGAAGTTTTCTGCCTTATTGTTGGAGCGCAGCGGAAAGTCTGTTTCAGCAAAGCGGTGAACCGGCGGTTATGCTTTTTACGTCACGCGGTTGGATTTTTATCCTGCATATTCGCCTTTGGTGGAATCTACGTTTTACAATGACCCGCTAAGAATATTCAGTATCCAGTACCTGGCTGCTAGTTCTTATTAAAAACTTCTTTGATAAACGGCTTAACCCCTTTTTCCCAGATCGCTTTATTTTGTTTGCTTCGCATTCTGAACTGGAACCCGTGTTCGCCTTTGGCTTTTTTTAAAATGATGTCAGCGGTAGACTTTTTTGAGATATAGTAGTCCAGAGCCTGATAGTAGCTTACCAAATGGTCTCCGGTACTTTGTACCATATAGATCGGCACTTTTGATCCTGAATCTTTGCAGAGATAAACGGGCGAATATTTTTTTAAATCTTCTTTTTTTAATTTCCCTTTTTCAATACAGGAATCAAGGATGGGGGTGGAGTTGCTTCCTGTGAGATCAGTGGGGGCGGCATAAGTCACCGCACCGTTGACCCTGTTTTTCTCTGCTAAATAGAGTGAGATGTAACCGCCGGCTGAAAAACCGATTACAACGATCTTTTTACCTTTCTGCCTGAGCTGCTTAACAAAGTCTTCACAGTCGGCAACGGCATTTTTAATAGAGCCCAGCCTGTAATTAATATTATAAATTTCAAAGTTAAAGGTTCTAGCCAGATCAAGACAATGCTTGTGCCAAATTCCCTTGTCACCCGTCTGCCAACCGCCGCCGTGGATAAACACAATGGCTTTTGAAGAATCGATCTGAACACCGTTCTTAACATAACGGGTTACATTTTGCAGGGCATCCGGGCCATAAGAGGTTTCTGTGATCTCGATGCCGCTTTCTTCGGCAAAAGAATTTCTAATTGCCAGATAGGAACTTGAACTGCATGCCGTCAGCAGCAGTAAAATAGCTGTTATTAAAATAAAGAATTTTCGGTTCATGAGGTTTTTTATCTTCTTTAAGATTTGTACCGGATTTTTATTCACCATTTCTCTGCCTGTGTTAGAAATTGACAAAGAAGCGTGAGTTAAGCTCTGATTATTTTAAGTGATAATTGTATCAGGTGCTGAAAATGCGGTCAAATCTTTATCTTGACAGTAGCGTAATGTAAAAAATATCGTCAAAAAATTCCCGTTCTAAGGCTTTTGTGGAGGACGGATTGTTCAGAGTAAGGGTGCAGTCATTATAAGATTTGTGCTTATAAAAAAAGGCGAAACATATCGTCAGAGACTGTATTTGCCCGGCTCTTCAAGGAGTAACTTATAATGGAAACAGACAAAAATAATAAAGTAACTTGGATTATATCCAGGATCTGATTACAATTCCTGCAAAAACAGAAGCAACAATTAAAATGAAATACTGCTCCCGGTTTTCTTTCCAGCACAATGCAAAGCTCCAGCTTCTTTTGCTTGCCTTCGGGTAGGGGCTGAACCTGGGCAGAAGACTGCGGGCATAGGCTGAATAACTGCGGTAATCCTCGCCGAACAGGTTTTCAAGCCGGGTCATCTCTTTTCTGTATTTCCGTGGAAGGTAGTTAAGGAAAAAGATGATCAGGCCAATAGGCATAAGCAGCAGGCAGTATCCCCATCCCATGATCGAGAACCCGATAATCAGGAACAGACGTCCCAGATAAAGCGGATCACGCACGTAGGCATAAGGTCCCGATGTGGTTAATTCCTGGTTGCGGTTCAGGTGTCCGGTAGCCCATATTCGGATCAGCTCGCCTATGCAGACGATCACTCCGCCTGCGATCAAGCTTGCTTTTGTGGGAGATGCCAGAATCACTGCGGCAAAACATCCGGATACAAGTCCAAGGGTCTTTAGATGCCGTATTTTCATGAGAACTCTGCTTTCTTTGCAAATTAATAATTGTAGGATTTTTTTAACTTAGAAATATAACATAAGTTTACAAAATATTTAAGCTTTATTAACTGATATTACAAGAATTTAATGCGCAATGCTGTGTTGTTCCTGCTGCAGAGCCGATGCGCCCAGGTGTCCCAAATTCAGCCTAATCATGGGCTTTTCCGGCTGTTGCAAATTTAATCGGAATTGTGCCGCGCATATGCTGTAACCGGGTGTGGAGTCCCGGCAAAACAGACTGGATTTTTCGACAAGCGGCTTATTCTCAAGAATTCGCCGGTCAGAGACAGGATCAGGCCGGGGCTGAATTATATTGACGGGTCTCAGGATGGGTATCACCCAAAAATATTGACATATGATGAAGACTTTGATTATCTACGGAATACCGAAGTTGTTTGCCTGTAAGTTTAACAGTTCTTCAGACGCTTTGATCTTGGACCGGATTGATGCGGAACTTAGATCAGAGAGCGAATAATTGTTTCAGGTGAAAAATAAAAGTCTTAACGATGTATAAAAACAATGAAGGACTAAAGGTTATGGATAATAAAATTGCACAGGATATAAGAGGGCAGGTTAAATCATTAGCCGGTATGTCGGCTTATCAGGAAGGGGCGGTGGTCAGCAGGGAGATTATTAAAAAAGGTACCGGTACGGTTACGGTATTTGCTTTTGATAAAGGCCAGGGCTTAAGCGAACATACCGCGCCTTTTGATGCTCTGGTAAATGTTATCGACGGTGAGGCCGAAATAATGATCTCCGGCAGCACAAACAGGCTGAAATCCGGGGATTTTATTATTATGCCGGCAAATGAACCGCATTCACTGCAGGCCGTTGAAAAATTTAAAATGTTGCTGACCATGATCAGATCATAAATTGATATATTTCAGCTGATAAAAGAACGGGTGATTTTACATGAAACAATTTAATAATGTTTATGAACTGGATAATGGTTATACCAAAGTCTTTATAATTAAAGATTCAAAAAACATTCTGGTTGATACCGGTTCAAGGCCTCTGCCGGACCCCTTGCTGGACTTTATGTCTCAGGCAGGATTTATTTTTGATGACCCAGAACTCAGAAGAGAGCTGAACGAGGGGTCGTATCCATCAATTATAAATTTTTTAGAAAAAGAAGAGATCAAAATTGATTTGATCGTCTGCACTCACTGGCATGGAGACCATGCCGGAAATCTGAAAAAGTTAAAAGAAAAACTGAATGTTCCGGCGGCAATGCATCCGGCTGATATTTCATTAGTTGACGGTACAGAAAAAGTAGCCATTCCTTCCCGCATCCCTCCGGAGATCAAAAAGTATTTACAGCTGGAAACGTGTAACGTTGAGATTTTGCTTAAGGACAAAGACTATATAACTGATAGTGTTCAAGTCCTTCATCTCGAAGGACATACTGCGGGCAGTATCTGTCTGCTGGTGGGCAATGATCTTCTAATTTCCGGTGATTGTTTGATCGGTAGAAATGAGATGAATCCGAAAATGGGTTTGAATGAACTTAACCCCCCGGTTGAAATGTTTTGTACGGATTATAACCGAGCAATAAAAAGTCTTCCAAAACTTCTTAACTATGATTTTAAGGCAATTCTAACCGGCCACGGAGAGTCTGTCTCAGAGAATGGAAAAGAGAAACTTGAAGTTTTACTACAGGAAATTAACAGGTAGTTTTTATATCGGCGGGATAACCCATGCAAGAAATTCAAAAGAAGAGTTCTTCGGTATGGATCTCCCCCATTAAAGAGGGCTTGTTCTCTTGAAAATATTTAGTTTGACATAATTCGGCATTATCTTTATATTTTGATGCTATTAGAAGTTATAATTAAGTAAGTAAGGGGGTTGGAAAATATGAGCTCAGAAACGGGTAAAGAAACCAAAAAGCTCTGGGGCTATCGCTGGACCATTTTATTTGTCATCTGGCTGCTGTATATCATAAATTATTTTGACCGTATCAGCGTTCTGATTTTTTTACCCTTCATTCAGAAAGATCTTAATCTAACCCCGATTCAAGTGGGCTGGCTTGGATCTATATTTTTTCTGGGCTACGCTGTGGCGCAGCTCTCTTCAGGATTTTTAGCTGACAGGATCGGCCCCAAAAAGACCATGAACATCGCCATCTGGGTTTTTACCGCCGTAACTTTTTTGACCGGATTTGTCAGAAGTTTTTATCAGTTTATTATTCTGCGTATCGGGCTGGCTTTGGGTGAGGGGCATCATTATGTGCCGGCAGTTCGAACCATTGCCAACTGGTTTCCCCGCTCGGAGAAAGGACGTGCGAACGGTTACTTTACCACGACCTGGGCCATCGGGCCAGCTGTGATACCCATTCTTGTTACCTGGCTTTCGGCAGACGTGTTCGGAGGGGCCTGGCGGCCGGTCTTTTTTGTGCTGGCAGTACCCGGGATTATCGGAATTTTTATTCTCTGGAAATACATGTCCGACACGCCGGATCAGACCTTGAAGGAAGGTAAGATGTCCCGGGAGGAATATGACCTGATCACCGCCTCAGTCGGTGATGCGTCGGAGACCGAAGGGGAGAGCTATGACACTGGAATTTTCCTGAAGGATTTTCAGTATTATCTGTTTACCATAAACTTTTTTATTCTTTTGATGATTTACTGGGGAATGACCACCTGGATAAGTACTTTTTTAGTTAAGCAGCACGGCATGGATCTTAAGACCATGGGTCTTTTTGCGGCTGTGCCCTATCTTGTGGCCGGCTTTGCCATGTGGCTTGGCGGTTATTGTGCGGACAAGCTGTTTCAGGGCCGGATGAAGGTAGTCTCTATGATAGGGTTTCTGGGCTGTATCCCGGTTTTGTATCTTTTGGGTAATGTGCCCAAAGGAGAGACTGGCCAGCTGCTTTTATGTCTGATTCTGGGAGGCTTTTTTGTTAATTTTCCCTGGGGCGTGATGCAGGCTTTTCCATCTCTGCGGTATCCTAAAGAGGTTGTTGGACGAGCCATGGGGATCACCAACGGAGTCGGACAGTTCGGGTCATTTCTTTCTCCTCTTTTGGCCGGCTATCTTGTGCTCGTCATGCCGGATGCGTCCTATGATTTTGGGAATGTATTTCTGTTCTGGTCGGTTCTGGCTTTTATTGCTGCTGTTTTTGCATGCTTTCTGAAAGAGGAGCCCCTTGATAAGACGAAATTGACGGTTGCATCAAAATAAGCTGTTGACAGGTGATGGTGCTGCTCTCCAGGTTTTATGTTTTGATATTGCTTTAACGGTTTGACAGATTGAAATGTCGGGAGGGTCCGTTAGATAAGTCTCTATCTTTATAGGGGAATGCAACTTATAACTCTAATCCCGGGTTCGCTTTTCTAAGCCGGCAGCTATTCCTCCTCCACCGCCACAATAAAAGTTCCCTGATAGCCTGATTTAGATAACCTTACAATTTCTTTTTGCGCTTTGAGTAGGTCTGTAAAGATGCCGATCTGAACGCGGTAAAATTGCTGCTCATTAAGACTGAATCGTTTGATCTCGATCTGATCATATATTCCCATCAGGTCTGCCTTGAGCTGAAGGGCATTAAGCAGGGTCTTGAATGCGCCTACCTGGATAATAAATTTGCCAAAACGAAAATCGGGTAAGGGGTCAAGCTTAAGCGCATCGGCCCCGGTTTTTTGATCTTCAGTAATTACCAGAATCGCTTCGATTTCCACATCCACCGTTCCGGTGTTAACAATATCAAGCATCTGTGCCGCTTTAAAAGAGAGATCAATTATCCTCCCGGCAACAAAAGGCCCGCGGTCATTTACCCGAACCACAATGCTTTTAAGGGTTTTAAGATTTGTTACTTTCAGGTTGGTGCCAAGGGGCAGTGTCTTGTGTGCCGCGGATACTTTGTACATATCATAGATCTCACCGCTTGAGGTCGGACGGCCGTGAAATTTTCCCCCGTACCAGCTGGCAATTCCATGCTCAATATAGCCTTCCGTAGACGGAATCGGATAATACCAGATATCGAATAATTTATAGGGCCGCTGTGAAGGGGGCAGCTTTAATGAAGAAGGCGGCTCCGGGACAACTGTCGAAGCACAGCCGGTACTCAAAAATAAGAGTATGATTATAAAAATAAACGGTTTTAATCTCGATGCAGTTATTTTATTAAACATGTCTTGTGTGTTACATTCTCCTAAACAGTCGGTGCGGCGTATGTACGGCACGTATTTCAAATAATTAAGTTTAATTAGAGCCTGTCCCAATTTTGCTTATTTCAAGTTTTAATGGACAGACAGGCAATCACTTAGCCATGTCTATCAGACCATCTGCATCAAAACTGAGCAGCCTGTTTGCTTTTTGACCCAGAAAC
>Ga0222681_1000231_pt1 | contig 20218 bp, 14 predicted proteins | sample AntAcemetage1006_FD_179844 | JGI IMG/M metagenome (GOLD analysis project Ga0222681, IMG submission 179844) | Saline water microbial communities from Ace Lake, Antarctica - #1006 | ecosystem: Environmental > Aquatic > Non-marine Saline and Alkaline > Saline | place: Antarctica: Ace Lake... | reverse complement strand
CGCATATTTACCAAAAGGCATCTTCGCTTTAGCAAGCTTCAGCATGAAGGCATGATCAGGAACAACGGGCGTTCCTGAATTTTCGTCTTCAGAATTCATAGAATATCCCTTCCACAACAAACCAGCGCCATATCCCTGTAAATCCCTACCTGTGGTATTGACATAGAATCTCTAAACTACATTTTTCCACATTAGTCAAGGACAGTATTTAGCCGCTTTTCACTGCTTCTGGACGTAGGACTCAAATTGCCTTGTCACAGTTTCTGCCACGTTCTCAACCAGCCAGTCCGGATAGCGGAATACGGGACATAGTCAACTTATAAACTTATGAAAGGAAAACATTTTGAGGGATGGGAAATTAAGCCCTCGCTCGGCCTCCCGGGGCAGATCTCTTTGTCAATAACGCATTGATAAACCTGTGAATCGCTTTTGATCCTGGACATAGGTTAAGATTGCACTGGGGATTATTTTTATTTAACAAATCCTGCGGATGGCTGTGACTCAGGGAGTGAGGAGAAAGGTCATTCTGGATATTCGATAAAGCGAACGCCCCAGAAAGGACAGCTCATGGTCTGATGACTGACTACGGTATCCGCCTGCCGAGATTGAGGTATTGGCAAATATCCAGTGGTGGCCATATTCCATTTACACCCAAGCCAAATTTTGGTATAGTCATCTTCCGAATAGCGTTTTTAACAATTGACACAATAATTATTGGAGGTGCCGACATGTTGAAACAAGTCCTTTTAGTCCTCATCGCTGTCCTTTTTTTCGTTGTCCCGGTCCATGCCCAAACAAAACCGGCTGATTCCATGATAAAAGCAGCTGTGGCTGACTTAGACAAGTATGAGAAAGCGGCGGAGGGATTGACGCCGAGTCGAAAGGCAAACATCGTCAGAATTCTTCGAATGCTCCCGGGGATCGAATCAAGGTTGAATCGTTCAAAAAATAAGAGCGATCCTTCCTGGATCGAAGCCTCTGATCGACTCAAGGCGCTGAAACAGCAGTTAACTGATCTCAAAGCCGGCAAGACACCGACGGCGATGGCCAAAAAGACACCAGCCACAGGATCTGGGACGGGGGGCATGACCGACAAGCAAATAGCAGACAACTACAAAAAGGATTACAAGGCACTTGCCAATGAGCTAAAAGGAACGCACATCTCCAAGTTTGCCGACGACAGCGTGGTATCGGGTTTTAGGGCGAAGTTCGCAAATCTGAAAACCCAGGTCGATTCTTTCCAAAATCCCAAGTACAAGCAATCATTCTCTGCCAATTATCAGAGCCTGGAAACGTACTTCAACAAAAAGGTTGACCATGCCCAGCGCCAGGTGGCGAGCCGGGCCCAAAAGGCAACTGCCCAGGGGAAGGAGGAAAAACAACGTGAGCAAAAACCGGCCAAGCAGGCAGCAGCCAAGCCGACCGCGCAACTGGATTTTCAAAACAAACGGGCCCTCGGTTTCTTCAAAAAAGATTACGATCGATATCTCCCGGAGTTTGAGAAGATCACTTCTGCCAATTCACAGAAACTGTTAGGGTATATCGACCGGCTGGAAAACCGGCTTTCCAAGCTGACGGCCAAGAGTCACCCGAAAGTCGTCGAAGCCCAACAAGAAGTAGCCGTCCTCAAATCGAAACTGGCGACAGCCCAACAGGGCCAGCCGAGTCAGGCCTCGACCCAGGCGGACCAGAATGCTCACAAGGAATTCCAGCGACTGTATCAGCGTAACCGGGTGGCCCTTGATGTCCTTGATCCTGCGGAATTGTCCAAGCCGGCTGAGGCCAAGCACTGGAAAAAAGTCTTGAAAGAGTTTGATGACATCGTGGCCAAGTTCCAGAACAAGGGCAATCCCGATGTCAAAAAAGATATTCAGATGTACGAGCAGATAAAGGCCAAGGTGGAAAGTGGTTTGACCGCTTCGACCAAACTGGATATCAAGAATTACCCTGATTACGATAAAGACATGGATTTTTTGAAGGCTCTATATGACAAATACAGCGTTGATAAAGTTTTTTCCAAGGGCAACGAGGCTGTTGCCAAGAAACTGATGGCCGACTATGACAACGACAAACAAGCCTATGACAAGCTCGACAAAAAATATGCCGCTTTTATCGAGGGTAATAAAGCCGCCTATGCGCCCGGTTACAAACAGGCTGGAGTGACAAAGAGGAATCTCAGGAATGCCGGTCAATGGATCGACAAATTCTCCAAAGCTAAAGCGGAATTCATCGCTGAAGCAGGGCCGAGGATCGAAGGTCTCATGACAAAGGCCCAGGAGATGGTCGACAAGGCGGTCAGGGAAAAGAGACCGGAATGGTTTACCGGCGGTGGCATTCAAAACACCATGGCCCAGGCCGGGGGGCAGCTTGACTCCTTCGCTTCCATCAAGGGCAAAGACGATCCTCAGGTTAAAGAACTCAGGGGCAAATACAGCCGGCTGAGTGACCAGGTCAAAAAGGCCGAGGGCAGCCTTAAGGAAAGCATCCTGGCCGCGACCAAAATGCCTGCCAATGCCTATTCAGGTGGTGACAAACAGCAGATCATCTCCCTGGCCGTAAAAGAATGGAACAAGAAACATCCGGACAAAGCTTTACTGGGAAAGGGCATCTCTATGCCCAACTGGGAAAGAAGAACGGAGTGGCGCTACAAGAGCGGCGGCGGCTCGCGGTACAAAGTCGATCGGTCATACCTCCAGGTCTGGGTCATCACCAAAACCAGTGACACCATCGCTACCCAGTACTTTATCGAACTCAGCAAAAACCACATGCAGGGCGACAAAATCACCCTCAACGCGCCCACGAACCTACAAGGCGATGTATTTAAGACAGAAATGCTACTGAAGAACGTCAAATAACAACCAGCCGAACGACAAAGATGGAACGGGCCGTCCATTACCCGTTCCATCCTGCCATTTAATTAAAGGACCACCAGAGGAGTTATCGGATGAAACAAAAAAATCCAGGCCCTTATGTCATGGTTTTTTTACTCTTGGTTCTCCTGTTCCTCGGTTTTTTTGTTCCGGGAGGACTGATACTGTCCACGGATAATATCCTTCCATTCAAATATGAGCCTCATAAATACCTTATCGGAATATCTTCCATAATCCTGGCGCTAATAACCCTGGTCATCGCTGTCAAATTTTTGCTTTGGGGTATGAGGCGGATGGCTTCCAATCTCGATATACTTTTTGTAAATCTCGGTCTTAGGGAAGAGCATCATGCCAAAGACGGAAGGCATTATTTCGGTGATATAGAGGGCCGGAGGATCGATATCTACTGCAAACCGGTCAAGAACAGACGGTATTTCGGCGATGTCAAAACGGTGAGGTATGTCGGCCATGCATTAGATATTTATGTGGAAGGGAATTTTCACACCCGCGGCTCTATTGGACTCGTCAGGGAAGGCGAGGGAATTCATGGAAAAATAAGAGCCTATATGATCAAATATTTGACTGCGAAATTCATTGACAAATTTGGAGGGGAAATATTCAAGATGGATGATCCAAAATTCCAGGACCTTGAGATATACGCCCTCGACCGGAATTGGACACAGGGGTTCTTAAAGAATGAAGAGGTAAGCGGTTCGCTTATGTTGCTTCTGGGAGAAGATATTAAGTGTATCAGACAGCATGTCCATATTACACCGAAGGCCGTTCATTTTACGACACTAACAAATATCAGGTATCTGAAAGCAAGTAATATTGAGACCATTGTCGATAACGTTTTGAGAATTGCGGCCGCCGGGGAATCCCTTGCAAAGGCTGGTCTTACCTCTGAAGAAACTGAGGCGGAAAAGATTGTAAGGATGGGGCAGCCGAAGTCCTGAACAGCATCGGCTTATCTGTTGTTTGCAAAAGCGAAATTCCCTCCGACAAAATATACTGCTTCTTCCGAGCGTCAACATGATTTACGAACAAGTGCTTGATATGGCAGGTTATATATGCCGTAGATGAAGAAGGTTCACGATCAGACTCCTACCGAGGCAGGAAGAAAACGGGGTGAATTTGTGTGGGTTTTTAAATCCCTAATAAAAAAACATAGAATAACTCTATCTTTTCGTCTTCCTCCACTCAAGATATAGTCCTTCCGAGCCTTGCCTCCTTTCAGGAAAAAGTCAAGGATTATGAGAAAATCCCCGAGATGAACCCTTGACGTAAAGCAGTGCCTTGTTTTAATTATATCTAATCCGGGTAAACCGGAATTGCGAATTTGGGGATTGAGGAATTGAGGAATTAAAAATATCCTCAACCTAACTTGGTTAAGCCTGTCTTAGTGAAGCGGTGATCCCGCATTCATGAAACCAGAAGCGGGGAACCAAACAGGTCTCGCGCAAGGACGTCCCAGTCCCATCATTCATAGTTTCTTCCCTTCGCGAGCTTAGCGCCTTTGCGAGAGTAAGAAAGGAGTGTAAAGATGCCGCAAATTTCATCCAGGACATCCGGTTTGGGCACAGAAAATGCATTTGTCGTACTCAAGGAGGTGAACGACCTCATTGCCCAGGGCAGGGAAATCATTAGTTTCTGTATTGGTCAGCCCGATTTCAACACACCGCCAAATATATGTGAGGCGGCAATAGAGGCTATTAGAGATGGCCGGCACGGGTATACACCGAGTGCCGGTATTCCTGAACTAAGGGAAGCCGTTGCAGAATATGTATCGAGGACACGTGGAGTAGAGGTCAAACCCGACTGGGTCGTTATCGCCAACGGCGCAAAGCCCTTCATAGGATTTACCCTTCTCTCTGTTACCGATTACGGGCAGGGACATGAGGTGCTTTACCCCAACCCTGGTTTCCCTATTTATTCCACTCAGACCGTTGCACACGGCGCAGTTCCGGTCCCTCTCCATCTTCTTGAATGCAAGAATTTCAGTTTTGACGTTGACAAACTGGAATCCTTGATAACCCCGAGGACAAAGCTCCTCATCCTCTGCTCGCCGCATAATCCGACCGGAGGCGTCCTTACACTGGAGACCTTTGAAAAGATCGCTGAAACAGCCATTAAACATGACCTGTGGGTCTATTCGGATGAAGTATACTCCAGAATGGTGCATGAGGGGCAATTTGAAAGTATTGCAAGTATCCCAGGGATGCTTGAAAGGACAATTATCTGTGATGGCGCTTCAAAAACATACGCCATGACGGGCTGGAGACTCGGCTATGCCGTCAACAAAAGGCTTGCCCCCTATTTTTCCACCTGGATGACCAACACCACCTCATGCCCCAATCATATGAGCCAGTGGGCCATGGTTGAAGCCCTCAAAGGCCCTCAGGAAGAACCTGACAGGATGATGACCATATTCAAGGAAAGAAGAGATCTGATAGTAAGCGGTCTCAATGAAGTTGAAGGCGTAACCTGTCTTTCGCCGGGTGGCGCATTCTACGCGTGGCCAAATATAACCGAACTGTGTAAAATTGTTGGTGCATCAGATTCAGAGGAATTCAGGAAGAAACTCCTCTACGATGCGGGTATTGCGGTTTTGGCAGATATTCACTTTGGCATGAGGGTGCCGGGAGAAGGCCAGCACATAAGATTTTCATACGCCACATCAAATGAGAATATCATTAAGGGTATTGAACGGCTCAAAGATTTCATTAGAACACACAGAAACTAGTGGGGTCGTCGAAAATACGCCGATTACTAAGAAATCAGCATTTGAAAGGAGATAAGTTTATGCCTAATGGCAAAAAGGAGATTCAGGTGAAATTCCCTGATAATTTGCAGGGGGGTGTGTATGCGAACAATATGGTGATCTCGCATACTAAAGAAGAGTTTATCATGGATTTTCTTATGGTAGCTGCTCCGGCGGGCACTGTCACCTCAAGGGTCATTGTGAGTCCAGGTCACATTAAGCGAATCGTTGCTGCCCTTAATGAGAATATTGCAAAATATGAGACGATGTTTGGTGAAATTCAACTGGCAGAAGAACCTAAGGCAAACATTGGGTTTCATTAATTTTGACAAACTCGTAAAAAGTCGGAAAGCACCCCTTTTCGTCATTCCCGCGAAAGCGGGAATCCAGTAAAATCAAGTAGTTCTGGGCTCCCGCTTCCGCGGGAGTGACGGCCTTGGAGACTTTTTACGAGACCATCAATTTTGTCGCGCAGGTTTTTTGAAAACAATTTCTTATAAACTGTCACGAAGTTCCTTAACTTCCCCGCTGCAAGCGGGATAAATAGGCACTTCAAACTTTGGGCACTTAAATCAGCGTATAGCCGTCAAGCTGAAGCATTGAGCTGTTCATAGCCCGCAACAATGAAAAATGGTGTTTTAGCTACGGCATGGGGGACAGGAGAAAATTATGGATGTGAAAGAGGCAGTACTGGCGAGGAGGAGTATCCGGGCCTTTAATCCAGAACCGGTCCCAAGAGAAGTCTTAGGGGAAATTATGGAGAACGCACTCTGGGCTCCCTCCTGGGGTAACACCCAACCATGGAGGCTCACACTAATCGGAGGAGAGACTCTTGAAAAAATCAAGGACGAGTACGTCCACATGTTTGGGAAAGGAATAGCCACCAACCCCGATTTCCCAATGCCTACCGAGTTCAATGTGATCCAGAAGAACAGATATCAAGGATTGGGTAAGGGGCTTTTCCGGGCGCTTGGCATCGCCAGGGAAGACAAGGAAAAAAGAAATTCCTATTATGAAGAAATGATGCGGTGCCTTGGGGCGCCCCATGTGATCTACCTTCACCTCGATCAGGGTTTCAACCCTTACGCCCTCATGGATGGTGGAATCATCCTTCAAACTATTGCCCTCATGGCATCGGAGCAGGGTCTGGGGACATGTTTTCTGGCCCAGTCCGTCAGATACCCCGGAGTGGTTCGGAAGCACTCCGGCATACCGGATGACCAGATGCTGGTGATGGGAATGGCCATTGGCAGTCCCATAAAGGATCACCCTGCCAACCTATTCAGAAGCGTGAGGGGGAAGCCCGAAGAGTTTCTTCGTTATGTGGAGGTGGGATAAACTGAGACATGCAATATAGAATTTTGATCGACCAGACTTCTTGTAAAGAATGGGTTACTAATGCATTTACCCACCAATTCCGTCCTGTGGGGTATAACACTTAGCCTCTATGCAGGTGGGGTAGGTATCCCCGTCCCTGAAAATGCCCTGCTCATAGCCGGAGGGTGTGCCTTATATCAGGAGATCTGCCCTTCTGCCGCCGGTATGCTTCTCTGGTACGCAGCTCTGATCTGCGGGGATATCACGCTCTTTCTTTTTGTACGCTGGCTCTTTACACGCCCCGCCTTCTCTGCTGTTATCGATCGGTTTGTCCGGCCTGAAAAGCTTGAAAAATACAAGAAGGCCTTTTCTCGTCACGGCGGGTGGACGCTCTTTCTGGCCCGCTTTACCTTTGGAATAAGGGCAGCGGCCTATGTTGCGGCAGGAGCAGCCAACTATCCTTTCCGGAGATTCCTGGTAGTAGACAGCGCATCGGTGGGGATACAGATCTTTCTTTTCATCGGTATCGGCTATTACGGAAGCGGCCAGATCGAATGGGCCAAGGCCGCGGCCCACGAAATAGCGATACTGCTGACGATCTTTGCCCTTTTATCGGTTATTGTCTCTGTAGCCGCGTCAATGCTGATTAAGAAATTCGCTAAACAAAAAACCGACCCTATTGTCTCCCATTAAGCAGTTACCAAATAAATCTTGCACAAAAAACATAAGAAATTAAGGGGATTCGAAAAATGAATGGTAGCTCCTTAACTTTAGCTCACTTTAGGCACTTTAGTTCACTTTAGTCACTTTTTCAGGTTAGTCTGAGTCAGTTGTGACAAGAGGGCAGGGAGGTCTTCAAGGCGACTGATGGTATAATCGGGTTCCGGGTCGTCCGGGGCCATGACCGATTCGCCCCCATTGGTGAGGAGGACAGTACTTGCCCCAGCCCTTTTACCTGCAATAATATCAAACCGAAAATCCCCCACCACTAACAATTCTTCTGGAGAAAGCCGCATCTGGTTTGCTGCTTTGATGACACCGTCCGGATGGGGTTTAGGCAACGAAAACTCACGCGTGACGATCGCATCAAAATCATCGATCGTGACCTCCTTGAATTTTTCCAGGGATTTCTTAACCGACGTCAGCCTGTTTCTCGTCAGGATACCTACAGGGATTTGTCTTTTTCTCAGGGCATAGACACATTTTTCCGCGCCCCTATTCGGAAGGGAAGCTTGGGCCGCCTCAGCCTCCCTTTCCTCCAAGATTTCCATAAGCCCGGCCTGCTGATCCGGGGGTTGGGACTCAATGAACTCAAGGATTAACTGGTCCAAGGGGCAGCCCAAGGCCTTTTTGATTGCAGGAAAGTCGAGCGCCCCCGGCAGGGTCAGGGTCCCGTCAAAATCGAATAAGACACCTTTGATAGCCATCAGAAAGGAGTGGATTCATCCCACATCGGTTCGCGCTTCTCTAAAAACGCGGTGAATCCTTCTGTTGAGTTGGTGCTGACCCCTGCCATGGCCATCATCTCCTTTGCATAGTGGTATGCCTGCCACTCCGACATTTCAATCTGAGCATAAAAGGTCTGTTTGGACATATAGATGGCAGATTTGCTGCTTTTGGCAATCTCCTTTGCCCATTCAAAGGTCATCTCATCTAATTTATCATCAGGGAATACACGGTTTACGAGGTGAAAAGCCTCAGCCTCTTTAGCACTATAAAGATGAGCCGTCATTAGCATTTCCATGCATTTTTTCTGGGGCACAGCCCGGCTCACAGCAACCGTGGGGGTAGAACAGTTGTAAGAATAGATAAGACCGGTCATGCCGAATCTGGCCTTTTCTTCACCTGCCGTAATGAGATCGCAACCTGCCACCAAGTGACATCCGCCGGCCATGGCAATACCCTGTACCTGGGCAATAATGCACTGAGGAGCAGAGCGGATAGCCGTCATCAGATTGAAAGAGGTCTGAAAGAGACGCCTTATGTCCGAGAGGGGCTGGTTGAGGATCTCCAAGCGATCATGACCCGCACAGAATATATCCCCCGCAGCCTTTAGGATGATGACCTTTGCATCGCACCGCTTACCAGCATCCTGGAGGCATGAGATAATTTCTTCTTCAAAATCATGACCCAAGGCGTTACGCTTTTCCGGTCGATTAAGGGTCAAAATCCCGATCTGTTCCTTTTCTTCATACGTCAAAAATTTGTAAGCCATAAATCTCTCCTCAGTTGTTATTTGTTATTAGTTATTTGGCATCAGAACGAAAAGTGCATAAAGTTGATGTTCGTTTTTTCACGCCCTGGCGTGATCGGAGTCTTCGCTTACCTGGACGTTCATCTTTTTCCACCACTGGCTTTCTGGACATCATAAGAAATTTCTTGTGCTTTTTGCTCAAGATTTAATTGTAACCCCCTACTCCTTGCCCCCACTGCCTACTGCTACTCTCCCTCCCCCCATTCCTTATCCCTCAACAGACGTCTGAGCGCCTTGCCTGCAGCAGAACGGGGAACTTCTTCAATGAATTCCACGGCCACAGGTATCTTGTAGGGGGCCATTCTCGGCTTGCAAAACTCCCTTATCTCCTCTAAGGTCGCGGTTTCTCCCTCATTGAGGTGGATAAAGGCCTTGGGGGCTTCCCCTTTGAGATCATCAGGAATCCCCACGATGACGAGATCCCTGATCTTGGGATGCACGAGCATCATATCTTCCACTTCAGATGGGAATACCTTTTCACCCCCCACATTGATCATATCCTTTTTCCGGTCCACGATATAGGCATATCCATCCTCATCCATATAGGCGATGTCTCCGGCGTGAAACCAGTCCTCAGAATCAAAGACCTCTGCCGTGGCATCGGGTTTGTTGAGATAACCATTGGTAACACAGGTTCCCTTTACGCACAACTCCCCCTGTTCACCGGGTGGAAGGGTGTTGCCCTCATCATCCACCACCTTGATTTCCGCATCATCCATCCCCCTGCCGCAGGATCCTATCCGGGTCTCGGTATAGGGTGCGGTCGTGCCCACACAGGAGGACTCCGTAAGGCCCCAGGCCTCTGCGTAACGCCACTTGAGCTTATCCTCAATCTGACGAATCAGGGTTTCGGGCATCTTGGTGGCGGCAGAGAGGCAAAAGATCACCGAGGAGATGTCCCACTTAGCAATGTCCGGCTGCCTCAAGAAGAGGTTATACATGGGTGGCACGCCTTGAAATACAGTCGGTCTCAGCCTTTCTATTTCGTCCAACGCCTGTTCCGGGTAGAAGCGCTCCACTGTGATCACGGTCCCGCCCCTTGAGAGTGTCCCGAAAGTCCCGTTGATCAGACCCCAGCAATGAAATATAGGAGTGGCGACCATGGTAATATCATCCGGTTTGAAATGCACCTTGCCGAATTCTGTTGCGTTGTGCCATATGTTGAGATGAGTGGCCATCACACCTTTTGGCCATCCGGTTGTCCCTGATGTGTACATCAGATGGCATATGTCACTCCCTTTTGTCCCCTCGGGTTCGAATTTATCGCTCCCCTGATCCAACACCGACTCAAAACTGGAATAATTGCCACCTTTCCTATCTCCATGCACAATAACCATTTTCAGCGATTCTAATTCCGGTTTCACCGCTTCAATGATCGGGAGCCGTGTTTCGTCAACAATGACTGCCCGGGTTTGACAGTCTTTAAGGATATAGACGACCTCCTGCTCCCGGAGCATGGCATTGACCACGTTCACCGTCAATCCGGCCTTGGCCGTCCCGAGATAGCTGATGATCAACTCCGGGAGACTGGGCAAGAAAAGGGAGAGCACATCTCCCCGTTTTAGCCCTGTTTTCAGCAGACCATCTGCTGTCCGGGTGATCAGGCCGTCCAATTGGGAGTAAGAGATACGACGCTCACCAAAAACAATGGCTGTCTTATCAGGGGTGTCGGTTACGTGGCGTTTGATGATATCGGATACGTTCATAATAAAGAGGACCTCCTGTAACTGAAAGTCAAAATATGTTAAGGAATGAAGACGAAATAACTTCCCTATTTCATAATCTTAATCTTAATCATTACGATTAAGATTGATGGTCTCGTAAAAAGTCTCCAAGGCCGTCACTCCCGCGAAGTTTGTCCTCGACTCTGATCGGGGAGCAGGAGTCTCCCGCTGCGGCGGGATTTATTTTCCTGGATTCCCGCTTTCGCGGGAATGACGAAATAAGGTAAGTGGCTGTCATTCCCGCGAAAGCGGGAATCCATACAATTGACCTGCAATGCAATTAGCCCTATTTATTGAGCTGATACGATATTGCCTTGACATTGCCCTCATACCGCTTGCTGATCTCCCATTTTTTTGATATATGTCGTCATCTTATGAAATCTCATCAAAAATGTCCATAGAAGGAGGCAAATTCCATGATTAGAGATCACATCCCCCTTGGTGTCGGCTTTTACCCTGACTGGTTTAATAAACACTACGACATATCATTTGGCAGGGAATACTACTTTGATCCGGAAGTTAGGATCGAGACCAGGATGGAGATAGAAAAAAGGCTTTATGATAGATTTGGAGATGTGGGATTGGGCAACCCGGACCCGGAGCCCAAACCCCTGATAACTTTCGGGATGGTGATGCTTCCCACAATCTTCGGCTGTGAGATCATTTATAAAGACGATGCACTTCCCTGGGCCATGCCCCTCAATCTTTCCGAGGATGAAGTAATGAAATTGGAGGTGCCCGACATATTCAATTCCTATCCGATGACAGAGATGATCAAGCAGATCGAATACTTAAAAGAGAAATATGGTGAGGTGGTGGGAGACATCAATACTACCGGGGTCCAGAATCTGGCTCTTAAGATCAGGGGCGACCAACTCTACTTTGACTTCTATGAGAATCCGGAACTGTGCCATCATTTGCTCAAGATATGTACGGAATCGATTATCCAGCTCTTTGAGTTCAACCATAAGACCACCGGCACCGGGGCCATAGACGTGACCCCTATGTGTGACCCTAAGCTTTACGTGTTCCCCAACTGCACGGCCGAGCAGATCTCCTTAGAGACCTATGAATCTCAAATCCTGAAATACGATAACCAGGTCGCCGATGCCTGTCATCCGGTTGGCATTCACCATTGTGGATCAGTTGACGAGGTGATGGACGGATATGCAAAGGTGCACCATTTGGAGTTTATAGAGATCGGCTTCGGGTCAGATGTAAAAAGGACCAGAGAGGTCTTTGGCCCTGATGTAGCTGTCAATGCCCGCATAAGCCCTGTGTTGATGAAAAACGGCACAACAGAAGAGGTGGCAGCAGAGGTGCGGCGATTGATAGACAACGGCGCCCCCCTTGAGAACTTCTCCATTGATACAGTCGGCTTGACCTATGGCACCCCTGATGAAAACGTTAGGACGGCGTTAAAGACGGCCGCAGAATATGGCAAGATTAACCGGGATGTTTCCCCGGCTGCTGACAAGCGCCCCTTCTATGGCTCCGGCCAAGTGGCCACACCTGTAGAAACCAGTGTAGCGAGCGCCACAAAAACGGTCGTAATTGGACCTTCTCTCCCCCTTGTTATCATTGGCGAGCGCATTAACCCCACGGGCCGGAAAAAATTAGCAGAGTCCTTGGAGGATGGAAATCTCGATCTGGTCCGATCGGAAGCGATCAGGCAGGTGGAGGAGGGCGCTCATATATTAGACGTCAACGTTGGGGTTTCGGGCATAGACGAACCAAAAATGCTAAAGGCGGCCATATTGGCGATACAGGAGGTCACAGACGTACCACTCTGCATCGACTCGGCCCTCCCAAAGGCATTGGAAGCAGCTCTTAGTGCCTATCAAGGAAAGGCCCTGGTCAATTCGGTCAATGGCGAAAAACATAAGCTTGAAGAGGTACTCCCCCTGGTGAAAGAACATGGGGCAGCAGTGATTGGGCTCACCATGGACGATAACGGAATTCCCAAGGAGGCTGAAAAACGTCTTGAAATTGCCAGGTTGATTGTAGACAGAGCCGAACAGGCAGGTATTCCCCGGGAGGATGTGATCATTGATCCCCTGGCCATGGCTATCAGCGCCGATGACCAGGCCGGCCTGGAGACCATCAAGGCGCTCCGGCTTATACGAGATGAACTTGGAGTCAACCAGACATTGGGGCTTTCCAATATCTCTTTCGGGCTACCCGAACGTACATCTATCAATGCAGTTTTTTTGGCTATGGCAGTCTTAAATGGTTTGACCTGCCCTATTTCCGATCCCACCGTATGGGAAATGCGGAGGGCTACACTACTGACAGACCTTCTTCTTGGGAAGGATGAATTTTGCATGAATTATCTCTCCTTTTCCACAAAAAAATCGGGGAAGGGCAAAAGGATTGAAACAGCAGTGAAAGAAGAGGAGCATGAGGGGGCGGATCTGGAACGTATAAAAGAGGCCGTGATTTCAGGAAAGCGGAAATTAGCGGTGGAGTATACCAAAAAGGCCCTGGACCAGGGTGCGGATCCCCAGGACATTATCAACAACTACCTTATTTCGGGGCTGAATATTGTAGGGGAAAAATTTGAGAAAAAGAAAATATTTGTTCCTGAAATGATGATGGCGGCCAAGTCAATGCAGGCATGCGTGAGTCTGGCCAAACCCCTTTTAAAAAAGGAGGGAGATGCCAAGGGCCTGGGCACCGTTGTCTTGGGTACGGTCTTTGGGGATCTTCATGATATCGGAAAAAACCTGACCAAACTCCTGTTAGAAACATCAGGTTTCCGGGTGATAGATTTGGGAGAAAATGTACCTTCTGAAAAATTTTTGGATGCGGCGAGGGAAAACAACGCTCATATTGTAGGGCTTTCTTCTCTGTTGACTACCGGCGATCCCCATGTAGAGGAGACGATTCATGCAATCAAGAATAGCGACCTTGCTAACAAGGTTAAGGTGATTTGCGGCGGGGCTGCCCTTACCCTCAAGTTTGTTGAGGCATGCGGGGCTGACGCCCATGCCAGGGATGCTGCCGACGGGGTGAAGAAGATAAAAAACATGTTGAAAATTAGTTAAGGCCTGAACGAAATAACTTCCCTATTTCATAATCATAATCGTAATCTTACTCAAAACGATTATGATTAAGAGTACGATTAAGAGTATGAATCCAAAAACAACCCCCGCCTATATTTGTGTGAGTTTTTAAATGCCAAGAATTATATTCTCACCCTTTGAAAAGGCCATCGAAACAGATGGCTCCAAGAGCATCCTGCAGTTGGCCCAAGAAGCCGGCATTCCCCTGCAATCAACCTGTGGCGGCAAAAAAATATGTGGCAAGTGCAAGGTCATCATAGAGAAAACCGATGGCCCCTTGCCCCCGCCTTCAGATCGTGAGCAAGAGGTATTAGGCGGATATACAGAAAAGGGGTATCGCTTAGCCTGCGAGACCGTGTTGACCCATGGCGCCACGGTCGTGATTCCAGAAGAAAGCCGGATCAGACGACAGGTCATTCTGACATCGGATACAAAACACTCATATCCTGTCAGATTGCGACCAAAGGTCAGCCATTATTATGTGGAAGTCTCGCCTCCAGATCTCGATTCCGTAATAGCTGACCGGGAAAGGCTTATCCTTGCCCTGGGAAAAACCTATGGAATCCGTCGACCTAAGCTTGATCCTTTTGTGTTGAGAAAGCTCCCCCACACGCTACGTTCGGACCGGAAAGGGGTTACAGTGGCCATACGGGGTAAAAATGAGATCATTGATCTTTACCCGGGAAGAGGGACCGGTCTGTTTGGCGTGGCCTTTGATATTGGCACCACAACCGTGGTTGCCTTTCTCATGGATTTGATTACAGGTGAGAAGCTGTCAGTGAAACCTGCCATGAATCCTCAGATTGCCATCGGGGATGATGTCATTACCCGGATATCTTTCTGCCAGGAGAACTCCGGAGGTCTGGAAAAACTGCGCACAAGCATTGTTGAGTGCCTCAATGCCTTAATTGCTGAGGCATCGACAGAGGCGGGAATTGATCCGGATCAGATTATGGAGGCGACTGTAGTGGGGAACACGGCCATGCACCACTTGTTTGTGGGCCTCGATCCCCATTATCTGTCTATGGCTCCCTACTCCCCTGTCCTTCAAGAGGGCCAGGACTATAAGGCCAGGGATCTGGGTCTTAAGATCGGGGCTTCGGCCTATGTTCATCTCCTGCCGCTCAAGGCCGGATTTGTGGGGAGTGATACCATTGCATGTGTCCTGGCCACAGGCCTCCACAGAAGCAAGATCTCTACTCTTCTCCTTGATCTGGGCACCAATGGTGAAATTGTCTTTGGCAACAGGAATCGGATGCTCTGCTGTTCAACGGCCGCGGGCCCTGCCTTTGAAGGAGGACACATCCGATGGGGCATGCGGGCCTCAGCCGGTGCTATTGAACGTCTGAAAATTGATCTCGAAACGTTAAATGTCAGATGGGAAACCATTGACGATCAACGACCATTAGGTCTGTGCGGCTCAGGTATTATTTCAGCGATAGCTGAGATGATCAGGGTGGGGATTATCTTAGGAAGAGGGAATTTTGACGAAGAGTTTCAAACCCCTCGCCTGCGTAATGGGGAAGATGGCCGCGAATTTGTTTTGGTCTGGGCATCCGAGGCCGCAACAAACCAGGATATTGTAATCACGCAGAAAGACGTGGCTGAATTGCAGATGGCCAAATCGGCAGTCAACGCGGGGGCAACACTCTTGATGGAGGAATTCGAGGGTGAAGAGGTAGAGCGAATCCTGTTAGCAGGAGCATGTGGCAACTATGTTGATCCTCTCGATGCCTGTACCATTGATCTTTTTCCAGGCTGTCTCACGGCAGAGGTTGTTGGTGTTGGCAATGCGGCCGGACATGGTTCCTGCCTGGCCCTGTTAGATAAGAACAAAAGAAAAGAGGCTGAACGAATTGCCACAAAAATAGAATATCGTGAACTTGCCGCCACAACCCGTTTTCAGGAGCTGTTCGTATCAAGCATGTTCTTTACGTTTGCCCGTGACTTTGAGGATGAGTTCTGATTTGAAACAAACCTTGTTATGCGAGTAAGTTAGTGAATGTTTTTCACCGCCCGCTTCGCTAGAGACGCAGAGGGCGCAGAGAGAAAACATTTTTTCTTTTCTGGTGAGAGGCCAGAAAAGAAAAGATCTTACAGCGTAATTGCAATGAAGACGGTGGCAGCCCACATCAGAACACGGTTGTGGACAACGTCCTTTGTCTCGTACGGCATGTTGTTATCTGTTTTCCTTCCACTCAAAGGAAAACAGATAGAATCGCAAACTCTGCGCCCTCTGCGACTGGTTTATTGTTTGTCAAAGACCCTTTCTGGGCGATCTTTCGAGTTTCAAGTTTCATCCCCACGGAGGCAAATATGCCAAGACTCTTCTTTAAGAAGCAGCACCAGGTGGAAGCCCTGATTTACGAATATTTAGAATATTTAGAGACGAGCAGGAAACATTTTGCCGAGGCCATAAATGCCTGTCTTGAGACCGGTGTTTGCGAAGATTTTGACTTTCGCACACGTCTCACCCATAAGTTTGAGTCCAAGGCCGATGATGTGCGTGAAAAAATCAAGGAATTAATGTACGGCAAGGCCCTCCTGCCGGAATCGCGCGGAGATATTATGGGTCTCTTAGAGGCCATGGACATAGTCCCGAGGGTCTTCGAGCTGATCCTCCAGATGATCAAGACTCAGAAGCTGATCATCCCCGATCTCATCGCATCCGACATCAAAGAGCTTCTCGATGTCTCCTTCGAAAACTGTGAGCTTATGATAAAACAGGTCAAAACCCTTTTTGGAAGGGCCAAAGGAATAAGGGCCCTCGTTTCCACCATCGACTTTAACGAAAGCCGTTGTGACCATATCGAGCGTGGCATCATCACCAAGATTTTCGATTCAGATTTAGATCCCTTTCAAAAACTGCAACTTAAAGAGATGGTCGTAAATATGGGTGAGATTTCAGACCAGACCGATCGTATATCGAAAAGGGTCAATATCATCAGTATGAAGAGGCATGTATGATGCTCTCTCTTTTGGGAGGGATATTCTTAGGATGGTCCTTAGGCGCCAACGATGCCTCCAATGTCTTCGGTTCGGCAGTCGCGGCCCGCATGGTCAAGTTCTGGACAGCCGCGATCCTGGCATCCGCTTTTGTCCTTTTGGGGGCACTCCTTGAAGGCCAGGCAGGGATCGAAACCCTTAAAGGCCTGACCCCGCTGAACCTTGAACAGGCAGTTGTTTCTTCGGTAGCGGCCGCTGTCACTGTGACCATCATGACAATTTTCAGTCTCCCGGTCTCTACCTCTCAGGCAGTTGTGGGCGCCATCTTAGGGATCGGCCTGCTGAACCAGAATATCAACACCCCTGGATTGGGAAAGGTAGTGGCGTGCTGGATGGGCACCCCTGTAGGAGGGATGATAATCTCCATCATGATCTACAGGGTGCTGGCCTTCTTTTATAACAGACTGAATATCAATCTGTTTCAGGCTGATAACCTCTTGCGCCTCTCATTGATAGGGGCCGGATCTTATGGCGCCTATGCTTTGGGGGCAAATAATGTAGCCAATGTGACAGCGGTCTTTGTCGGCGCAGGAGAATTGACCCTGTTTTTGGCAGTCCTCCTTGGGGGCCTGAGTATCGACCTTGGGATACTGACCTTTAGCAGACGGGTCATGGAAACAGTAGGGAGGCGATTGGTAAGATTAGACCCCTTTTCAGCTCTCGTAGTGCTCCTGGCAGAGGCCATCACCGTCCACATTTATACCATTATCGGGGTTCCGGTCTCGACCTCCCAGGCCGTAATCGGAGCCGTCTTGGGCGTAGGCATTGTAAAAGGTATCAGAACGGTGGAAAAACGCACCCTGTTAAACATACTCTTTGGCTGGTTTCTCACACCGACGATAGCCGCTCTTATTGCATTGTCCATTTACTTTGCAATCCAACTACGTTATGTTCCCACGGGTTGATAATACAGAAATCGTCGAGCTATTGAATGGAAAGAAATTTAAGACGAAGACCGGAAATGTATCAGTATGAGACCTTGAAAACCGAGATAAGAAAACATAACTTTATCTTTTGACACAGGTTCAAATAGTAAATCCACGGTACAACACATAACTTTTACAAGACAATCATGATGGTCTCGTAAAAAGTCTCCAAGGCCGTCACTCCCGCGAAGCTTGTCCTCGACTCCGATCGGGGAGCGGGAGTCCAGAACTGGTTGATTTTACTGGATTCCCGCTTTCGCGGGAATGACGACAACGGGTGCTTTCCGACTTTTTACGAGTTTGTCAATCATGATTATGTAAAATTCATTTTTGGAGGATAAATGCTAATGGAATTAACCGAAACAAGATATGAAATTGATAAGGGAATAGCTACAATTACTCTGTATCGGCCTGACAGGATGAACGCCTTTACTCCCACGATACGAAAGGAACTGATCGAACTTTTTGCTGAGGCAGATCGCGACGATGCGGTTCGCGTAGTCGTAGTGACAGGCGCGGGCAGTGCGTTTTGCGCTGGCGCAGACCTATCCGCAGGCGGTTCAACCTTTGACCGGTCCAAAAAGACCGCCATCAGCGAGCATCGTGACGGAGGTGGCCAGGTAACATTGGCAATATTCAGGTGCCGCAAACCTGTGATTGCGGCTATCAATGGTCACGCAGTGGGGCTTGGCATTACAATGACATTGGCGATGGATATGCGGATTGTGGCCGAGGACGCAAAAATCGGCTTTGTCTTTGCGAGACGCGGCGTCGTTTTGGAGGCATGTTCGTCCTGGTTTCTACCCCGTATCGTTGGGATTGCCAAGGCCACTGAACTCGTATATACGGGGCGTATATTCCGGGCCTTAGAGGAAGTGAACTCCGGCCTTTTTAATTATGTGGTGCCACGCGATAAGGTCCTTGCAAAGGCCATGGAAATCGCAAAAGAGATCGCGGATAACACCTCAGCGGTGTCCGTGGCCCTTAGCAAGGCACTTCTTTGGCATGGTTTAGCGGAAGATGACCCCCAGTCAGCCCACCTTGTGGACTCGCGCTGTTTCTACTGGGCAGGGAAGCAGAAGGATGCAAACGAAGGGGTACAGAGTTTTCTGGAAAAGCGCCCGCCGAAGTTCACCATGAGGGTCTCAACTGACATGCCTGATTTTTACCCCTGGTGGAAGGAACCCAAGGTTTAGGGGCTCCTATTCTGCCCCACTGGGTGTTACTATGATCACGGGTTTTCGAGTATAGCGGTATGGAAGCACCATATAGTTAAGCATCTATCGTTTGTTAGTAAGTCAATTTCGCCTTCGAAAATGCCGTTTTAAGTCCAAAAAACAGGGAATTCCTTGCTCATTTCCTGTTTATTACAACTGATTACCTTGGTCCTACCCCAACCAACAAGGAAAACAAAAATACTCGCCCGTCCATGAGGCCTGGGTGTTCTGTCAAAACCCAACGGCATCCATCCCCTTGAGTCCGATCATCTCGCGGGCCTCGGCCGGGGTGGCCACGGCGCTGCCCAGTTCCTCGCAGATATTTCGCATTTTTTCCACGAGTTGCCCATTGCTTTTGGCCAGTTCGCCCCTGTCGATGAGGAGATTGTCTTCTAAACCAACCCGGATGTGACCGCCCATGGTCAGGGCCACGGCGCCTAAGCGGAATTCGTTGGGCCATCCCGTACCGATGACCGACCAGGTGTACTGATCGTCGAACAGACGGTCCGCCGTATTCTTCAAATGGACCAGGTCATAGACCGTGGCCTGGGTTCCCCCCATGACGCCTAAGACAAACTGCATGTGCAGGGGAAATTCCAAAAAGCCCTTTTGGACCAGATAGGAGGCGTTGTAGAGGTGGCTGGTGTCGTAGATCTCTAATTCCGGCTTGGTGTGGTTCTCCTTCATGATGGTGGTGACCTCTTCGAGAGAGGCAAAGGTGTTGGGAAAGATGTAGTCCCGGCTCGCTTCCACATAGTCCTTTTCCCAGTCGAATTTCCATTCCTTGATCCGGTCCAGGAGGGGATGCATAGAAAAATTGATGGAGCCCATGTTCAGGGAGCCCAATTCGGGCTTGAACAGGGAGATGGTGGCGGTCCGCTGTTCGATGCTCATGCCGGCCCCGGCTCCGGTGGTGATCCCGATGACCACATCGCAGTGGGCCTTGATGTCAGTGATGATCTCCCGGTACAATTCCACGTCTGCAGAGGGCCGTCCGTCTTCGGGGTTCCTGGCGTGGATGTGCACCACCGCAGCGCCAACCTTCCAAGCGACCACGGCTTCGTCCGCGATCTCTTTC
>Ga0222681_1000216_pt1 | contig 21112 bp, 18 predicted proteins | sample AntAcemetage1006_FD_179844 | JGI IMG/M metagenome (GOLD analysis project Ga0222681, IMG submission 179844) | Saline water microbial communities from Ace Lake, Antarctica - #1006 | ecosystem: Environmental > Aquatic > Non-marine Saline and Alkaline > Saline | place: Antarctica: Ace Lake... | reverse complement strand
AGGGAAAGAGCCCGAACAGGGTGAAATAGAAATAAAAGCTGAAGAAAGTATACCGGAAGAGAAAGATAACTAGCGTATAGCGTTTAGCGAATAGAAATGCAGTGATGAGTAATGAGTAACGGGTTACAAGTTGCAATTTTCAAGTTTGTAGTTTTGGAGGTAGAGGTTCGATTCATCGAACCCGTTTCGGGTCGGATAAATCCGACCCCTACACCAAAAACAATATTTGTATATTATGAACTAAAAATTCTTTATAATTTTATGCAGTAAGAACTTAATTAGTCAATTAGCTATTATTAAACTATTACATATTAGTGTATTTTGTAAACTATACGCTAAACGCTGTACGCTCTACGCTAGCTTTATTTACTAACGACTAGTTTAAGGAGGAAGAATAATTTTTAAGAAAAAAGTGAGTATCAAGCGTTTGGGAATAATGGGTGGAGTATTTGACCCCATACATTGTGGACATTTATTTGCAGCTGAAGAAGCAAGGGTTGAATTTAAGTTAGATGAAGTAATATTTGTACCCTGTCGTCAGCCTGCCCACAAAAGAGAAAATGATATATCTGACCCCGAAGATAGATATTTAATGACAGTCTTGGCTACTAGTAATAACCAATTTTTTGAAGTTTCCAAAGTTGAACTCAATAGACCGGGACCTTCTTATTCCATAGACACTGTTAAAGATTTTTTAAAGAAATATAGCCATGGAGCTAAAATATTTTTTATCACCGGGGCCGATGCTTTTTTAGAGGTAGATTCCTGGTATAAAAGTGAGGAATTAATTAAACTTTGTCAGTTTGTGGCTGCAACCCGGCCGGGATATGATTTGAGTAAATTAGATGAAAAATTTAAAAAAATTATTAAAATTATAGAAATTCCTGCCTTGGCTATATCCTCTACTGATATCAGAAGAAGAGTGAGAGAGGGGAAAAGCATAAAATATTTACTCCCTCAAGAAGCGGAAGAATATATTTACAAAAAAGGACTATATCGTAAAATGTAACATTTATTGCCTGACACAAAATGTTAGATTTTATTTCAGAACCTCTTAAGATAAGAGATAGGAGATAAAAGTGGATATCGATTTAATAAAGATAAGGTTAAAAGAGATGCTGGGCGAAGAGAGATTGGAGCATTCGGTTAATACTTCTAAGGTTGCCCGCAAGTTAGCTATAAAATATGATTATGATGCAGATAAGGCCGAAGTCGCCGGATTATTACATGATTGTGCTAAGGATTTAGATTATAAAACTTTAGAAAAAATGGTATTAGAATATAATATCGAACTTGATGAAATTATTCGTAAAATTCCTAAATTGTTACACCCCTTGGTTGGGGCAGTTATCGCAAAAAAGGAATTTAACATTCAAGATCCCGTTATTTTAGAAGCAATAAAGGCACACAGTACCGGTGCAGCACAAATGTCCCTTTTAGATAAAATAATTTATTTGAGTGATAAGATTGAACCTTTAAGAAATATGAATAGAGTGGAAGAAGTCAGAAAAATGGCGAAAATAAATTTAGACAGAGCAGTCTTAATGGCTCTAAACATGGGATTACTGTATCTGATAAGCAAAGATTTGTTAATTCATCCTGTTTCTATTGAAGCCAGAAACAATATCCTAAGCAAGGTGGTTTTTGTTTAATGTATGAAAATAATTTAGGGGAAAGTACAAGAAGGGATAGAGGAAGAAGGCTACAAAAGAAAAAAGACAAAAAGGTAATCTTAATTACGTTTTCTGTCCTATTGTTAGTTGCCCTAATATTTTTCTTAAAATATTTTGGAATATTTCCCTTCAGCTCTGACATAATGTCTTACAAGCGAGTAAATATCTTAATTGTAGGCTGTGATGAGATTGAAAATCATGGACGTGCGGATACTATTGTTTTCTTAAGTATTTCCCCAAAAACTAAAGATGTTCTTATCCTATCCATCCCCAGAGATACCAGGGTGGAAATTCCAGGAAGAGGAGTAGATAAGATAAATCATGCTTATGCCTTTGGAGGAAAAAAATTGATATCTGAAACTGTTACTTCCTTTTTAGATTTACCGATTAATTTTTATGTAGTGGCGGATTTTAATGGATTTGTTAATATTATTGATGAATTAGGGGGGGTAGAAATTGATATAGAGAAAGAGATGCACTATGTGGATGAGGCAGGAGGGGTGGAAATAAATCTTTACCCGGGGAAGCAAATATTAGATGGAGAAAAGGCCTTGCAATACATAAGATTCAGGCACGATAAATTAGGCGATTTAGGTCGAATAAAAAGGCAACAAAAATTAGCCTTAGCAGTAATAAAAAAAATGATGAATTTTGATTCTATAACTAAAATTCCGCAGATATCTGAAGGGATGGAAGGATATATTGAGACTAATATAAGGTTACAAGACACTATTGCTTTAGCTAATTTATTTAAAGGTATGAATCAAGAAAAGTTTAAGGTTGAAACCGTTTATGGTGAACCAGTTTACATTGAGGGAATTAGTTACTTAGAACCGGATGTGGAAGAAGTACGAGAAAGGGTGAAATCACTGATGTATAGTAAAAATAGCGGGATGAAAGTGGAAGTTTTGAATGGAAATGCTATGACGGGAATTGCTCATAAAATAGCTAAAGATTTAGAATTGCAGGGATTTGAAATTGTAAATCTTGGCAATGCAGACAATTTTGATTATGAAAAAACTAAAATTATAGTATATTCAAAAGAAGTAAATTTAAATAACGAATTTAAAAAACTATTTAATGATTTTGAAATTGTTAAAGAATATCAAACCAATGCTAATTTAGATTTGGTTATAATATTAGGGAAGGATATGATAGAATAGCGTGGAGCGTACAGCGTTTAGCGTATAGCGTATAGCGAAAAACGAAAAGCGCAAAATGCAAAGCCATAGCTTAAAATTTAAAATTTAAACATATAGTATTGTATATTGAGTTTTATATGTCTTATCTCGCATGCTATGTAGCAAAAATGAAAAACCAAAGAAGCAAAAAAAGAATTTAAAATTTAATATTGAGAAAAAAGGTTTTGAATTTTGAATTATGGTTTTTGGCTTTTAACTTTAAGTTTTTAATTTAATTAGGACAAGTATCTTATTAATCTAAAACTATACGCTAAACGCTACCCGCTCTACGCCATGCTATACATTAACGACTAGAATTAACTGGACAACTGGTAAACAGGGTAACTGGGTAACCAGGAAACTATCTAACAAAAAGGGAGGTGATGTTTTTGAACAAGAAACCATTAGCTATTGCAAAAATAGTTGCAGCTGCTGCCGAAGATAAAAAAGCAAAAGATACAGTAATATTAAATTTAAACAAATTGACTTTAATTGCCGATTATTTTGTAATCACCACTGGTGATTCAGAACCTCAGTTAAAGGCAATAAGTAATTTTATTATGAGGAAATTAAAGGAAAACAAAATTAGATTGTTGCATTATGAAGGCAAGCCTGGAACAGGATGGATATTATTGGATTACGGTGATGTGATAGTTCATATATTTTCTAGAGAGAAAAGGGATTTTTATAACCTTGAATATATTTGGCAGGAAGCAAAGAAAATTCACTTAAAAAGAAAGAAAATATTAAAGGAGGAAAAATAATGAGTACAAGTGAAGAAGGCAGGGGGAATTGGATTTTCGGATTAATAATATTAGCTGTTGGCGTTATTTTTATAATTGAAAATTTCACTGATTTAGAGGTATGGGGAAGAGTCTGGAATCTATGGCCGGTAATTTTATTTATTTGGGGAATTAAAGAAATCTGGCAAAATAAGTCCATTTTTTTTGGAGTAATATTAATAGCAATAGGAACCATCTTTTTAGCTAAATATTTTTTCAATTATGTGATTTCAGAAGATATCTGGAAATTTTGGCCTATATTGATAATTGCCCTGGGAATCGATCAAATTTTCAAATCCTTTGGAGGAGTTAGACTTAAAGCTAAAAGGAAAGTAAAAGAAGAAGAAATATAATTACTTTTTGTCTATTTCTTGTTGTCGTCATTTCTTGTTTTTTTACTTTTAATTTCTACTAAAAGAACTACAGCTCCGATACATAAATTAAAGTAAAAAACTACAAATCTCCAGGTTCCTACAAAAAGACCTAAAAAGTGAAGGGGAACAAAGAGGGAAAATAATGAGGCAAAACACACTTCTGCTGTTCCACTTCCGCCTGGTGTAGGCATAAAAGGTAAAATAAAATAGAATATAACTTGCATTACTAATACATGGGAGAAATTAAAATCTAAGTTAAACCCCCAAAGAAGTAGGGGGGCTATTGAAAAAAAAGTGCCCCAGAAGATAATGGTATAGAGGGTAGCTAATAATAATTTTATCCAATTTTCTTTTAGTAGATAAAAATTTTTATGAAATTTTCTAATTTCGAAAATTATTTTATCAGTTAAACGCGATACCTTTTCTTTTTTAAAAAATTTAGAAAGATAAGGAAATTGTTGAATTCTAAAGATTATCTTTATTATCTTTTCTGGGTACCTTACTGCTAAAATGAATAAGCAAATAAGAAAAATAGAAAATAAAATAGCTAAGATGATAAGGATTGCGGAAAAAATAGTATAATTTGTAATTGTTTTGCTAAAGGAGAAAAAAATGATAGGAGTAAGGATCGCAAAGACCAGAGTCTTCAGTAAAGGAATAACCGTGGCTACCATTGTTGCCTTGCCTAAAGGTATTTTATATTTAATACTTTTATTAAATAAATATATTTGAGTGGGCAAAGTACCGGAGAGGAAAGGAGTTATACCTCCGGCAAAGTTACTGATATAATACACTTTTAAAGCTTCAGCAAAGGTGATTTTTTCATTAACTGACTCTATCATCATTTTTATTCTGAATGCATCTATTACAGCAGCAAATACCATTAAAATAAGAGATAAGAAAAGGTATTTTTTGTTAACATAAGAAAAACTTGTCCAGACATTCTGGTTGGTGGTAACAAAAGTAATAACTAAAAAGGCAGTTATTCCAATAATTAAGGAAATTATTATGCCCCTGAGAATTCTTTTTTTATCTAAAATTAACTCGTTCAAATACTTATTTACTCCTTTTAAATTAGTCGTTAGTGAATAGTAAATAGTCGTTAGTATGAATACAAGACGCAAGATCATTTAATTGATCTATTGAACAATTCACCGATTAGAATTAGTTTGCCAGTCTACCAGTCTACCAATTGCCCAATCGACCAATCTGCCGATTAAAAAAGCATAAAAGATTTACTGTATTTTGTAGGGGAATGTCATTCCCGCGGAAGCGGGAATCTATCTTTTTTTATCTTCTGGCATCCCTCTGTTTTCTTAACCAGTTAACCAAGTAACCAGATAACTAGCCAACTAATTGCAACCTACAAATTAAAGTATAACATGTTTCTATTTATATTTACACTGACCAATAAGAAAGTATCGAGTAAGTAGTATCGAATTAAAAAAGAGAAATAAGAAATACAAAAAAGTAATGTTCTTCTTTTTATCTAACTACTCCCCTAAAATTTTCACTAGCCAAGAGGTCTTTTTTTTCGAAAATATTACTAATTTTTAAATTTTAGAGTATAATAAATAATATATTAAATCAGAATATTAAATTATTTAAAAGGAAGAAGCATTGATGAAAGGAACTATGGTTAATGTAATTGCCATTTTTTTGGGATGCTCTGTAGGATTCATTTTAAAGAGTAAATTTCCCGAAAAAATTGGGAAAATTGTAATGCAAGCCTTGGGGTTAGCTTCCTTATTAATTGGTATGCAAATGGCTCTTAAAACTGATAATATATTATTGCTAATATTCTCTTTGGTAATAGGCGGGATAATTGGGGAGATAATAGGTATCGAAGAAGGTTTGGAAAGATTTGGGGAAATAATTAAACTAAAATTAAAAAACAATACTACCTCTGAAAGATTTGTAGAAGGATTTGTAACTGCCAGCTTATTATATTGCGTGGGGTCTATGGCTATAATGGGTGCCCTCAAAGAGGGATTAAGTGGTAACCCGGATATACTTTATACTAAATCATTGTTGGACGGAGTTACTTCTATTGCTTTTACTGCGGCTATGGGGGTAGGAGTGGTATTTTCTGCGATTCCGGTTTTTTTATACCAGGGAGGAATTACTCTATTGGCCCGGCTGATTAAGGACTTTCTTTCTCCGGAGATAATAAATGAGATGACCGCAGTGGGAGGAATTTTAATATTAGGGATAGGTTTTGGATTGTTAGAGATAAAAAAGATTAAAATAGGAAATTTATTGCCTGCCATTTTGGTCGCTGCCCTTTTAGCAGCAGTTTTTAACTAAAAAATCTCATAAGGAAAGGTTATTTAACACATTTTTACAAAATTAAATCTTATAAAATATCATTGATTAGATAATCACTTAGTTGTATAATTAATTAAATTCGTTATAATCAATTGAATTAAATAAATATTCAAGTATTATACATTAATTTAATTGTATAGGGATTTCCTTTTTCCCTAATCCTTGTTTGGTAAATACTTGCTTAGCAAGGCAAACAAAAGGCACTAAAACAGATGGGGCACAATTTATTATGCTCCTAGAAAAGAAAAGTAAAGGTACGGTGTGCCGTGCCTTCTTGTACTAACGACTAATTTGAACTATTGGAGGTTGTATAGGATGCAAAAAAGGACTATCAAAGATTTAAATAAAGATCAATTAGCCAGCAAAAGAGTATTGGTTAGAGTTGATTTTAATATTCCTTTAAATGAAAAACTTGAAATTACTAATGACACTAGAATAAAGGCTGCTCTTCCTACTATTAATTATTTAATTTCTCATCAAGCTAAAGTGATTTTGATGAGCCATTTAGGCCGACCCAAAGGGAAAGTGGTTGAGAAATTAAGATTAGACCCGGTGGCCAAAAGATTAAGCGAATTATTAAAACAAAATGTAAAAAAAGTTAATGATTGTATTGGTGAAGAAGTAGAAAAGGCCGTCTTAAATATGCAAAAAGGAGAAGTTGTCTTATTAGAAAATTTAAGATTTTATCCTGAAGAAGAAAAAAATGATTACGAATTTTCTAAAAAATTAGCCAGTTTAGCTGATATTTTTGTAAATGATGCGTTCGGTACTGCCCATCGAGCCCACGCTTCTACGGTAGGAGTGGCAAAAATATTACCTTCTTATGCTGGTTTTTTAATGGCTAAAGAAATAGAAATATTGAGCAATTTGTTGGAGAATCCTGAGAGACCTTTTGTAGTTGTGTTGGGGGGAGCAAAGGTATCCGGAAAAATCGAGGTTGTCCAGAATTTATTGACTATTGCAGATAGAATATTGATTGGCGGTGGAATGAGCTATACCTGTTTAGCCGCTTTAGGATATGACGTAACTAATTTACTATTAGAAGAGTATGATTTAGAAATAGTTAAGAAAATGTTAAAGAAAGCCGAGGAACAGGGGAATAAAATAATTTTACCGATTGATTTAGAAATAGCTAAAGAAGCAACAGAAAAGGCAGAGAGTAAAGTAGTAGGAATAGATAATGTACCTGAGGATGTAATAGGAGTAGACTTGGGTGACAAATCTATGGCTATATTTGAAAAAGAGATTAAAAAGGCAAAGACTGTATTCTGGAATGGGCCAGTGGGAATATTTGAGATAAAAAAATATGCAAAGAAAACTGATAGAATAGCAAAAATATTGGCAGATATGCAGGGGAAAGCCGTAACGATAATCGGTGGTGGAGATTCTATTGCTGCAATCGAAAATGCAGGATTAACAGGGAAAATGACTCATATTTCTACCGGCGGTGGAGCTTCTTTAGAATTTTTAGGCGGGAAAAAACTCCCTGGTATAGAAGTTTTACCAGAAAAATAAAAATATATTTTAATCAAAATCAAAAAAAGGAGGAGCGGTTTTTGATTTATTCTTTAGGAACTGCTCCCTGATTTATCAAGAAACAATTTTTGAATTCTTTGAGTCATTCTTTGCCAGTGAGTCCCTCTCCAGTAATATTTTTTGCAAGAAGGACAATAAACAAACTTGTCTTGAGTTGAAAATACGTAAGGAGGGACATAATTTTTAACTTCTTTTTTATCGATATCTTTAGTAGGGGTGTTGCATAAGGAACAACGAGAAAATATTTTTGAGTTAAGATCAATTTCTAATTTTAATCCCTTTATTATCCCTACCAACTGTTCTTCCCAGTGGTCGCCTTTAACAAACAAGAAATCACAGATATTTCGCCTTTTAATTAGATTAGTGTCTCTAGTGAGCAAAATTCTGCCTTCTTGCCGAGCAGTTAAAATAAGAGATAAATCATCATCGAAGGAAGGATAGGCGGTATCGTAGCCTAAAATGCGCAGCCATTTAGCTAATTTACCCAACATTTTATCAGCTAAAAATTTTATTTCTTCTTCTTTTTTTTCTTTCATTCCTTCTATTTTATTATTTTTCTTCATTTTTCTATATCAAATTTATTCTTAGAATAATTACCTTTTCTTTCTTAATTTATTTTTGTTATATAATTATAAATTAACTAAAAATTATTTCTAAATTATTATAGCATGCAATTATTTAGTTAACCAGTCAAGATAGTCGTTAGTGAATAAACCTAGCGTGGAGCGTATAGCGTTTAGCGTATAGTATGATAAGCGAAATGCTTGTCTTGCATAATTTACAATTTTGATTCTCTTCACCTTAACCTTCTCCCGCCAAAAAGAGAAGGAATAAAGATTATTCCTATATTTTTTTACCATATACTATATACTAATCAGGTTTCTGGATTCTGTCTTCTTCTTTCCTTACTATACGCTAAACGCTACGCCCTGTCCTACGAAATACAATTCATGAGATACAATTTCGTTGTTCGTATCTAGTATCTAGTATCTCGAAAGAAAAATAAATTCAAACACACAACTTTTTTAATTTTTTAATATTCTAACTATTTGTTTTTTACGAGATACGATTCACGAGATACTAATCAGGTTTCTGGATTCTGTCTTCTTCTTTCCTTACTATACGCTAAACGCTGTACGCTCTACGCTAATTATATACTAATTTGGCTTGACAATTCGGATATTTAGTTATATCATTTATATACCCCCATAGGGTATAAAAAAAGTATAGGATAAATTGTCACCATTATGAATGATTCATACTTTAATCAGTTGGAAAAAATAAAAATATTAAGTCGATTAAAAAGGATAGAAGGTCAAATTAGGGGCATCCAGGGGATGATTATTGAGGAAAGACCTTGTTCAGATATTATGGTTCAAATAGCAGCGGCTAAATCAGCTCTTAATCAAGTAAGTAAAGTTATTTTAGAAAATCATGTTAATTCATGGTTTGATTCATCCGTATCTTCCGATGATATCTCTCAGGAAATGATTAATGAAGTGATGGAATTGATATTGAAGTTTATAAAATAAAAAATAAATAGCAAAGTGCTTAAATATAAAATTTTAAAACCGGTAATTGGTAGCTAAAATAGAGAAAAAATGATCAAAAAAACAATTGTTTACTTAATTAGTTGGATGTGAATAAATTGACAATTACTTATATTGTAAATTACAATCTAAGCGGAAGTTAAGTAAATGGGAAAGAATAAAAAATGTTGGAGGAAAATTAAACACAAATGTTGTGTCAAATATGCAAGAAAAAAGAAGCTACTATAACTTTTACTAAAATTATCGGAGGGCAAAAAACAGAGATTCATCTATGCAAAGATTGCGCTGCCATCTTTAGTGATAAATTTTCCATATTTCCCCTTCCTCAGTTTGATATTAATGATCTGTTGGCTGAATTGTTAAATGCTATAGATCTTTACCACAAAGAGGAAGAAGTCATTCCAGGCAAAGAGATAGAGTGCAGCAATTGCCACTTAACCTATAATGAGTTTAAACGATCTGGAAAGTTGGGCTGCAGCGTGTGTTATCATGATTTCAGAGAACAATTAACTCCTCTTTTAAGAAGATTGCATGGGAACAGTGAACATGTGGGGAAAATACCGCGACAATCCAGGGGTAAATTGAATAAATTAAGGAAAATCAAGCAACTAAAGAAAGAACTGCAGGAATTAGTATTAAAAGAAGAGTACGAGAAGGCAGCAAAGACAAGGGATGAGATATTGAAACTCGAAGGAGTATTGAAGAAAAAAAATGCAAAATAAAGACAAAGGTATAATATTACAAAATTTAAAAGAATCTTCAGCTGAATGGATTAACGGGCAAGGTCCTTTATCAGACATAGTGATAAGTTCGAGAATTAGATTGGCACGAAATGTAGAAGGCATTCCTTTTCCACCAAGGGCTGAGCCGGCAGAACTAAAAAATATTTTTGAACTTAGCCGACAAATTGTAGAAAAAAATTCCTTTTTTAAGGATTCTAATTTACTTTTATTGGATGAATTGACTCCTCTGGAGAATCAATTTTTAGTGGAAAAACATTTAATTAGCATTTATCATGCCCGAGAGAAAAGCCTTTATCGGGGGTGTGTTTTTAATCAAAAAGAGACATTGAGTATAATGGTTAACGAAGAAGACCATTTTCGAATTCAATATTTGCTTTCAGGGTTGCAATTAAATAATATTTGGAGATTTATTAATGAGATTGACAATGAAATTGAAAAAAAGGTAACATATGCCTTTAGTGAGAAAGAGGGATATTTAACTTCTTGTCCTACTAATGTAGGAACCGGGATGAGGGCTTCGATAATGTTGCACTTACCGGCCTTAGTAATGGTAAATGGTATAAACGATATATTAAAGGCCATATCTAAAATAGGTTACGTAGTGAGGGGATTTTACGGAGAAGGCACCGAAGTAATAGGAAATTTATTTCAGGTTTCCAATCAAATTACCTTAGGTCTTTCCGAGGAAGAAATTATTGATAATTTAGAAAAGGTTAGTCAACAGATAATAAGCAAGGAACAGAAGGTAAGGGAAGAACTATTATCTAATTCTAAAAGTCAGTTAGAAGATCAAACCTGGAGAGCTTACGGTACTTTGAGTAGTGCCCGTATTATATCTTCGGCGGAAGCAATGGAACTTTTATCTAAATTAAGGTTAGGAGTAGGATTAGGGATAATCCCTCATACTGATTTAGGGACCCTAAATAAATTGATGCTGTTAATACAGCCTGCTTATTTACAAATGTTAGCAGGCAAAAACTTAGACCCTTTTAACCGGGATTTGCAAAGAGCGATATTGATTAGAGATGAGATTAGTCGTTAGTATATAGTGAAGAGGAAGATGGTGGAACGAGTAACTATAGCTAATAGCGTAGAGGTTCGATTTATTGAACCAGTCAGAAAAATCATTAAATAAAAAATAAAATTACTTATCTAAGAGAAAGGATGTGAATAAAGAATGTTTAAAAGATATACCGAAAAAGCAAAGAGGGCTATAATGATAGCTCAAGAAGAAGCGATAAACCTGAATCATGACTACATAGGGACCGAACATATCCTTATTGGTTTAATAAAAGAAGAGGAAGGAGTTGCTTCCCAGGTTTTAAGACAATTAGGAGCTAATTTAGATAAAGTAGTACAAGAGGTAGAACGATTAGTTGGGAAAGGCGAGTATCAACAAGTAGGTGAAATTGCTTTTACTCCTCGAGCAAAAAAAATCTTAGAATTAGCTTCCCAAGAAGCAAGTCAATTAAAAAGCAACTATATTGGCACCGAACACATATTATTAGGGTTAATAAAAGAAGGAAGTGGAGTAGCGGTTAGAATTTTAGCAGACTTGGGTATTAATCTGGATAATGTTTATTCAGAGGTTATGAAAGTTCTAATGGAGAGCGGAGTACAGGGTTCCCCATCTATTCCAGGGAAAAGAACAACGAAGACACCTGCTTTAGATGAATTTGGGAGAGATTTAAACAAATTAGCTCGAGAAGAGAAATTGGATCCAGTTATTGGCAGGAGTAAGGAAATTCAAAGAGTAATACAAATTTTAAGTAGGAGAAAGAAAAATAATCCCTGTATAATAGGAGAAGCTGGGGTTGGGAAGACGGCTATTGTGGAAGGTTTGGCTCAAAAGATAACCAATAATGATGTTCCGGAGATATTAAAAGAAAAAAGAATTATCTGCCTTGATTTGGCTTTAATTGTTGCTGGCACTAAATACCGAGGTGAATTTGAGAAGAGATTAAAGAAGATTGTTAAAGAGGTTCAAGAATCAAATGATGTTATATTATTTATTGATGAAATTCATACTTTGGTAGGTGCCGGAGCAGCTGAAGGGGCAATAGACGCTTCTAATATATTAAAGCCTGCTTTAGCAAGGGGAGAGCTTCAAGTTATTGGGGCAACTACTACTGATGAATATCGTAAGTATATTGAAAAAGATGCAGCTTTAGAGCGTAGATTTCAACCAATTTCTATTTCCGAACCCTCAATAGAGGAAACCATTAAAATATTGCAAGGGCTTAGAGATAAATATGAGGCTCATCACAAGATAAAAATTAGCGATGAATCCTTAGAAGCAGCGGCTCATTTATCAGCTCGTTATGTTTCAGGCAGATTTTTACCGGATAAAGCTATCGATCTAGTAGATGAAGCGGCTTCCAGGATTAAATTACAAAACACCATTTCCCCACCTGACATGAAAGAAGTAGAAATTAGATTAAATAAAATAAGGAAAGAAAAGGAATCTGCAGTAAAATTACAAGAATTTGAAAAAGCGGCTCAATCAAGAGATAAAGAAAAAAAATTAGAAACTGAGCTTAAAAATATGAAAGAAAAATGGGAGGCTAGAAAAAGGGTTAATAAAGTAGGAGTTACAAAAGAAGATATCGCAGAAATTGTGTCCAGCTGGACTGGAATCCCAATTTTTTCTCTTAAAGAGGAGGAAACACAAAAATTACTTAGAATGGAAGAGGAATTACATAAAAGAATAATTGGACAAGATGAAGCTATAATATCTATTTCTAAAGCCATAAGAAGGGCTCGGGCTGGAATGAAGAGCCCAAAACGCCCTATTGGTTCTTTTATATTTTTAGGTCCTACCGGGGTAGGCAAAACAGAATTAGCCCGTACTTTAGCGGAATTTCTTTTCGGTGACGAAAACGCCTTGATTAGTTTAGATATGTCAGAATATATGGAAAAATTTGCTGTTTCCAGATTGGTTGGAGCCCCCCCTGGTTATGTGGGGTATGAAGAAGGAGGTCAGTTAACTGAAAAAGTTAGAAGAAAACCTTATTCAGTAGTATTGTTAGATGAAATAGAAAAAGCACATCCCGACGTCTTTAATATTTTACTACAGATCTTTGAAGATGGCAGATTGACTGATTCTCAGGGAAGAGTAGTAGATTTTAAAAATACAGTTATTATTATGACTTCTAATATTGGGGCTACCTTGATTAAAAAAGGGACTACTTTAGGATTTCGAGGGACTAACGAACCTGAAGAGATTTCCTATAAAGATATAAAAAGTAGAGTAACGGGAGAGTTGAATAAAACCTTCCGCCCGGAATTTTTGAATCGAATTGATGAGGTAATAGTCTTTAAGTCCCTTACTATAGAGGAAATTAAAAAAATAGCTAGTCTAATACTAAATACTGAAGTAAAAAAATTACTAAAAGAGCAAAAAATTGAAATGGAAACAACTGTGGAAGTTAAAAAAATATTAGCTAAAGAGGGTTATGATCCTAGTTTTGGAGCTCGTCCTTTAAGGCGGACCATTGAAAGGTTGATAGAAAATCCTATTTCTGAAAAATTATTGGCTGGTGAGTTTAAAGAAGGGGATTGTATATCAATCAAAACAAAGGGCGAGAAAATAATATTTTCCAAAAAGAAGAAATAATTGGATTGAAGTAAAGGAGCTAAAATGAGCAAAGAGAAAAAGGTTATTTTTCGGTGCCAGCAATGTGGCTATGAATCTTCACGATGGTTAGGGCGCTGCCCCGATTGTGATGGATGGAATACCTTAATTGAAGAAGTGCTTGTAGAAGAGAAGAAATATTCTCTTCATCCTGAAGGGTATTCTATGCCTTTGCCCATTAGTGAAATTGAGATTGAAGAAGGTAAATCGAGATATAAAACAGAAATTTCGGAGTTTGATAGAGTATTAGGTGGGGGAATTGTCCCTGGTTCCCTAATTTTAGTTGGAGGAGAACCTGGCATTGGAAAATCTACCCTTCTTTTACAAATAGCCAATTCCTTGAGCAGTAATTGTGGGGTGATTTTATATATTTCTGCAGAAGAATCACTTTACCAAATTAAATTAAGAGCTACCCGATTAGGTGTTTTTGCGGAAAAGCTTTTTTTAGTTTCTGAAACCGATATAGAAGTTATAAAAAAACATATCAATGAAATTAAACCAAAAGTGGTTATTGTGGATTCCATTCAAACTATCAATGATTACGAGATTGGTTCCTCACCAGGAAGTATTAGTCAAGTGAGAGAATGTACTGCTCAATTGATGCGTTTAGCTAAAAGTAAAGAAATTTCTGTCTTTATTATTGGACATGTAACGAAAGGAGGGATACTAGCAGGGCCTAAAGTTCTTGAACATATTGTAGACACTGTTCTTTATCTGGAGGGTGAGCAATACAATATTTACCGGATACTTCGTTCCACAAAGAATAGATTTGGTTCTACTAATGAATTGGGAATATTTAAAATGGAAAAAAAAGGCTTAGTAGAGGTATTAAACCCTTCTGAATTACTTCTTTCAGAAAAACCTTCTCATGTTTCTGGTTCAGTTGTGGCAGCTACCTTTGAAGGCAGTAGGCCATTATTGGTAGAGATGCAAGCCCTGGTGAGTTATAGTAATCTTGGTATCCCTCGAAGAATGACTACCGGTGTGGACTATAATCGAGTTTTACTTATCTTAGCGGTTCTCGAAAAAAGAGTAGGATATTCTTTACACTCTCAAGATGTTCATGTAAATATCGCTGGTGGAATAAAAGTATTAGAACCTGCCTTAGATCTGGCTATTATTATGGCTGTGGCTTCAAGCTTTAAGGATGTGCCGGTTGATCCTGCTACAGTTATATTTGGGGAAGTAGGGTTGGCTGGAGAAGTCAGGATGGTGAGTCAAGTAGAAAAACGGATACAGGAAATATCTAAAATGGGCTTTAAAAGATGTATTGTTCCAAAAAGTAATTTAAAGAATTTAAGTAATTTTTTATCAAAAAAAGGTTTAGAAATTATAGGAGTAAAAACTGTTCAGGAAGCTATAAATCTTACTCTTAATTAGTTAACTAATTATGTTAAATTATAAATACCTAAAGTAGAAATTCTTTCTCCTTCTTTTTTAATTATTTCATCCAAATCTAAATTTAAAACGTTACATATTGCAGTGGCGTAAAAAATACTGGAACCTAATTCTGTTTCGATAATTTCTTTGCAATTATCACATAATGAACCTTCTATATGGGTATCCATAAATTTATAGATTTCCCCTAATTTTGTTTTAGAAGGAATGATTTGTTTCTTTGCTTTAATTTTTATACAACCACATTGGGTAACCGCTTTAGCAATCGCTCGGTTTACTCGGGCATTAGATTCTTGATATTTAGTCATAAGGTCAAGGATACTTCGATGCTGGATTAAAAATTGGTCCACACTTTTTTGAAAAGTAACATTTTCATTTTCTTTATTCATAATTAGTACCCCCGTGAAAGTATTTTACTACTTAAATAAATACCGAGGTAGTTTTAATAAATTATTGAAATTCTTAACTTTAAGCTTATTTAATTATACTTACAGGTTAAGCTCTTTGTCAAGGGATATTATTTAGTTGTTAGTATAGTATAGCGTATAGCGGGTAGCGTTTAGCGTATAGTAATTCAGTATCGTGTATCAACAAGTATTGAGTGAAGGAAAAAGGCTTTCAGTTATAGGTTAATAGTTTCAAGATGCAAGATTATTCAATTGACCGATTCACCAATTCACCAATTGACCGATTAGATTGGTCTACCGGTCTACCAGTCACCCGGTCTTCCGGTCTACTTATCCGTTAATATTTGATCTGTTCTTTTCTCTTCTTCACGCTACCCGCTTATCCTCATACAATATGTAATACTAATTTATTCTAAATTCTGACTTCGGGCTTCTTGTTTTTTCTTAACTTTACGCTATACGCTAAACGCTACCCGCTATTTCCGATATACGATATACGAATTTGGCTCCTGATTTCTATTTTCTTAACTCGATACTCGATACTATATACTTTCTTTTACATTATTTTGACAGAAATAACGGAGCATGCTATAATTTATTTGGTTTTCGGAGAATTAAAGGAACGGCTTAAGAACTTAAAGATTTACCATCCAGGAAAATAAGTTTACCAGAGCTGTAAGTATCATTGAGGCAATTTAATATATTATTACAAAATACATCTTGTAAAATCTGAAAAGGGGGAGGTGATATTTTTTATACTTTTTTATAAACAAAATAGCGCATAGAAGGAGGAAATAACTATGCCAGCAAAAAGAATTTTAAAAATATTATTTGTTATTGTTGGCGCAGTGATAGGTTATTGGGTATATAATAATTTTTATTTTATTCCTGACTCATATATTTATTATGATATTTTATTCAAGATCTTAGCAATAATTGGAGGAGGGACGATTGGTTTTTTGTTCTCCCTTTTGTTTAATACAAAAATCCAGTGTCTATTTTCAGGATTTATTTGCCATTTACAAAGAATACCTACTCAAAGCTTTGCTGCTGCCACAGTTGGATTAATTCTTGGTCTTATTATTGCAAATTTATTAGCCTACTCACTCTCGTTTATTCCCATAATTGGTTCTTATCTACCTATTATATTAAGTATAATATTGGGAGCTTTGGGAATAAATATGGGAATTAATAAAAAAGATGAAATATTCAGTTTTTTTGAGAATTTTAGAAATATTAGTAAAATAAGAAGAAAAGAAAATAGTGAGCTCTTTGTCCATCCAAAGATCTTGGATACGAGTGTAATTATTGATGGGCGTATTTTAGACATTTGCCAGACAGAATTTTTAGAAGGTGAACTTATAATTCCTCGTTTTGTTTTGTCTGAACTCCAGCATATTGCTGACTCTTCGGATTCTTTAAAAAGGAACCGAGGGCGCCGAGGTTTAGATATACTTAATAAAATGACTAAAATCAGGAAAAATAAGATAAAAATTGTTGGCAAGGATTACAATGAACCTAAAGAAGTCGATGCCAAAATAGTTAAACTTGCTAAAGAGATTAAGGCCAAAGTAATAACTAATGATTACAATTTGAATAAAGTTGCACAACTTGAGGGCATTCCTGTTTTGAATATCAATGATTTATCGAATGCTCTAAAAGCGGTTATCTTGCCTGGCGAGGAAATGAATACCCAAATAATAAAGGAAGGCAAAGAACCAGAGCAGGGAATTGCTTATCTTGATGATGGTACCATGATAGTAGTGGAAGATGGACACAAATATATTGGGAAAAAGGTGAATGTTTTAGTGACTAGTATTTTGCAAACTCCTGCCGGTAGGATGATCTTTGGTAGGGTAAAAAGGGCAAGGGACAGAAAATCTAACGAATTAAAAAATGTAGTTAGATTGTCTCCGAGAAAATGAAGGATAGCATATAGAATTAGTTAACTAGTTAGCTGGTTACTTGGTTAGTTAGTTAAGGAAGTAAAATCAAAACAAATAACTAGTTAACTAAATTGACTGGAAGACCGGGTAACTGGCTAATCAAAATAACTTGCATCTTGAATCTTGCAACTTTTTCAATCTAAAAACGAAAAATAATAAGCGAATAACGAAAAACCGGTTTTTAATCTTGTTCTTAACACTAACGACTTGTACGATAAGAATAACTGAATTAATCGGTAAATCGGCTACCTGGTTACTTAGTTGATGAATTAGTATTAAACTAATTAACCAATTAACTAGCTAACCAACTAACCAGAATAATTATGATTTGAAAAGGAACAGAAAATGGCGTTGAAGATATACAATACTTTAACAAGAAAAAAAGAGGAGTTTGTTCCTCTTAAAAAAGGTAAAGTTGGTATGTATGTTTGTGGACCTACAGTATACAATTATATTCATATAGGCAATGCTCGACCTTTTATAATCTTTGAAGTAGTTAGAAGATTTCTAAAATTTAAAGGTTATAAGGTAAAATACATACAAAATTTAACTGATATAGATGATAAAATGATAAATAAAGCAAAGGAATTAAAGATTACAGTATCGGAATTAGCGGAAAAATTTATTCAAGAGTATTTTATTGATGCTGATTCACTTAACATAGAAAGAGCAGATGTCCATCCTCGAGCAACAGAACATATTAAGGAAATAATAGGACTGGTAAAAGGGCTAGAAGAAAAAGGATATGCTTACGAAATAGACGGTGATGTGTTTTTTAATGTATCCAAATTTAAAGGCTATGGAAAACTTTCTGGCCAAAATATCGAAGAAGTAAAATCTGGTGCCCGAGTAGAGGTAAATAAAATAAAGAAAAATGCCATTGATTTTTCCTTGTGGAAAAGAGCGAAGGAAGGGGAACCTTCATGGGAGAGTCCCTGGGGGGACGGGAGGCCTGGCTGGCATGTTGAATGCTCTGCTATGTCGATGAAATATTTAGGAAAAACTTTTGACATACATGCTGGAGGGTCTGATCTGATTTTCCCTCATCACGAAAATGAAATTGCCCAAAGCGAAGCTTATACTAATCAACAGTTTGTAAGATATTGGATGCATAATGGCTATCTTTGTTTAAATAATCAGAAAATGTCTAAATCTTTGGGAAATATAATGAAGGTAAGAGATATCAACCAGAAATACAAAGGAGAAGTAATACGGTATTTTATCCTTTCAGCTCATTATAGAAGCCCCCTTAATTTTAGCGAAGAGCAGCTTAAACAAGCTCAGAATAGTTTACAAAGAATAGATAATGTAATTTTTAATGTAAAACATTTATTAAAACAAGGTAAATTCAGAGAATCTAAAAGCAAAGATGATAAATTGATCTTAGAGAAAAGAAAAGAAAGTAAAAAAAATTTTATCGATGCTATGGATGATGATTTTAATACTCCCGTTGCCCTTAGTTATCTCTTTGGTTTTGCTAGAGAGGCGAATATCTATCTGAACTCTCCTGGCTCAAAGAATAAAGAAATACTAGAGGGAATTTTTAAATTTTATCAGGAATTAGCCGGAGAAATATTGGGCATTTTAAAAGATTTTGATCAAGAAGAAGATTTCGAGCAGAAAATTAAGAAATTAATTGAAGAGAGAGAAGAGGCGAGAAAAAAGAAGAATTGGGTTGAATCGGATCAAATTAGAGATAAATTGAAGAAAAAAGGAATACTTCTGGAGGATACACCTGAAGGGGTGAGGTGGAAGAGGATGTAAAAAATAGCATGGAGCGTATAGCGCATAGCGTAGAGTAAGAAAAGAAGAAAGAAGACAGGAGACATATTCGTATTGCGTGAAGAAAATAGTAGTGGATAAAATATCTAGGGGCAGATCTTGTTACTGCCCGTAATAAGTAATTTGTAAAGACACAATGCATATTGTCCACCAGAGGAATTGAGAAAATAACACGGGTCGAATAAATCCGACCCCTTGTAAGATAAGAATATCTTGTACAAAAAAATTTTAAGTTTTTAATTATGGTTTTCGCTTTTAGATTTAAGTTTTTAGTTTTAAGGATTTATCCTATACGCTAAACGCTGTACGCTATATAAGATTTCTAAGGAGGAACAACCAATGAGGCATAAAGAAGGAAAAAAAAATTCTGTTAATTGCCGGAATTGTGATGATGAAGAGCTTATTTACTTAGCTTGCCAAGGGAATTTATTAGCAGAAGAATATTTGATCAATAGATATAAAAAATTGGTGAAAATAAAGGCACGTTCGTATTTCTTGATTGGTGCTGATACGGAAGATATCATTCAGGAAGGAATGATTGGCCTTTATAAAGCAGTAAGAAATTATCAATTTAAAAAACTTTCCTCCTTTAAATCATTTGCCGAATTATGTATTACTCGACAAATGATTACAGCTATAAAAAGTGCCACTCGACAAAAACATATACCTCTAAATTCATATACGTCTCTTAATAGGCCAATTTATGATGAGAATTCTGAGAGAACTTTATTGGATATCGTAGATAACATGAGCATTAATGATCCTCAGGACTTATTTTTAAACAGTGAAAAACTAAATAATCTTAAAACAAGAATCAAAAGAATATTGTCAGACCTAGAAAGAGATGTTTTAGAATCTTATTTAGATGCTAAATCTTACCAAGAAATTGCAGCTGATCTAGGAAGGCATGTAAAATCCATAGATAATGCTTTACAAAGGATAAAAAGGAAGTTAGAATTAATTACAAAATAATTTTTAAAAAAGATGTTTTTAAAAGTATTGACTTAATTATAAAAAATAATTATAATGTGTAAAATTGCCGATGTAGCTCAGTTGGCAGAGCAGCTGATTTGTAATCAGCAGGTCATCCGTTCGAACCGGATCATCGGCTCCAGATAATGTATACTAAAATAGTATCTCGTGTAAACTAGCGTATAGCGTTTAGCGTATACATCTGGTTATATAGTTAGTTGGTTACCTGCTGGTTAGTTAGTTAATAAATCAGTACAAACCAGTTAACTAATTAACTGTATAACCGTTCAACTATCCAACAGCAACAGATATTGATTGGTAATAAGTACGGTTTTTGATTTATCAAACCTGTTTCAACTTGAATAAATTCGAAACTAAAACATCGTAAAATACATAACAAGCATTCTGTTTTACTATACGCTAAACGCTGTACGCTATACGCTAATAAGTACGAAATACGGAAATAATGGGGAGGTACCAAAGTGGTTAAATGGAGCGGACTGTAGATCCGCTGGCTGAACGCCTTCGAAGGTTCGAATCCTTCTCTCCCCACCACTTTAGGCATTATGCCCGCGTAGCTCAGTCGGAAGAGCGCATCCTTGGTAAGGATGAGGTCACCAGTTCAATTCTGGTCGTGGGCTCCAGTTAAATCAAATAAACATGGAAATATTGTTTTTTTATATTTAAGGAGGAAAAACCAAATGGCAAAGGAAAAATTTGTAAGAACTAAACCCCACATTAATGTGGGTACTATCGGTCATGTAGACCATGGTAAAACAACCTTAACCTCAGCAATCACTAAATAT
>Ga0222681_1000215_pt1 | contig 21323 bp, 18 predicted proteins | sample AntAcemetage1006_FD_179844 | JGI IMG/M metagenome (GOLD analysis project Ga0222681, IMG submission 179844) | Saline water microbial communities from Ace Lake, Antarctica - #1006 | ecosystem: Environmental > Aquatic > Non-marine Saline and Alkaline > Saline | place: Antarctica: Ace Lake... | reverse complement strand
CCTTTTAATCAGTGTATACACTAAATCTGAGGATAAAAAAAGCCGCAACCTCTGAGAAAACAATGGGTTACGGCTTTAATCTCTTTGAAAAAATATGGTTTTATAGTAAACTCACGCTAGAACAATCCAGATTTTGTAGTCAATTTAGCAAATTTCGAGGGTGACGGCGGAAAATGAAATGGGCGGCATCTTCGAGGGAATTATATTGTCGAGGTCAAAGCGTTTGATCCGAACTCTATTCATGGTTTCTCCTCATCGATATGAGCGATTTGAGGAGTTCTGAAAAGGCCGATCGGACTTCGTGTGCCCCAGAAGTACCATCAGGATATCTCAAGCATTTAGCACCACCAAATACTTGAGATAACTGCCATGTTGGACAACTCACCGAAAACGTGTGATATCATCATACAGAGAGGGCATTCAGGGTTGAGGTATGTCATGGAAAGCGCATCAAATCCGGATGTTTAAAAATCTGCTATATCTGCTATTTGAATCAGGCTTTTAGGGCTAATAAATCCCGCAATATCAATAGTCTATAACAATTTCAACTTGGCCCTTTTTTTCACCGATATTCATTGTCTGCCCAATCAGCCATTTCGCTATTATTTAGGCTGGATTAATCTTTCTCCTCAGACGCTATAAATATTGATAGCCATATTTGGTGCCTGAACGAAAACTGTCTTTTTCGTTCGGACACTACTTAGGACCCGCGGGACTTTTCATGGTCTGATATTATGCATATCTGGGTCGGGTCTTGCTCTTTTCGTAAAAGGCCTCTAAACCCATTTCCTTGATCTTTTCGTTAATCATCACCCAGCCTTTATACAGTCCGGGATCAAAATTGGTTCGGTCACAAGGAAACTGGTCACACTGGTAGCAAAAATCGATTTGCTTTTCCTGGTGACAGCCGCGTACGCCACAGTCTTTAAATAGTTTGCACTGCTCGTTTCGGCACCCCTTGCAGTTCTCCGAGGCAAAATAATCCAACATCTCCTTGAAATCAGGGTATTTTTTAAAAATTGGATCATCCAGCAGCGTCTCAAACCGTTTGGCATTGATGTGGAAATTTCCCAATTTTTCCTTGAGTTTCAAGCTGTACCTGCGGATATCTCCATCCACATGGGCGAAGCATTTTTCACAGCTCAGGCCACAGGGGGCCAATGACGCCTTAATTTGTTCATTTGTCATGGACTGTCTCCTTTCGTTTAAAAAATTGATTTGATTATAGCGGTTGCATTCCGGGAATAAAAGTGGCATAAACGACATTTTAAGGGGTGATATCGACATTTATCCATTATTTATAGGAGACCCAATGAAAAAAGTAACCATCCTCGGACTTTACAACACCATGGCAACCACCATTTTTGGACCCATGGATATCCTGAATCAGGCAGGACGGCTATGGAACCGGGTGAGCAAGTCTCCTGAAACCCCTTTTTTTGATGTTACCATTGCTTCGGCAGACGGGCAGCCCATCCGATCCGTGAATAGCATCCTTATCCAACCCCATTGCAGTATTGAGGATATTCATCAAACCGATTTGATTATCATTGCATCAGCCACCTATATTGAAAAGATTCTCGAAAAGAACCCGGAACTGGTTCCCTGGATTCGTCGTCACTACAACCAAGGCGCCCATGTGGCCAGTATCTGTACAGGTGTGTTTTTGCTCGCGGAAACCGGATTGCTGGATGGCAAATCAGCGACCCTTCACTGGGGTTTTGCAGATATATTCCGCAAAAGGTATCCCCAAGTGCGTCTGAGACAGGACCGGATGTTCATCGACCACGGTCGTCTCTATTGTTCGGCAGGCGTGAGTGCCGGTATGGATCTCTCACTTTACATGGTTGAGAAATTTTGTGGCCGGCAAGCTGCTCTTGATTCTGCCAAAACCATGGTCCTGGATATGGGAAGGGAGTTGCAGACCCCCTACGACTGTTTTTCTGTACCCAGAGACCATGGCGACTCTCCTGTCATTAAGGCTCAGGAATGGATAGAGCAGCATCAAACTGAGGTAATTGATTACGAACATCTGGCCATTAAATTCCGCATGAGCCGCCGTTCACTGGAACGCCGGTTTAAGCAGGCGACAGGCATCACACCCTTAGGGTATTTGCAGCAATTGCGAGTGGAAACCGCCAAACGGATGCTGGAGGAAGGTACTCATACCTTCAATGAAATTACGTATCAAGTCGGTTATGAGGATATTTCATTTTTCAGGAAAATATTTGTCAGGCTGACCGGGTTGAGACCAAAGGAATATCAACAGCGATTCACAGGGTATTCTGCCAAACCCATATTACAATGACCTTGATGTTCAAACTCTTGACGTTTTTCAATCAATATGAAAAAGATTATCCTTTTTTGTCTGGTGTCTATATTTTTTACATTCAATGTATCTTGTGAAAACCAAGATCCCTCGGAACCTGACCTCAAAAATTAGAAATCAAACCCAATAATTGATATGGAGTGATTATGTTTCTGGAACTGAAAGAAATTAATTCCCGTCCTACCCCTTTTCAATTTTATACAGCGGATGAGCTATGGATCGATGAGCATACATCAAAGCAAATGCTTGAATACCATTTAAATGAATCAATTGATGTCTCGTCTCGAAACAAGAGTTTTATTGAATGTTCTGTAGAATGGATAGTTTCCCGGTTCGGAGTAGGAGAAAATACAGAAATTGCAGACTTTGGCTGCGGGCCGGGTTTATACACAACAAGATTGGCAGAACGAGGCGCAATTGTCACTGGTATCGATTTCTCAGAAAATTCCTTAAGACATGCAAAGCAGGTGGCAGATGAAAAAGGCCTTGATATTACATACGTTCTTAGAAATTACTTAGATTTTGATACAACAGACCGGTTCGATCTTATTATAATGATTATGTGTGATTATTGTGCTTTAAGTCCCGGACAAAGAAAACAAATGCTCTCAAAATTCTCTTCGCTGTTGAAACCTGAAGGCTCTGTATTGATAGATGTGTATTCTTTGAACAGTTTTGACCAAAAAGAAGAATCAGCAACCTACGAACTCAATCAGTTAAACAGTTTTTGGTCTCCTGACGATTATTATTGCTTTGTTAACACATTCAAATACGACTGCGAGCGAGTGGTTCTTGATAAATATACTATTATCGAAAATGCACGAAAGCGTGTGGTTTATAACTGGCTGCAGTATTTCAGTCCTGACTCTCTAAAGAAAGAATTTGGGGAAAACGGTTTTAAAATTGAAGAAATGTATTCTGATGTTGCCGGTACAATCTTCAGCCCTGAATCTGTGGAATTTGCAATCGTTGCAAAGAAATCTTAGAAATATGAAGGGCACATAACCATCGCCTGAAAACGGACAGGGCTCCGGCCCGGCCGCTTATGACAAAGTCAAAAGGAGGGAATAATGGAAGAATGTCGTGAATGTAAGCATAAAGTAACCGAGCAAGCCATTTCTTGTCCTGGATGTGGAGCACCTTACCCTGCAAAAGAAAAATGGGATGGCTGGGGATTTGAGTATAAATCCAAGACTACTATATTGGGCTTGCCGCTTCTTCATATCGCATTTAAATATCGTCCAAACAAAGTACCGGTTGTTGCGGTCGGTGTGATATCCATTGGACAGTTTGGTGCAGGTATTATCAATATCTCACAATTTGGTATTGGAATTATAAGTATAAGCCAATTCACAATTGCCCTATACGCTGTTGCCCAATTTGCACTTGCATATTCTTGCATCGCACAAATTGGCATATATATTGATCAAGGATATGGGCAGATTGTAAGAAGATTTGCAGATATCCTGGGAAGTTTCTAACAAATTTTATATCCGGTTTTTGAGTCCGGAGGCCAGTCTAACAAAAAACAAACCAAGGGCAACAGCAGATTTGGTGACCCCTATTTCTCCTCTTACTGTTCTATTTCTCTTTTCCAGAAAATAACAATGCCGTCCCTTCCAAAAAGAGTTTGTACAATTTCCCATCCCTCGGCGCCCCTTCTGTTGAGCATGTCTGTGAGCATGTTTATTTGATTTTCAGGGACCTGATCGATACCGCATTCCCCTTCAGCATTGCAGAAATAGACAAGATGGGTGAAATCCTCGTTCGCATGTTTTGAAATTTCATATTCATACTGTCTCATAATACCCTCCTGTAAATAACTATTAAAGTTTCCCATTCCCATAACCGGGAGAAAGCCAAATCAGGCAGGGAGGTTTAACGGGACGATGGGCGGCACTGGTCCATTATTATCTTCTTGGGATCAGCAGGTTTCTTCCAACAGTTCCGGCAATATTCCATCACTCCATTGCCCCATCCCCCGACAGGAGCCCCTTTTCCTGTAAAAAAGTAAAGATTGCCTCGACAGTCTCGTCGGGCCGTTCCATGGGCACAAAATGGCTGGTCCTGTCAAAGCGCCTGATAACCGCATGAGACACTTTTGCCTGAAACCGTTTCACTGCAGGGGCCAGAAACGTATCCGACGCTGCGCCATAGAGAACCAGGGTGGGCTGGCGGATCTGCGGGATATATCTCCAGATGTCGTGGGAACAGACTGAAAAGCATCGTGACTCCCATTCCGGCGTACAGCACAGCCGGATACCCCCGTTGTCTGACGGTCTGGTTCCATCCTCTATGTAGCCTTCAAGAAAACCCCTCTCCCATGATCTGAACGGTTGTCTGATCCTGTAGGTATTCATGATGGTCTCCGTGTCAGGCCAAGATGGGTTCCTCCTGCCTGCCCGGGCCGCAATAGGAACACGGCTGGCAAAGCCCGTTTTTTTGGCTAAATACCACCACCACATCCATGAGAAGGGGAGGATGGTCGGATCGATGAGGATAAGGGCGCGGATCATGTCAGGCCGTTTGACGGCCAGGAGCAGGCTGGCTACGGCCCCGCGGGAATGACCTATGGCAATTATCGGTTCTCTGAGATGTTTGAAAAATTGCTCCTGATCTTCAGCAAAGACATCCCAGTGTTTCAGGTTTCGAGGATCTGCCTCAGCAGTTGTCCTCCCGTGCCCCCTGTCGTCCATGCCGAGGACCCTAAGTCTGTGGCACAATTTCTCTGCGATCGGGGTATAGGTCCCTGCACAGAACCCGGTGGCATGGGCGAAGTGCGCCAGGGGTCCCGAACCTCCCCAGTTAATATAATTAAAATCGCCGTCCGGACCTTTGAAGGTATTGTAGCTTTGCATAACGCTTCCAGTAACTACTCCAACACTATAACAGTTGAAGTGTTCAATGTGCCGACCCTGCCGGATTTATTGATGAAAGGGTAATTTTGGAGAATGTATCATATTGAATTGTCATAAAAAAGTGTTTGATACATTGTTCTCCCCTTCGATGGGCCACCCGCCCCCAAGAGCTTTGTAGATGCGGATCAGGTTAAGCACCACATTGGCCTGGCTGGCCACAAGCTTATCCTGCTGCTCAAACAGGCTTTTCTGGGTAACCAGCACATTATTGAAATCCGTCAGTCCTGTCTCATACTGGACGATGACCAGGTCCACGGCTTCCCGGGTTGCCGCAACCGCTGCAAGCAGCCAATCACGCCGAATCTTCTCCTCGCTGTGAGCCACAATGGCGTTTTTGACTTCTGCCATGGCCTTGAGTACCGTATTTTTGTATTTGAACAGGTCCTGTTGGGCGATTTCCTTGTGAAGGGCGATTTTACTGCGGGTTTTGCCACCGCTGAAAAAATTCCATTTAATAGGTGATTTTATGCCCCAGGCCAGGCTCGATCCGCCGCCGATCTCCGAGAAGGAACCGGTTTCCAGTCCGAAAAACCCGGAAATGGCAAATCGGGGATAAAGGTCTGCCGTGGCTGCTCCGATCAAGGCCGTCTGAGCGGCAAGCTGCTTTTCCGCCATGCGAATGTCCGGCCTTTGACGTAAAAGGTCCGCAGGAACACCGATGCTGATATTCTCCCTCGCTAAAGGGATGGGTTCGGGTTCCGCCAGTTTTGCGTGCAGGGTTTCCGCGCTCAAATTGAGTAGGACCGCGAGCCGGTTGATTATAGAATTAAGGTGGACCCGGAAGGGAGGAATAGCGGCTTCCGTGTTGGCCAGGTTGCTCATGGCCTGGGCCGTGTCTAACTTGGAGGCAATGCCGCTGTCATACCTGACCCGGGTCAGTTCCAGCATTTTGCGCTGAATGATGGCATTGCCTTCGGCGCATTGAATTTGTCGCTGACAGGCACGAAGCTCAACATAGGCCAGAGCCACTTCTGCAAACAGGGTGACCAAAACGTCCCGATAATCCTCAATAGAAGCTTCGTATTCAGCGCCCGCCGCTTCGATTTGGCGTCGTATTCGGCCGAAAACATCGATTTCCCATAGCGCATCCACCCCCACCATGAACATATTCTGGCCGTCAAACCCATTCAGGGGGGCCATTTGTTTAAAAGGGCCGTTGTCGCTGTGCTTAAACCGGGAGACCGCGCCCAGGGCGTTGGCGGTGGGCAGTTCCTGGCCGGAAACAATGCCGAGACGGGCCCGTGAGGCGCCGATGCCTGAGAGGGCGATTTTTAAATCCAGATTCGATTGACGGGCCTGTTCAATCAAGTGGTTCAGGAGCGGGTCGTCAAAGATTTTCCACCAAGTCTGAAGGGACGCGCCGGACTGCTTGGCCATTTCCCGGGATATGGCCTCGTGCCATGCATCCGGGGTTTTGATTTTAGGTTTTTGGTAGTTTGGGCCCACCGGTGCGCAGCCTGATGAAAAGGCGATGGCTAGAAAAATTGTAATTACTGAAATGGCAGCCCTTGCCCTGAAAAACATTACCGTTTCACCCTTCTTACGCCCTAAATCAATTCATGGGGTCTAAAATGGATTGAAAAGATATTTGAGGTAACTTTCCGAGTGGATTTCAATCTGCCGCAGAAAAACCAGAAAATCGGGTGTGTCATGGGTGAAGATGGCCACCAGTCCACTGGCCCCAAAACGGATCGGATAGTCCGGATGTTCTTTCGTCAAGTGAAGCCTGACCACAAATTCAAAACCCCCACTAACAGCTCCTTCTTTGGGAATCTCACCGCTGGGTACGCCCTGGGCGTTGCCATTGGCCCAAATGACGCTCACTACTCTTGCGGGAAAAACCTTTCCAGGATACATGTTAAAGGCAATTTCCGCGTGATCTCCCGTTCTAACCCGCTGAATACCCCGTTGGTCCATTTTGGCCGCAATCCAGTACTGCTCACTGTTGATAAAGGTCATCACCGGCTTTTTGAGGCGGGTAAACGCTCCCGGATAGAGCTGCAGGTTGGAGACATACCCGTCCGAGGGGGCTCGTATGATGGTGTTCTCTAAGTGATATTTTGCGGTGCCCAGTTTGGCTAAGACTTCTGCGATTTCCGTATGTTCATCTCCAACCTCAGAGTCAAAGGCCAGTTGGGCCTCGCGTACTGCCGCCTTATTTCCCTGGAGCTGGGCTTTCAGGGCCGCCACCCGTTGCTCAATCTGTTCAAGCCGCATTTTGGATACGGCCTTTTTCCCCGCTGCCCTTGAAAGCATGTCATATTTGGCTAATGCCCCTTTGAGAGTCGCCTGGGTGCGTGCCGCGCCTGCCCTTGCTTCGACAATCTGCTGGCCCAGCTTCTGGACGGTGGTGCCGGCGGATGCCAGGTGCGCCTCATATTCATTTACCCTGTTTTGCCAGGGCTCCGGGTCCATCTCGAAGAGAGGATCTCCTTTTTTTATGGGCGTATTGGAGGTAATAAAGACCTCCTTCACACGGCCCCCGTATTCGGGCGCCATCTGTACCACATAGGATTGAACGAATGCCTCCTTGCTGTAGGGCGTATACTGTCCCAGGCTGAGTATTTCCGTCAATACCGCCGCCACCCAAAGTCCGAAAACAACAAATTTCCAGAACAGGTTGAACTTCAATAATTTGAAATCAAAGAATATCAGGCGAACGAGAAAAAAGTAAGCGATTGTAATCAGAAGTTCCATAGTGATTCGGTTACATCAGGCCGTGTGGTTTTCAACTTGGTCCACATCTTTTTCATCTGAATCAACAGGACATTTATCAGTGTCTTTTGAAGGCTCTGCCGGGGACTCATCATCGGTTTTCGTATACATGACCCCGATTACGGCGCCGGAGTAGGCCCAGACCAGAGCTAACATCCATAGGGGAAATACGACCAGGCCCAAAAGGGACGTAACTTCAATGGCTTGGGTCTGAGGATGATTTCGAGCCTTGGCAATTTTTCCAGGGTAGGTATGGATCTTCACGATTCCGAGAATGATCGTGATCACGGAAAAAAAGATCAGAGATAGAGAGATGTAGTCCAGTTTCGTCATAATCGCTGAGAGACCTTTCAAAAACGCCCCTTTTCACACAATCTCTTCGTTGCGTTCAGATTTTAATCCTCGAAATATTTAATATATTCCTGTGGTTAAAATCCTCTCGCGCCTTGATCTTGAACAAAATTGAGCATTTTTCAAAGGTCTCGCTGAATGAGGGATGCAAAAGCTGGTATTTTTTAAATGTTGTAGAGTTTATTCTACCATTAAAAACAAGGCAATACAAATTTTTGAAAAAGTTGACTCTAACGTTGCATAAAATTTGAGTTCAAAATGCTTTAGATTAGGTCAGTCCCGCCCGCGATTGGGCTGTTTTCAAGGATGAAAGCGTATTGAACATAGGACACAGTCTTGAAAATGGACCAGCGTTTCTTGATGGACTGATATAGAGCGAGCGCAGCGTTTTTGGACCGAAGGTTTATGTCGCAACGTTAGGGCTCGCTCAGAAATAACTTAGCAGAGTTGACGCTCAGATTTGGGTCAGATTTGGTTGATGCGATTGAGTAAAGCCACAGTAATAGCGAGCTATTTCGAGGACTTTACGATTGAGCAGTAACCGAAGATGGCCTGAAGCTGAAATGTCAGAATGTAAAGTTATTTCTGAGTGAGCCCTTAGGGTTGACTCTGATCGTGAATTTCAATCAGAGGATAATTCTCTGGGAAGGCGGCATTCCAGGAATCGTTACGAAGGGTCTGTTTGAAGGCGTTCTATCCTGCAGTGGCACGAAAATGATCCATTGCGTAAAATAATTTCATGGCTGATAAATCTATGCTTGACCATTTTTGAAAGATTTCTCAGTACTCCAATTTCCCTCGTCAGCGGAGCGTCTTTTTTATTCTCTTTTCATAATATCTGGCCAGTTTTTCGCTTTTATCGCTGTCGATAGAGTGGGCCGAGTCTGTCGCCATGACAAGGGTTTCCAGTTTTACAACACCATCCGGGCTGACATGGGCAGAAAATTGGATTCGATGGTTGAGCGTGGAAGCTTTGGTTTGAATGCTCCATGATTTTCCTTCGGTCTTTTCGGTCAAAACGCCATCAAGCATTTTTCGGGGTTTGCAGACAATTATTCCTTGTTTTTCGTTTGAGGAACCAACTTTAAAATCCTCATCTTCGATCACATTGATGATTGCACGCATGACGACTTTCCTGCTCTTGCCCGTTTCAAAAGTTATGCCTTCAGAAGTGGTTTGCTGTTGTTGACCTGAAGCACAACTGAAAAAGAATATACAGATTAACACTAATACAGTTTTTTTCATTTTTGCGTGAGCCCTTAGCTGCTGTTTTTTTATGCAGATTCTATTTCACCCGGTATGGGCATTTATTATCCTTCAGGTTCCAGAATCATCTGCCATGTCCGGCTTCAGGCGTGATTTGACGCGAAGCTTCGCTAATATTCAATAAGCGAATCGCGGCCTATTTTCCCCGGAGAACCAAAACCGGTCATGGACATGAGCCGTTTCATTTCTTGTGTCATCTGTTGGATGACCTCTTTGACACCCTCACTCTTGTTGGCGGCCAATCCGTAAAGGATCGGTCTTCCTAAGCCCACCAGTGTAGCCCCGAATGCCAGACCCTTAAAAGCATCACTCCCACGCCGGAATCCGCCATCCACTAAGATTACTGTTTCGCCCTTTGTAACCGAGACGATTTCATCCATGACCTGGAAGGGATGGGGAAGATAGTCCAGGGTATGTCCCCCGTGGTTGGACACGAAGATGGCATCGGCACCCGCCTCCATCGATTTTTCTGCGTCCTCTTTGCTCAGTACGCCCTTGAAGATCAACGGGATGGACACCTTCTTCCTGATCTCTTTAAGCTCTTTGAGGGAGAGCGGGGAGCAGTCAAAGGCCATCTGTTTATCATGTACTTTGGTCCCCTGTCCGGAATCGATTTCAATGCCGAGCCAGTTGACCCCTGCGGCCTGGATTTCATCGATAGCTTTGAACATCATCGGGCGGTCTTTTAATGGCTTTACATTTGCGGCTAACGCGACCCCTGTTTCTGCGATCGCCTTCAGGTCCTGGGGAATGGGGGTGCCGGTCCACATGAGGCTCCCCGCCGCTTTCAGACCGGCCGCCACTTCCATGAGACCGTCATCAGCTATCGCGGGGATAGGCATGGTCATGGAAGACATGATAATGGGTGTATTCAAGTTAACGCCTAAAACAGAGCAACCCGTTTCGACTTCGACTCCATCAATACAACGCTGCCTGATGGTGTATCGATCAAGGACACGCCGGTTGTTGGAGAGGACAAACTCCGTCTCTACCCCATCTAACAGCCACCCAATGTCACGACTTCTGATCTCAGCTTCTCCTTTTTGGTAAATTTCCGTCAATTCCATTTTTTCTCCTTCCGGTTAATGGTGATTGTTAATTTTGACAAACTCGTAAAAAGTCACTGACCCGTTTTCGTCATTCCCGCGAACGCGGGGATCCAGGGATTCCGTCTTTAGCGGGACTGGACTCCCGCGTTCGCGGGAGTGACGGCCTTGGAGACTGTTTTTAATTCCTCAATTCCTCAATTCGCAATTCCGGTTTATCCGGGTTAGATATCTATTTCTCAAATATTTTTTTATAGCCGCCGTAACCCTCCTTTTCCAGGTCTTCCCTCTGAATAAAGCGGAGGGAGGCAGAGTTAATACAGTAACGGAGTCCTGTTGGTTCAGGTCCGTCAGGAAACAGATGCCCGAGATGAGCATCAGCATGTCTGCTTCTCACTTCTGTCCTTTTCGTAAAAAGAGTTCTATCTTCTATTTCAACAATATTTTCCGGCTCAAGGGGTTTGGAAAAGCTCGGCCATCCTGTTCCGGAATCATACTTGTCAATAGAGATAAAAAGAGGCTCGCCGGAGGCTATATCAACATAGATCCCTTCTTTTTTGTTATCCCAGTATTCATTGGCAAATGGCCTTTCCGTGGCATTTTCCTGGGTCACCTTGTATTGCAGTGGTGTCAATCTCTTCTTCATTTCCTCTTCAGACAGTTTCTTGTATCTTTTGTTATGTTTCTTGGATACTTCAATTCGAGTCTTGTCCTTCCATACATTTGTTAAGTATTGATCGCGACCAGAACTGCGTCTGTACTGTTTGTACCCCATGGGATTTTTCAGGTGGTAATCCTGATGATAATCTTCTGCCTGATAAAATTTGGAAGCACTAATAATCTCTGTAATAATTGGCTTGTCATATATTCCGGAATTATTAAGATCAGCCTTAGATTTCTCTGCTAAAGCCTTTTGCTCTTCATTATGATAAAAAAGTGCTGTTCTGTATTGTGGGCCCCTGTCCACAAATTGCCCACCTGGATCTGTCGGATCAATCTGCCTCCAAAACAGGTTGAGGATCTCGGAATAAGTTATTTTAGAGGGGTCAAAAATTATCTGGACAGCCTCCACATGACCGGTCTGTCCACTTGAAATCTCCTCATATGTAGGGTTTTTTTCATGCCCGCCTGTATAACCTGATACAACGTCTAAAACCCCTTCCAGTTTTTCGAAAGGATGCTCCATACACCAGAAACAACCTCCGGCAAATGTCGCCTTATCAAGTTTAGTTTGAGCATCTGAATCGCTATGTATCAGTACCAGGGCGGGTAACAAAAAGATAAATTTACTGCTTATTCCAAACATATTGAACTCCCTAATTACTAACCTGGACTCAGGTCTTTATAGCCCCTGCTCATGTAAACCCCGTTCCTGCAGTACAGGTATAGCAGTGGTCGGCTACTGCAATAGGGCTGCCTGATTCTGGGGCGCCAGCCATTTCAGTGATATGAATCTTCCTCCCTCCCATAGGTAGCTCTCTTGCTAAATTGAAATCGCAATCATAAAGATACCCGTCCCAGGAGACTGAAACCATTGTCCGGCACATGACCCCTTCAACTGCACATGGATTAAAACCTGAAGAGAGTTTTTCGATATACTTGTCCAGGTTTCCTGATTTCAAAAGCCAATCGCGAAATCTTCCTAAAGGGACGTTTGCGAAAGTAAAAAGATTATTAAAGACGATCCCCCACTTTTCTGACAGAACCTGGCGGAATCGCTTTTCCGTCTCAGGCTGTGATGATGGGAGAAATGCACCGGTCGGATTGGAGACCAGATTGAGTTCCAGGCCGGTCCCATCTGCTCCATACCCAAGTGCGTTAAGTTTCTTCAGGGCAGCGATACTCATGCTGAATATTCCCGGCCCGCGCTGCGATTCAGCCTGGGTTTGGTTCAGGGAAGGAAAAGATGCCACAATTACCACACCATATTCTTTGAACAGCTCAAACAGATGGCCCCGCTTGCCGTCATTCAGGGCAGAGAGGTTAGAACGGATCATGATTCTCGGGGCAAGGGAGGAGAACCTCTCAATGAGGCCGGGAAGATTATGATTCAGTTCAGGGGCTCCCCCTGTGATGTCTATGACCTCAAAAGAACACCTTTTTGCATAATCTGCAATCTGATTCGCGGTTTCGGAATTCATGTTCTCCTTGCGGCCAGGCCCGGCGTCCAAATGACAGTGCCGACATGTCTGGTTGCACAATAATCCCGTATTGATCTGTAACGTGGTTGTTTGATCACGCTCCAGTTTAAGACCCTGCGTAGCAAGGGTCTGTCTGAAGGGCTCAAAGGTCATAGAATTTCCGTTGGACCCCGTTCCTTTTTTACCCTGTGACTGCCTGGTATTCATGGTACTGCTTCCTTAACGCTATTTATATAAGTAGTACCTGAACGAAAACCACGCCCTGGCGTGCTTCAGGCACGATGCTAGATTCAAAAACTAACACAAATTAGGACGAAATAACTACCACGCTTAAAATTTGTTTTTGGATCCATACTCTTAATCGTAATCTTAATCATAATCGTTTTGAGTAAGATTACGATTATGGAATAGGGAAGTTATTTCGTTCAGACACTAAGTAGGGATCACACCGGCCAAATATCGACCCTGCGCGGAGAAACCGGTAACGCCTACATAGACAATTTCTCTGCAATATTACGCATCTGAATACCATGGACAAGGGACGCACCACCTCTGATAGCCGTTACCACATGAATCGCCTCGGTCATCTCAGCCACATTAGATCCCTTTTCCAGACAGGATTGCGTAAAGGCATCAATACAGTAAGGACACTGGATGGTGTGGGCCACGGCAAGGGCAATGAGAGACTTCTCCCTTTCTGTCAGTTCTCCTTCAGAAAATACGGCCCCGTAATAATCAAAAAATTTGTCAGCTAAATCCGGTGCTTCCTTCCCGATCTCTTCAAACTTTGGAAGGTCTTCAGGTTTGTAATAGGTCTCCATCGGAAAATTCCTCCTTCTCAATATTTGGTTTGCTTTAGCTCCCTAACAGCCTCTGGGCCCCAGCTACCTGACTCATAAGGCAAAAGCAATTTTGACTGATCATCGCATGTTTCACATCCCTCCAAAATGGGAGTCAGAAAGGCCCAGCAAAGCTCTACACCGTCCTGCCGCCAAAAAAGCATGTGATCTCCCAACATCACGTCCAACAGTACTTTTTCGTAGGCATCCAGCACGGGACCGGTGTAATTCTGGTGATAGTGAAAATCCATTGTGACAGACCTTAGACATACCCTGGCGCCGGGGTTCTTTGTCTGAAAGGTCAATGATATTTTTTCATCCGGATGGATACCGAGAATGAGTCGATTGGGAGTGATCTGTTCCCCTAATGTCTGACGAAACATGGAATGGGGGACCTCTTTAAACTGGATAACTATTTCGGTGCGTTTTTCGGCTAATCTCTTACCCGATGTGAGGTAAAAGGGCACACCCTGCCAGCGCCAGTTGTCTATAAAGATCTTCATGGTAGCGAAAGTGGGGGTTAATGATTCAGGGTTGATACCCGGTTCGTCGCGATAAGCCGGGACCCTTTTCCCATCAATGGCCCCTGCCCCGTATTGTCCAAGTGCCAGGTAATTTTGAAGATCACTAATGGGAAACGGCCTGATAGTTCTATATACCTTAACCTTTTCGTCACGAACCCGATCGGCTTCGAATAGGGAAGGGGGGTCCATGGCTGTTAGGGCAAGGAGTTGCATCATATGGTTCTGGAACATGTCCCTTAAGACACCTGCCTGTTCGTAGTATCCTGCCCTGTGTTCTACCCCAAGGGCTTCAGCTGCGGTGATGCTTACACTGTCAATGTATCTCCTGTTCCAGAGAGGTTCAAAGATGGCGTTGGCAAAACGAAACATGAGGATATTTTGAACGGTTTCCTTAGCCAAATAATGATCAATCCGGAAGATCTGATGTTCTTGGAAATGCTCATGAAGGGATCGGTCCAGATCGATGGCAGTGTCCAGGTCACGACCGAACGGTTTTTCTACCACAATCCTTGCCCAGCTATTTCCCTTTTCGTTTTCTGTTGATAAACCGGCTTTACCAAGCATTTGGGCGGTTGATTTATAAAGAGATGGTGGGATGGCCAGGTAAAAAACCCTGTTCCAGCAAGTACCATGTTTTTTGTCCAGTTCCCTGAGAGACCTGGCTAAGGCCTTGAAAGAGGGGAGTTCACTATAGTCAATTGCCTGATAGTAAAGCGATTTGGAAAAGTCTTGCCACTTCTGATCATCCAGGATGTTTGCGGTCTTCAAAGCATTTTTCATCTTATCTCTGAATTCCTGATCACTTAGCTTTGTACGCGCGCATCCAACAACAAGGAAGGGATCGGACAAACCATCGTTGAGATATAAATTAAAGAGAGCCGGGACGATCTTTCTCGCCGTCAGATCGCCTGAGGCGCCCACGATAACAATCATACAGGGGTCCGGGTTCCCTTCGATGAGGCAGGACTCAAAAGGAATTTCCAGATCTGGCGCTGTAGTCCCGACTATTGTAGAGCTATTTTCACTGATCATAAAACCCCCTGTTATCTTGCTTAGACCCCAGTACCATCTGCCGGAGCTACGGGGCAGGCAGGATCTACAGGATTCTCAGGATTTTTTGCCTTTCCAGCCTCCGGCCCGTAGGCTTCCAGGCCGGAGGCCTGAAACAGAGAAAGCAATAGATCCAATTAATCCTGTTAATCCTGTCCAATATAATTTAAATTCAGCAAAACCCACAAATTCGTACGAGGAACCTATTTTTTATTTGCAACGACCGCATGTCCGCCAAATTCACGACGAAGGGCTGCCACAACCTTATCGGAGAATGAATCCTGTTTCTGGGAGCGGAACCTGCGCATTAGAGATAATGCAATCACAGGCGCTGAAACACCGGTGTCTATGGCCTGTTGAACTGTCCATCGGCCTTCACCTGAATCATCCACGTAGCCTCTGATATCAGAAAGATCTGCATCCTTGGCAAAGGCGGACTCCATCAGCTCCAAGAGCCATGAACGCACCACACTCCCCTGGTTCCAAAGATGTGAGATCGCGGCATAGTCTAATGATTCAGAGTAAGGAGATGACTCCAAAATATCAAACCCTTCACCGTAAGCCTGCATCATACCATACTCAATGCCGTTATGGACCATCTTCACAAAATGACCGGCACCGACCTCCCCGCAGTGAAGATATCCCTCTTCGGGAGCCAGGGTCTTAAATATGGGCTCAAGGTATTGGTAGGTCTCTTTTTCCCCTCCTATCATCAGACAATAGCCTACCTTCAGACCCCATATACCACCGCTTACGCCTGCGTCCACAAACCTGATTTCCTTTTCTGCCAATAGATCAGCACGCCTGATATCGTCCTTATAGTAGCTATTGCCGCCGTCAATGACAATGTCACCTGGGGATAGAATCTCTTTGAGCTGGACGATATGGTCATCCACAGTGGGCCCCGCGGGTAACATTATCCAGGTTGCACGTGGTGGAGAGAGCTTTTCAACCACTTCAGCTAATGAATAAGCCCCAATGGCTCCTTCCTTTACCATTTGATCCGTTTTGTTAGGTGTTCGATTGTAGACCACCACCTGGTGGCCTCCCTGCAAGAGTCGCTTCGCCATATTCATGCCCATCCGTCCCAACCCGATCATGGCTATTTGCATTTTTTGTTCTCCTCGTTGGTTAAAAAGCCTCCAACCTGAGTCTAAATTTTATCCAGTTAATCCTGTTAATCCTGTCAAAGATTTATATGTTGCTTTTTAATGGTTCAGATTCCAATCGTAAAACAGATATTCCACCTCGATGGTGTCCATATGCTCGGCGAGATACTCTGCTTTTTCATCCTGGTCCAAGTACGGGCGCAGGAATTGGAAAATATCCCGCCTGTGACCAAAGTCTTTTTTATACCAGTTAAATATCTCGGAGAGGAGGATCTTGTTCTTTTCAGGCAATATGACCACTTCTGAGCTGTTGATGAAGTTCCTGGTTGCGGTTTCAAGCTGGTTATCAATGGCACCGGCTTCATAGAAGCGGATGGGAGCGCAGGATCTGGATCCGCACACTAAGGCAAAATGGATCCTGTTATCCATGGGCTCAACCATATAGACACGGCGGGGATCCCGCCCCTTAAAGACCGGGGACATCCGGTATGGGGGGCGAGCATTGGAGCGTAGGACACCGTGCTCAATATCATCCGGTGTAAAGGTGTATCCTCCTATGTTATAGGCGATGTGGGTAAAGAAATTGCTGATTTCCCGTACAGACGAATTCAGCCCCAATTCTACAATACCTTGAACAACAATGGTATTATAAAGGTTGATCCAGAAGGCCAGTTTTTCTTCCCGGGTCATAAGGCTTTTCAGATCGAACACCTTAAGATAGGCTACAGGCTCTAAATAAGAACGATATTCCTCAGACCTCTTCATGGCCTCATAATCCACCCGACCACGGTCCATGCTGTAAAAGATATCCTTAAGCTCGCCGATTGAAGACATCAGCTTTGGCGCCAGGTCTTCAGCGGGTACCGGAATCACGCCGGAAACCTCATTGAGGATTTTCACATCCTTCAATTTGCGGGATTTACCCCGGCCTAACCAGTTCAGAGCCTGCTTGTCTTCATCATAGTATTCGTAAACCAGATCGATGAAAAGGGAAGAAGTCCAGCCGAAACTGTCCGAGCCGTAACCCTTTCCTGTAATGGAGTCGAAATATTCATGGAATCCGAACCGTACCGGAAGCTGGATCATGTCCTTTTTCATGGCGTCTGATTTTTCCCGGTACCCATAGCTTTTAAGCCCCTGGGAGAGCATCCAGTTGATGTTGATCCACACCGGCCCCCGCCAGTAGTTCTTAGGGTCAAATTCATTCTGGGCCATATCATAGTTGGGGATAGTGAAACAGTCCCCCTGATGCAGGGCGCAGAAAGAGACTGAATTCAACCGTTCATACAACAGTTGGGCCTGCTCCTGACTCGCAGCGACTGCAAATAGCGGCATGAAGCTGGCAGCCGTAGCCGTGGGAAGTTGCTCACCCGTGATCAGATCAATGGGATCGAACTGCTTGCGCTCAGATGACCACATCCTTTCTCTGATGGCCTGGGATGTCTGGGCCAGCCATTCCTCCACCTCTCTGACATCCTGGCCAACGATCTTGCCAATCTCCACCAAATCCCTATTAGCCCTGCACAAGATGGAGTTAAACAGTACATCCTGGACCAGGAAGGGACACTGTCTGAAGATCTCTGTCTCATCGTAGTGGTTTCCCCTGAAGAGATCCACGAGATACACATAACGGTCGTAGTCTTTGTCGCTGGGGCGTTGTTCTGCCGGCACTCCGTGTGCCAGGTCCTTACGTTCGTAGGCCGGCAATCCGGTTTTGTCAACCTGGATGTTTTTCAGGGGACGGTCCCAGCTCGGAGAGTTGTCCAGACCCGACTCCCATGGATGTCGGATATATACAAGCCCTGTTTTGGCCGGATCGCGATGGAGGTATAGGTAGCGGTGAGAGGCCATCAATTTAGGGTACATATCTTTCAGGAAATCATGGGCTTGGCGTCTGTTTTTGGCATGCTGGTATATGTGCAGGCAGGCTATGGCATGGAGAGGCGGCATTGTAATTCCGCTTGTCAATCTGCCGCCAGGGATCTGCCAGAAGTCGGGTTCCGGAAAATAATTGCCCAAGGCCTCAGGATTGAAAACTATTTGAGGAACCATACCGTTCTCCCATTGGTGCTCGAAAAGAGAGCGGATCTCCTGCATGGCCCGTTCCTCATTATAGTGGGCATATCCGATGGCCATAAATCCCGAATCCCAGTTCCACTGGTGAGGATAGAGACCAGGGGAGGGCTTTGTATAGCGGCCGGTCCAGTTTGCGTCCAATATCTTCTGGGCCTGTTTCACATAGCCCTTGAATCCTTTAGTGGAAAAAAACTCAAACATAATTCAATTCCTAAAGCGTACTCCTCCCCCAATTGCTTAATAAATCGGAATAGTTCACCGCAGACGCAGAGGACGCAGAGAGTCAGTTATTTTTAGCTTTTCGCTGAGAGGCCGAAAAGCTAAAAGACTCAATTTCCTGGCCATGTAACCTCTTGAACCAGCAGGTATTTATCTCAGCTACCTTATCCTGAGTTTCGGTGAAAAAAAGATAGACATTTTGGACGAATGCTGTTGAGCACTTTTCTTTTTGCCGTCCTCTCAACGGCAAAAGAAAAAAGTATTCATCTCTGCGCTCTCTGCGTCTCTGCGGTGAACTATCACAATAAATCTATATACATGATACCTACACAAATACCCACAGGCAGAAGACTGCTATTCCCCTTTCACTTTTTTGATGATCTTGGGGATAAAGAATGAGAAGATAAAAAGTCCAATGGAAAAAAAGACCTTGAATGAAATGAGCTCTCCCCAATTGCCGGATGCCCACACCTCTTTCAGTGTCCCTATAAAAAAGGTGAAGATAAAGGTCCCTACAATAATACCGAGTCCCGTACCAAAAAAATAATCCTTGAAACGGACCTTGGTCAGGCCCATACCGAAATTCATGGGCGTAAAAGGAAAATAGACCAGCCTGAGATAAAGAACAGTAGCAAATCCATTCCTCTCGATGGCGTCGTCATATTTTTTGAGCTTGTCTCCTATAAGTGAGGCAGCAAACTCCCTTCCCAGCGTTCGTCCAATAAAAAACGCAGCGCTCGCGCCAAGCATGGCCCCGATCCAGACATATAAGAAACCCCAGTAGGCCCCAAAAATAGCGGCCCCTAACCCGGTCAGCAATGTTCCGGGTAAGAACAAGCATACCCCAATGGCATAAATCAACATATAGAGGACCGGGGCCCAGTGCCCTGCCGTTTCCAGGAAATTACCCAAGGCTTCCGCTGTCAGATAATCCTTAATTGGTGTAAAACGGATCAAGGAAATGGCCAGAACAATAAAGGCAATGAGTATGCCGGCCTTCATCAGGGCTTTCCCGCGTGTATTTGTGTGTTGTTTCGTTTCAGTCTCCATCTCTTTTATCCAGTACCTAACCCGGATAAACCGGAAAAGTGCCTATCTATCCCGTTTGTAGCGGGGAAGTGAGCTAAAGTGCCTAAAATACCTAAAGTTGAACTCTGTTTTTTCATGCCTTGGCGTGATCGGAGTCTTCGCTTACCTGGACGTCTCCTCCTGGTAGTGGGATTCGACATTCATTTTTTGCTCGTATTAAACATTCGATGTTGGACGTTCGATGTTCGATGTTCATTTTTTTAGTAAACCTTCTACAGTCCGTCCTGAGCAAAAACAACTTAGCAGTATGCCCCAATACCCACTACCCAATCAGCAGGCCCTCCCTTTGAGATTAAAGAAAAACTTCAGGCCCTTTTTCACCTTGTCCGAAAATATCTTGGGAGAAAAGAACGTGCCCGCCACACGCTTATTGATCTCGCCAAGTGTCGGGTATGGGTGGACAGCAGATGCCAGGGTGGAAAGCTTTACCTTCCCGTTTAAAACAGCCACCCATTCGTTGAGCAGCTCTCCGGCTTGTGGTCCAAGGATCTGGACACCGAGAGGCTTCTCCTTTTCATCTAAGATCATCTTTATCTTACCAACCTTTTCACCCTCTGCAAGACTTCTGTCATTGTCCCTGAACGCTTCAGTCCACACCGAATATTCAATCCCGGCGGCCTTGGCTGCTTTCTCATTCATTCCAATACTGGCAAGTTCAGGATCAGTATAGGTACACCACGGGAGAAATGTGTAGTTGGCCTTTCTGGGGAGATGAAAAATAGCGTTGCTGATTACAATTCCTCCTTCATATCCCGCAGCGTGTGTAAATTGATATGCGCCTGTCACATCGCCCGCAGCATATATGTGTTTTTGACTTGTCCGCAGTCTGTCATCTACTTTCAGACCCTTTCTATCAAATTCGACACCTATATTATTGAGACTTAGGCCCTTTAGATTTGGCGTCCTTCCCATGGCCACTAATATTTTCTCGGCCCTCAGTTTTACTTCTTTTCCATTTTTATCCTTTATCAGTACCTCTTTCTCGGAGCCCTTGTTGCTTGTACGGATTATGGCAGCGTTTAAATGAAATATGACGCCCTCGGAGCTTAGAACATTCATGACCTCATCAGCCATGTCCTTGTCCTCTTTGCTCAAAATCTGGCCACTTCTCTGGATGACAATAACTTTTGTTCCCAGGCGACCGAAAGACTGGGCCATCTCCATGGCTATGGGACCGGCACCAAGAACAATCATGGATTCGGGCAGGTGATCTAATGAGAAGATTTCTTTATTGGTAATATATGGGGTTTTATTTAGACCCTCAATGGGAGGGATGCCGGGCGATGAACCTGTTGCAATGACCCAGTTCTTCGCCGAATATGTATTCCCGTTTAACAGGATGGTGTGTTCGTCTGAGAATGTTGGGTTGCCAAATTCCACCTTTGCACCCAGAGAGCAAAATCTTTCTTCGGAATCGTGTTTCTGAATGGTGCTGATCACCGATTGTATTCTTTTTTTTACCTCCCTGTAATCCACCGGCGGCAGCTCTACAGAGGGAAGGCCATATGCCTTTGAGTTTCTCATAAAATGGTAAACATGGGCTGTCCTGATAAGTGTTTTACTGGGAACGCAACCAAAGTGGAGGCAGTCTCCTCCTAATTCATTCTCTTTTTCAACGAGAAGAGTTTTGCCGCCAAACTGTGCTGCCCCT
>Ga0222681_1000192_pt1 | contig 23503 bp, 17 predicted proteins | sample AntAcemetage1006_FD_179844 | JGI IMG/M metagenome (GOLD analysis project Ga0222681, IMG submission 179844) | Saline water microbial communities from Ace Lake, Antarctica - #1006 | ecosystem: Environmental > Aquatic > Non-marine Saline and Alkaline > Saline | place: Antarctica: Ace Lake... | reverse complement strand
CCTCAAAAGCCCTGCATGATAGTCTACATCGGCAAACCGGCTGCCCTTAATCCTTCGCACCGGTTCCTCTGTTGCTGAAGGCATGCTAAAGGTTACAGACTGATCTCCGGTACTTTCCAGCAGATACCGACCTTTCTCAGAGATCATAAGAACTGAATAGCCATCATCTAAGACCTGAAGATAGCCAAGCTGAATCAGTTCTCCGATCCATTTCATCAGTTGCTGCTCAGAATAAGAAGAGCACTTTCCATATGCCGGATTCCTTTCCGGATGTAACGACGTGATATCCTTTGACGAAGAACCCCGCAGCATCAGGGCAACCTTTCTCTTACCCACAGCAAATGGCATATTCATCACACCAGTCAGAATCGCTGTTGTCAGTTCAGTCCCGTCGATCTTCTGTTTTGGATAGAGGCAGTTGTCACAGGATGTGCAGGGCACCTGTTCAAAATCCTCACCAAAATAGCCCAGCAGTACCTTCCTCCGGCAGATCGGTGATTCACAGTAATCAGACATGGCAAGGAGCTTACTGATCCGGATCTTCTTTCGTTCGGCACTGAAATGGTCTTTTTTTATAAAATGCATCAGTTTGCCTTTATCACCACGATTGTAGAAGAGAATGCAGTCGGAAGGCAGCCCGTCACGTCCTGCCCGGCCAATCTCCTGATAATAGGATTCAATATCCTTGGGAAGGTTTGCGTGGATAACAAACCGGATATCGGGCTTGTCAATACCCATACCAAAGGCAACCGTTGCACAGACAATACGGACCTCGTCCCGGATGAATTTCTCCTGCGTTGTTTTACGGATCTCGTCCTTTAGGCCGGCATGGTAAGGCAGAGCATAGTGTGCATTGTCCGAGTTGAGCCGCAGAAACGTCGCAAGCTCTTCGGTGTTTTTCTGAGAAAAGCAGTAGATAATTCCCGAATCTTCCGGGTGGCTATCAAGATATTCCAGAATCTGGTCGTTGACATCCCCTGCATCCCGAATCTCATACCTGAGGTTCGGCCGGTCAAATGACCCGATATGAATCCGGGGATTCTTCAGCTTTAACTGGTCCACAATGTCCTTCTGCACTTCCTTTGTTGCGGTGGCTGTAAGAGCAATGACCGGAACATCCGGGAACATTTTTTTGATAGTATGGAGCTTCCGGTATTCGGGCCGGAAATCATGTCCCCATTTTGAGATGCAGTGGGCTTCGTCGATAGCAATCAGTGAAGGTGAGAGGGATTTTACAAATTTTACAAAGGATTCGGTGGCAAAGCGTTCGGGCGATATATAGAGAAGACGGATCTTGCCGTCCTGAAGATCCTTCTTTATTTGCCGCTGTTCTGAAGATGGGATCTGGCTATTTAGGGTTGCAGCCCGGATGCCTTTCTGGTTCAGGTCGTCCACCTGATCTTTCATGAGGGAGATGAGTGGTGAGATGACGATGCCTAAGGTTTTAGTATGGACCGGGGGGAGCTGATAACAGAGTGATTTCCCTCCGCCGGTGGCTTTGAGCAGGAAGACATCCTTGTTGCTGAGCAGTTCCCGGACGACTGACTCCTGATGCGGGAGAAAGGAAGAGTATCCCCAGTAGTCAGAGAGGGTTGCTATAAGTGGATCCATATATCTGAAGGTCTCTGTTTCTGGTGCAGGAGGAAAATCATTTCGATTGGTAGTGGGTTTTCTGGATTCATTTTTTTAGGATTCGTTCTTTTAGATCTGAAGAAAAGGTACCAAATTATAGCGTTGAATGTATGGGTGACCGGTAGATTTTGCATAGACGAGGTATGTGTATTTCGGACTCTGGGGTGAAAGGTTCTGACAAAATTCCTGATTGCTGACACTTATAGCCGTTAATTTTCGGAGTGTTTGATTGTTATTTCTTTTCTCTTCCCGAAACAGACATCTCCCAAAAAAGGGATTTTCCTCCCCCAGCTCATACCCTCATCTCCTTACACTACCGCCAGTATCCTCCCTCCAGCCCATCCGGGCCAGATCCTCCGGGTCCAGTCCGGCCGCATGAATAAATCCACAGGCACACCGATATCCGGCAACTTTCCGCTCCCGGAAATCATACACTAGCATATGAGTCGGGACCTCCTTACCGCAGACCGGGCAAAAAATAGAGGCCATTAGATCCTCCCCCAATACTGACTCGGTCCTTGTTGCGGTGCACACGCTTCATACCAGGCCACCGCTCCATCATGATCATGTCTCCGCCACCTCATCTCTCTCATCCATTCTATTGCAGCCTCTTCATCTACCTCGCTGCACTCAGGTTCTATCCTTGCAGAGTGTCCCTCTGCTCCGTTCCGGTCTGTCATTTCTGATTTCGTTCCTGCCCCAGTTTTGCGGGCGATTAAGTGGCAAACGGAGTATGGCTGCCGTCCCGAAGGGCGGCTGGCTTACCCGTTTGACGATATCCCGCCTTTGCCGTCGTAACACTACCAGTGCCGGCACGGCGGAGAGAAGCGTAGCTGTGCGGCTGGAGAGGGGGTCACTGTCATAGGCCACGAGGCAGTTGCTCAAAGGAATGGCAGCGGGTTCCCTCTTACCAAATGCAATAGAGAAATCCGAAGAGAATCCCAAAACCAGAGCTAAGACAAAACCCCCTTCCCGGGACTACAGACCTTCAAAATTTCGGGAGGTCAAAAGGGGGCCGGTCTTTTTTAGGCTGGCGTGAATATGAAAAAAATCCGCGGGGGGTCAGACCCGGGTAAACGAGTCCAAGTCGTCGGAAACCATACTGGTAACAGATCCTGACGGTTCGGTGATGAACGTCACGAGGTTGTTTGAGTCGGTAGGGTCCGGGAAATAGAGGTACCAGGTATCGTTTGTCCAGTACTGGAGGTTCCCTGGGTGTCTGCCCGGGCCGAGCACGAATGTCATGTTCCCGTCATCCGCACCCGCAGAAATCTGCAGGATTCCGTATAGGTCGCTTGAGTAATACCCCGCGATGGCGGAGGGGGCGATGGTTGCCGGGCCGGGGTTTGCCGGGGGATTGGGGGGCTTCAGCCCCTCAGTGAACATGGCTTCGATTTTTTTTATCCTGATCTGCTGGTCGAGTTCGCTCTTCCCGATATACCGCTCGAGGAATTCTGCCTGGACCGCTTCTGGGAACGGGGTCGTATGCTTGTTTGCAATGACAACAATCCCGATGTTCCTTTCGGGGACGAGGGCAACTTGAGAGTTGACGCCTAACAGCCCGCCATTCTTCTCCACAACCCGTTCGCCGAGATAGGTGAACGAGTCGCAGCCGAAGCCGCTCGCCCTCAGGGTGTACGGGTCTTTCGGATCATCCGGGTGGCCGGTGATGACAAAGCTCGCGGCATTGATGGCAGCAACGGTCTTTGGTGCAAGGACCTGCTTCCCGTCAATGGAACCGCGGTTGAGTATCATCCTCATGAACTGCGTCATGTCCCGGCCGGTCGAGACCACCTGTCCGGCTGCCGGGAAGGTAGCGGTTTCATGGGCGATGATCTCCGTGCCACGTGGGGTTGCCCAGTGGCCGGTATACCGGTTGTCATCAAGGTACAGGGTGTCGTAGTGAGTCCCAGAACGGGTCATGTTTAGGGGATTGATGACCCGTGCGTCGGTCAGATCCTCCCAGCTGCGGTTGTCCGCCGCTGCTGCAACTTCACCCACGATGAAGTAGCCTGCATTGGAGTACTGCTCCTTTTCCCGGAAACCCGCGTCAGGCATAAGATACCGCATCCGCTCCAGCATCTCCTTGTTCGAGTACCCCAACCTGCCCAGCAGGTCCCCGTCATGGTTCCCGAGCCCGGTCCGGTGGGCGAAGAGGTCGCGGAGGGTCGTGTGTTCGCCGGCATACGCGTCGTTCAGCGCAAAATCCGGCAGGTACGTGACAACGGGGGTATCCCAGTCAAGTTTTCCCTCCTCAACAAGCGTCCCGGTCGCGACTGCGGTGAAATACTTGGATATCGAAGCGATCTGGAAACGGGTGTCCGGGTCAACCTTCTCCGGCATTCCGATCTCCCGGACGCCGAATCCTTTCAGGTACACAACGGTATCATTCTCAACAATCCCGACAACGGCACCCGGGACTTCGTATTTAGCCATCTTCGCGGTAACGATATCATCAAAGCCGTCGAGCCGGTCGGTATTCTTCTGAGTGCCTGCACTGGTGCACCCGGCACAAAGAATCATGCCGGTTACCAGGAATGCCCCAAGGATAAGAAAAATAACTCGATGAGCGGGATTTTTCATAAAAGGGAAATGCGTTCCGGAACGAAAAATGTTGTCATCCCCTGCAGAGTGTGCCAGGGATACCGTTGTCCGGGGCGGTCCTCACTGATGAAAGGGGGGTAATAACACAAGAGAATATCCCGCATGCTGAAAGCCTGTGGGTGCAGGAAGGCTCACATTTGTGCGTCTGGATCTCGCTGCAGGTCCATAATGTGCATGCATGGATCATCGCGTTCCTTACGTCGCACAAGTAACGGAAATACCCCCGGAAAAATAGTGGTGTGGGGTCAGCTGCTAACCCCCCTGGCATGGGGGTTGGGGGTCGAATGAAAATATTTAATGAAATGTTTTTTAATCCGTACCGGTTCTTACGCTCGCGTGACCGAGACCGTCCAGTATTCCAGGATCATCATGGACGGGTTTTCCGTGCAGGTATCGCATACGACAACGGGATGCTGGAAGACAAAACTGGGCAATACGACCTTATCCGTACCCGGTTCGGGGGAGAGCGGGACATCAACATCCTTCTGAATGATATACCGGTACGGGTCGAGGTTCCGGGAGAAGAAATCCCGGTACCGCTCCCGCTCCTGTTCAGTAGCATTGTAGGACCAGTCGGCACCTTCCGCCACCGTCACATCGGCGGGGATCCACCCGTAGCCTTCCATGTAATACTCTGCCCAGACGTGAACGCCGGCCGGTTTGAGAATCATCTGGTAGCCAATCGGGACGCGGGCGGGGATACCGATCGAACGGCAGAGGGCCGCGAAATACTGGCTCTGGAGCCCGCAGTCCCCAATCCCTGTCTCAAGGACATAGACAGACAGGGGTTTGCCGGTTGCTCCGAGCAGCGAGTTTGGGCCATGGCCGTAGGGGAGCGTTTCCGAGATATACTGGTAGATCATCTGCGCCTGAAGGTACGGGTTTGTCTCGTTTCCTATGATCTCCTGTGCTTTCTTCTTCATTTCCGGAGTGAGGGCGATATTCGTTGTCGGGGCCGTGTACTTCCGGTATTCCGGGTCGCTTATATTGTAGGGCCTCACCTTCACGGGATCGATTATGAATCTCCGGGTGTACTCCGTAAAGCGGAAGCGGGCAGATACATTCACGAACGGATCGTGGATCTCATCCAGCGGAATCTCGAAATACGCAAGCCCGAGATCCGCACCCGTGCCGGTCGTGGACCGCAGGTACTGTGCCGGTTCCAGGGACATTATGGTCACATTCGCCTGGGGTCCGTACTCGATTGGTAGGGGGATCCATAGTTTCAGCGTCCCGTTTGCCGGGAGCCGGTCACGGGGGACCGCGATATCCTCGAGCCCTTCCCATGCCACCGGGTCACTGTAATGTCCGGCTCCGCCCGTCTGCGGAGCCAGCGCGAGCGGGGCGAGCTCGTCATAGAAGGGGGTGTAGTGCTCCGCAGCATTCGCGTTTTGCATGATGGTCATGTTGTGCCATATGATGTTGGAGATGAAGTCATCGAAGTACCACACCTCCCCGTCCGTTGTGAGGGTCACGGCCCCGGGGTCGTCCATCAGGGCAGCCCGCTGTGCTGCTGAAAGGTCCGGGAAGAACCCGGCCAGCTGACGGTCCAGGGTGCTGCGGTTGTATGGGAAATTGACGGTCATCATCTGCATGGTCATGACCCGGTCCCGGGCGTTCAGGGCAGCCGCCGTGTTGTCGGCAGCGGTGTAGTTCTCCTGTGCGAGCCGGAAGAGCTGGGTGGCGGCGTGCAGATTGTTGTTCTGGAACTCATGTTCTGCCTGGGAGAAAAGAGTGTCACCCTCTGATGCTGGTGCAGATGCCGGCGCAGTTGTACAGCCTGCAGCGAGGATCGCGATTACACAGATAAGGAGGATCGTAAGTGTCAGAATTCGTTTCATGGTACACCAGATGTGTGAGATAAGTAACTGAAATGCAGATTCCCTTATAAACATTGTTAAATGATTGATCATGGCTTGTTTAAGCGGTTATTCAGGAGAGGCTTCCGGTTTTTTTGGAGGGACGATTCTATCGTTTATTCTTCCATCATCACTACAAATGTGACTCAAATCTGCCCGGACTGCATTGAAGAGCGTCCGGACTATGATTACAATTGGGGTAAATGCGGAGCAAAATAAGTGAAGGTTCTTTAAGCAGTCCTGAATCTCTTAAGGGAAAAGATGCTTCCATTGTGCAGGGTTACTGAGTCTTCCATGCACCTATGGCAGGAGATCCGGGTTTGCCTGCTATACTACCCGGACCCTGCTGTGGATACCTATGAGAAGAGGGAAAAAAAGCGTAAAAGAGTGATGAATGATTGCCGGTCAGGCCGCGAAGAGCGGCTCAAGCTCAACCTTCTGCCAGTCCTGGTCCACGACCTTCATCCAGAGCGTGCGGGTCTCTGGGACAAAGACTACCTGGTGATCCGTGGAATCTGTCATCCCCTCTTTTTCGAACCTGGTGTGCCGGAACGTCGCACCGCCGTCGGAGTATAACACATCGCGGATCGCCACCATCTGTTCTCCATCGATAAGTCCCTTGTTCTCTTCGGCGAGGCTCAGCAGGTTCGCGTACCGGGTGGTTGAATGCTTCGCCGGAAGAGCTGCAAATCGCCACGTCGGGTCGACGAAGTGGTTCGCGGCCGCAATCACGCCAGGCCCCTCGCGGCGTTTGACGTCATACACTGTCTCCTCGTAGGAATAGGCAGCCTCCGGTCCGGCCGCATTCACAATCCAGGCGACATTCGAACGAAGTGACATGATGGCAGCGTCGAGCCCTTTCATGTCGGAATAGTCAAGCATCATACGGAAGAACTCAGCGATGAGATCCGGCCTGCCTGCAATTGAAACGGAGCCGGCGGAGTCCTGTGCATTGTCATCCGAGATAAAGAGACCTGCGCTGTTCATCAGGGTTTCCGGACGTGCCCCTGCCGGGCTTAAGGTTGCAACACCGTTGCTCCCGTCGGTCGGATTGTAGACTGCGAGAGTGTAGTAGGGACGGAAGGGGCCGAGTTCGTCAGGCAGGTCGTAGTTCCGGGAGAGGACGAGCGAGCCATCGGTGGTGTATTCCCCCCAGACGGCCAGGAATGAGCATCCGGACTTCTCATTGTAGGCCTCGAAGTAGATCTGTGGCCCCTCGTAGAGAATCTCCAGCTGCTCTGTTGTCAGGCCGGAGGTTTCGGCCATACCCGCCCAGATCTCGTGCATGCGCTGTGCCTGCAACGCTGTTGCCTCCCCCGCGAATGCAGCTATCTCTTCTTCCGTGTATCCACTGGCCGTGAAGTGGGAGCGTAGCATTTCATATTCGGACTGGAGTTCGTCCTTCATCAAAGCACCGTACTGGCGCCCCATCTCCCGGTAAGTTCCGGAGAGGACGACAACAGGATAGGATCCCGCTTCGTAGCGCATGCCGTTGCCGAACGTGGCAACCTGCGTCATTCCGGCGTCAGTGAGGGCAGTTTCCGGGCTCTCCGCAGTGGATGCTACTGCCACCATTGGAATCACGAACATTAGTGCGATAAGAATATACAACACTTTCATAGAGGAGAATTCTCCTTTAACCTGATAAAAGTGCTGGCATCTCCGCAGCATCGCTTTCCTGACCGTATTCTGGCAGATAAAGCACAATATGATGTATTTTTAAGATTCTGGAGGATTTAAACAGGATAAAATGGTAATATTCAGACAACTACCGAAAGTCTGAACCGACGGAACTGGTATGCCTATGAAGAATGGGCAGCCTTTTGCCGGACCTATGCTACCCGGCTCACTCAGGCAACATACAGAACCTGGCGAGTCAGTGACGTTGAAGCAGCGGTGGAGGTTGCTTCCCGGCAGGATATTGAACTGGATGTCATCTAAAAGGACCACCAACCGGAAAAAAGGCGTGGAAATATCACCCCTCACTCCCCCGTTCCAGCGCCGTATCCCACAATTCATTCAGCTCTCCCATCAGCTCCCGGCGCCTTCCAGCATTTTTCTCACACAGCAGCTCAATCTCCAGGTCAATCGTCTGCTTACACTCCGCCCCGTATAACAAAGCACCACCAGCTCTTCGCTCATACATCCGTCCCTCCGGCCGGAAAAGAAGTGGTGAGGAAATCCACCGCCTTCTCCGCATCCTGCGCTGCCTTTACCACATCCATCGCCGAACCTTCCCGGATGGACCGGAGCCAGCCTTCCACATGAAAAGCAATTAGAAAAATCACTTTAAAAAAAGAGTTGAATTAACAGGGGATTGCCATACCGGCAACATATTTGCGGATATCCACCTGTGCACCGCTTTCAGCCATTTTTTCAGCGTAGGTGAGAAGATCATGGGCGACTTTTTCATCAACATAAGCCTCTCCACAATTCATGCATACCTGAGCCGGGACGTCTTTTACTACAATAGTGATTCCCTCCCGGTCAAAAGCAACAGTTGTCGTATCTTCTTTTGTCTCACCGTTTTTACAGATTACGCATTCCATGGTTTTCTCCTAGTGAACGTATCGGTCCACATTTTTGGATCAGGTTCGTATGCTTTGATAATAATTGCTTAACGATCTACTTTATTGTATGCCAGAACAACATGGAGCGGCCGATCGTTTGCGATGCCTGATACAAAACAACTGGGATAGGGAGTGTCATCCGGATAGTCTTCGATTTTCACACCCCGAACAATTACTTCCCGAATCTCGGTCTCGGTAATATGTCGCTGAAACATTTGCCGCAGTGTATGGATACGGAATGTCAGCCGTTCAAATGGCTGGATATTTTATGAAACTCACTCGTTCAGATCATCAGAATCATTGATGATCTCAACATCACCAATTTTTTCAAGATACTGATAAGCTTTCCGTTCGATATCACTAGGAGAATTAATTGCCTCCCGTGTCGTACGAATTTGATACGGCAGATACTTCCCTTTTGAGTTGGTAATCAATGGATTGTCTCCAATTTAAAAGGGATTGTGGCTGATGAGAGAACGATCTTGTCTGAGGTTACATCTGGCAGATGTTTCTCCGCATAAATGATCTCAAAAATAATTCTGTTCAGTGATGCTATTTTTATGAGAGATGTATCTTTACGCTTGAAACCCACCTCTTTCTGATTCTGATGCGGATTCACTGATTATAACCTGCCTAAAAAGAAAGGTGATGAGGAAATTCACCGCAAGATGGTTGCCTGGGACATTTAGTTATCAAAAACTCAATAGCGTCAGACCTTGCTCTTTTTCTCATCTTTGACAATGGCAGAAAATATGAGCGGGAATATCGACAGGATAAGGCCGGTAAACATCGTGAAATGAAACCCGGAAAGGAAGGTTACTGAGTCAAGGCTCGCAAATGCCACCACACCACCGGAGGATGTTTTGAAGGTGAAGAGTGTTGCAAAGAGTGCTGTTCCGATTACGCTGCCGAGATACATGGCTGTTATCATAAGAGATGAGCCGGTTCCCTTTTCACCTTCCGGAGCAATTTCGATAATTCTGCTTGAGGCAGCGCCACCTGCAATCCCAAAAACAGCTCCCATGAGTATGAGGGCAACAAGCAGAGGAACAATCCCGGCTTCCGGGACAAGCATTGCAAATATAATATAATATACAATCAGCAGCACACAGGCGACAACGACAAACCATCTTCGCCCGTATCGATCTGACATTCTGCCAAAGGGGACGCTGAGAAGGGCAGTGATTAGTGGAGGGATTAAGAGGTACATCCCGATCGTTGCCAGATTAAATTTCATTTCTGCGATAAGGTAGAAGGGCAGAAGGTACAACACTCCCATAAACAGGACATTGATGAAAAGAAATGCCATCACGACAGAAGAAAACTGCCATTTGCTGAAAATATGGACATTAATGAAAGGCACCGGTGTTCGAAGTTCATGGAAAATGAAGAAAGAGGCAAACAGTACACAGAGTGCAGAACTTACGAGAATCTGTGGATCTGTGATCCCGAGGGGAGCAACTTCAACGAGTGCAAAGATACCAAAGACCATAGCCCCAAACAGTGTCACAGCTCCGGCAATGTCAAACGGTGTTTTTTCATCTGCCGGATAGTCCTGAGGGATAATCCAGTGGGCGTAGAGAATGCCAATGATTCCTATTGGTATATTGATTAAGAATATCCAGTGCCAGGAGAAAAGATGGGTTAAAAATCCACCAATGGCTGGTCCGGCGGCGAGGCCGATAGAACTGGCGGCAGTGAGAACGCCAAGAGATACGCCCAGCATACGGGGTGGGAGGCATCTGACACAGAGGAGCGGACCAACAGCAGCAATCATGGCAGCTCCAATTCCCTGGACAATTCTGGCACCCAGAAGAGAATAGAGGTGGGGGGAGAAACCACAGGCGGCTGATCCAATCGTGAATATGATAAATCCGCCGATGAAGATCTTTTTCATGAGGCCTCGGTCAGCGATCTTTCCGAAGACAAGAAGGAACCCTGCCATCATGAGGAGATAGGTTATGATGACCCAGGAAATGGTGCCGGTGGAGGTGTTGAAATCAGATGCGATTGCCGGGAGAGCGACGTTCACAATCGAACCGTCAAGTCCGTCCATAATTACTCCGAGAGAGAGCGCCCCTAAGAGGAGTTTCTGACGAAGTGGATCATTGATCACGGAGGTCATCTAATTACAATATAAAGTGGGAAGTCTCTTTAAGGTATGGAATTATCTGCATTTTTCTCAAATACCGACTTTTTATGGATTATTAGATTGGTTGGTATGTGCAGAGCAGCTACTCTGGATTTTTTATAATCACACTATCCTCAAAAGTGGCTACAACGATCATGCAAAAAGTCCTATCCGGTAAAGCATTGAGGAAGGCAAACTCTTAACCGTCAGTTCAGTCAATTATCTAATATTGTAAGAGGGGCGAATACCGAATGGAAGATTCTGACAATCAAATTTTTATCTTATATGTTGATGATGAGGCCATACTTCTGGAGGCAACGAAACAATATTTAGAAAATATCGGAGGTTGTCAGGTAGAGACGGTGTCATCTGCAAAAGATGCCCTTAACAGAATTCATGGACAGGAATTTGATGCAGTTGTCTCTGATTATCAGATGCCGGAGATGGATGGTCTTGAATTTCTGAGAACACTCCGTGCTGAAGGAAATGATATCCCATTTATCATCTTCACCGGCAGGGGCAGGGAAGAAGTCGCCATCGAGGCACTCAATGCTGGTGCTGATTACTACCTCCAGAAAGGTGGAAAGCCCAAGGTTCAGTTTGGAGAACTTCAGAACATTGTCCGGCAGGCGGTTAAGAAATACCGGGCGGAGAAGGAAATCCTTGAACATGAACAACGGATGGCAGATATTATCAATTTTCTGCCGGATGCCACTTTGGCAATTGATAAAGAGGGAAGGGTGATTGCATGGAACCGGGCTATCGAAGAGATGGTAGGCACCCCTGCATCAGATGTACTTGGAAAAGGTAATTTTGAGTATGCCTTCCCTTTTTACGGTGTTCGCCGCCCAATGCTGATTGATATTGTGCTCCATGAAGAGCTTCAATATGAGGTTTCATATCCGGTTCTGAACTGTCAAAACCTGGAAAAATGTTATGCTGAAATATTCCTGCCCCATCTTCGTGATGGTGAGGGCGCACATCTCTGGTTTAAGGCTTCACCTCTTTATGATGCAGATGGTAGCGTTGCTGGTGCAATTGAATCCATACGGGATATTACTGATTATAAGCAGGCAGAAGGACTTTATCAGACTGTCTTCGAAAACACCGGAACAGCTATGTTGATTCTCGAAGAAGACACCACCATTTCACACGTCAATGATGAGATGGAACAGTTATGGGGCTATGCCAGAGAAGAGAAGGAAGGGACAGCAAAATGGCCTGAGCTGGTTGTAGATGAAGACCGTGAGAAAACGCTGGAATATCATCGTCTCAGGCGAACCGATCCCGATTCAGTGCCAAAAAATTATGAGTTTCGGTTGATCCATAAAAACGGCGAGATAAAAACTGCTGCTCTGAATGCTGCAATGATTCCTGGTACAAAGAAAAGTATCATATCTCTTATTGATATTACTGAGCAGAAGGAAGCAGAAAAGCAACTTAAATTCACACAGTTTGTTGTTGATAATGCCGCCGATGTCATATTCTGGGTGGACTATGATGGCAGGTTTATTTCAGTTAATAATAGTATTCAAAATTTGCTCGGATATTCAAAAGAAGAATTTCTTGCACTGTCCATCCCTGAAATTGATCCCAACTACCCTCCTCACCTCTTCCGTGAGTTATGGGATGAAATGAAAGAGGATGGATCGCTTATTATTGAAAGTAGTGTTCCAAAAAAAGGAGGGGGATTTGTTTCTATTGAGATCAGCATGGGGATTCTGAGTTATGAAGGCCAGGAGTTTGCTTGCGGTTTTATCAGGGACATCACTGATCGGAATAAGGCCTGATAAGGTATCAAAGAAGGCAAATATGAAATGTAGTATTGATCAATGATGTGGTGTAAGATCATGATAATGCATTTTTTACCGCATAGAGACTGATTTTTTTCTGATTTTTCCGAATGCTATTGAAATCCCGTAAGCCCCTGCTGCCAGAATAATAATTGTGGCACCCGAAGGCACGTCGGCAAGATACGAAAGCCACATCCCGGCAAAGGTGAAGAGCATACCAAATAGAATGGCCACCATCATAATTTTTTTCAGATTTTCAGTGTGCTGGTGAGCGATCGCGGCAGGAATGGATAGAAGTGCGATGACCAGAATTACCCCAACAATTTTTATCAGCATGACAACCGTAAGGGCAATCAGACAGAGTAACAGGAGAGAGAGTTTTTTGACCGGGATATTCATGATGGTTGCAAATTCTTCATCAAATGATAGGGCCAGAAATTCATTATAGAAAAGCCAGACTACGCCGATAATCAATACATCTAAAAGAAGCATAATGAGAAGGTCTTCGGTTGGAACAAACAGGATATTCCCGAAGAGATAACTCATAAGGTCCGGTGCGTAACCCGGCGCAAGAGCAATAAAGAGAATGCCCAATGCCATTCCGGTGGCCCACATGGTTGCGATGATGGTATCTTCGTTTTCATGTCCCTGCTGGCTAATGACCCCTATTCCCAGGGCTGAAGCAATGCTGAAGATGACGGCACCGATTATCGGATTGAATCCCAGAAGATAGCCAAGACCAATTCCCCCAAATGCCGAATGGGCAATCCCGCCACTGATAAATGATATCTTTTTAACGACAACATACGTCCCCATAACTCCACAGGCGACACTGGCAAGGAGTCCTGCTATGAGGGCGTTTCTGAAGAACTCAAAATAGAGAATTTCTATCATTTTCTCTCCAGAACATGATGTTCCTGCAGGACCCGGTGAGGGACCCCATGAGCGATGAGATCAATCGGGCACTGATAGGATTCAGCGATCATTTCTTCGGTTATTTCAGCTGAATCGTGCAGATAGAGTCTTTTGTTCATACAACCTATCCGGTCAATTGTTGTGGAAATTGCACCGATGTCGTGGCTTATGACGACAACTGCCATCTTTTCGTGCAGTTCTTTGAGGAGCCCGAAAAAATGACCTCCGGTCTGGACATCCACATGGTTTGTCGGTTCATCAAGCAGAAGGACCTCCGGTTCGGTTGCAAGGGCACGAGCCAGCATCACTTTCTGTTGCTGGCCGCCTGATAACTGATCGACCTGACGATTTCTGAGATCAACGATTTCCATGGTTTCCAGGCAATTTTGAACAATCGCATGATCTTCGTTGCTGTACTTTCTGAAAGGTTTACGGATGGTACCCAGTCGTCCCATCAGAACCATTTCTTGTACACTGATTGGAAAACCAAAATCAAAGGTGCGATACTGGGGCACGTACCCTATCACAGTCCGGTGCTCACAGGGATCTCCTCCATTTATTGTCACTCTTCCTTTATCCGGCGTCAGAAGCCCCAGAATTAATTTGAAAATAGTTGTTTTTCCCCCACCGTTTGGCCCGATAATGCCTAAGAAATCGTTTGCATAAATACGAAGATTGATCGCTTCAACAACCGGATTATCCCGGTAAGCAAACCAGACGTCTTCCATTGCAATGATTTCTTCTGAACTCTCTTTCGCTCTGTCTTTTGACATGTTCAGTTCACCTGCCTGATCGTTTCTGCCATTTTTATCAGGTTCGTGCAGTAATCTTTCGCCAGGGGATCGGCATACACGACGGTTCCGCCAATCTGTTGGGCAATGACGCCTGCACTTTGAGAATTCATCTGTGGATCAGTAAAGATGGTAGTAATATTCTCAGCTCGTGCAAAAATGATGAGTTCTGCTAATTCTTTGGCGCTTGGTTCTTTCCCATCAACTTCGACAGCCACCTGTAAGAGGTTGTACCTGTCAGCAAAATAACCCCAGGCCGGGTGGAATACAATGAATGGTATTTGTTCGGTAGGCTGTGCAGATTCTGTCGTATTCAGGATTATTTTGAGATTTTCATCAAGTTCGTGTAGTTGAGAGGTGTATTGTTCCAGATTGTATTGGTAGTCGTTAGCATGGGTGGGGTCTGCCTCTGAAAGTGCCGCGGCAATCGTTCTGCACATGAGTATTGCATTCTCCGGTGAATTCCAGATATGGGGGCCGTTGTTTTGTAGGGTGATACCTGCGGAACAATCGATCACCGTCATTTCCGGGTTTGAAGTGGTTAATGTACTGAGGTAATTCTCTTCAAAGGGTAGAAATGAACCAACCTTGAAGTATAGGTCCGCGCTTGCTATGTCTACCATCTGTCCGGTAGTCGGTGAATAGGTTGCCGGACTGGCACCGGATGGGATAAGGATCATGGTTTTGACATGCTCTCCCCCGATGGACTGTACAAATTCTTCCTGCGGGAGAATTGAGACGCCTACGATCAATTGGTCGGTATGTGGTGCTTCCTGATCTGTGCCTGTAACGTCTGAAACACAGGCTGAAACTAAGACGGCCAGAATGATGAGTGCGGCAAAGGCGTATACAAGTATGTTTTTGGGGACCATTTCTTTTGAAGATCATAACTTGTATCTGATCAACGGTAACCTAAGTTTACCGCTCATAAGAAATAAGCATGTTCTTCGTCATGTTTGAATTGACCAACATACAAATAAAACTAAGAATACAGAATGCGACTAACCACTAAAACTCACATTTCTGGTTCAAGGCGATATGTGGCTGATATATGTTTCTAAAAGGACCTTGAGTTTTCAAAATATACTTGCTACTAATTCAGGTATGGTTTGAATCGGAAATCTATTAGGGAGAGAATTGAAAATCTGAAAATATGCTGACTAAATCAGAAAAATACGAAAAAGAGAGAAATTTGTGATCAATACAATATGTTGATCGACTTTAAACCTGCGGGTGCAGTCTTCTTAATACTTAGAACTGATCCAACATTTGGCCTTATTTGAATGGTGAAAGCGGCAGATAAAATGCTCTCTGATATGGAAAACCGTATAAGTGCTATTGCTTTGGTGCATGAGAATCTCTTCCTCTCTGGTGATCTTACGGAAATCCGACTGGTCGAGCATCTCCGAATTCTGGCTCAGGGTATTCTGACCACAGAGATCGGTGGCGTTTACATTTCCTTTACAGTTGAGGGAAATGATACCCTTGTTATGGATCTGGATCGGGCTGTATTAGTGAGTATAGTGGCAAACGAAATTCTGATGAATGTGCAAAAACATGCCTTTGTCAGTCAGGAGCTGGGGAATGTCACAATTAAGGTTATGAAAGAGACAGATAAAAATCAGCTTAAAATCGAAATTAAAGATGATGGTATCGGTCTTCCTGAAGGAATCGAACCTGAAAAGACTGAATCTGTGGGACTCAGTCTCATTATAAATATTGTAAAATTGCAACTTCACGGTACGATTACTGTTTCACGGGAAGGTGGAACCGGGTATCAGATTACGATACCCAATTAATATCATCAAATTTTCTCAGAGCACGTTGGGAAAATACCCATGAGAAAATAGAGTTATTTTTTTCGCCACATCCCGTCCGGTACAGAAATCTCAAACCGTGCTCCCTGTCCCGGTAAGCCTGTCTCAGTGATGGTCATCCCGGTAATAGAAAGTATTTCCCGTGAAAGGAAAAGCCCAAGACCGGTGTGTTGGTAATACTGCCGTTTGAAGATCTTTTCCTTAACCCCAGTGGGTACGCCAACACCATCGTCTTCACAAATTACTTTAAGGCAATTTACTTTCTCTTTTATGGAAAAACGAATGGTGGTAATAGTTTTTCCATGCCGAACGGCATTGTCAAAAAGATTGGAAATGACTTTTTCAAAGAGAGGATCTGCATAAATCTCAATATTGTGGATCTGATTGTCCGTTGTTATCGACTGAAGATGAATGGTAAACGCTGTCGTATCGATGAGATTTCCAAGCTCGAACCACATCGGGGATTGCACCCCAAGATCCTGATAATCCCGGGTAAAGAGAATCTGATGCATTATTGTTTGAAGTGCTTCGTTAATGTAGGCAAGATCTTTTCCTGAATCTGAACCCGGAGGAATGTCAGTATCCATCTTCAGGATTTCGAGAAATCCAAGAGCTCCTGTGAGCTGATTGAGGATATCATGCCGGGTAATACTTCCGAGGAGATTCAGTTTAGTATTGATCATTATAAGGGCATTTTCAGCCTTTTTCCGTTCAGAAATATCACGGGCAATAGATATTGCCTGCATATTTCCGTTATCTTCAAAAATATGGGCATTAATTTCAATTGGGATGAGCGTACCGTCTTTTCTGACCCCTTCACGCTCAAAAGTTACATGACCCGAACGCTTTATATCTTCAATCATTTTTGTATCTTCATCCGGAGATACCGGACTGAGGAGATCATTTACGGTCATGGTGCGCAACTCATCCCGGGAGTATTGGAGAGCATCACAGGCGACATCATTTGCTTCCAGGATCTTACCCGGTTTCTTTGATACTATCTGATGTACGATGATCTGGTCAGAGGCAGTATTGAAAAGATCACGGTACCGCCGTTCGCTTGCGATGAGAGCTTTTTCAGCCTCTTTACCCCAGGTCAAATCGGTAATAATAATGACCAGCCGGTTGTTAGGAATCTCCCCAACTGAGAGGTGGCCAACTTTTTCATTGCCATTTTTGGTCACAAAATGAAATTCCGGGTCATTCTGTTCATTATAGTTTAAATTGAATATATTTTCTCCTTCAGTTGTTTCTTGTTTCAAACATGCATTGGGAAAACCTTTTCCTATTATCTCCTCTTTCTGATATCCCGTAAGTGTTAGGCCACAGGTGTTGATGTCGAGGATTTGCATACCGGGACGCTGGACAACGAGAATGCAGTTTTCGGCACTCTGAAATAACGTCTCGTATTCTTTCTGTCGGTTTTCCAGATATATTGAGAATATGGCGATAATTATGGCAATGAGCAGAAAAACACACCAGCGAATAAAAGCTCCGAACATAATGCCACTATCAGGATAGGTGAAAAAGATCACCATTACTATATAGATAGCACCAAGAATGCCGGAGAGAATGACACCTTTCATCTGATATTTATAGGCAAGCAGGATAATTGGCAGATAAAAAAGGTGCATAAAAATAGTCGTGATGCCCTGAGAGAGGCAAAAATATGAGATGAGCAAGACCAGGCAGGACAAAAACAAAATAAGAAGTGCATTTGTTTTTTCACTCAGTCTCAGACATAAAAATAGTGACTCAGGCTTTAAGTGAAATTGTTGTTTTATTTGCATAGACTAATGTTGAGATTCTTTTACCATTAATTCTTTGATGAAATTTAAATATGATTTTATGATAAATAAATAATTAATATACTATTTCCTGCCAGAGATTTCAAAATAGACAAAACTTTGACCATTGAGAGAGATCAAATCCATTCGCCTCTATATTCGTCGCCACATTCCCTCTGGTACCAGAATTTCAAATCGCGCCCCTTTGCCGGGTATACCGGTCTCAGAGATAGTCATTCCGGTGATTGAAAGGATCTCCCGTGAAAGAAAGAGCCCAAGGCCCGTGTGCTGGAAATACTGGCGATTGAATATTTTTTCTTTTACATCGGCAGGAACGCCTACGCCATCGTCTTCACAGATGAGTTTGAGGGCACCCGATGCCTCTTCGCTCATGAAACTGAGAGTGGCAATCGTTTTTCCATGTCGTATAGCATTATCAAAAAGATTATAAACGACTTTTTCAAAGAGCGGGTCAGCATAAATTTCAAGATTTTTGACTTCGTTTCGTACCGCAAGCTTTTCACTTAAGATGGCAGTACGTTCATCGATAAGAAGTCCAACATTCTGCCAGTTCGGAGCGTTGATACCAAGATCCTGATAATCCCGTGTAAAAACAATCTGCCGTTCAATAGTTTTCAGGGCTCTGGCTACCATTTGCAAATCCTCAGCAGACTTTGAACCTGGCAGAAACTCATCCTCCATTTCAATAATATCAACAAACATCTCAGCTGCTGTTACCTGATTGATGATGTCATGACGGGTAATATTGCTTAAAATATTGAGTTTTTTGTTGACCTCTCTGAGTGCTTCCTCCATCTTTTTCCGGTCCGAGAGATCGAACCCCATGCCGACAATCAAAGACTTCTCGTCAACCTGTTTGAGGGTGTTTATGAAGAAAAACGGAATAATAGTGCCTTCTTTGGTGACAACACTGGATTCATCTTCTTCATAATGTGTCAGAATTGTCTTTTCCATAACTCCTCTGACATGCTCCCGATCTCTTTTTGCAATGATATCAATTGCTTTCATTCCGGCAATTTCATCATACGTATAACCGGTTATTGTCTCAATATTCGTGTTCCACCGGACAGGCTTTCCTTTCTTATCAACGATATAGAAAATTCCTGGGAGACTGCTGAGAATCGTATTTATTGTATCTTTCTCACTTGCAAGGGCTTGTTCAGCTTTTTTCCGGGCAGTAACATCATTGGCAAATGCAATATATTCATCCGGACTCAGTCTTGCCGCAGCAATATCAAGAATAATCCGGGAAGAATCTTTACAGACAAAAGTAAATTCGCCATTTGACTGACCGGTCTCACTAAGCATGCGATACGCTTTAAGCCCTGCTTCCATGGAAGATGGAGCAAAAATGTCGGATACAGAAAGATTCATAAATTCCTTTTCGGAATAGCCCATTTTTTTACAGGCAGCAGAATTCACCCGTATATAATGACCCTGAGCGTTTGTAATAGTAATTCCGTTGGGTGAGCTTTCGAAATAGGTTCGGAACCGTTCCTCGCTCTCACGAAGAGCTTCTTCTGCCAGTTTATTATCAGTAACGTCTGTGAGAAACAGGGTCAAACCAATAATCGTTCCATTTTCATCATGAATAGGATCATATTTGTTCTCAAACCATCGTCGTTTATGGGCGACATCGCCATATTCTTCCAGAAGGGTGAATGATTCACCCGTTAATACCCGATCGAAATTTTGCTTTGCTTTTTCACGATCTCCATGGTCTCCTATGTAGTCCAGCATACTGACACCCGTTTCAATGGCAAGACCCCAAATCTGTTCCATAATACGGCGATGATTTTCATTGAATGTGAGATATCTGTACTGGGGATCAAGGGCGAAGATTACTATACTTTCCGGGCTTTCCAGCACAGCATGCAGCAAATTATTGGTTGAATGAGTCTTTTCCTGTAATTGGTTGAGGTCTTCAAGAGTACGTTTGATTATTTCTTCAGCTTTTTTGCGGTTAGAGATGTCCTGAACAATTCCTTGTAAAACGGGTTCTTTGAGCTGAATCATTGATGTCCGAATCTCTACCGGTATGATGGTACCGTCTGCTTTCCTGATTCGGGTCTCAAAATTACCCCCACTTCTAGTAGTTGCAGACGCAAATTGTTGAGCTACTATATCAAGATCCTCAGGCAGATGAAGATCCATAATTTTTTTGGAGCAGAGTTCTTTCTCTGAATAGCCAGTCAGCGTACTTGCCGCCGGATTCACCTGCTGGATTGACCCATCAGTCCCGGCAATCATAATTGCATCATTGAATTCAGAAAAAAGAGTTCTATACCTGATTTCACTTTCCTTTAGTGCTTCTTCTGCTTTTTTACGGCCGCTAATATCTCTGACCATTGCGATGCACATACGTTGATCCTGGAATGTGAAATAATTGACATGAACCTCAACGGGGAATGATGTACCATCTTTTCTGATGTGCCGCTGTTCGAATTGCATACGGCCACTCTGTTCTAATGTTTGAACATGTGCTGGTGCCTGTTCCCAGCCTTCAGGAGAGTCAAGATCTTTGGGAGATAAAGAAAGAAATTCTTCCCGGGTATACTGGTACATGCGGCAGGCAGCGTCATTTACCTCGGTAAATTGACCGGGAAGCCCTTCATCAGTTAGCTGAAAAACTACAATAGCATCACTGGAGTTGTTGAAGAGAGCGTAGTATTTGTCAGTGAGAGGTTCTGTATGTGGTGCTACGTTTCCTGCCACCATCAGTCCCATAAAGGGAAACATAGTATCTCAACTTCTCTTTCTGATCTGAAATAGGTTTTGTTGGATCAGTCTTATTAAACGTCCGGACCAGGTCCGGAGACAACTGTTGGTTTCACTTTTTTTCATGTGAAATTACTCCTCCTGAAGAATTTCAGTCAGACTGTCATTGATTCGGACACACCTGACTCCCAGTTCGGTGAGTTCGTAGACAATCCATGCTCCCTTTGCCGTTCCAAGAATCAGTCCGTTTTCCTGTAGAATTTTAAGATGATATGAGAGCTTTGATTTTGAAACCCCAAGGATTTCCCGAATGATACAGACGCAGAGAGGTTGCACGAAAAGCATTACAAGGATTTCAAGTCGTTTTACATCCGTACAGGCAGAGTGAACATTCCGTATGGCTTCCAGCATTTTTACATCCGGAATAGTGTCTTCAAGTCCGGCAAGCCCACCACAACCGGCAACAGAGTTCAGGGCATCTGATGAAAGTCCAGAACAACATTTAGATTCAGAGATTTTGTTTATAGGTCTGTCCTCCTGTGTTCAAATTATTCTGAACTAATTTTATATATCAGCATCGCCTATATAGTTCAAATAAATTTGAAATGATTGTTAAAAGGAATCAATCTCGGCGGAAGGGTGTGCCAATGAAAAGAACCAACATACTGGTTGTCAGTATATCTATCCCCATAGACCCCCTGAATTAAAAACATGAGGAAAACAAATGACTGATCCCATTATTGGTGCGTTACTTCTGGGATGGGAAACGCTCGCAGGATATCTCGCCGAACACGTCGTAACCTGTCTCATTCCCGCATTCTTTATCGCTGGAGGTATTGCTGCGTTCATCAAAAAAGAAGCAATACTTCGGTACTTCAGTCCGGATGCTCCTAAAAAGGTAGCCTACGGTCTGGCGTCCGTTTCCGGGACCGTGCTGGCAGTCTGTTCCTGCACAATTCTACCAATGTTTGCCGGGCTCTTTAAACGGGGAAGCGGTATCGGGCCGGCAACCACTTTTCTGTATGCCGGGCCAGCGATCAATATCCTTGCCATTGTTTACACCGCCAAAGTGCTGGGATTTGATCTGGGTCTTGCAAGAGCCTGTTTTGCAATTGCAATTGCGATTGTTATTGGTCTTCTGATGGCGCTGATCTTCCGCTCCTACGATCAGAAAACCAGAGAAAATCTGGCCGCGATGCCCAGCGTGCCTGTTGCACCATCAGTGGATCGTGCCCGATGGATCGTGCCACTTTTCTTTGTGCTCCTTGTTGGCATTCTTATCACCGGTACGGCACAGATAGACTGGATGATCAAATTCCCAATCATCTATGCCATGACGCTTGGAGTTGCCGTGCTTCTGGTGTACTTTTTCGAACGCGATGAAGTTACCGAGTGGGGTTGGGAAACCTGGGATCTTACCAAAAAGATTTTCCCAATCTTAATCATCGGAACCTTTGCCTTAGGAATGCTGGCCTTCTTTTTACCGCCTGAGACATTCCAGCCTTATTTCGGAACCAATACGTTTGGTTCGACGATGCTGGCATCTTTTATCGGAACGATTCTGTATATGCCAACGCTTTTGGAAGTGCCAGTCATTGGCACAACATTTGGTTATACCTCCGGCCTGATGGCGCCGGGTCCGGCTCTTGCCTTATTGCTTTCCGGTCCCAGTGTAAGTTTGCCCTCGCTCCTTGTCATCTCGCGGATAATGGGCTGGAAAAAAACACTCACATACGCGTGTCTTGTGATTGTATTCTCAGGCTGTGCAGGATATCTGTACGGAATAATGTTGGGATGAGCATAATAATGAAAAAAACTGAACATTCTGTATATCAGAAATATTTACAGAAGTTTTCCCGAATGAAAATCGATAGGAGATGAATGAAAAATGGTGAAATTAGAAGTATTCGGAACCGGATGCATGAAATGTAAACGACTGATGAAAAATGTTGAGAAAGCTATCAAAGACCTTGGTATTGAGGCTGAAATCGAAAAAATAGAGGATATTACAGCCATTATGGATCGCGGAATTATGCTGACCCCGGCGCTGGTGGTAGACGGAGAGATCAAAGTCTCCGGCAGGGTTGCGGATGTAAACGAACTGAAAACAATCTTGCAGGGATAGACGTCCATGACAGAATGGTCTTCATGTTTCTGTGATTCGAAAAAAATTGCAACAACAAAGGACGTCCCTGCCAACCAGCACCTGGTAGTCACAGATTGTAACATCACTAAATCAAATCCTGAGGATTTTTCGGAAGATGACATTGAGATGATAGTTGCTGCTATCTGGGAGGGTGTTGGCAGAAAAGAAGTCTCAAACGTTCGGAGCCAGGACGATCTTAAATGTGGATACGGATGCGGATGCGGTAGCGTTTGTCAGTAAGGCAACAAGACTTCTACCAAGCTATAAACTTAGGGGTATCGATGGGAAAACACTTTTCACCCGATATTCTCTGATTTTCAGAATGGAACAGATACCCTGATTTTCAGGTATAATTGGGAAGAACAATAACCTGATAATGGTAGATAATTACACAAGAAAAAAAATAAGGATTGAGAAAAATGAATTTTTTAGATAAAATCAAAAAAAGTAACCGGCCGCCCATGGATTCACATCGACTCTATATGGGCATTGCACTCGTCATGCTGATTGGATGGAGTGGTGTTATCGTCGGCTATCTTTCCAACAATGATGTGCCGGGCATGATCACCTGTGTTGTGGCAGGGTTTGGGTTGGCCTATCTTGCAGCCTTGCTCCCCAGTCGTGATATTGTTTCACTGTTGATTCCAATGTTTGCACTGATTATTTTCAATCCCTTTAATGAAATTGATGGTGGATTTTTAATGCAGTCACTCTTTCTC
>Ga0222681_1000191_pt1 | contig 23690 bp, 20 predicted proteins | sample AntAcemetage1006_FD_179844 | JGI IMG/M metagenome (GOLD analysis project Ga0222681, IMG submission 179844) | Saline water microbial communities from Ace Lake, Antarctica - #1006 | ecosystem: Environmental > Aquatic > Non-marine Saline and Alkaline > Saline | place: Antarctica: Ace Lake... | reverse complement strand
GACCGCTGGGGGAATCTGGAGACTGTGACTTCAGGGCGAGGATACAAATTCATCGCGCCACTGATTGACATGACTAATCTCTGGAACAAAGGAGGGGATGCCAACTCGACCTCACCAAAGAATAGTTATTTCACGCTGATTGCCGGTGTACAGCTCTATAAGGACTCAACACCGGTTGGTTATATGCAGCCTCTAGGGGATCCCTATCATCAGGAGACTCTTCAGGCACCAGAAAACCGCGAAGGGACCCTGATCTTCAAAGTTCCTGATAATGTGCTGGCAAGAGACCTGTTTCTCAAATTGAATCTGGGAGATCAGGGCGAGCCGGTCTGGCGTTTTGTCCGTCCTGAATATTGATCCTCTGGAACACCACCAGAAATCAGATCCTTTTTTCATCGTTCCCTTCTTTTTAATACTCTGGCAAACCCATGTATTATGGTAATCTGATGAAGGCAGTCCTTGGTCTGGAAAACGGCGAATATGTAATTGGGAGCGGTTTTGGTGTTGAAGGTTCCTGCGCCGGGGAACTTGTTTTTACAACCCAGATGAGCGGTTATATGGAAGCACTCACTGACCCGAGCTACCAGGGTCAGATGCTGATGTTTACCTATCCACTAATTGGCAATTATGGCGTGGATCCTCAGAACTTTCAAAGTCCTGATGTGCATGCTATGGCGGCAGTGGTCCGTGAAGTATGCGAAAAACCTGAAACGGGAAAATCCGTCAGAACGTTCTACGAAGAACAGGGACTTCTGGGGATTCAGGGAGTTGACACCCGCCGCCTAACGATCGCAACACGGGTTGGTGGAACGATGAGGGCATCGCTCATTGTAGGTGACGACAACGCTGAATACGCGATTGATTGCGCCCGCAAGGTTGTGCCCATCGCTGAACAAAATCTCCTTGAGCAGGTTTCCTGCAAAAAACCTTGGAGAATTCCGGGGAAAGGTAAACGAATTGCGGTGATCGATCTCGGCATCAAGAAAAATATTGCACATAGTCTCAATTCCCGGGGAGCGGATCTCTATCTCTATCCATACAATGCCACACCAGAGGAGATTGGAGCCTGCAACCCTGAGGCGCTCTTTATCACAAACGGGCCGGGAGATCCTGCACAGGCAACCGCAGCCGTTGCGGCAGCACAATATTATATCGGCAAAATTCCTGTTTTTGGTATCTGCATGGGCAATCAGGTCATTGGACTGGCCTTTGGAGCAGAGACTTATAAGATGAAATTTGGGCACCGTGGTTCAAACCAGCCGGTGAGACACCGGGATGGTTCTATCTATATTTCAACTCAGAATCATGGATTTGCTGTTGATGGTAACACTCTGCCGGAAGATTGTGAAATATTCTTTGAGAACGTAAATGACGGGACTCTTGAGGGATTCTGTTCTGATGATCTTGATGTGTTCTGTGTGCAGTTTCACCCGGAGGCACACGGGGGTCCACGCGATACTGAGCAACCAATATTTGACCTGATGTATCGGAGGATTCCATAATGCCGCTTCGAACTGATCTCAAAAAAGTGCTCATCATTGGTTCTGGCCCCATCCAGATTGGGCAGGCGGCCGAGTTTGATTTCTCAGGAACACAGGCATGCCGGGCGCTCAAAGAAGAGGGCATCAAAGTAGTGCTGGTGAACTCCAACCCGGCAACCATTCAGACAGATCCTGAAACGGCAGATGCTGTCTATGTTGAACCGCTGAGAGCAGATATTATCGCCCGGATTATTGAGAAGGAAAAACCGGATGGTATCCTAAGTGGTATGGGTGGCCAGACTGGTCTGAATCTCACCGCTGAACTGGCAGAGATTGGTGCTCTGGAAGGTGTTGAGATCCTTGGGACTCCGCTGGAAGCTATCTATAAGGGAGAAGACCGGGAGCAGTTCAAAAATCTGATGGAAGAAATCGGTGAACCCGTTCCCAGAAGTATTATTCTTGAGAAGTTCTCCCAAATTGACGAGGCACTGGAGATTGTTGGTCTTCCGGTGATTGTCCGCCCTGCCTACACTTTGGGTGGTGCTGGTGGCGGTGTTGCTCATACTCCTGAAGAACTGCGTCGGATTGTTGAACTGGGCTTACAGCGTTCACGTATCCACCAGGTACTCATCGAAGAGAGTGTGATGGGCTGGAAAGAGATCGAGTTTGAGGTCATGCGGGATGCCTGTGACACCTGCATCATCATTTGTGGGATGGAAAATGTGGACCCGATGGGTATTCACACCGGTGAAAGTGTGGTCGTCGCACCCATTCTGACCTTACGTGACGACGAATTCCAGATGATGCGTAGTGCAACCATTAAAATTATTAGGGCACTCGATGTGCAGGGTGGCTGTAATATTCAGTTTGCCTATAAGGAAGGGGATTATCGGGTTATCGAGGTCAACCCACGGGTTTCACGTTCATCTGCTCTCGCTTCCAAGGCAACCGGTTATCCTATTGCGCGGGTGGCGTCCAAGATTGCCATCGGTTTACATCTTGACGAGATCACCAATACGGTAACAGGGTGCACCCCGGCGTCTTTTGAGCCGTCTATTGATTATGTGGTTGTCAAAGTGCCGCGCTGGCCGTTTGATAAGTTTAAAACCGCAGATCGTACGCTCACTACTGCAATGAAAAGCACTGGTGAGGTTATGTCTATCGGACGGACGCTTGAGGAGGCATTTTTAAAGGCGCTCCGTTCATTGGATACGGATGTCACTCACAAAACCGAAGAGAGTGAGATCCGTATGCTTCTGCGTAACCCAACTGATGAGCGGTTCGGATGTATTTTTGATGCCTTCCGGGTGGGATTTTCCGTCGAGGAAGTTGCAGAACTGACCCAGATATCCCCGTTCTTTTTAGAGAAGATCGCAAACATTGTCTCCTGTGAAAAGCGCCTGAAAGTTGGTGCAACATCAGAAGACCTGTTTCTCGCCAAAGATTATGGTTTTTCCACAACTGAGATAGCAGAGATCAGCGGGATGGAGCCAGCAGCAATTGACGAGGTCTGTGGCAGTCCTGTCTATAAGATGGTGGACACCTGTGCCGCAGAGTTCCCGGCAAATACGCCCTATTTTTACTCTACCCGTGGTGATACCTGTGAGATTGTACCGGACACCAGAGAGAAGGTACTGATCCTCGGGTCTGGTCCAATCCGTATCGGTCAGGGCATCGAATTTGACTATTGTACCGTGCACGCAGTGATGGCACTTCGTGAGCAGGGCATTGAAGTTCATATCCTTAATAATAACCCCGAAACAGTCTCAACTGATTTTGACACCTCAGACAGGTTGTTCTTCGAGCCGATGACGCTTGAGGATGTGCTTAACATCATCAATACGGATACCTATAAGGGTGTCATGGTTCAGTTTGGTGGCCAAAATTCAGTGAACCTTGCCATGCCTCTCGATGAAGCATTTCATCAGGCAGGTTCCGGTACTAAAATCCTTGGAACCTCACCTGAGGCGATGGATATGGCAGAGGACCGGGATCGTTTCAGCACCCTGCTTGAAGATCTTGGAATTCCGTCTCCGGCCAATGGTAGTGCGTACTCAGAAGAGGAAGCCTTTGCTATTGCAGGACGGATTGGTTACCCGCTACTCGTCCGGCCTTCCTACGTTCTTGGTGGACGTGCGATGGAACTGGTTCACGACGATGTTGAACTCTCAACGTACATTACTGAAGCAGTTCGGGTAAGTCGCACTCACCCTGTTCTCCTTGACTTATTCCTGCAGAATGCTGTAGAGATTGATGTCGATGCAGTTTGTGACGGGGAAGATGTTCTGATAGGTGGTATCATGGAACATATCGAAGAGGCAGGTGTACACAGCGGCGATTCAGCCTGTGTTATTCCACCACAGTCCCTCTCTGACGATGTGATTGCGACCGTGAAAGACTATACGAAGAGAATTGCTCTTGGTCTTGGGGTTGTAGGTCTCATTAACATCCAGTATGCCGTAAAGGACGCGGTGGTCTATGTGCTTGAAGCAAACCCCCGGGCTTCACGGACCGTGCCTTTCGTCTCGAAAGCGACCGGCATTCCGCTTGCAAAGATTGCTGCCCGGGTGATGGTAGGAAGTAAGATCAAAGATCTCGGTGTGCGCGAACCGGCATCCGGGGGTCATGTTGCGGTGAAGGAAGTGGTCCTGCCTTTCAACAAACTCCCTGGCGTTGACACGGTACTTGGCCCGGAGATGAAGAGCACTGGTGAAGTCATGGGCATTGACTACGACTATGGGCGGGCTTATTACAAGGCTTGTCTGGCTGCAGAAAACCCATTGCCTACTGAAGGGACGGTGTTTATCTCGGTGAAAGAACGTGACGAGCGTCTTGTGAGTATTGCTAAGATTCTGACTGAGGAGGGACTTGTTCTTTCTGGAACAAATGGCACGATGAAATATCTACAGGAACATGGTATTGATGCCCATCTGGTGCGTAAAGTCTCCGAGGGTTCTCCCAATGTGTTGGATCTGATACGGCGTGGTGACATTAGTCTGATCATTAATACGCCGCTGGGTAAGCATTCCCGGCAGGATCATGTCCAGATTATGCGCACGGCAATTGACTTTAATATCCCATATATTACCACAATTCAGGCAGCGCAGGCAGCTGCGCAGGCTATTCAGGCCATACATAGAAAAGACATCACTATCGAACCTCTCAGTCACTACCACAACTAGATCCCTTTTTTTATGGCCGGCCACAAAAGTGCACCGACTGACAATCTCACACTTCATGTTGATTCAGTTCATGATAGAGCATTTCATACATTTTTGGATGAACATGGCGTCTGTCCTGAAACAATGAAGCTGTTTCGCTCAATTCTCTACGAATATTATGATTCCTTTGGACGACATGACCTCCCTTGGCGAAAAACCCAGGATCCCTATGAGATTTATATTTCAGAAGTGATGCTCCAACAGACGCAGGTTCCCCGGGTAGCTGTTCTCTATCCAAAATTTTTGGAACGTTTTCCTGATGTAACAACGCTTGCCGCCGCACCTCTTAAAGACGTAATTGCCGCCTGGCAGGGCATGGGCTACAACCGGCGGGCTCGTTATCTGCGGGAGAGTGCGATTATTGTCTCACAAAATTATAAAGGGCAGATCCCGAATGATGAGGCAAAACTCCAGGCTCTTTCGGGCATCGGGCCTGCAACAGCCTCGTCAATTCGGGCATTTGGATTTAACGCCCCAGTTGTCTTTATCGAGACCAACATCCGTCGGGTTTTCATTCATTTCTTCTTTCAGGGAGATGATGAAGTGCATGACCGTGATATATTCCCACTCGTTCAGGCAGCACTGGACCTGGAAAATCCCCGTCGGTTTTACTCTGCTCTTATGGACTATGGCACGATGCTTGCAAAGACAGTTGCGAATCCCAACTGCAAAAGTACCTTATATACACGCCAGTCACCGTTTGAAGGGTCGGATCGTCAGATTCGGGGACAGATTCTTAATGTTTTACTCTCGGAGGGATCTCTTAGCATGAAAAATCTAATTACTCAGATCAGTGGTGATCCAGCACGTGTACGAAATATATTGGGTACACTGGAAGATGAAGGATTTTTAATAAGAAAAGGCAAAATTGTTCGTCTTGCTGAATAATTGAAGTTCAGCTCGTTCTTTTGAGAGAGGGAATATAAATACTTCGCCACACAAATACCAATTAGGTGGAGTTTGTGTCTCAGAATCACTTAATTCTGTGTGTACGAACGGCTCTTTTGGCAAGCATCCTGCTGATGTTGTGTGTTGGAATTGCCGCTGCGTATACCAATGATGAACTACAGGACTGGAAGATCAGCAAACAACAGAACTTTTACTGCACGGATATTTCTCCAGACTCTGAGTATGTAGCAGTCGGCGGGCAGGGAAGAACAGTTTATCTGTATGCCACAAACGGCACTGAAATCTGGAATCTTTCTATGGATGGCCCGATTCGGGGAGTATCACTTGCCGAAGGTGCAACGACGATTGCCGTTGGCACCAATGCTCCTTCGTCTCCAAGTGGATCCCTTGCTCTCTATAATCAGGATGCTCAGCTTCTCTGGAGGATTCCGCTTCCTGATGTGGTGAATGCTGTTTCTATCACTGGTGACGCAGCGTTTCTCGCAGTTGCCTGCAATGATGGAAATGTATACCTCTTTGATAGTACCGGCAGCGAACTGTGGCGGTACTATGTAGGAGGTACAATCTACGATGTCTCTGTTGCTGACGATGGATCCCTGATTGCAGCAGGCACCAGTAAATTCCGTTTCTATGGCTTTGACCGTACCGGAATACTCCTCTGGGAAGTAGTTGCTGACGGACAGGTAACCGGAGTTGGTGTGTCTCCGGCAGGAAGTTATGTGGCGGCAGGAACGACAAGCGGGAGAATCTATCTGGACAATTATAATGGTGAGGAATCCGGCCTCACCACCGTACCGGCACAACTCACCTCTCTCTCACTTTCAAATGGAGGTCAGTACATTGTCGCAGGCTGTCGGGATAACTATGCCCGCTTTTTCTCAACCGGCCTGAAAGGGCAGTTTGGAAAGTTCACAACCACATCGGCAGTCAACGATGTTTCCATAAGTCCTGATGGATTGCATGTTGCTGTGGCAACTGATTCTGGCTCACTCTATTATCTGACGCTTCCGGTTACGCCTGCTTTGCTCACGTCACTGACCCCTACTCCAACGCCGCCAGATGAGCCTTTTGTTCCTTCACCTATTGCCCCTACGTCAGTTCCAACTCTGGCTCCAGAAATGACTGGATCACTGGTTGTTTCGTCCACCCCAGCCAGTGCCTCGGTCTATCTGGATAATATTTACTTGGGCATAACCCCTCTGAATAAGGCGGATCTTAGTACCGGAAGTCATCAGCTTCTGTTGCAGAAAGATACCTACAAAGACTGGTCAGCAACGATTGTGGTTCCTGCTGGTCAGGCTTACACTGTCTCAGCAAACCTTGAGATCTGTGGCACATCTCCGTTCCCCTCGTTACCAGTGCCCCTCTCGGGTGTTGTAGTCTGTGGTGCCCTTGTTCTTGGGTCGATAGTCTGTGTGGTTCTTCGAAGAAAAGAGGAATGAAAAAATCTCAAAAATTTAAAAATACTGTTTCAATAATTTTTTAGACTATTTTTGATTGATTAGAGTGATTTCAACAGCATTCCAAATTGCGGGAAGAAGTCATTCTTTCGTGACATGACACCTTCAAAGAAGGCTGGTTGCTTTTTTAAATTCAGGGCAGAGAGAATCCCTTCTTCACCTGCAGCAAATATCTGGCTGCCGTTTTCAAAGACACTGGTAAAGAGAGCGACGGCAACATAGGCCGTGGATGACCGCTGCAGTTCAGCAAGATGGGTCTGTATTTCTTCAGCATGTTCTGTCGGATATGTAAAGGTTGGGACCATGACCTGCCCAATCAGTACATCCCTGCCAAAAAGGTCGTATCGTTTGAGATCCCGGGTCAGTAGGTCATTGACAGAATATCCTTCCAGTTCCATGCCCTTTCCGATGAGTTCGGTGCCATATTCTTCTGGATCCACTCCGGCATATTCTGTACAGAATGCTACCGCCTCATGATCCTTTGCCGTAGTTGTTGAGAGATGTAACACCAGCGTATCAGAGAGAATGCCAGAAAGTAGCAGTCCGGCAATTGTCCGTGAAGGTTCCATTCCCGCTGCCTTAAACTTCAGTGCGATAATTGTCGAGGTCGAACCGACTGGTTCGTTCTCAAATCGTATTGGCCGGAGGGTTGAGATGGCACCGAGGCGGTGATGGTCTATGATCTCAATAATTTCTGCAGTTTCTATTCCGTCCACTGACTGGGTAAATTCATTATGGTCGAGTAGAATGACTTGCTTGTGCACGTCTTGCAGGAAAGTATTTCGTGAAATCATCCCGATGAGCTGGTCACCCTTGCCTACGACACAGGCTGTACGGTAAGGAGAGTCAGAGACTAGGACTTTGGCGTGCTCAATGGTTTCGTCTTCGGTAAGGAGTGGTACATCAGTTGCCATTACCTGTTCGGCTGGTAATGAGAGATTAATCATCTTTCCTACACCAAAGGCATCCAATGGGGTCCTGAGAAGTCCTACTCCCTCTGCCTCTGCTGCCTCTTTCACCCGTTCTCCAACTGGTGCCCCGTCTGCAATAATAAGGGCTGCAATATGTGCCTGAATAAGGGCTAATTGCGCTGGTTCGTTATCACCGACAATGGCGAGGTCGTTTTCACTGAGCCGTGATAAGGTCACATGCAGGGCATCTATGGCAGTATAGACCCTGCCTTCATTAAGTTGAGACCGTGGTAGGACAAGAATTTCTGCCTGAAGGATGCGGGCGAGTGTCTCCAGCGTTATGGTCCTGAAAACCAGTTGCTCTATCTTGTGGCGGGTAATATATGCATGAGTTAGGCCACGTTCACTGATGAGCCCACGAAAGCGCCCCTTCTTGTCAGTAACCGGAATATTTCGCAGATTATGCTCATCCATCATTGAGACAACATCGATCGTGGGCATATTACAGGTAGCGCTCACTGAGTAGATATGTGGCAGGTCACGGATTTCAGGCTCTACACTGGCAATCCAGACCGGCGCTTCACTATCAAAAATTTTGAGAGCGTGGGCAGTTTCTGGATTGATCTCGCCGCACCTTGCCGGAATATATTTTTCCGGTTCACGTAAATTGAGATATGTTGCATAGCCGATAGCACTACAAATTGAGTCGGTATCCGGTTTTTTATGACCTATCACATAGACCTGATTCATTTATACCAAATAGTAGACGTGTGGTAACTTATGTTTTGTTGGTCTTCTGACACTGAGCGCAAAAGTATTTCATCCCGAACGACAGAAAATCATTTATTAAGAGAATGGGGCAAAATATGAATTTAGTAAAAATTCCGGAACAAAAAAAGCAGGGTTACGACGAACTCATCAAGGATGGTTATATGGCACGGGTTGCTTTTCAGGACACACCGTTTCCATATATTGCACCATTTTTGTATGTCTTTGATGGCAGTTTTCTTTATTTCATGCCGACGAAGTACGGGAAAAAAATTGACATGGTTCGGAAAAATCCAAATGTAGCTGTTTATATTGAAGAACTCAGTCCTGATCTGGCAACCCACCGATTTGTTACGTTGCGGGGTAGAGTTGAAGAGGTATCTGACGAAACAGAACGCCGGAAGATTCGTGAGTCATTTGCTGAAATGATAGAGGAGAAGAAGCTGTCTCACAATATTCTCCCGGTACTGGGTTATAGACCGGATGAGCCGGTATCTGCTATTACTGAAGACGACCGGACCATAGTCTGGCGCCTCGTCGGTGTTGAAGAAATTGTGGCACTGAAGAATCTATGAGCAATCTGAACACAAAAAGGAGAATAATACTATGACAACACAACCTGATGATGATTATCTGCCGGAAGAAGAACCGGGCTCATGCCCGCTTGAGAGTCCAACCCTGCGCCGTGTAGCGGGGGTGATTCTTGGTGCTGTGCTTGGCGTCATTGTGTTTTTTGTGCTTGTTCTTGTGGTAGGGATGGCAAATGACTCGTTCAGTCTGGGAATCCCGCTCGATATGAACATTGCTGAGAATATCTGGAGTGCGATCATGCTGCTTGTCGCGATAATTCTTGGTATTGTCGTTGTATCCTGGGCAGTGATGAAGCGGGACTTGGCCCGCTCTTCTGAATCTTCCGGGAATTAAACCGCCGGCCGGATTATTGGCGGACGTCTTCTATCTTTTTCCAGAGGGCGTCCACACCCACTTGGTTAAGTAGCACTCCGAGTCGTTCCCCCCTGTGATACTATTCTTCTGTCATGATATTTCCTCTTTGTCTGTCTCTGAATCTGCCGGTGCGTCACAGTATTTCAGCAACACTCCCCAGGCATCGATGAGATCAATGAGTCGTGATGCAGCGTTCGCGGGACTGGTGGACGGGAGTGTGCAGAGAGTCAGATCCCTGCTTTTTTCCGGCAGATCCGGAAAGAACCGTCGAAATAATTTTCCTGCTCCGGTGCTGCCGTTTAAGGCAATGCAGCGAACAGAGGGGTGGGCGTTCAGAAATCCCTGAATGTCGTTGGGAATTACATCTGTAATGCTCTGATCCGCCGAACCGGCACGGGTACAGCTTCCTGCCATATCCCAGAGGGCAATCCCTGCCGCTGAAAGCAGAGCTGTTCGTTCTGAGTAGGGCAGTGCTTTAGGGGTGTCAAACAGAGCTTCCATCACTGCCCAGAACCGGTTCCTTTGATTGCCGTAATATTCGCTGTATTCGAGGGAAAGGCGACTGGGGAAGCTCCCCAGAATGAGGATTTTTGGTTCTTTTCCGCTCATCGGCAGAAGTCCCTGCGGGCAGGTTGTTCTGGCAGATTTCCGGTTGTCGGGGTCTGTTGCTGTCACTATACACAGACCTTTTAGCAGGAATATCATATAATTGTAACAATACATATGGATGAAATAATTGTACGGGGCGCACGGGAACACAATCTCCAGGATATTTCAATCACACTCCCGCGTGACCAGCTTATTGTGATCACTGGTGTCTCAGGAAGTGGTAAGTCTACCCTCGCCTTTGATACCATCTACGCCGAAGGACAGCGGCGTTATGTGGAATCACTCTCAGCGTATGCCCGGCAGTTTCTTGGGCTCATGAATAAGCCGGATGTTGACTCTATTGACGGACTTTCCCCGGCAATCTCCATCGAACAGAAGACCACCTCAAAAAATCCCCGCAGCACAGTCGGGACAGTGACCGAGATCTATGATTATCTGCGTCTTCTCTTTGCCCGGGTCGGCACACCCTACTGTCCGGATCACAATATTCCCATCGTCTCAAGTTCACCGGAACGGATTGCAGACGATATTTCACACGATTTTCCGGGACAGGTTACGATTCTGGCACCCCTGATCCGCCAGAAGAAGGGCACCTATCAGCAGTTGCTGGATGATCTTCATGCCGAAGGCTATACCCGGGTGCGGGTGGATGGAGAGGTCATCCGGACCGACAGTAACCTTGCCCTTGAAAGGTACGTGAAACACGATATCGAACTGGTCATTGACCGTCTGACAACAGAAGATCGCTCCCGTCTGGTGGAAGCCTGTGAGCGGGCAGTGGAAAAATCCGGCGGTCTTCTGATTGCTGTAGGTGAAAATGGCGAAGAGGGTAAAAGAGACAAAGAGAAACTCTATTCATCAAACCTTGCCTGCCCGGTCTGTGGCATCTCCTTTGAAGAACTTCAGCCCCGGATGTTTTCATTCAACAGTCCTTTTGGTGCCTGTGAGGAATGCAAGGGCCTTGGGTTTAAGATGGAATTTGATCAGGATCTCATCATTCCTGATAAGACCAAATCCATTGCTGATGGTGCGGTCGCGACGTACCGGAATTTTATGGATGGGTATCGCATTCAATATCTTGCCGCAGTGGCAGGTTATTATGGATTTGATATCTTTACGCCGATTGAGGATCTGACTGAGACTCAGTATCATGCTCTTATGTATGGAACGCCTGATAAGATTCAGTTCACCCTGAAGATGCGTGAAGGCGATGGCATGTGGTCACGTAAGGGGAACTGGGAAGGACTTCTCCCGCAGGCTGAACGGCTGTATGGCCAGACGAAATCCGAGTACCGGCTAAAAGAACTTGAGAAGTTCATGCGGACGGGGACCTGTCCGGCCTGTGGAGGTAAGCGCCTCAAAAAGAAAGTACTGGCAGTCAGGATTGGTGAGCACTCAATTATTGATGTGACGGATCTTTCCATCAGCGGATGTCTTGCATTTATTGAAAATCTGCATCTGGGAACAAAAGAGATGGAGATCGCCCGGCAGGTCTTAAAAGAGATCATCTCACGACTCTCGTTTCTTGAAAAGGTGGGTCTGGGATATCTCACTCTTTCCAGAAGTTCCGGGACTCTCTCGGGCGGTGAAGCACAGCGTATCCGTCTGGCGACCCAGATCGGCTCAAATCTGATGGGTGTTCTTTATGTGCTGGACGAACCCTCTATTGGTCTTCACCAGCGGGACAATCACAAACTGATTGAGACCCTGCAGCGTCTCCGGGATATCGGTAATACGCTGATTGTTGTGGAACATGACGAAGATACAATCCGGATGGCAGACTGGGTTGTTGATATGGGTCCGGGTGCCGGAATGCACGGCGGAGCAGTGGTCGCAGAAGGCACGCCGGAGACGATAGCAAACACTCCTGCGTCCCTGACCGGACGGTATCTTTCCGGGGAGTGTATGATTCCGGTTCCGGAAGAGCGCCGCCCTGCCGGTGAATTTCTGAGGATGAAAGGATGCCGGGCCAATAACCTGAAAGGAATAGACGCTGCAATTCCTCTGGGTGTTTTTACGGTTGTGACCGGCGTATCAGGCAGCGGAAAATCGACCCTGATCTATGATACGCTCTACCGTGCCCTCAGAAAAGAACTCGGCGGTTCAGGAGAGATGCCGGGCCGGTATGAATCTCTCTCCTTCGACGCTCCGGTGGACAAGGTTATTGTGATCGATCAGAGTCCCATCGGGCGCACACCGCGCTCGAATCCGGCAACCTATACGAAGGTCTTTGATGAGGTCCGTAAGGTCTTTGCAGAGACTAAAGAGGCAAAACTCAGGGGTTACAAGCCCGGAAGGTTCTCTTTTAACGTCAAAGGCGGACGCTGTGAGGCATGTCATGGTGACGGGCTGATTAAGATTGAGATGAACTTCCTGCCGGATGTGTATGTCGAATGTGAGGAATGCAAAGGGAAGCGGTACAACGCCGAGACGCTGGAAGTTAAATATAAGGGGAAGTCGATTGCAGATGTGCTGGACATGTCAGTCGAGGAAGCCTGTGAGCTTTTCAAAAACCACCCCTCCATCCGGCGCAAACTCGAAACACTCTGCCGTGTGGGACTTGAATATATCAAACTCGGGCAGAGTTCCACGACGCTTTCAGGTGGCGAGGCGCAGCGGATCAAACTGACCCGTGAACTCTCAAAAAAAGCCACAGGAAAGACCATCTACCTGCTGGACGAACCGACAACCGGTCTTCATTTCCATGATGTCGGAAAACTTATCGGGGTTCTCGATGACCTTGTGGCTAAAGGAAATTCCGTCGTGGTCATCGAACACAATCTTGATGTGATCAAATCGGCTGATTACATCATTGATCTGGGGCCGGAAGGTGGAGATGCCGGTGGAGAGATTATTGCAACCGGGACGCCTGAAGAGGTGGCAGAAACACCGGAAAGTTACACCGGTATCTACCTGCGTCCGCTGCTTGAAAAAAAATGTATACAGTTCCGCTGATTTCAGTATTCAGTATATCACCTTACCAGCTATGATCGATACAACCCTGCTTCCGGATGAACCCGGGTGTTACCTGTATAAGGACGCCAGTGGCAGAATCATCTATGTTGGCAAAGCCCGGAACCTGAAGAAGCGGGTCTCGAGTTATTTCTCCAAAACCATCCATGATCCCAAGACCCGGGCCCTTATTGACGCTGCCTGTGATCTGGATTTTATTGTTACACCAAGCGAGACCGAAGCACTGCTTCTTGAGAACACGCTCATCAAGAAGTACACACCAAAATACAATATCGACCTGCGTGACTCGAAGTCCTATGCGTTCATTCATCTGACGGGCGATCCCTACCCCCGTATTACTATCGCCCGGAAACGCGGGCCGAAAGGGCAGTATTTTGGCCCTTTTGTTTCAGGACATGAGCGGGATCATGTGTTTGCCGTTGTGAAAAAGACGTTTATGCTCCGGTCCTGTCGGCGTCTTCCCAAACGCCCCTGTCTGCGCTATCATATCGGAACCTGTCTTGCTCCCTGCACCGGAAATGTGAGTGAAGAGGAGTATGGGGAACAGGTCCGGCGTGCTGCCGCGGTGATGAGCGGGAAAAGTGATGAGATGATTGCTTCGCTTGAGAAAGAGATGAAGGTCTGCTCAGATGAACTTGCATTTGAGAAAGCTCTTCTGCTGCGTGATCAGATCACGGCGATCTCGCATCTGAAAAACCGGCAGATCGTTGATCGGAATAAACGCAGAAACGAAGATGTCGTCTCTTTTGAGGTGCGAAACGGTATCTGTTATCTGATGCTCTTCCCGGTTGCCCACGGCACACTCGGAGATAAGGAGGAGTATGTTTTCGACTGGCATGAAGATGCCTTTGAGGAGTTTCTGGTGCAGTATTATGCGACCCACGAACCACCGAATGAACTGATTGTTCCGGAAACTCCCGGCGAGGCACTTGCTGCCTATCTGAGTGCGCAGAAAGACTCAGTAGTTAGGGTAACGGTGCCACAGCGGGGAGAAAAGTATGATCTGCTAAAACTCGTCGCTCATAACATCGAAGCGCATTTCTTTGGCGGTGAAGCAAAATGTGCCGCTCTCCAGAAGCGTCTGCATCTCGCTGAACCGCCGGTCGTTATCGAATGTTTTGATATCTCCCACAGCGCCGGCACCGCGATGGTTGGTTCGATGGTTCAGTTCCGGTACGGGCGCCCGGATAAACGTAAGTACCGGCGGTTTAAAATTAAAACGGTGGATCAGATCGATGACTTCGCGGCAATCGCTGAGGTGGTAACCCGGCGCTACACCAGACTGCGTGATGAAGGAGGAGACTACCCGGATCTCATTATCATTGACGGCGGAAAAGGGCAACTATCTGCCGCAACACGGGCACTTCAGGAGGTTGGCGTACGGTTGCCGGTGATCTCTATTGCCAAGCGGGAGGAGGAGATCTATGTTCCGGGTTTTGAGCATCCGCTGCCCATAAAAAAGAACGAAAAAGCATCACTCTTTGTGCAGGAGATCCGCGACGAGGCGCACCGGTTTGCCATTCAGTACAACCGTCTGCTGCGCAGGAAAGAGGTGACAGGATGAGAGAGGAACGTCAGTTCAGGCTTGTCTCTGATTTTGAACCAAAAGGTTCTCAGCCTGAAGCGATTGTACAACTCACAGACGGAATAAAGAAGGGCGATCGCTATCAGACTCTGCTGGGTGTTACGGGGTCTGGTAAGACCTTCACGGTTGCTCATCTCATCAACAACGTGCAGCGCCCGACACTCGTGCTGGCGCATAACAAAACGCTTGCTGCCCAGCTCTATCATGAATTTAAGGAGTTCTTCCCGGAAAACCGGGTGGAATATTTTGTCTCATACTATGATTATTATCAGCCGGAGTCCTACCTTCCGCAGAAAGACCAGTACATCGAGAAAGATGCCTCAATAAATCCTAAAATTGAACGGATGCGTCTCTCGGCAACGGCATCGGTGCTCTCCCGGCGTGATGTTATCATCGTCGCCTCGGTCTCAGCAATCTATGGTCTGGGAAATCCGGAGCATTATGAAAAACTTGGCTTTGAGCTGAAAACCGGTGCACACACTGACCGCCGTGATCTTCTGGAAGTTCTTGTCAATATCCAGTATGAAAGAAATGATATGGATATTTCACCCGGCAAATTCCGGGTGCGGGGCGATGTCATCGACATTGTTCCGGGTCATTATCAGAATATTATCCGGATTGAACTATTCGGGGATGAAATCGAACGCATCAGTGAGGTGGAAAAGGTCAGTGGCGCTGTCATAGAGACAATGGCTCACTACTATGTCTTTCCGGCCCGCCATTTTGTCATTCCTGAGGAGGAGAAGCAGGGGGCGATTGTTGCTATAAAGGAAGAGCTTGAGCGCCAGTTGCCCTCTCTCGGACTTGTCGAGGCACACCGGCTCAAACAGCGCACCCTCTATGACATAGAGATGATGGAAGAGACAGGATACTGTAAAGGCATCGAGAACTATTCCTGTTTCTTCGATCACCGCAAACCCGGAGAGAAACCCTACTGCCTGCTCGATTATTTCCCTGAAGATTTCCTGATGGTCATCGATGAAAGTCACCAGTCGCTGCCTCAGGTCCGGGGAATGTTCAACGGTGATTATTCCCGGAAGAAGACTCTGGTGGACTTCGGGTTCAGACTCCCGTCCGCCCTTGATAACCGGCCCCTGAAATTTCAGGAATTTGAGGAATATATGCAGCAGGCGGTCTTTGTCTCAGCAACACCAGGTGTGTATGAACGGGATCATTCGGCACAGATTGTGGAGCAGATCATCCGGCCGACGGGCCTGATTGACCCGGAGGTTGAGATCCGGCCTATTACCGGGCAGGTTCCGGATCTGATTTCTGAGTGCCGGGCTACTATTGAAAACGGCGACCGGGTGCTGGTAACAACACTCACCAAACGCCTCGCCGAAGAATTAACTGAGTATCTTGCGGCCGAGGGCCTTCAGACCCGGTATCTTCATTCAGATATTAAAACCATCGAACGCACCGAGATCATCCGTGAACTCCGTCTGGGTGTGTTTGATGTTCTGGTCGGCATTAACCTGCTCCGGGAAGGGCTTGATATCCCTGAGGTTGGGTTTATCGGCATTCTTGATGCTGACAAGGAAGGATTTCTGCGTGATGCGAAGAGTCTCATTCAGATCATCGGCCGGGCAGCGAGAAATGAACACTCGAAAGTGGTGATGTACGCTGATAAAATGACCGGCTCGATACAGTCAGCAGTCGGTGAGACCAGACGCCGCCGTAGTATGCAGATGGCCTATAACAAAGAGCACGGGATTATCCCGCAGACGATTATTAAACCTATCCGGGAAAAAGAAGTGGATATTACTGATGTGAAGCATCTGCCAAAGTCAGAAATTCCGAATCTGATTATTGAATTACAGGCCGGGATGCAGACCGCAGCGGATCTACTGGATTTTGAGCGGGCTATTTATCTGCGCGATCGGGTCAGGAAACTGGAACGCGAGCTTGCAGATGAAAAAACATGCAAGAAATGAATATTTCAGGAAAGAGAAATGGTGGTGATCAAGAGTCTTTCTCGATTCCCAGCACTTCAAGCTGATACGTCAGATCTTCTCCGGCAAGCGGATGATTTGCATCCACTACAATCGTTGTTTTTGTTACTGACAGAACCGTCACCAAGGTTCGGTTTCCATTTGGTAGGGTAATGCGCACAATCTGATCCTCTTCCGGCTCGTCTACAAGATTCAGTTTTTTTCGTTTCAGCTTAAAAATTAACCGTTTTTTATATTCTCCGTATGCCTGCTTCGCAGACAGAGTAATCGTTTTCTTCTCACCGATTCGCATGCCGTGAAGGGCAGCGTCAAATGCAGGGTTGATGGTTCCGGCACCAAGCACCGTGACTACTGGTTCATCATCGTATGAGGTCTCACCAATAGTTCCATCAGGACGGCGGCTTTCAAAGTGAACGGTGACCCGGTTTCCTTCCTCAGCGACTGACATAAATAAAAATTAAAAAAGTTCAGGCCTGTGGGAGTTGTTTTCCCAGCAGGGTGATAGTAAATGTCAAATCTTCTCCGACAAGCGGATGGTTGAGATCCAGCACCACACTGTCATTACGGATCTCTGAAACTACTGCAAGAGTAGGATTGCCATTACCATCAACCATGTATACGGTCTGGCCGACTTCCTGAACCATGCCCTCAGGCAACTGTCCGTTTGGCATCTCCATGACAAGACCCGGGTTATGGGCACCATATGCCTGATCAAATGGAATCGTTACGATTTTCGTCTCGTCAATTTTCATACCAACGACAGCATCATTAAATCCGGGAATAACTGTCCCCGTACCAAGGGTGAACGTCAGGGGCTCTTTTCCAACTGAGTAGTTAAAAACAACAGTGCCATCTGCAAGGGTGGCGGTATATTCAACGATGACAGTATCATTTGCTGTTGCATAGGCATCTTCTTCTGAAATTGCCGGCACATCACTGTCGGTGCATCCTGCAACGGTAAGGGCAGCGACACAGATTATGAGGAGACATAGGGTGATCAGGATCTTTTTCATAAATTCTCACGTACCTGTTGATCCTGGATCCTCAAAACGTTTCCCGGATTTAGCATGGCACAGGCATCGGCATCCAGAAACCCAAGACCTGCAAGCGCACCAATCCGACCCCTTCCCCCGAAAAGTTGGATCCCCGATTCTTTTGCACAGGCAATGGTCTCATCCATTGTGACTATTTCTTTCCGTACTCTTGAAGAAAATTGTCGTAATGTTTCAGGAATCAGAAAGCCTTCTCTGACTGCCACACCCCAGTCCGGTGAAAGAGTCCCATCCTCAATGATACGAAGGGCGTTTTGTATTACTTGTCCTGTCAGGTCGGGCTCAACCGCCATTTCGATGAAACTGCAGGAATTCCCTGCGGTGCAGTCTTGAAAGTCTGGTTTTAGCATTACCACATGGTGAGCGATAGGAATAACACCCTCAAGTTTTCCGAGAATCTCTAACAGTCCCAGTGCCAGTGCAAAGGTTGCACCACCCTCCTGGCTGTCGGTGTCATCCACGCCAATAAGAAGATGAGTCAATGCCCTTGTTTTCACTTCCCCTTCGACAATTCTGCCATTTTTTGCAACATTTACGCTGCAGACTCCTTCCGCACAGGCCATCATGTCAGTGAGTGAATAAGCAGGGCCTCCGATGCAGCGAATCCGCTGAATAATGAACCCGTCTTCTTTTCTGACTCCGGCAATGCCAACAGCTGAGGATGGATAGAGACCAATTTCAGTCTGAAAATTTCCCAGTGTTGCTTTTTCAGTCAGCAACATACCGTCACGCTCTGCTTCCCGGATTGCGCCTTTTGCGAGGCGGTGGTGGTAGGCGCAAAATGATGCGCATCCACTACTGGAACACTCATGGAAAATACGGACTTCATTACCGTCAACGGTGGTAAATATCCGTTTACAGGAACTTGAGACCATCGCGCTGGTCGTCATATAGCGAGCCGGACTTCGGCCTCGCTGTTCTTCCCTTAGGACGATACAGCGTTCACTGATCAGTCGGTTGATCCAGTCCTGCGCAGTGCTCCGGGGTATGTTTGCCGCAGCAGCGAGATCAGTGACTGTAAAAAACCCATTTCTGAGGGTCAGATCCCTCATCATCCGCAAGAGATCGCGGCGGCGCTCAAGTACTCCGGTCATAAAAATCGCGGATAAAAATCAGATCAGAGAGGATTGCGCTGGCTGTTTCCAGTGACCCTGCCCCCTTACCAATCAGGGTTATGTCACCCGCCAGATCAGTTTCTACAGCAACGGCGTTGAGCGTGTGCTGAACGATGAGGGTATGATTCCTGGGGAGCAGGCGCGGGGCGACCCGCATCTGTCCGGTTGCTGGAATCAGTTCTGCAATCAATCTGATGGTATAGTCTTCTTCTTCGGCTAGGGCAATTGCTTCGGTTGTGACCTGATCGATGCCGGCACAGTCTACATCATTTAGGGAAACATTTAGATTCCAGACTGCGTTTGCAAGAATCACGAGTTTAATCGCTGCATCAATGCCTTTGATGTCATACGTTGGATCGGCCTCGGCGTACCCTAACTCACGGGCTTCAAGTAGCGCCTGAGCATAGGTCAGTTTCTCATCGGCCATTCGGGTGAGGATATAATTGCATGTGCCATTTAAAACGCCAAAGACCCGGCGGACATCGTTGCCTGCAAGACCATGCCGAAGCGTCTGAATTATTGGGATGGCACCACAGACCGTTGCTTCAAAGCCGATGACAACTCCTTTTGTACTGGCAATCTGAGAAAGCTCCGGGTAGTGCAGGGCAATGGGTCCTTTGTTTGAAGTGACCACATGTTTTCCCCGTGCCAGTGCTTCTTTGATATAACTCAGGGCCGGTTCACCGGTCTCGACATCAGTTGGTGTTACTTCAACAAGAATGTCATAATCTGCGGTTGTCACGATATCTGCTGCTGAAAGGGTCAGATCGCCACAGATTCCCGAGTCCTTTTTTTGTGCCAGAATTGCTTTGATATCAATGCCCTCGCTTTCAATGACTGCACTTTTTGAATCGGCAACCGCAGTTACAACAAGTCCTGTTTTCTGCGTTGCAAGCACTTCCAAAACACCCCTACCCACAGCTCCAAGGCCAAGAATTGCAACCTTCATGCCAGCTCCTCCAGCGGTTCAATAATCATAAATCCTTTTTCTGAAGCGATTTCGTTCAGTATTCTGAGAGCTTTTTCTATATCGTCCAGGTTGTCACATTTCACGGTAATCTTCGCTGAAGAGGGCTCGTTAATAGCTGGCATCAGGACAGACAGTTCCCCGACTTCAGCAAAGCCAGTCGCATCAATTCTATCGACGGTGTCTGAGAGATCTGTATGCATCAGGTGACCAATCAGAATCACCGACCGACGGATTAGCAACCGTTCTTCGCCGACCCGCACCACATTGACGTTGTTGACTTTGTAAATCTCAAGAAGGCTGCTCAACATATCTTCTGGTAGTTCGAGCATGATCTGCACATCCAGAGTGTCAGATTTCACTCCCGGTTCGCGTTCATGAATAACTGAGATGATATTTCCGCCGAGCTCGGATATTGGCTGTAACGCACCGACAAGCTGACCCGGTTTGTCCAGCACTTCAAGATTCATTGATACCTGCACAGATTATCCCTACCTGTAGATGATGTATGACACAGAGGGAGATAAAGTCTATAGAAATAGGGAGTGAGATGTTCCTGATGATAGGCAGATTTCATCCCTGTCTAAGTTTCTGCTGTACCTTCAGGAAAAAATTTCTCTTGGTGTCAATAAAAAGTGCGGGGTCGGGGGATTGTTCAACGGTAATAATATCCCCGGCAGAAACGGTCCGGGCGACTCTGCCATCAAGCACTAATTCTGCTGGTTTATCGCTTTCAACACCAATCTGGAGTGTTCGTTCAGTACTGATAATATGTGGACGTGATGAGAGATGGTACGGAGCAAGCGGGACAATCAGATATCCCGGTATAAAGGGGTCAACAATCGGTCCACCCGCACTCATGGCATAGGCAGTCGAACCGGTTGGTGTACTGATGAGAAGACCGTCTGCCCTGAACTTTTCGGCTGAAATGCCGTCAACAATAATTGAAAAATTTAGCAGTTTTGCAGGACGTGATGTTACTATAAACGCTTCGTTCAGTACTTCTCCAGCCGGATCGCCGTTGATAGAAATGTCAATACGCATACGTCGCCTTACAACAAATCCCTGTTCTAAGATTGTAGCAAAAAATGCCGGTGCTTCTTCCGGCTCAAGATCTGCGAGAAAGCCAACGGTTCCAAAATTGATTCCAATCAGGGGTATCTGTTTATAGAGATTGTGCACCGTGTGCAGAACCGATCCATCACCACCGATTACAATGATCAGATCTCCCTCAATCGAAGAGAAGGGGGTCCCTTCCATTTCGAGTTCTCTTGCAGTTACTCCCTCGATATCGACGGTGTAGCCCAGATTTGTTAAAGTACTTGCAAGATCTTTCGTATAGTTTAGCGCGTCCTCAAGATCCGGCCGTGCAACTAAGGTACATTTCATGACATATTTTCCTGACCGGCGCGGATCTGTTCCAGCACGGCTTCATGAAGATGTCCGTTCGTTGCCACCAGACAGCGCCCGTCTGTCACATCGTCAATGAATGCAGGGTCATCTTCATGGTCCCCGGTCACTCTTCCGCCTGCTTCCTCACAGATGAGCATCCCGGCAGCGGCGTCGGTAATCCGTAGCGTATCGCGGAGATCAACAAACCCATCCAGACGACCACAGGCAACATAACAGAGTTCAAGTGACGAGGCGCCTAAGAGTCTCCAGCGGCGAAGATTTCTGGCAAGGGGCAATATGCCGGTAGGATCAAAATGACGGCTGTACATACTCATTGAACTGGTTCGGAGTTCTGTGGTTTTAGAGACCTGGATTGGTTTATTGTTAAGAAACGCCCCTTTCCCGCGAATCGCCCAGAATGTTTCATTGTCCGGGAAATTATGGACAAAGCCTTTCTGAATCACACCCTGTTCACCCCAGGCGACCGAAAGAGTATAGAAGGGAATTCCCTGAACTGCATTGAATGTGCCATCAACCGGGTCAACGTAGAGCAGTCCCTCTCCGGGTCCGTGAAATGGTATCATGCCGCATTCTTCGCTTAGCATTCCCGCAGCAAAGCCTCTATCCTCAAAAAATTCCCGCACAAGGTCTTCTGCTACTTTGTCGATATATTTTGTCGGCGTGCCGTCTGCGCCGTCCCCTACAATTTTCCCACCTTCTTCAGTACCGGCAAGCGGGCGTATTTTTTCTCCTACGTGGTCGGCCAGGGTCATGCAAGCGCGGATAAATTCCATCTATACAGGAAGATCGACGCCGCGGGTATTAAATCATAGGCTAGTCGTGACTCTCCGGAACCGTTTGTGAGTGAGTGAGTGGCAAATCCTGCCAATAACACGAAATAAATATCTCTTCTACCAATTAACAAGTAAGAGAGACTGATCATTATGAAAGAACAGACCGAAATAGGCAAACTCAAAGAAGGTCGTTATGCTGTTGTTGATGGGGAACCATGTAAAATCCTCTCTATTGCAACCTCAAAGCCGGGAAAACACGGTGCAGCAAAGTCACGAATTGATGTTTCAGGCATTTTTGACAATGTAAAACGCTCCATTGTTCAGCCTGTTTCGGCTAAGATCTATGTGCCCATTGTCGAACGCCGCAGCGCGCAGGTTGTTTCACTTGCTGGCAATACTCTTCAGCTTATGGATCTCAAGGACTATGAAATGTTTGAGATTGAAGTTGAAGATGCTTCAAAAATTGAAGCAGGCCAGGAAATTCCCTATATTTCATCAATGGGAAAGCGCAAACTCGGCATTTAAGGTTGATGCAACACTTTAACCACATTTTTTTCGCTGGCGCTGAGACACCGTACGAAACAGCACGGTATGTCGTTTTTGGCGTTCCTTATGACGGGACCTGTTCATTTTTACCCGGTACCCGACGCGGTCCTCAGGAAATTCGGAGATATACCTGGAATTTTGAGGATTATTTACCAGAGTATGATCTTGATTTCTGGACATTACCTGTTTGTGATCTCGGTGATATCGAACCGGATTCTCTTCCGGAGACGGTTGTCTCTCAGGTAGAGGAGATTGTTACAGAGATTGCCGCTGACGGAAAAATCCCGGTACTGCTTGGTGGTGAGCACTCCGTAAGTGTTGGTGCTGTGCGTGCCCTGAAGCCAGAGGCAGTTGTTGTTTGTGACGCACATCTTGATCTCAGGGATGAATTTGGTGGTACACCCTACAACCATGCCTGCGCAACCCGGCGTTTTTATGACGATGGAGTCCGGGACATTACTATCATTGGGGCACGTAGCGGGACTCGTGAGGAATTTTCATTTGCCCGTGACCATCTGACACTTTACACGGCAGAAGATGTGAGAAAACAGGGAATTACAGCTATTCTGGAAGAGGTTACAAAAAGACTGGAAGGCAAGAAGGTGTATCTCTCTATAGATGCTGATGCCATCGACTGCTGTCTGACCCCTGGACTTGGCACACCTGAACCGTTTGGTTTAACGCCGCTCGATATCCGGGCAGTGGTGAAGTCTGTTGGCCCTCTTGCTATAGGGTTTGACTATATGGAGGTCTGCCCGATTGATCACGGGCAGGCAGCCACCGTTGCTGGCAAACTGATCATGGAGTTTTTAGCAGTTCACGCCACATCTCATAATATTACAAACAGTTTAGAGTGATGCATGAATGGTTTCTGTACTCATCTATGATGATTCAGCATTTGTCAGAAGTGTCTTAAGCGGGCATCTGAAGCGAATGCGCAATCTTGAAGTTGCCGGGGTCGCTGAAGATCTGGAAGATGCAGTCTCGCTTATCGAAGAGACATCTCCTGA
>Ga0222681_1000189_pt1 | contig 23762 bp, 32 predicted proteins | sample AntAcemetage1006_FD_179844 | JGI IMG/M metagenome (GOLD analysis project Ga0222681, IMG submission 179844) | Saline water microbial communities from Ace Lake, Antarctica - #1006 | ecosystem: Environmental > Aquatic > Non-marine Saline and Alkaline > Saline | place: Antarctica: Ace Lake... | reverse complement strand
AAACAACTACGATCCCGATGGCATATCCGGATTAGCAAAGGAGCAATATTTAGAATTTCTGGAAAACTTTTTTGCCCTGGCACACCTAAACGCAAAAAAGAGCACACAGATGGCATTTATCAATGCAGACTGGCGCGATTTCCAGAATACACCTGCCAAGAATGAGACCCGGGTGAATTCGATTTTAATCAATGATTACCTTCGGATCTTAAATAAAAATGGCTGGCAGGAAACCCATATCTTTCAGGCGCCACTCTCCTCAGAGCGTTTTAAGGCGAATGTAGTATCCGCCATGCAAAAGAAAAAAATAATAGGAGTAACCAGCAGGTACGTCATCATTTCAAAGAAAAAATAAGAAATAGTAAGGGTCAAACCTCGACTATTGACTAATATTTCGATAAATCGTGTCTATTCGTTTAGATAATTGTTTATCCTTTCGTATTTTTTTCTGAATTCGTTCATGTGCATGCGCTACCGCATCTCCGCTTATTCCACCCAATTCCTGGCCTAACTCATGAAGACACTTCTTCTTTAGGTGTACCCGATGGCTCATCTCAAGTAACACCTGACGTGCTTCTCTCCATGATGATCGGGCCTTTACTATCTCTTGCGGTTTTAACCCATATTCCTTGGCAACGATTTTCGCAATCTCTGCAACTGGTATTGTTTTCTGTAGCGTTTTCATATGAGGGAAATCCTTGATTGGCCATTCTTTCCCATCTAAGAATTGTTCCTTCACCCACTCTATGAAACGCTCAGTGCCGAGGATAGCGCTTGCTTTTGCTCTTTTGCAAGGATCCTCTCCCTTCCCGGTAAGCCCTTTCACTACAAATTCGTGGTACCGGTCCCGTCCCTTTCTGTTATCACCTCCCATGTACCCCAATACTTCTTCGTAATGGATACAATGATCCCTTTTCTTTACGTTGATATATCCAGGCAAACTGCTCCACACGTAGTTCTTTAAACTCCGGGCTTTCTCTTCAACCGAACTACTCTGGTAGGTATCCACTCGAACTGGATTGAGGTGAATGTAGCGGCTGAGTTCGAGCAGATACTCATCGGCTTCAACGAGCAATGCCTTGTAACGGCCCTGGTAGAGATGGCCACTTCGGTGATGGCGCAGGTTATAGTAGGTGGTGTAGGCAGTATTAAAACGATGCATGAGCCGACTGAGATTTGCCTCAGGGGTTTTCAATAGCAAGTGGAAATGATTACTCATCAAGATGTAGCAATGGAGTTCCACATGAAAGTCTTCTATGCTTTCTTTTAAGGCGCTGAGGAATCTCTTCTTGTCTTTGTCGTCCCTATAAATAATAGCTCTCTCGTTTCCACGACAGGTTACGTGGTACCAGGCCCCTGGATACTGAATCCTCAATGGTCTTGTCATTGTTGATTCATATCACAGTAAGAGATATTTGTCAATAGTCGAGGTTTGACCCTGTTTTTTCTTGAGATCTCTCTCGCTATAGGTGAAATCAGCTGCACGCACGACTTCTGTTCTATCTACCTCTTCCTTGATTGCGACGATTTCATCGAGATAGAAATTGAAAATTGGCAATCAACTATCCTGCCTTCTGGTACAATTTTGTCTTTTTGTCTATGCAGTGGAATAGCTTCCCCGCTTCATCCACCAGCACCTCGGCTTTGCCGAGCAGGAGAAAGCCTCCTTTTTTCAGAGCCGTATAAAATCTCTCTATCATTTGGGCCTGGGGCACGGGATTCAGGTAGATGAGCACGTTACGACAGACCACCAGATCAAGACCGGAATAGGGCGGGTCACTGACCAGGTTGTGTTCCTCAAAGGTCACCCACTCTTTAATGGCTGGCTTCACGCGGAAACCGCCCTTTCCTGGGTTAAAGTACCTCTCCAACCACGCTGGCCTGATACCTTCCACTTCCATTTTGGAAAAAATTCCATCCCTGGCCTTATCAAGCGCCTTTGCGTCGATGTCGGTGCCCAGGATAATGATGTTCCATTGGCTGCTTTCTTCCCCGAAGGTCTCAAGCAGCAACATGGCGATGGAGTACGGCTCCTCACCGGTGGAACAGCCGGCACTCCAGATACGGATGTCATTTTCTCCTTTCGTTTTCAGCGCGGGCAGGGCAAGCTCCTCAAGCGCCTTGAACGCGATTTCGTCACAGAAGAAGCTGGTCACATTAATGGTGAGGTCGTTGAAAAGCCTGTCATACTCGGTTTGGTCATTATCCAGAACGCGAGTATAGTCAGCATAGGTATGGACACCTCGTGCGCGCAGTCGACGACCAAGACGTCGGCTCAAGGTACTTTTTTTATATCCGCGAAAATCAAAGCCCCGCTCCAGGTAGATCTTCTCCATGAGACTGATCAGGCCCTTGGTACCTTCAGTAATAGAATCTTGAGATCTCATATGATCATTTGAAACCACGGCTTCTTCTGTTGTAATCATTTTGGCTTTTCCTTCACGGCTGGGATTGATGTTTGGTTGTTTCTCAATTATTAAGCCATTTCTTTAATGCGTCCCTCTCAAATCTCCATTTATTCAAAATCTTTTTACCCGGGATTTCCCTTCCTTTCACAAGCTTGTAAAGGGATCTCCTGCTTAGCTGCAAGAATTTGGCTGCCTCTTCGATGGTAAAGACCTCTTTTTCCATTTTGGACTGTCCTCTTTAGATCCTCCAATGTACGTATTTTGTGCTCCTTTTGCTTTTTAGTGCATTTCTTGTGCCATGAAAGAGGCCAGGAAGTAATGGAGTGCTGGAGCAATAAAAAATGCTGTCCCCAGTGGTCGATGGGAGCGTATGCGGTTATAGAGATAAAGATATGGCAGTGTGCGAGAGATGGGGTAGAGTCGCGGGAGGGGGCGTCTTAGCGCCTGTTGGTATGGTTGATGTGTTCTTGGGTTTAAAGTAATGGCTTAAAATAGGAGTACTTGTTCCAAAGGCAACGCCTTTATTTTAAGACGTATCGAGTGAAATAGGTTGGAATCTCAAGGAAATAGCGGGGATATATAGAAAAGACTTCATAGAACAACTTCCCTTATTTCATGGCTTGAATTCCCTATAGATACAAGAGCTTAGCAAGCAGGTTGGCCTAAGTGAGGTGGGCTTGTCCATATGAATTATGGATAGCATGTATCTCCACCTCATAGCCTTTCTTTTTAAATATGAGGCTCATACTTCTACGTATGCCCTCATCGTCGTCAACGATCAGGATGCTCTGTTTCTCATCCATGCTACTGTTCCAGTTTCTTCTCATGGGTTCCTATCCCTCCCAATGCTCTTTGGCATGATAGTCCGAGGCCTTGTCTTCCGAACAACGTCGTTGATATTCACCTTGCGCAGATTAGGGGGTTTGGTACGAGCAAAGCTGAGGAGACCACTGATGGTCTTTTCAGATCTTGTCACGTTCTTCTCAAGGATGGTTAAGATCTCTTTTACCTCCGGCTCGGGTTTTTCCAGGGCCATGTTGAGAAAGTAAGCGGCGTTCTTGATAGCCCCTAGGGAATTTGCCAGTTCGTGTTTTATGTTGCGAGCGAGTTGCCCTAGCGTATCCAGTTTCCCTGAGCTCAAAAGCTGTTCTTGCATTTCCTTATGCTCAGCCTCTGACACCTCCCGTTCAAAAACACCCCGATCCAGCTGTACTAATTCATGTATGATTTGTTGTTTAGTCTTGTCTAAATCTATTTCTGTCATTTTTCTTGTGTTTTTCACATTATCATTAATCGTGGCGTCCGTCTCCTCGCCCTCCAGGTAGCCATCTTTTCATGGTTTCCCTTTCTAATCTCCATTTGTGCGGGATTTTTTAAAAAGCTTCCTAATAACTAACCACGAGAAATGAACGTTGGGCCCCAAACTTCCTGGCGTCTTCCCAGGAAAACATCAGGATATCCACTCGCCTTGTCCACCGCTTGTTCATTCTATCTTCAAAGACAAAAGAGCCGTGATCTTCAATTACCACAGTATCTCCAAACTTGAATCCAAATTCCTTTTCTAAATCCCTGGATAGAGCCACAATCCCAGGCCTCACTCGCTTATTAGAGGCAGTTATTGTGGGAGTGCTGTCTGTTTGGGCCACTACTGGATTGTAGGCAGTGACTACTACAGGAACGAATCGAATATTCCTCACACGATATTCTGCTCGCTCCAGGGCCTCGGCAACACTCTTATCCAGTATGTCAACGCTCTTCTGCAATTCAGCGATGATACGGCTATTCTCGGAAGCTCCTTCCACGTCTACAAATTCCACTCGGCTCTGATCATCCATGGGTATTTTTTCCCTCTTTGGCATGGCCACGTGCACCCAGCAGGATATGGAGACCGCACATGCCACCACAAGAGCCAACGTTGCCTTTGTTGTTCTGCTCATGCTTCAACCTCCCTCCTTACCATGCTTGCCAGGGATAAAAGTGAAAACCCCCACATAGGGGATTCCAGGCCAGGCTATTTTGCTAACGATTTCTCCAGCCTTTCCAATCTCTCATCTATTGTTTTTAGAGAATCACGTGATTGCTCCTGACGTACCTGCTGGCTAAAGGCAGGGTTGTTCACCCACCAATCCATGCCCATCTCCTTGGCCTTGTCCACAGAACAAATCACCAGGCGAATCTGGATTGTCAAAAGCTCCACGTCCACCAGGCTGATTCTGATATCACCGGCAATAACGATCCCCTTGTCCAGGACACGTTCGAGGAGATCAGCCAGATTGGTAGTCTGGATTGAATGCTGCGCTGCGCGCTGAATTGCCATAATGCCTCCTTGGTACTTCGTTAATTTGTGTATTTGTTAGCTTATTGTTATTGCTAACCCGTATTAGTCAAGGATAAATTCGAAGCAAATTCGAATGACTAAAATCCTAATATTCCGAGCAAATACCCCTTTCAAGAGAACTAGCATCTAATATTCAGCCCTACAAGAGCTTTCCCAGCGGGCCGAGATCAAGATTCAGGTCTTCTTCCTCCAGGTTAAATTCTTTTCTAAGCCTTTCAATCTCCTCGACCTGTTTCATTAAGGTAATCCCGAGCCTCTCGACGTCGTCATCGCTCAGTGATCCGGCCTCAATGCGTCTTATGGCCTGGCGCTCCAGAAGCTCGTGGAGGAGTTTGACCAATGTGAGAACCAGTTGTCCGAGCCCATTCTTAACATTATCCTGATCAAGGTTTAGCCGAGCTGCCTTTTCGTGTCCGCTTGCAGACTGGCAAGATAGCGGAGCGTCGCCCGCTTGCATCACTCTGGCAAAGTCACCGAGGGTTTTTGATTCTACTTTATTGGCTTCCGGAGAATTCATTGGCTTTAACCTCCTCATCTAACCCCACGTTTGAAGATGGGGAATAATAAGCATCTGATGATAGTGTCTGGCGGGCCGTTTCAATAGAAGTGAGTATTACCTGGAGTCCGAGGTAAATTAGATCCACGTTTGCGACCGAAATCGTCACCTCTCCCACCACGACAGCACCTTTGTTGAGGATGCGATCGAGGGCCTCGCACAGTGATACATGTTCCGTTTCATCAAGTGAAATATTAGGCATAGGTCCTTCCTTATCAAAATAAATTTAGGGATTCAGGAATTTAGGAATTACGAATTCCTCAATCCCTCAATTCCTACTTTCCCTGTAGGCTGGTACAAAGCCTCACCCATCTCCCCCAGTCGATCCATGCCGCGGGGTTCACCCTGGCGGTAAACCAGGGTTTGTTGAATGCCCGAGAAGCTCTTTAGAAACTTTTTCTTGACATGCGTCTCCCTTTGGTAAAGAGCAGAGCATAACAGACACTCACTTAAAGGTGTGGCAAGGTTGAGAAACAGCACGGGAGCGTTAACCCCCATCCGTTTGCAGGCATCCAGCAGGTCTTCGGTCTCCAGAAAGGCCATCTCCGTGAGAATTGTAACTGCATAAAGTGCTGACCGGTCAGGGTCTCTTAACAGCTTTCGCAGTCGCTTGAGATCTCTGGATATCTGCACCAGTCTCTGTGAGACCTTGGGGAGTCGAAAAACGTGCTTATATTTCAGGAAGAGCCCAAAAAAGGTCTTGAGCCACCGATCAATGAGTTCCGGAAGCTCCAGGAGCCGGATTAGATGCCCGGTTGGTGCCGAATCGAGTATGAAGACATCGTATTGCCCTTGAGCCAGAAACTCCATAGCCATGGTGAGGGCCATGACCTCATCCAGGCCTGGAGGTGAGAGGTCCATGATCCGTTCCATAACCTCGCGGTCGAAGGTGAGATCCAGATTGGGCGATATGGCACTCAGGAATTCCCCCAGTTCTTCGGCATACTGATTTTTTAATGCTTCGAAGTGCGCCTGTGCATCGATCTCCATGGCTGTAAGGTTAGGGGCCAGTCTCGTGGGCCTGGGTCCGATCTGTGTGTCCAGGCAGGCCAACAGGGAATGGGCCGGATCAGTGGAAAAGAGAAATACCTCTTTACCTGCTAGATCACGGGCAATGCGCAGAGCAGTTGCACAAGCGAGAGTGGTCTTTCCCACACCGCCTTTCCCGGCAAACAGGAAGAGCGTCATCTCAGGGGAGGGGAAATCCGCGGGATTTTCTGCAAGGGGACCGGTCTGGTAATTGCGGAGTGCGGAGTGCGGAGTGCGGATTTTGGATTGCTCTTGATCCAGTGGGTATACTCCCTCCCAGAATGTATCAAGGGTTCCAAAACCCCGAACCTCATCGGGATAAAGAGGGACACCCCTGAGAGAATACTCCGCAAGTTTTTCTGGGAGATTCCCAAGTTCCCTCATTTGACGGAGGCGCCCATCCTCACACACCGGGCAGGTGCTCTGCGAATATAGCTTATTGACCACGATATCGGTGATCGGTACCTTTAATCGTTCCAACTCATTCACTAATGACACGGTCTCATAGGTGCTCAGTGCCTCGGCGAGCATAACGGGTACAAAACGGCAGCGTACAGGATCCCGAAGCAAGATCTCCATCTGTTTGACAGATCCGGATAGCTCCAGGAGAAATTTATCGAGTTCATCGTGGTGATAGGTCCCTCCGAATAGCTGCTTCATGTAGCGGTGTTTGGCCAACAATGCATCCAGTGCCTTGAGCCATTTCAGGATCAGCTCCGGCATGGCAAGCAGCTTCAGCGTGTGGCCTGTAGGGGCAGTGTCTACCACAATACAGTCGTAGCTACAGTCTTCCGCCCACCTGGAGATTTCCAAAAATGCCATAAGTTCATCCAGGCCAGGAAGAGAGAGATCGAGGAACTGGCTGATATCCTCGTCATCCAGGAATGTCCCGCGCGATGCAATCTCCCTGAGATTCTCGTTGTGCTTTTCCTTAAAGGTAGCCAGACACGCCTGCGCATCAAGCTCTATTATCTTGACATTGTGGGGAAAGGAAAAGCCTCCTATGCTATCAGTTAGGGAGTGAGCTGGATCTGTTGACACGAGGAGGAATGAAGCCTTTGGATAACTCTGTGATAAGCGGAGTGCAGCCGCTGTTGCGCAGGTGGTCTTGCCCACACCGCCCTTTCCCCCGAAAAGCAAAAGCCTGACGTTACGGTCATACAGAAAAAAAGTGTGGTTATGCTCATTCCTGTGTTCAACCTTAAACCTGTTCAGTGTAATCTTGTTCTTCTTCATTATCCTCATCTTCTATGCGGGTTCCTTGTTCCTGAATCTCGTCCAGGCGATCAAGGAGTTCCTTTTCTCGGGTGTCGAATTCATCCTCGGTAATTCGTCCGGTCTCCAGCATCATGTAGAGCTCGCTGAGGTCGGCGGTGATAGTTTCTGCTTCGGTGGCGAGCTCCTGCTGGGCAGCATTGTGTATTTCACGAAACATCCAGAGGATACTTTTAATCGGGAAGAGTAAGATATCGTCAAGAATAAACATGTCATCTCCTGAAGGCACTATTCGGATTTACTATATATCCAAGAATACCTAAATCCCTCGCTAAAGATATTTGAAATTTGAGAGAAGGAAAGACTAAAGGTACTTCTTTCCAGTTTCCAGTTTCAAGCTTCCAGTTTCAAATCAATATCCACGAAGTTGTGGGGGGCCCAGGGCCCGTTGTAGTCGAATGCAAAGTTGTTGTCGAATAACTCGGCTGCTTTGAATATGGCTGTCTCAAACTTCGGTTGGTCTTCTATTCCAACGAGACAGGCAAGGTTCATCACCTCTCGTTCGTTGCGAAACTTATTCCTTTTGAACTCAAAGCAGTACGTGGACAGGATTTCCTCAACACTTTCGGTATGGCGTTCCCTGTCCTCGTTGAGGATTCGGTCGAACATACTCCCGACTTCGATCTTATCTTCCTGCCTGGGCTCCCGTTGGGTGCCAAAAAAATGATCACGGGCCGCCCTCAACTCCTGATGGGTATAAACGAAGTACTCAAAGATGTTTGTAACATCCCAAGTGACACGCAAACCCATTTCCGCCTTGCCCGAGACTCGATGAAGTTGATCGACTAACACCTGCTGATTACAGGAGAGGATTCTCTGGATTGCTTTGGGGCCGTCTGCAATAATGCCAAAGGTCATGGGCAATGGGGTGATTTCCTCCATGAGCCGTTTGAGAACTTCCTGGTGGGCCGCAAGGTGACGACGTTCTGGGCGGATTTTCTTGTTGGCAACGTCGCTGACAACGGCTGCCACATTGCCATCGGAGATAACGTAGACGGTAGCTCCATCAATGCCAAAATCGCCGTATGTTCGTTCATCGGCACCGGAAATGACGGCATAGAGATACCGCCCCTTCTTCTCTGAACTTGTTTCAGGCATATTTACACCTCTGTTTAATGAACACTTGATCTATTGGTGAAAGAATACAAGATCATGGAATCTGGATACTTGATACCTGATAAACAATTAAGAACGATTACTTATTTTATCCCGCATCCAGAGACCAGTATCCAGTATCAAGAATTTCTATAGGGTACGCTCAAGGGCCTCCTCGGCAGAAGGGCGTGCGGTTTTCAGAAAGTTAACCGACTTAAGGTTGCCCTCCTCTGTCTTGATCTCCAGGATTGCACCACAGACATAGCACTTGATCTGCCCCTCATAGTCATCATAGGCATCCCCTATATCCACCTTATGCCCGCAGGAAAGACAATTAATTTTCATTTTCCGTTCTCCTTATTAATATCTTATAAGATACCCAGCCCTTTACAGAGACTGCAATAAAAGACCCCTTCTTCACCAGTCCCCTTGCATTTGGGGCAAATACCTGCCTCTTTGCGGACGGAGATCACCCCCGCGCCTTTGCAGGCCAGACAGGTCAAATCGCCGCTCTCACGTCCTGAGCCGGAACACTTCAGGCAGGTGACAACGGGCGGGGTGACCCTAATCTCGCCGGTGCCGTTACACACGGGGCAGCGGCTGGTATTGCCATACTTTGGATCTGCGCCGCTGCCGCGGCAGTAAGCGCAGGTGACCACGTCCACAAAACGCTTGTTCCGGGACCGCCTCCCTTGAAATTTCCATGATTTGCTAAGAACCTCCTGAGCGTATTTCATCTGTGACCTCACTTTCCTTACCGGGAACAGGGCTCACGTTTGCTCGATTGCTCGGCCAGCCAAAAGAGCCGAGGCTCCCTCAGAGCAAATCTTTCCTTTTCGTATTCTATTCGAGTTCCATCCACGTGTGCCAGCGATACCCCGGTCGTATGCTTGCCCGACCGGAAGCCCTTGATGTTTCGACTCGTACGAATATGTGTGGAGCTTTTAAGCGTGATCATCGGACATGCTCCTCTATCTAGTATCTGATTTTGAATCCGCCTTTGCTCCGGCGAGGAGCGAGGTTGTTTTCCGTACCCGGAGCCTCATCAGAGCAGCCATTACTGTTTCGCTCCTCCAGGGCCTGCAACATCGCAGCCTTTTCAGTCTCGATCTCCATGGAGCGTGCATCGATAGTTTTCACCCTGTGCATCGCACTTTCCCTTTCCTTGCCGCGCCGCACCTTCTCCATCTCAAGGGCGGCAATCTTCATGTACGCCTTGTAGGGCTGATGTGCCTCATCCACCCTTCCTGAATGAGTGCGAATATCCTGTAAATTTCGTATATTTCTTTTGAGGATAGCCATATTCTTACCTCTTGGCTTTCACTATATTGGTTTTTTGGATCCGGCAGACCTTCTGGATTGCCTCGCTCACCTTCTGCGACATGAGCGACTGGCCCCCACGGGTGACCTTTGCCGTGTCCGTATTCAGGACATCGCGGCAGACCCATTGAAAGACGGGGTCATTTACCCGGGCATGACCTCCCTGGTGGGTAAGGATTCGGGCGATTGCAATCGGAGCCCGGATCGTGGGACGGTGGTTGTCCACTCCAATGCCGCGCAGTTCCCTCACGACATCCACGATGGTCTCTGCATCCGGCATCTGAATACCCGACATGGCTGTTGTGATCCGGATCTCCGTCTCTCGGTCGAAATGGCCGAGGTTGATGGTGATCAGCCGGTCCATCAGCGCATCCTGGGTCTTGTGGACTCCTGCATACTCCTCCGGATTGGAGGTAAAGATGGCACGAAAGTCAGGGTGTACATCCAGATAACCCTCTCCAGACCTGCGCAGCTTTGGCAGGTTGAGGATCTTCTCTTCCAAAATGCTGAGGAGCGCGTTATTCGCCTCGGGCCTTGAGCGGGTGAACTCGTCGTAGATGAGGGTGTGGCCGTTCTGACAGGCCGTGGTGAGCCGGTTGTCTACCCAGAGGGTCTTCACCTCTTCCTCGGTCTTCAGGACGGAGTGGATGAAGTTGTCAATGAGTTTGCTCTTGCGGTACCCGGTATCCTGGCCAATCAGGTCGGAGCTCCCAAACTCATCATCCCCGTGGATGAGGGTGACCGGTCGGCCAAGCTGAGCAGCCATGTGAAAGGCAAGGGTTGTCTTTCCCGTTCCTGGCGGGCCGGCCAGGTGGACCGGGTATCCCACCTCAAGATAGGCAAGTGCGCGCTCCGTCAGTTCCTGAACGTAGGGCGTGAGAACGAACTCCTCGCTTTGTTCGGGTAGGATGTTATCAACATCATTCTTGTTTCTTGTTGTTGCCGAGGATACGGCTTTCAATGCGTTATCATACATTTAGTATTCCTCCTTGCTTCAGGGATTACGCGGGAATCCAGCCTCGACCCTTGCATTTAAGACAGCTCATTGCCGGCGCCGAGGTGTCGTCGCCTGTGCCATGACACTCAGGGCACACAACGGTTGGTCCTGACGATGCAGGGATAAAACCTTTCCCTCCGCACACGGTGCAGGTGAGGGTCTTGACGGCGCCTGTGCCCTGACAGTGCGCACAGCGCACATAGGGTGTTTGTACCTGCACTACTCCTTTGCCCCCGCAGACACAACATCCGGAGAGAGAAGACATAATTCCGAACGGATCTTTCCCTGTACCGCCACAGAATGAGCAGGTAATTTCTTGCATGTTCATCTTTCAAGTCCTTACTGCTTTGTCCGAAACGCAGCAATCGCCTCAAAGAGGAAATCACTGATTTCGCGTAGTTATTATTCGGGTTCTACAAGCTCCTTTGCCTGCTCGATCCACTTCTCCACGTCGACAAATTTTGACATTTCTCCTAAAGCCCTTTTTAGATCTTCAGGGGTACTTTTTGCAAACTGGGCAAAGGTATAAAACCCTGCCTCATTCAAGATTTCCTGTCTGCTATGGCCAATGCCCTGGATTTCGGTAAGGTCATCGGGAATCAGCTCTTCGGGTTTCTCAGGTTCCACCTTAATTTCCTCTTCCCTGAATTTGCGCTTGGTCTCTTTCTTTGTCGTGCGCTCACGAGGTGCCTGGCCGAACCAGGCCTGGTGAGCACCTTCTATGTCGGCTGCAACTTGTTGCAACAGATCAGCGACGGATCCCTTAAGGCCTGTTACGAACGTGCTGAGATCATCTTTTGTCTTACTAGCCATCTCTGCGTGGGTGTTGCGGAAGTCGGCCAGTGTTTCGTCAACCTTGCGCTTCCTGTCTGTAATCTCGGTTATACGTTGCCCATGGGAATCCATAGATTCCTGCATCCTTTTGGCCTCGTTATCATCAAGGGTTTGTCTCAGCTCTCTCGACATCTCAGCATGGGCATCGCGGAAAGTCTCATGCATCTGAACCACATTTTCTTTTAGATTGGACACGAACGTGCTGAGATCATCTTTTGTCTTACTAGCCATCTCCGCGTGATCGTTGCGGAAGTTCGACTGCATCTCGGCCACGTTGTGCATCAAGTCATTAATAAATGCTCCACGGCTATTGTGCAAAGCATCTATGTCATCACGCAACCGGGTCATATCATTGGTTAAGACACCCATTTTCTTTCTCCTTTCTTTAGTGTAGTTTGCTTCAGGATTACCGTATAGTTCCTCCCCCTTGATGGCGGAGGGTAGGTGGGGTGATAGAATATTTGTTCACCCTCCCATTTGTCCCCTCCCATCAAGGGAGTGGAAGTTTAATAGCTAAATGTTGATAAAAGGCATCTTACCATGAGGGACTGTTGAGCCGGCCCCCACGGTAAGAACACCCCGTTTTTCCGAGTACATCTTATGCAGGCGCGGCAGCAGTGGCTGTTAGCCCGATGGCCTCGGCATACTTCAGGTAGGTCTCGACTGAAGCGATTACCACCCTTGCCTCGATGGACAGAAGCTCTATCCCAACCAGAGACACCTTGACCCAAGCATCGATCACGATGCCCTTGTCAAGGATCCGGTCTACAACTTCTGCCAGACTCGAAGAATCTGTTGACTTTTGGATCTTTGCCATAACGAACCTCCTTTCTTGTAGAATAGTTAGTTACCAGTACTGGTATTATCTAAGACAGTCTTGTTGATCTATATTGCGAAATACATGCCATATTTCGGAGCACCCATTTTTTTCTGTAAGTACCTATATTTAAAGGAAAAATAGAGGAGGCTGTGGGAGAGGAATATAATCATAGGAAATCGGGGTACGGGCTCTATAGAATAGCTTCCCTATTTTTGAAGATCCAATTCCTTATTAGTGTCCAAACTTCATGGTAAGGTTTTTGGTATTAGAACTTAGCCCCGACATGTCGGGGAACTTTTTTGACAGGCCCGCCCTGGCGCGACTTCCTTGTAATAAATTGTCTTGGCTGTAAGCTGCCTCAAACAGATGCCATAGAACAAAGCCCCGTCAAATCAGGTCTGGGCCAGGGATTAACAAGATTAACCCGCCCGCCTCGCCTTAGCGAGAGCGATGGCGGGCAGGGTTCACAGAGATAATTATTATATTGTCCTGATTTTTTGACCGCAGTGAAATAGAAGCCACCCCTTGCGGGGGTGATGGTTGAGTTTATTTTTTGACAGTAACCTTATCTCTTGTTAGGCTTCCAATAGATATTTTTAAAAAGGAGGTCCTCAATGGTTAGTCAGCACACTATACTATTTCAAGAGGTTCTCGATATAGTTGAAGCATTGCCAGAACATCAACAGGAAAACCTTATCGACATTATTCGGCATCGACTCATAGAGCGGAGAAGAGAAGTTATCAGCGAGAATATCAAAATAGCAAGAGAAGAATATAAGCGAGCAGAGGTGAGTCGTGGCACTGGTGATGACCTTATGAAAGAAATTGCCGAATGCGAACGCGGTAAACCGCGCCGCTTAACTGTAGAGCCGCTGTAAGCGTGGTAAGCAAAGGTATGAGCATGAGGCGTTTACAATTTTATAGCCTTTAAGATCTCATCATGATCAAATGGCTTGCCAATAAATCCTTTGATCAACCCTTCTGCCAAGGCATTCTGTACGTCATTATCGTCCCGGTAAAAGTAACCCGAAATCATCACGATATGAATAACAGGGTCAATGTCTCGAAGCCTTCTCGCCAGATCTAATCCCTCTATGTCCGGAAGTTTAGCGTCAAGAAATGCCGCTCGGAAGCGATTCAATTCCATCAAGCTGATTGCCTCCTGGCCGCTTAATGCCCTTTTTGATAAGATCCCATTTTTTTTGAGCATATACTCCAATGCCCAGCACATATCCGGCTCATCATCCACGATGAGAAATAAGTCCTTTTTTTTATTCATACGTGCTCCTTACTTGTCGCTTTGCTCCGCATGGCGCATAGCTAAAACCCTCTGCGCTTTGCCCTTTGCGCTCTGCTAATTTACAGAACAGGTAACTTCACTGTGAATGTACTTCCCTTTCCTATAACGCTCTCTACCTCAATAGCGCCGAAGTGCTGCTTCACGATGGAATAGCAGATAGAAAGCCCCAATCCGGTTCCTTTTCCCACTGGATTCGTTGTGTAGAAGGGATCAAATATGTTATCGATCTCTGGCTTAGAGATGCCATGACCTGTATCGGTAATAAGCACCACAACCTCATTGGCCATTCTCTTTGCAGAGATGTTTAGTGTTCCTCCATCCGGCATAGAATTGATGGCATTCAAGAAGAAGTTCATAAACACCTGTTGAAGAAGGCTTCCATTCCCGCTGATCAGCACAGGCTTCTCTGGAAGCTGCAATCCTATTTCAATTTTTTGGATCCTGGCCTGGTTTTTGACCAAATTCAGCGTTTCTTTGATGATGGAGATTAGATCTACCTCTGCCATTTCACTTCTTTGTGAGGGACGGGCGAACCTCAAGAGGTTCTCAATAATGTTGGATGCTCTCTGAATCCCTGTTAGAATTTTTTCGGCACATTCTTCCTGAAATTCTGAGGTGATATCCTTATCCATGAGAAACTGAGCAGCTGACGAGCTGATTGCCATGGGGTTACGAATCTCATGCGCAATCCCCCCGGCCATTACGCCCAGGGCGGCAAGCTTTTGTGACTGAAAAAGTTGAGCCTCGAATTTTCGGCGCTCTGTCAGGTCTCTCCCCACTGCTACGATTCCAACGGTTTCGAGGGAATCGCCCTTCATAGGAGAAAAGACCCATGAGACTGGAATAGAATCCCCGTGTTTTGTAATGAGATCCCATTCAGCCATCTGAGATCTCTGTCTGGTTTTCATGTTGGAGAAAACCCTTTTTGTCTCTTGCTGGTGATCTGGGCTACAATATTCGAAAAAGAAATGCTCCTTAATTTCATATAAGGGGTAACCAGAGAGCTTCCTGGCCGCAGTATTCCAGGTCCAAACCCTTCCCTCAATATCGGTAGAGAGGACAATATCGCTTGCACTTTCAACCACGCTTGCCAGATGACGTTCAATCCGGCGAACCTCCTCACCCAGCCGTACCTGTTCAGTAACATCGTCCATGAGAAGCATGGCACTCTCAACACCCCCTTTTGTGGAAAAGGGCAGGATACGGTAATAATAAATCCTCATGGCAACTCCTGGGGCTCGATAGGTCATCTGTTCTCCTTTGGTTGCCTGGTTCTTCTCGAAGACCTGATGGATGCGCTGCGTGATGTCCACATGATCAAGGATGGCGGATGGAAATACTTCTTTCAGCAGATGCCCAATGGTGTTGGATATGGAGCGGCGGCTCTTTTCCAGAAAATTTCGGTTTGCAGAGATAATACGCATATCCTTATTAATCAACAAAACAGAGGATGGAATGGCGTCCAGAAGCATGTTGTAGAGCTTTGCGTAATCTTCAGATGGAGTATTGTTGGAAATGCTTGCCATATTCACACCGTTACCATACTATCTGAGGAGCCTCCCCCCAATCTGAGTACTGGAGTGGCAGAGCTTGGAGCACTTGAGAGATAGATTTGGATGAGAACCAGGACGTTGTATGCTTCACTTGCCATCTTCCCCATTCCTTCAATAAGAGAATTTCGAATCCTGCGCCTGAACAGCGCTTTGCTTTGTGAACTTAGCCCCGACATGTCGGGGAACTTTTTTGACAGGATTGACAGGATTAACAAGATTTTTTTATATTCTTTATATCCAGAATTCCGAAACTCGGAATTTATCCTGTCTAAAAAAGGAAATTTCTATACTATTAAATTACATAAAAAAGGCACAACAATAAAAATTTTTCAGCTTCAATTTGATAACCTCGTAAAAAGTCGTATTCGGTGAACCCGCATGCCGTCTGGCGGGCAGGTCGAAATGACATGTTGTTGAGACTTTTTACGGGCTCATCAATTTAAAATTCAATGCCCTCAATCATTGATTTATTACGGTCGTTATATTCAGGCTGCACAAAGTTATACGGTGGCCATGGGCCACTCAGGAGAAGCCTGGCGGACCCATTGCTGTGGATGTGCCGGAATACTTTTCTAAATGGATCGACAGCCCCTTTTTGCACAAGAAAATAGAGAGAAAGCATGGGATCCTGGATTGATGATTGATGATTGTTGGAGTACAGCGTAAATCCCGATTTATCGGGGATGATCGATGATTGTTCTGTTTTGCATTTCACGAACAGGCCGGCAAACGCCTCACGGCATCGTTTGATAACCGTGCTCATTTCTTTGCTGAATGTCTCCTGCTTGGAATAATGTGCTTTACGGGCAGCCAGGTAGGCCTGTCCGGGAGTTTCGGGTTGCGGGTTGCGGGTTGCGGGTTGCGGAATGGGTTTTTCAGAATCCGCATTCCCTCCGGGGCGGAGATCCCCATGGGCCGGAGGCCAGGGCGGGCTGCAATCCGAAATCAATACCCTGATCCCCATCTCAACACAGCCCTCCACTTCTTTGAGGAGCGCCGTATAAAGAGAACGATGCTTCTCGAGAAGCCGGATTATCTGCGCTTTGTCATCGACCATACATCCGTACCGCATAGGGATTACTCCCCTTACTGCAGGGCTCCGGTGAATGGATTCGACAACCTGCTTGTACGCTAAAAGTGAGGAGATTGGGGGCGTGATGTTGCAGTGATCGATTCTCGAGACAGCCGCGCTGAGGCCATTACAGGAGACCAGACTCACCGGCTCACCGCCCACACCGATGAGACCTGAAGGTCTCTCAGCATCATAGTTAGGCAAAATGCAATAAAGCAAATAACTCACTATTTTGTCTCCATTTCGAAAGAAGGACAAAAGCTGTAAGGAGGCCATGGTCCTGACAACTGGAGGACCAATCCCTGTTGCTCATTGTCTGCATTCGTCTGCTCTATTCGTGCACGAAAATCCTCTGTAGTTTGTTGCGATACCAGGAATGCCCAGTTTAGGACTATATCCATATCTATGCCCGTGGCCCCCCTGGAATACACCTTCAATTCGCAAAAATCCATGGCATAACTGTTCAGGTCATCGGCTACCTTTTTGCGAATCTCTTTTATCCAATCATGGATTTCCTTATCAGCGTTACTCCGGATTCTCTGTTCCTGAAAGTAGCGCATCCCCGGAGACAATGAACTAAGGCGCCCTGCCTCTCTGGCAAAGATGAGGTCAAGGACTCTCTTTTTGGCCTTTACCCTATCAATAAGCCCCTTGACTGACCATTCATCCTTATCAGCAACTCGATCCAAAAACTGAGATATGGTGTCATGATGTATTTCCAAAACCTTTCCAAGGCTTTTAAAGGAAGTGAAAATGGTGCCGAAGCGAGCTGGAAGTACGGGAGAATAGCGCATCACTTGCTCAACTACTTCCTGGTGGCGAAACGCGCGCGGCCCCACCCATGAGAGGTCGTTAAGCCTGGATTCTGCTGCCGGTCCGGTGAAATCCTCAACTGATATCTTACTCACCACTGCCGTCACGTCCTTAAATCTCCGCTGCCAAACTGGAAATCTATCGTCAATGCCAGCGATCTTCAGATCTGGTATTCCGTGGGCACGGGCAAAACAAAAGAGATAGATTCCCTCGCCGTTACTAACATCCGCATCTATGTGCGTACCATCATTTGGCATTGTGATATTCCCCACTCGCTGCCGGAGGTCTGCATTCAAGGGCTTCTCTAACTGCAGTGCACAATTCATGAATTTCAAAGGGCTTGGTGAGAAAATCAAAAGCGCCAATCTCCATGGCGCTTCGAACCGCCTCCTGCGAACCATAGCCGGTGAGGATAATAACCTGGATAGCCCAATCTATCGCTTTAAGTTGGCCTAAAATCTGAATACCGTTGCAGTCAGGCAATTTCAAATCTAAGATAACAAGGTCCGGTCTGGTTCTGCCTGCAATATGCATTGCCTGTCTACCGCTTTCTGCTTTCATGGTTATGTAACCCTCGCTTGAGAGGACCCGAAGGAGCAACTTGAGTAGTTCATTGTCGTCTTCCACGATGAGTATTGTCTGTTTTTTCTCTGCCTGATCCTTTTTCATATAAGCCTCACGGTATAAGTTCAGCCACCAAGTCTCAAAGGCACAAAGAAATGATTATGTATAGTATAAAAAATGATATTTAAAAAATTATATAATAATCTTGGTGACTTGGTGTCTTTGTGGCTAAAATATTACGCCTCACGTAGCGCAAAGAGCATAGAGCAAGGTGTAATAGCAAAACGCTATGTGCCTGGCACTACGCGATATGCTGTGTTCACGATGAGTTAGCCTCTTTCTTTCGTGGTAAAATGATCTCAAGTACTCCGTTTCTAAAATTTTCGCTGCACTTTTCAATATCAACCTCCTGTGGCAGTGCAATTGTCTCCCGAAATTCCTGATCTCCCCGCTTGGCTACGATTGAGTACTCTTCTGGTTTCATGTTCAGCGAAATATCGTCACGCTGAAATCCTCCCATATCAATCACGATCAGCACTTCCTCAGCCTCTTGAAAGACATCGACGAGTGGCCTTTTTATCTTCTTAAACAGAGGTTTTGTCTGGAATGTCCAGTTCCGTGGCTTTTTGAATAGCCCTGTCTGAAAAGTATGTTCAGACCACGACTTGGCCTGTTTGGGCTGCACATGCTGGCCCATACCGAAGTGCAATCCCAGGCTGAAGCTCGAAGGTAATTGGATTCCTTTGCTCTTGCTATCTCGTTTGCGTTGTAATCGGGAGACATCTCCCATTGTCCTGGGCGGAATTGATCGCTTCATATCATTTACAGTAACCTTACTGAACCTTTTGCAGTCCGCTAAGCAGGTCCGCTTTCGTAATTTGTAGCCTAATCCTTTTGTCGGCTTTTTCACCACCTCCTTGTCCCACCACACGGCGAAGGGCTGTTAGCGCTGCCTTATGGCAGGCCCCAGCGATGTCGGCACCACTGAACCCCTCTGTTTTTGATACAAGGTCGTCAAGCACTATCCTTGGTGAAAGAGGTTTGTTCCGAAGATGGATTTCGAATATTTCTTTTCGGTCCTCTTCATTCGGTATAGGGATTTCCACTACCTCATCAAAACGGCCTGGCCTCAGCACAGCCGGATCAAGTATGTCCAGCCTGTTCGTGACTCCCAACACCAGAACCCCTTTCAGCTCCTCAATCCCGTCCACTTCAGCCAGAAATTGGCTCAGAACCCGCTCTGCTACATGGGAATCCGATGAACTGCCGCTTCTAACAGGGACCAGGGCATCAATCTCGTCGAAGAAAATGATACAGGGGGCAGCCTGCCGCGCCTTGCGAAAGACCTCTCGGACCCCTCGCTCAGATTCTCCCACATATTTGGAAAGCAGAGCAGGACCTTTCACAGAGATGAAATTCACCCCGCTTTCATTGGCAATGGCTTTTGCCAATAATGTCTTGCCACACCCTGGAGGACCTGAGATGAGAATACCTTTGGTAGGTCTGATCCCCGCTTCTTCAAAAAGATGGGGATATTTCAAGGGCCACTGCACCGCTTCAATCAGATGCGCTTTAACCCCTTCAAGCCCTCCCACATCCTGCCACCGGACGTCCGGAACCTCAACAAACACCTCCCGGATGGCTGAGGGCTCTACCTCTCGCAGGGAAGCGAGAAAGTCATCCATGTGTACCTCGAGCTTAGCAAGCTGTTCATATGGGATCTGTGTTAAGGCAAAATCAATGTCAGGCATGATGCCTCGCAAACAGACCATGGCAGCTTCCCGACAAAGGGCTTCCAGGTCTGCCCCTACAAAGCCATGAGTGATGTCTGCCAGATGGGTCATGTCTACGTCTTGGGCTAATGGCATCCCGCGGCTGTGAATTTCCAGGACTTCCAGTCGACCGTTCCGATCAGGAATAGGAATAGAGATTTCTCTATCAAAGCGGCCTGGCCGGCGCATTGCAGGATCCAGGGCATTGGGAATATTGGTAGCTCCTATGACAATGACGTTCTGGCGCTTTGTGAGCCCATCCATAAGGGCGAGCAGTTGCGCCACTACCCGTTTCTCCACATCGCCCACCACCTTTTCGCGCCGCGGGGCGATGGCATCGATCTCATCCAGAAAGACAATACTTGGGCCCTTCAAGGTAGCGTCCTCAAAGATCTTGCGCAGGTGGGCTTCGCTCTCGCCGTAAAATTTGTGTATGACCTCTGGACCGTTAATTGAAAAAAAATTGGCCTCAGTCTCATGAGCAATAGCTCGAGCAATGAGAGTCTTTCCACATCCAGGAGGACCGTGGAGAAGAACACCCTTTGGTGCGTCGATACCCAAACGCTTGAACACCTCCGGGTAGCGGAGGGGAAGTTCGATCATCTCCCTGATACGTTGGAGCTGCGGTTTAAGCCCCCCGATATCCTCGTATGATAATACTCGACCCGACTCCTCTTCCCTCACTTTTCCGATCATAAGCTGAGTAGTTGGGTTAATGAGCACCGGCCCTTTAGGGGTTGTGCTTTCCACCTTGAAATCGGCAGAGCGGGTGCCGAACAGGGTGGCACGGATTCGATCCCCCTCTACCACCGGCAATCCATCCAGGAGGCTTCCGATGTACTTCAAGTCTCGGTCCCCAGGAGTGATGGTCAATGGGGCGAGGGTGACTTTGGCCGCTGATCTGCTTCCAATCTTTTGGATCGATACGGATTCGTCAAGCCCAACGCCCGTATTCTGTCGAGTAATGCCGTCGAGTTGTACACGGCATTGACCGCGGAGTTCCTTGTATGCGGGCATGGCCTTGCACACGGTCTTCCGCTTTCCGGAGATCTCCACGATGTCACCGATGGATATGTGTAGCTTCTTTAGATCTTCTGGTCCCATGCGGGCAAAGGCCCGCCCCACATCTTTGCTGAGGGCCTCGGTTACTTTGAGTTTAAGTACGGATTCATTATTTTTGGTCATCATTTCTCCTTAATGCGGATTGCGGAGTGCGGGCCGAAATCCAAAATCATTTTATATGCTGCACTTTATCTCCAGAACCCCATTATTGCATGAGACGAGCATCTTATCCCTGGGATAACTCCGGGGTAAGAGAACTTCTTTGCGGTATTTCTTACTCCCTTTCTCCGCGTATATGGTGAGCAGATCATCCTTTACCTCGAGCCGAACATCCTCAACGCTGATCCCTGGCATTTCTGCCACAACCAGGGTGTGATCCTCTTCCTCAAAAACATCTACCACTGGTTCCCGAATTTCCTGAACAACAGTCTGCCCGGATTTTTCATCCCTTCGGATGTTTCCAAAGGGCTCGACCTTTACTTCCTCACCTCCCAGGCCCATTTTGACGGAGAATCCATAAACCCCCTTGAGGTCCTTTGCAGGCCCTTTTCCCTGGAACTGGGCGGTTTTCGAGAGCTTTTCCCCTTTTTCGGCTAAGTCGCCGAGCTTCTCCATGAGATTGGTAACTCCGCTCAGTATCCCTTCGAGACCACTGATTTTTTCATCTTTTTTGCTATTCATATACACCTCCATCTATTAAAATTTCCAGTTGCTTTATTGTTTTATAACTTGTCTTATAATCTATCTTGAAGAGCCGAGCCACCTTGGCCTTATTCCCTTCTGTATATTGCAAGGTCTTGATCCAGCTCCTTTTCCCGCTTCAGCAACTCCATCCCATCCATGCCTGGCATCTTGAAATCCACCAGTAAAAGATCAGGGCCTTAAGACCTTCTTTTCTCACAAGACTTGGGAGAAGCGTGCAGATATCTTTCTCATCATCCACTATTAGAATGCGACTGCCTTTTTTGTTTATCATAGCTTGTCTCTTCTTGTAAAGGGTGGGTTGAGAGGGTAAATTACGTTGACATCATTATCGAGTGTATTGCGTAATGAGTGAAGCATCCCTATAAAGAGAATCCCTGTTTTGCCTGCACAGAGAGTGCTATTGATCCGATCAGAGATAAATCGATCACGTCTTTTCAACAAGGAATCTATCATAGCCTTTCTGGAGACCTCAATTCGGGCTTTCTCTCGTGCACCTGTCACGGCAAGGATTTGCTTGTCAAGTTCATACTCCTCCATCAATAGCTCTAAGGACTCTGTGCCCGTGATCGTGGCACCCCTTTTCATTAAAAGCAGAAGGAGCCGATGATTCCTGCTCCCTGCCTTGGCCAGCTCAGTAACAATCTCAGCTTCACGGCCGCACACAGGCAACCCATCCTGGTACAAACGAACTTCTTCATATGAGAGATCAAAGGTATCAATTATCCGTTCGATCTCTGTCCATAGGTTATCTATCATGTCCTCCTTGCGTTTCAGGCCCCTTCTGCCAAACTTCTGAAGCGTAGACCTCCGGATAGACTCACCGAGCGTGCCCATATCTGTCTCGGTATGGATAATAGGTATGTATATCAAAGTCCTGATAGAAACCCCTGTGTCAATTCTCTTCTTGCCCTCTTGGTATTTCATCCGACAGATAATAGCAACTGATAGTCCTAAGTCCTTCGGTTCATAAGTTCGATTACGAACTTATTTAGACTTCGGCTGAACGACTCAAGTCGAAGGGCTCGTCGACACGTCTCGGTCGAAGCCCTCAGGACTTAGTGTTGTCCGTTGAAAATATGGGACAAGCCAGAAATATGTTTGACTGCCTGACTGCCAGTTCTCTGGCTATGGAATTAATTCCATAGCAATAATTACATACTAGTATGGAAAAAAATCACTACAGCATTATTTATGGGAAAATCATTAAAATCTATATCACTTTGGTATTGTTACTAAAAACGCCGTAATGCTCCCCTCGTAAGGGCGGGGCTGTTCACTCGCTATATATTAACCAGCAATCATTATGCCAGATTAAAGTTGCTTGTTGCTGGATGCTGGATTGTAGATGTTCTAGGTTGACATATTGACGTGAAATAATCCTAATTCAAAATCCAGAAACTAGTATCCAGCATCTAGCATTTAGCATCCAACACCTCCCGGACAGCCTCTGCCAGATCATTCATCAGCAGGGGTTTCATGACGAATTTCCGAATTCCTATCTCTTTTGCCTTCTCTCCTGTGATGCGCTCGCTGAATCCGGTGCACAGGATAATTGGGATCCCCGGTCGGATACCCATGAGTTCGATGGCCAACCTATCACCGGTCATCTTCGGCATGGTCATGTCGGTGATGACGAGGTCGAAGTTCTCTGGCCGTCTCCTGAAGGTCGCAATGGTTTCGATACCACTCGTGCTGGTGAACACCTCATAACCCAGGCCCTCCAGCATCCGTCTGCCAATATTGACCAGTGCCGGCTCATCGTCAACAAAGAGAATCCGCTCCGTGCCCCTTGGAGGCAAGGCCACCTTCTTGTGTTCCTCTTCCACCACCGCACTTTTCAATCTGGGAAGTAACACCTGAAAGATTGACCCCCTGCCTGGCTCACTTTCCACTGTAATCGCTCCTCCGTAGCTCTTGACGATCCCGTGGACCACGGTAAGGCCTATTCCCGTGCCCTCACCTGTTCTCTTGGTGGTGAAATAGGGTTCGAAGATCCGGTCTCTAACTGCCTTATCCATCCCGTGGCCTGTGTCGAGCACAGTAAGGGAGAGATAAGGACCGAGGGAAATGTCCAGCTGGTGGGCAAATGCATCATCATCAAGCATCAACTCTTCTACCCTCACCTCCAAAACCCCGCCCCGCTCACGCATAGCGTGGTACGCATTGGTGCAGAGGTTCATGATCACCTGTTCAATTTGCGTAGAATCAGCGAGAACAGGTGCAGTTATGGTGAGGCGCGTGCGGATCTC